>Ga0247727_10015101_pt1 | contig 12719 bp, 10 predicted proteins | sample WisWelCaveWW1625_FD_202498 | JGI IMG/M metagenome (GOLD analysis project Ga0247727, IMG submission 202498) | Biofilm microbial communities from Wishing Well Cave, Virginia, United States - WW16-25 | ecosystem: Environmental > Aquatic > Deep subsurface > Groundwater > Cave microbial mat | place...
TGATCCGGCTCCGTTTCCCGTGCTCGGTCCACTTATACCAAACGCCAATCCGGACTCCGTGGTCGTACGAGCCCTTCGCTTTCGGCCGACCACTCTGATACCATTCCTCCCATACGCCTACCCGAACGCCAGAATTGTAGGTTCCCTGAAGGCTCAACTGCTCGTTCGGATAAAACATCCGCCAGACAGAATCCTGCACCCCGTTCGTGTAAATGCCGTCTACACTGATTCCGGCGTGATCGTAGAACGACGCGTACCTTCCGTTCTGAATCCCATGACTATAATGAATCTCTGAGGCCAAATCCCCGTCTTCGTAAAATGAGCGTTTGGAACTGTCTTGCTGTCCGTTTACGTAAATACCCGTTTCCCTCAGATTTCCAGTATCCCAGAAAATTTCGTAGTGACCTGACTCTAAACCATTTATAAAGCGAACCACAGATTTTGTTTTGCCATCTTCGAACCACTCTCTCGCTTCGCCGTGTAAGGCACCGTTCTCGTAATTGAACTCACTTAACATCTGTCCGCTTTCGGTCCAGGACACACAACGGCCGTGAAATTTTCCGTCTTTGAAATACTCTGCGCTTTTTTCCTGTCCGTTGTGATACCAGTTTGAGCGTTCTCCATCCAATACACCGTGCAGATAATTCTCTTTCCTGAGCAACGTATTGTCCTCGTTGTAATATTTCCACTCTCCACACCGCTCGTCACACGTCTTCCAGCCGTTAACGTAGGAACCATTCCGGAATTTTTCAGTGTATTTTGTCGTGTCGCAACCATAAGATTTCAAACCCGATGTAAAAACGAGAAGCATTGAAACGGAAAACGTCCTGATGAAGTGATTCATTTTTCGGCTGTGGAGGGTAACCCGATCCTACAAAAATAAAATTTTTTGCCTTAGTTCTGATTTTTATTCTTCAGGTCGATTTTTCCGGCGCCACAGCATTTTTTTTTGAATCTAAGACGTGTTAATTATCAATAAATCAAGTAGATATATTGCATTCTCGATGCAACCGTTTTTATCTGAACAACTTACCCCGGAATTACGTACAATCGGGTAGAAGACTTCTGATGATGAAAGGTATTATTCTGGCTGGAGGATCCGGCACTCGACTTTATCCCATTTCAAAGGCTGTTTCCAAACAGCTCTTACCGGTGTACGACAAGCCGATGATTTATTATCCGCTCTCGGTATTGATGCTTGCTGGAATCCGCGAAATACTACTTATTTCAACACCTCAGGACATCGGCGGATTCGAGCGGCTGCTCGGAGATGGTTCGCAGATTGGTCTTCGGATTTCCTATAAAATCCAACCGTCACCGGACGGACTGGCGCAGGCTTTTCTTCTCGGTGAGGAATTTATCGGAAACGATACCTCTTGCCTTGTACTCGGTGATAATATTTTTTATGGATATGGGTTATCAGGCAAGTTACAATCCGCTTCGCAGTCTGAATCCGGCGCTGTTATTTTCGGATATTATGTAAACGACCCGCAACGATATGGTGTCGTCGAATTCGATTCAAATCAAAAGGCGATCGGTTTGGAGGAGAAGCCTGCAAAACCCAAGTCGAACTACGCGGTTACCGGTTTGTATTTTTACGACAAGACGGTCGTAGCAAAGGCAAAGAGCCTCAAACCATCCGCCAGGGGGGAGCTCGAAATAACGGATCTCAACAAACTTTATCTCCAGGAAGGCACATTGAAAACAGAGCTCCTCGGTAGGGGTATGGCCTGGTTGGATACCGGTACACACGAGTCGCTTATCCAGGCGTCAAATTTTGTCGCTTCGATCGAGCAGCGACAAGGTTTAAAAATTTCCTGCCTTGAAGAAATTGCATACCGCAAGGGATACATAAACGCCGAACAACTGAAAGCACTGGCGGCACCAATGTTAAAGAATGAATACGGACAATACCTGATACGTATTCTTGAAAACCGAAGCAACCCATTTTGATAATCAACAACGCAAAAGAAAACGAATGAATTTTCTAAAAGACCTTTTTGTCGATTCACTGAACGGTTTCTCACCTCGATTCATTCCGTTCTTTCTGCTACAGCTATTGTCGGCCGGATTACTTGCTCACTTGCTTCAGAAAATGCTGAATACAAAATTCAAAGGGCTCAAATTTGGATATTTTGCCTTGATCGCGGTTGCTGTCGCGCTGCTGGTGGCTCTTTCGAAGAACTCATTGATGTTGGCAGTGATCGCGGCGGCCATCCTCATCGCATTCGTTAGGCTGCGTGAAAAATCGAGTATTGAACTGATCGGTTATTTTGTAGTGGGACTCATCGGTTTGGGCTGTGGTTGTGGAAGTATTATTCAAACCTTGATCGGAAGTCTGATCCTTTTCTGCGTCATCCTTTTCACTCCATTAAAAGAATAGCGATGCTGCGCAGGTTTAGTATAGACTCCCTGCTCTTGTTGCTCACGCTATCCGTGGCCTTTCTTGTTGTAGCCGTGAATGACAAAAATCTGCTGTTGGGCATTTCGCCCGAATACAAAGAAGAGATGCGATTTGACGACCAGGCCGTGGTTGAATACGATGGCTGGGGTATCGAAGCGGTACACGTTTCAAATCCTTCGCTTACCCTTCAGTACTCTGTGGATGGCGGCGACACTTGGATTGAATCCGAAAATCCGCTCGACATTCGAAATGTCAGAATGAATTATTTGCTCGACAAATCAACCTCTCCTCGATGGCTGCCCAACGATGGCAATTTTCCTGAATTGAAAAGTGTTCGGGTTAGGGTAGTGGACGAAACAAGGCTTTGGATCACAGAGGAAAGAGTGTTGACGTATTTTAATCCATCAGGTCCGGAATTTCGGAACGACTACTTCCCTATTGTCAGTTTGAATACATCCGAAAAGGGTTTGTTTGATTGGAATGAAGGCATCCTCGTTCAAGGCAACGCCTCAACGTTTCAGGACGTTTATCAACAGCCCTGGTGGGATATGCCTGGTAATTACCAGCAGCGGGGCATCGAGTGGCAGCGAAGAGTGAATTTTCAGTTAAACGTTGGACCATTTGACAGTCAGGCGGATTGTGGACTTCGGGTCAATGGTAATGCTACACGAGGATTCCCACAGAAATCTCTTCGCCTGGAAACCTCGAGGATTTACGGATCAGAACAAATCACTTTTTTCGATCAATTTTCGGTCGTCTCGCCAAGTCACACATCACTGATTTTAAGAAATTCCGGGAACGACAACACCCGAACGATGTTTGCGGATTTGCTCATCCACCGAATTTTTGAACCGCTCGAGGTAGTTACACAGCAGGGCAGCCCGGCACATACATTCATCAATGGAAATTATTGGGGAATTTTCAACATACGCCATCGCATCGATGAGAATTTTCTTGCCACAGAATTGGAATGCAAACCGGAAGAAGTTACGATTCTTGAGAATGGTGAGGCGGAATTGAAATTCGGTGACCAAAAAGACAAATCTCGTTTCGATCAACTGATTGCGGCGCTTCCATCCAACGAAATATTGAGCAACGTTCAGTTGGAAAAGTTGAAGGAAGATTTTGATCTGGAATCCTTCATCGACTATGTTCTGATTGAAACATTTGTGGCAAATCAGGACTGGCCACACAACAACTCAACCCTGTATTGCGAAAACGGAAAAAAATGGCGCTGGGTGTTGAACGATGTCGATTACAGTATGGCATACCCCGGAGAGGACAACGTAAATTCCAATCCGTTTACCAAATTGTCGCAGGGCTCGGATGTCGTTTCGACGCTTTTTTCGGCCTTGATCTCTAATCCGGATTTCAAAACTGCATTTCAGAAGCGCGCCGAAGACCTATTGGCTACCGTGCTTTCGGAGCGGGCTATTCAATCGCAATTTGATTTCACCAAAGGAGTGTATGATCCGGAAATTGATCTGACCATCCGGCGCTGGAGAGCGATAAAATCCCGAAGTCAATGGGAAGATGACTGCGCGGCGAATCTCAGTTTTTTGCTGGATCGAAGGGAAATTTATCGGAAACAAGTCAAGGAACTATAAATGATAGCATCCTACAAAGGACATTTTCAGTTTATAGTGGCAATGGCCATAATGTACATCTGCGGTGTATGGTTTGACCCGTTGGTTTACATTCTCTTTCCTATTGCATTGTTTCTGTTCGGAATGAAGAAATACTTCTTTGAATTACTCATTCTCACAATATGGATTCTGATGCTTGCAGATTACGTTCCGGTCAAAAATGCTACCCACGACGACTTGCAATGGGCGAAAGACCTGAAATTTCTTGCACCGCTCTCCCTTGTACTGGTATTTATGATCAATTACGATGATTTTCGACCTGTTCCGCGAATGTTCCTCGCTTTTATCCCTTTCCTCATCACCGCAGTTTTTGCCCTCAATTACTCGATCGACTTTTCTGTCGGATTACAGAAGACAATCTCCTTCATCCTCATTTATTTTTCAATTCCCGTGTTCGTGATTTATCTGCACCGCAACCACGGCGAACAGTTCTGGACAGCTTTACTCACCTTTATTATCGGTATGCTGACCATCGGTATTGTTCTCCGTTTTCTCGCTCCGCAGATTGCACTCATCGAGGGAACATCACGTTTTAAAGGGGTCCTTGGAAATCCAAACGGACTTGGAATTTTCCTCAACCTCACCTTTATTTTGTGGATCACGCTACGGGAACTAAAATTGATCAATCTGAGCAAACGGGAAAGCTGGTATGTCTTGTTGATCATTCTCATTTCCGTGATCTGGAGCGGTTCGCGAAATGGTATGATGAGTATTTTCCTTTTTTTCCTCCTCTCCCGTCTCATCAAAATCAATTGGTTTCTGGCGATAATCGCCGTAACAGTCGTCATTGGATTCCAGGATCAATTGTTTGAAGTGTTTATCGGAATCATCGAGTTCTTTCAGCTTCAACAGTTCTTCCGTGTAGAATCACTTGAGGAGGGGTCAGGTCGAACGATCGCGTGGGCATTTGCCTGGCAGGAAATTCAGAATTACTTTTTTGTCGGTGGAGGATTTGGCCACGATGAACACATTATGCGCCCAAACTATTACTGGATGGCAAAGTTGGGGCATCAGGGCGGTGTTCACAATTCGTATCTTTCAATGTGGTTCGACGCGGGTATTGTAGGACTAGTTCTCTATATGATGGCTCTGGTCAGTCTGGTTTTTAAAGCGATGAAAAAGAACTACCTCGTACTTGCCTTTGCAATTTCGGTATTGTTTAACATCACGTATGAGTCCTGGCTTGTCGCCTCATTGAACCCATTTACTGTAATTTTTCTGATCATTCTAACCATTTTTACCTCGGGAATTACCGGTCAGGAAACGGCTCCGGTCGCAGAGGAAGTTTCTCCTGTCCAGTCAACGCCACAACCTGTACTCGCGTGAAAATAAACTGGCCAAAATTCATCCGCCGAACGATCCTGCTAACACTTGTGGCTGCGGCCGCCGGCATCTTCTTTGCCAATCGATACGTCACGCGTTACGGCTTTAATAATGTATTCGATTTTCTCGCGGTCTGGGCAGAAAATAAATCCCTTGCAAATGAACATCCACCGGAAAATCTTCAAATTCTGATCTCCGACGAAGACTATGAATTTCTAAAAAGCCGAAGGGATGAAGCCATTGCACGGGGTATTCAGATTAACGAGGGGGATACGTATGTGCCCTGTGAAGTGCTCTGGAAGGATGACACCATAAGCGGCGAGTTGCGATTGAAAGGCCATATGTTGGATCATCTCGAAGGAAACAAGTGGTCATTTAGGCTGAAGACCGACGAACCTGTAATGGGGATGACAAGATTTTCCCTTCAGAACCCGGCAACCCGGAATTATGAATACGAATGGATCTATCATCAATTGATGAAAAGTGAGGACATCATTCACCTTCGCTACGATTTTCTCAACCTTACCCTAAACGATGAGGTGCTTGGCATTTATGCGCTGGAAGAACATTTCGGACAACACGTACTGGAAAATTGCGGGCGTGCTCCAGGTCCAATCCTCAGATGGAATCCAGGCCTTTATTGGGAAGGGAGAATCGACGAAATGAAATGGATTTGGCTCGACGAGCAATATTCTGATTTCTCTTCGTCGTTTGTTGAGCCCTACGAAAAGGGAACGGTAAAAAAAGACTCGGTCCTGGTGGATTCATATCTCAAGGGATCAGATTTGCTGGAAAAATTTCGTCGCGGAGACCTACAAACCACCGATGCATTCGATGTCAAAAAAATGGCCTCCTTTCTCGCAATCATAGACCTTGTCGGCGGCCATCATTCCCTCGATTGGAGTGACCTGAAATTTTATTACAACGGCCAATCTGGCAAAATGGAACCCGTGGCATACGAGAGTTTTTCGGTGAGAAAATCAGAGGTCATCGCCGGCCAGCGTCCAACGAACGATTTTGACCTGCCTGAATTCGATTATTACGCGCGTTTATTCTCCGATTCAAAATTTTTCGAGGAATACATTCAGGCCGTTGAAAGAATTTGCAACGAGCGTTATTTTGGTGAATTCACGGCCACTATTCAAAAGGAACTGGATGAAAAAATTGGTGTCCTAGCAAATGAATTCCCGTACCGCAAATCAACGCTCGACCCTTATTATGAAAATATCCAGTTGATCCGGCACAATCTGAGCTTGCCCAAACCGTTCCACGCCTTCACGGAAAGTTCAACGGATTCAACCGTTGTGATCAGCCTTGCTCCAGTTTCTGATTTCCCGATTGAAATTGTCTCTCTCAATATTGATGAGAAAGTGGACGTTGTCAATTCCGAGCTCTTTTACCTTCCGGCAAAACCAAGGGATGCTTACCCGGTTTATTTTACAATTCCCTTCCAATTTGCTTCAATGAATGTCGAAAATCTTGTGCTGACTGCGCGAATTCCTGGAAGTTCAAATTTCTTTCAGGTCGAGGTATCCGATTTACCCGCTTGGCCCGATTCCATTAAATTCGCACCGTGGCAAAGAGGGGAAGACAAACTGAAATGGGAAGGAGATTCGGTCGCGTATTTCGAAGGCGACGACATCCTCATCGATAAAAATCTTTCACTTGGTGCAAACACGCACCTGAAAATATTACCCGGCCAAAAACTCGAATTTGATGCCACCATCGTCTCGCAGGGGCAGATTTCCATTTTAGGAACGGAAGAGCATCCCGTCACACTGACAACCAAATCTGGTGGCTTTCAACTCGACAGCGGAACCTTTAGAGCTTGCTACGTCGATGTAACATCGTCGAAATCGGAACTGATCCAGGCAAGCGGTTCGGATATGCAATTTGAATCCTGTAATTTCAGTGGTCTTTCGGCTCCTGCGGTGAGCTCAATGTCATCCGTAGTGAGATTTGTCGACTGCATCGTAGCCGATTCAAAGCTCTTTGGTAAGTACGTTTCAAGCGAAGTTTGGTACAAAAATGTGTATGCCTTCGGAGGTGAGAATTTGTTCGTGGCGACCGGAAGCAATGTGAAAGCCATCGATTGTATTTTTCGCGGATTCGACAAAGTCGCACAACTCGACAGGATTTCAAGGTGGAAATGCTGGAAGTCCGTGTATCGCGACAACGTACTGATCGCATCACTGGACAATGCCTCGCTTTTCCACGATATGTCGGGTGATATGCAGTCGGGAAATACAGGCTTTGAAATGGATATGAATTCGAGTCTTGCAGGCGAATCGAAGTACATTTTGTTTCGAACCCAAAAGGCTGGACTTCAAAATCTGGAAAAAAGGAGATGAAAATCACCACCTTTCTGATATCACTTCATTGTTTTCTTGGTTTTGCCCAGATTGTCTCATCGCCTTTCAACAAGTTGTATCCTGAAGTGGATTCGAGCGATAACTACAGCTTCATCGTAAGTGGCCATTTCCACGGAAGCAGTTCAAACCGGTCAGGCTTCCCGGCAAATACTTTGCTTGCTCATCTCGATAAACTGAATCAATCCGAATCTGCAATGATGATTTGCCTTGGCGATTTGTTTATGGACCCCGAGCAGGATGTGAAAAATTTTCAATGGAGTCTTTTTGATAAGCTCAAAATGCCACTATACAACGCAGTTGGAAACCACGATCTGACCGATTTCTATACAGGGAAATTCGGTAAAACCTGGTACTCGTTTGTCCTCGGAAATGACCTGCACATCGTACTCGATACGGAAATTGACAACGGTAATATTTCTGGCGATCAGCTTGGATTTTTGAAAGGGGAATGTGATAAGGCTGAGGTCCGGAAATATTCAAATGTCTTTGTTTATGCCCATCGCACCATTTGGCGTGATTCCTACCCAGAGTTAGGGGAGTTATTCGAAGACAATACCCAAAGCACCTTCGAATCCAATTACAAAAATGAGATATTGCCGTTGATGGCCGGCATCTCCAAGCAAAGTAAAGTCTGGTGGTTCGCTGGGTCGATCGGCTCAGCTCCGGCTTCGTTTTTCTATCATAAGGATTGGGATACCGACGTCACCTACATCGCAACTGCAATTCGTGAACTGGAAAGAGATGCCGTACTCAAAGTAAGCGTCAAATCGGGTGCTGTTTCTTTCGAAACAATGAGCCTTACAGGTCAGGATTTAATGCCCCTCGAGTCGTATGACGTCGACTATTGGAATACTCATAAGCCAGATTCCGACTTCAGTTGGGGCCTGGTTCCCTACTATTTTCAGCTCGCCTTGACGCACCGCTACTTTTGGTATGGCACGGCTTTTGCCTTTATGTTTCTACTAACATTCCGGTGGATCAGAAAGAGAAGAAGAACCAACACCTGATTTGAGGAGATAATTTTTTAGCGATGGACGATTTTAAGACAAAACTGGTGTACTTCACACTGCAACTGCTGATACTGGCAGTATTGTTCTCGGTGTAGGCTCAGATCGAATCTTTAGAATGCGGGGTCATTTTAAGGTTCGCTTAAGCTGAATGGCATCCGGGCCGTAAAAACCACCTTTGAGAATAATCGTGTCGAGTAATTTGGAAGCCTCATCTTTCTTTCCAAGTTTGATCAAGGCTTTAACCGCATACCAAAGGCTCTCCTCTTCAAAGATGATCAGCGGATGGTCACTCACCTTTTCAAACTGCTCAAGGGCCTTTGAATATTGACTCAAATTGAAATAACACAATCCTCCGTAAAAAAGCGCATTCACATCATCGGGGTATTGCTCAAGGATAATTTCGTACCGCGCGAGCGCTTTTTTGAACGCATAGTCAGCAAAAAATTCCATCGATTTTCGGAGATAATCGACATAGGGTATTTCAACGACGGTTTCAATCAATTCTGCAGTTTTTAGCGTGTTTTGATTCTCAAATTCGGCTGGAGTTCCAGTTTGTTCCACGCGTGTATAAGAAATTTCATCGCGCTCTCGCCCGATTTCGCGGTAATCTGCCACCATCAAATCGAAAAGAAAAGTTATCGGCGCACCCTGATTTTGCAAAATCCCGAACGGTTCCTCTTCCAACGCAAAATTTAATTCTTCCTCCGAGTCGTTTTCGTCGAGAATGACTATTGTATCGGCTTTCTCCTCCTCGGTTTTTTCGGAAGCACGAAAATTGTTTGCATAGGCGACAATCTCGCTCACCTGGATTTGCTCACTGTTACCGGCTTCTTTCATCGTGTCAATCGAAACGGGGATCACCTCGATTTCTGTTTTGAGTTCCGTTTGATTGGATTCATCGTCAAATTTTACGCGCTCAGGCAATAATTGATTTAGAATTAGAGCAAAACCGGCCAGGACACACAAAATAACTCCCGCGGTTAAAAGTGGACGCCAGTGTTTGCGTGGAGGGCGCATTCTGAACTCACTCTCCGCCGGAACGTCAGGACTCATTTCAAATCCGTCCATCGCGTCGGAAAGGAACGGATCGTCCGCCGCTCTTTTTTCGAACTGGTTTTTCTCCAATTCGTCCATTTCACCGGCAAAATACCTGCGCAACAGGTCTGAATCGTTATGTAGATTCTCAGAGTTCATTTTGTCGTTCAAAAATCAATTTCAGATTTCTCTTTCCGTTTTGTATATGGCTTTTTACCTCTTTAAAATCAAGTCCGGACAGCTCACAGATTTCGTCGTAGCTCTTCTCTTTCAGATAAAACAACTCAATGCACTTTCTTTGATCCGCACCTAACTGCGTCAAGGCTTTTTCAAGCAATTCTATACGTTGCTCCTCAATTTGTTTTGAAATGAGTTCTGCTTCGGATTGGTCTTCGCTGCTCCACAGAAAATCCTCGGATTTTAGTTTGGGATTTTTCCTACGCAATTCCATCAGGCACTCATTCCTGGAAACCGTATAGAGCCAGCCTCTGAATTGACTGATTTCGCTAGCGGAAATTTTCGATGGCAAAAGTTCAAAAATCTTCATTGTCATATCTTCGGCTGAGTCTCGGTTCTTCAGGTATTTAATGCACAATCCAAGGACGAGCACGGAATAACGGCGGAACAATTCGCCAAGAGCATTTTTATCTCCCTTGCGAAGTGCTGCCAGAATTTCCTGGTCATCAGTGGGTCGGTTATTTATTCCGTAAGCCAACGCTCCGCTCATATTTTTCGAGGATCATCAGTTTCCGGTTTAATTGGTTCGATATAGAGATGCGCGAAGTCCGCCTTTTCCATAATAAAACAGCAAAATTCTCGATATTATTTTCCGGAATCGGACGAAAGTACTACTTCCAAAGCACTCTGAGCACGATGTCGTGGTGGAGCAGCAGCCTTCGGTTAGGAACAATTCCGACATTGATTTTGCAATGGTACGGCTGATACATCAGTTGCGCCACAAATTTGTCATTGAATCTGAAATCAATCCCAAAATTTGCACCAATTCCCCAACCGATCGATTTGACGCGGTTTGTAATATTGTTCATCGGATCGAACTTTTGATAGAGCGGCATTTGGTAATTTTGAAATAAGGCATAATGCTGCTCAATGCGCCAGCCGGTAAAAATTCCACTCAAACCAATAATGAATTTGTACTTGTCGCCATCCGAGAGGTACTCAAAATTGTATCGGCCATCAAAACGGCTCTCCTTTCCAACGAGCTGCCCCAAGTCATAAATGGGCTCTGAACTAGTGTTTGCCGGATCATAAACCACGATCGAAAAGGCGTCCTTCGATGTGCATTTGCTGAAATTGGCGTCAATCGATGTTTGAAGATTTGGGCTAATGACATAACCGAGGTGCACACCGGTGAGCAATCCCGGAGTGTACCTCATATTCATTGGGTATGAATCATAGGCCAGATCAAAATCCTTATTACCCAGAAGTTGATAAATCTGGTAGTAGGTATTCGGATTATCGACCATTACGATCGCCAGCTGATCGTTGTACCAGCCTGCATAGCGTTGCGCATATTGCTTATTTGCGATCTTTGTCCCAACATTTATACCCACGAATACTTTGCGCCCTTCTTCCTCTTGGCAAATACCGTGGGTCAGATAAAATGCGCAAATCGTGAAAAACAAGTGTTTCATTGAATGCTAAGGTAAGAAATATCGCAGTTCTGACTTCGGGGGGCGACAGTCCGGGAATGAATGCAGCAATTAGGGCTGTCGTTCGAACTTCGGTGGCTTATGGTATGAAGGTGTACGGTATTATGGACGGTTATTCAGGTCTCGTAAAGAATAATCTCCGGTCTCTGGGTTATGACGATGTGTCGTATATTCTTCAGCGCGGCGGTACAATTCTTGGAACGTCGCGCTGTGATGAATTTTTTGAAAAAAAATACCGACAGCAAGGAGCGAAAAATCTGCAGTCTTTGGAAATTGATGGTCTTATTGCGATTGGCGGCGACGGCACTTTCGCAGGTGCTAGACTGCTTTCAGAAGAGTTTGGCGTCAACGTCGTCGGAATCCCAGGTACGATCGATAACGATATTTATGGAACGGATTACACCATTGGATTTGATACTGCAATGAACACGGTAATTGAATCCATCGACAAACTTCGAAATACGGCGAGTTCGCACCACCGAATTTTTCTGGTGGAGGTGATGGGTAAAAATTCGGGTCGGATTGCACTCCACGCTGCGTTGGCAAGTGGTGCAGAAGATGTTTTTTTGCCCGGTGTTTCAGAGAATATGGAAATCATCACAGAAAAACTCCAGAGGGCAGTCAACGCGGGTAAGTCCTCCATCATTGTCGTCGCAGAGGGCGACGAGTCCGGTGGTGCGCTGAACATTCAGAATCTCCTCAGACAGTTCGAATGGTCGGCAAAACTGAGGGTTTCGGTACTTGGACACATTCAGCGTGGTGGAGCCCCTTCTTATCTCGATCGGTTCCGCGCTACGTTATTGGGAAACAAGGCGGTGATATCCCTCGTTGGTGCAAAGAGCAATATTATGATTGGATTTTGTGGAGAACAGCTGGTCGAAGTTGAGCTTTCCGAGACAGCGAAATCAGTACCGGCTTTGTCTTCGGATTATTTGAACCTTATTCAGAAACTTTCGGTCTATTAATGAGGCGCATAGGCTAATTTCCTGTGAAATTTTGAAATTCTTTCCAAAAAATTTGGTGAAGTGATGTTTAGCTTACTATCTTTGCACCCGCTTTTCATTTATCGAAAGTAATAAATGAATCGCCTTTCCTGTGTTTGCGCGGTTTTGTGATGAGTGAACAGGACATTTTAAGTTCTTTGAAAAGATTGAAAAAAGAAGAAGAAATTCAGAACCTGAATTCTTTTGAGATCCATAAGGGTTAGGAAACAGATTTAAAGTTTATACAACGGAGAGTTTGATCCTGGCTCAGGATGA
>Ga0247727_10015102_pt1 | contig 12718 bp, 10 predicted proteins | sample WisWelCaveWW1625_FD_202498 | JGI IMG/M metagenome (GOLD analysis project Ga0247727, IMG submission 202498) | Biofilm microbial communities from Wishing Well Cave, Virginia, United States - WW16-25 | ecosystem: Environmental > Aquatic > Deep subsurface > Groundwater > Cave microbial mat | place...
TTCCTCGCTCGAACCGCTGCCCCACCCCCAAAGACGGTGTGTCTTTGGGGATCCCGGGGCGCTTCGATCTGGCTTTACCTCGCTAGCGCCATTTGTCACCTGATTACCGCCCTCGTTAATAGGCATTTCTGCAGCTGCTTTTTTCCGCTGAACTCATGAGCGCGCTTTAGAGTGATGTGCGCAGCTGGCACAACCTCATCGTGTGCTAAAGAAAGAGGGCTGCTTACCTCTGAAGGCGCAGCCTTTGAAGCACGATGAGCGGAAGGAAAATGGCGCAGCCCCAAATGAGCGTGCTGCCACCTTGTAGAGCCATGTGCAAGAACACGAGGCCTTGGACGGCGTACGCGGAGTGATGGAGGTGTTTCCACCGCACAAAACCTAATTTGCGGATGCTCCAATTGTTGCTGGTGAGAGCGAGGAGGGTGAGCAAGAGCAAAGCGGTCAGACCGATGAGGACAAATGGCTTTGTCAGCATATCCCAGGGAATTGCCGATGTTTTAAGCCACTTTAGCGTCAGTATGGAGGTCACGTGGAGCACCGCGTAGAAGAAACAGGAGAGGCCGATCGCGCGGCGATGCCGGTGGATCAACCCAAAGAAAGTGGCTTTTGGGAAGTTCTTGACCAAGGGCGTCAAAGAAAGGGAGAGTGCAAGCAGGGTGGCAGCTGAATAGCCACAGTAGGCTAAGCTGGAATTCCAGAACGGCGGTGTGAGTGGCGATTCGACCAGTGCTTTTAGCATCAGCACGTAAAGAGGCGTTGCTAAGACTAGCCAAATCAGGGATTTGTTTTTTAAGAAAGACAGCATATTTTTTTAAGTTTATGGGATCGAGGTTAATTTATCTCTTGGGAAGGTGTGCAACCACCTGGGCAAATACTTTTTCTTTGGGCTGGTCGCAACGCACCGAGTGCAGTAAGCCTAGCTTTGTGTAATAGGCAATCAGAGGAGAGGTTTGCTTGTGGTAGACGCGTAAACGCTTCACGATCACGGTTTCTGTGTCATCCACCCGCTGGATGAGCTTGCCCTGGCATTTGTCGCAGATCCCGGTCGTTTTGGGAGGGGAGTAGAGCAAATGGTAAGGGGTGCCGCATTTTTCACACGAGACTCTCTTTGTAAGACGCTCGATGATTTCTCGATCGGAGAGATCCAGATTGATGACGACCAGCTCGACCTTGCCTTGAAAACGAGTTTGTAGCGCTTCAGCTTGGGGGATTGTGCGTGGGACGCCGTCGAGGATATAACCAAGAGCGCAATCGGTGGATTTGACCCGCTCAAAGAGCATATCGAGAATCAAGTGGTCGGGCACAAGATGCCCCTTGTCCATGAAGTCTTTGGCGCGCACTCCAAGCTCTGTTCCGCGGCGCAGCTGATCGCGCAAGAGATCCCCCGTCGAGATGTGGGGCAGGTGGAACTGATCGCGCAGTATGGCTGCTTGGGTGCCTTTGCCAGCGCCTGGTGGACCCAAAAGGATGACAACAAGAGGAGCAGGGTTCTGAGCTGAAAAAGATGAGCTTGTCATAAAAATACTCGCAAGGAAGATATAAAAAATTGCTCTCATGATTGAACCATGCCAAATCATAAAGCAAAGATGATACCAAAAGATGTGTAAAAAATGAAAAAAATTCAATCTTGCCAAGGTTATTACCCCGAGCCCCAAATAGGTGACAACCTGCTTGCTGTGGCTTCGCCATATCGACTCTCGCTCGGAATCCTTCGTATTCAAGAATAGACTTCTTTCGAAACTCAGCAGTTACGAAGATTTAACGCAAAGACGCCAAGCCGCGAAGACGCAAAGATTTTTGCAAATTGATGCCAATACATTTTCAATTTTCTTCGCGGCTTGGCGTCTTTGCGTTGATATCATCCGTTGTTGTGCTCATCGAGCATACTTCAGTTTTTGTATTTCGAAAGAAGTCTAATGTTATTCCTCGCCAGAATCAATCTGGCTTTGCCTCGCAGCGCATTTTGTCACCTATTTGGGGCTCGGGTTAATAGCATATGCCTTGTTGAAAAGAAAATTCACAGTGAGCTAGCTTAGGTAGCATGCAATTCATAGATTCCTTTGATCTGATCGATTTGACCCATACGCTGGATGAAACTGTCCCGACTTGGACGGGAAGGTGTGGTTTTGAGAAGATTTTGAAGATGGACTATCCCCAGGGTCTGCGCGTTTTTAGCTACAAATGCCAAGGGGGCATTGGGACGCATATCGACGTTCCAGCGCACTTTTTTCCAGAGGGTGAGACTGCCGAGCAAGTCGCTCTTTCAAATTGTTTGGGGCCGCTTTGTGTGCTCGATGTGTCTAAACGCTGCGCGCCCGATCTTGCGATCACTCCAGACGATGTTTTAGCGCATGAGCGGGAATACGGCCCGATTGAACCGGGTAGTTTTGTGTGTGGATACACCGGATGGGAGGCCTTCTGGCAGGAGACGGCACGCTATCGCATGTGCGACAAGCAGGGGATGATGCATTTTCCCACATTTCATGGCTCGACGGCTGAGTTGCTTTTAGCGCGGGGCATCCATGGCATTGGGATCGACACGCTCTCGCCTGATCCCCAAGGCAGCGCATTCCCAGTGCATCATGCGATTTTAGGCGCCGGCAAGCTGATCATTGAGAATGTCGCGCATTTAGCTGAAGTGCCCAAGCGTGGCGCTTATGTGCAGGTCTTTCCTTTGAAGATCAGAGGGGGCGTTGAGTCGCCCGTGCGCATGGTCGCCTTTGTGAAAAAAAATTGAGGCAGCTCTTGCGAAACCGCCTCAAAAGAATCAATAGAGCCAGTTGCGAAACTCCATTGCCCTGTTAAAACCGCCCTTTTGCGGCAGATCGCCATGCTGAGCATGGCTGACATCCCTCCACTCCTCGCCTACCTTACTCGGGTATGTCTCGTCATATCGGAATGTCTCTGCCTCAAAATCATCGGTTTTTCCAAGGCAAGCGAGTTTTGCAACTGGCTCAATACACGAATGGGATGAAGCGGAATGGCACGCGGTCGCAGTACTTCTCCCAATCTTTGCCATACTTAAGCGCGCAGCGTCTCTCTTGGCGAAAACCCCGGTCGAGGAGGAGTGCGATTAAGAAACAGAGGTAGAAATAGGGGAGGAAGCTGCCAAAAAGGGCAGGCAGACTCCACAGCAGAGCTGCTGAGATTTCTGGCAAGTAGTGGAAGTGGCGTGAAATGCCCCACCAGCCCGATGCGAGAAGTAGGCTTTGTTTCTCTTCACCCCAATCGGTGGTGTAGTTAGCAAAAATCAACTCAGGACGTCTTTTCCAAATGGTGCAATCGCCATTTTTGCTGCGCACGAATTGACGTTGTCTGTCGGCGAGGTAGTTGATGAAGATGCAACCAGCGCCTGCCACGAAGATTGCTATAGCGAGCCCTGTGCCCAGTTCATAGGGATGGTTGACGAGGTAGAGGGTAGGCGATGTGTAGATCGCAGGGACCCACACCATACAGCCCCAGCAGATGCAGAAGCCGGCGCGGTCGTACATGATATCCATTGAGCGCAGATATCCGGTCTCCCACCAGAAAAATTTCGTGATGTAAAGGAGTTGCAGCGCAACAGCGACAATCATGCCGTCGGTGAGTCCGTAGAGCTCTTTTTGCTTCGCAGCAAAGGAGAGCAGGATCAGGCCCCAGCCCATCATACCAAAACGGCAATTGGTGAACATCTTAACGTCCCATCCCAAAATGCGGGGATAGAGTTCCATGCCCCAAAAGTAATCGAAGATGGCATTGCCTGTGGTGCCCGCATCTGTGCTCGAGGGTTTGTATTTACCCTTGAAGTATAAGAACATGCAAAAGAACAAACTGAAGAAGTTGAGCGTGCCGAGCAAGCCGCCAAAATTGTCATAGATGATGGTAGGCGAAAACAGCTTGAATTGAAACGAACCTAAGTAAAAGAGCGCAATTGTCGATAAAAACGAAGAGATGCCGTTGGCTTTGTAAACAGGGACGTTACCTCGAGGAGTTGTGGGGCCTTCATATCTACGGCCTGGCAATAATTTCATGAGCGCCAATTGCACAACGGCGAACGTGACGAAAATTTTCCATCCAGCCGCTGTGCCCAAGAAGTAAGGCTTCCAAATTTGATAAATCGTGCCGATGACCCCATCAGCAGCAAAAAGGGCGTATAGTTTTGCTAAAGAACCTCCCAAGGAGACGTTGGTATACCACATGAGCATGACGATGGGTGGACAGAAAGCTATGAGAAGGAACGGTCCCATGACATGTCTGAGCCACTTAACAAGACTACGAAAATCGATGTGTTTTTTACTCATATTCCCTTTAGGTTGATAGAGCGTATTGCTGGGTAACAAAATCGATGCAACCCGCTTTTGATATCAGATAGTGAATTTTTTTCTTTTTTTCCACACTATTTTATTTACACATGATTATCCTCAAGGGTTTCCTGTGGAAAAGCGGCAAAATTTTTTTAAAATTGGATTCCCCAAAAGATCCTTTGCTATAAACTCGGGCAATTCTTTATGATAAACCCCTGAGATCGTAGAGTCATTTTGACCTTTCCCGGATGCGAAAGCGGTGGCCTCTATGAAAACAGAGCATGGCGATAGAGAAAGACAAACAGTTTAGCCTTCTAAGATCCATCTTCTGGCCGGTCCACCGCTCAGAGGTCAAGAAGGTTCTTTCCATGGTTCTTCTCTTATTTCTTCTTTGCATCAGTTATAACGTTCTACGCAATCTCAAAGACACGATCATTCTAACAGCTAAGCACTCTGGCGCCGAGGTGATCCCCTTCATCAAAGTCTGGGGGATACTGCCAGCAGCTTTTTTTGCCACCTGGTTCTACACGCGGCTGCGCAGATATTTTAGCCGTGAGAATGTCTTTTATATCATGATCTCCTGCTTCCTGAGTTACTTCCTCGTTTTTGTCTTTTTCCTGTTCCCGAACTCTGAACAGCTCCATCTCGACCGCTTAGGCGATTGGCTCGATTCCGCATTGCCCCATGGGTTTCAAGGAATGATTACCCTAGTGCGCAACTGGACATTCACGACTTTTTATGTGATTTCTGAGATGTGGTCGGTCCTCGTCCTCACAGTGCTGTATTGGGGATTTGCCAACGATATTACAGGTGTGCGGGAAGCGAAGCGCACGTATGGCATTTTGAATATTGGTTCCAATGTCGCTCCGATTGTGGGAGGAACGCTGGCGATCACTTTTAGCCAGTCGATCTCCATTCCATTTCTGTCTTCCATCACCGACGATTGGTATCGGGCTGTTTGCCAGATGATCATCCTCGTGACAGTTCTTGGGACAAGTTCGATGGCGGTTTACTACTGGATCAATCGCAGAGTTTTAACGCCAGCTGAGCACCTGCCTTTTGAAAGCAAAGCTGAAACTGGAGAAGAGACGAGCCAAGTCAAAAAACGGCTGTCGATGCGCGATAGCATCCGCTACATCGCAAAATCCAAGTATTTACTACCGCTCGCTATCATCGTTTTAGGCTATAACATCAGCATCAACTTGACCGATGTTCTCTGGAAAGATCAGCTTAAGCGCTTCTTTTCCGATCCTATCCAAATGAACGAGCATATGAATATGATCACTATCGGCACTGGGATTTTCGCCACGATGGGAGGTCTGCTTTTCTCGATCATGGTGAGTCGGTTGGGGTGGACGTTTACTGCGATCCTCACGCCAGCCATCATGACGACCATGGCCGTGGGATTTTTCACTTTCATGTTCTGCGGAGATGCGATGACGGCGATCTCGGCGGCGCTCTTCGGCGTTTCGCCTTTAGCCATGACGGTTTACTGCGGCTCGATGCAAAACTGTCTAGGCAAGGCTAGCAAATACTCTGTCTTCGATGCATCGAAAGAGCTGGCGTTTCTACCACTGGATGCCGAATCTAAATTGAAAGGCAAGGCTGCTATCGATGGCCTGGGTTCAGGCGTTGGGAAATCTGGCTCATCGCTGGCTTACCAAGGCTTCATCATCATGCTAGGCAGCGTGGCGATGAGTACACCTTACATCTCAGTGATCCTCTTTATGGTCTTGGCCGCTTGGATTTTCTCCGTGTTTGCTCTAGGCAAGCAATTCAAGCAAATCACCGGGGAAGAGGTGGTCACGGCTATACCGGCCTCTGTTGAGAGGTAAAGGTTTATACGACGAGATTTTGTCGATCGAAGCGACGTGGAGGCCGAGGCAAACTTAAAGATAAGTTGGCGAGGCTTAAACATCGTTTCCAGCAACAAAAGATCGAGCAGAAATCTTTTACAAATCACCAGAGGCCGGTATAAGCTCGATCAACCTTCCGAAGTTACCCCTTAATCACGAGACGCGGCGTGAGTCTAGCGACCATCTTAGCTAAGCTCGCTTGTTGCACAGCTTCAACCACACTATCGACATCTTTGTAAGCATCAGGCATCTCTTCTGCCACAGTGCGCCCTGAGCTGGCCATCACAGTCACTCCGTGCTTTTCCATGTAGTCGTAGATATCCTTGCCGCGCCAAGCCGCCATCGATTTCACACGGCTGCGCGCACGTCCCGCCCCATGGCACGAGCTGCACCAGGTCAGCTTGTTGCCCATTCCAACCATCAAATGGCTGGCGCGCATCATATCGCCGGGCACAAGCACAGGCTGGCCTGTCTTTTTAAAAATCGGGGCCAGCTCCTCTGCGCCTGGCCCAAAGGCACGCGTGGCCCCTTTACGATGCACACACAGCCTGCGCCATTTCCCTTCCACTTCATGATTCTCGAACTTGGCGATATTGTGACAGACATCGTAAATCAGCTTGATCTGCTCCCCAGGGATTCCTAAGACATGTTGAAAAGCCTGCCGCACCTCGTGGAGGATCTGTTGGCGGTTGTTGAAGGCGAAGTTGGCCGCTGCCGCCATGGCCCTGAAGTAATTTTGGCCATCTTGGCTGGCAATCGGCGCTGCGACGAGTTGTTTGTCGGGAAGACCCTGATCGTAGCCTTTTCTCACAAATTCATTCAGAGCATCTTGGCAGACCTGATGTCCAAAGCCGCGCGAGCCAGAGTGGATGAGTATGTAGGTCAGCCCTTCCTCTACACCCCAGCTGTGCGCCACTTCAGGCAAGAAGATTTTCTCGACCACTCCGATTTCTACAAAGTGGTTGCCCGAGCCAATGCTGCCGAGCTGATTCTTACCGCGTGCTTTGGCTTCATGTGAGACAAGCTCTGGATCGGCATCTTCGATGCATCCATTGCTTTCGATATGTTCAAGATCCTGGGGCAAGCCAAAGCCCTTCTCGATTGACCAGCGCGCACCGATGCGCAGGAGCTCAGAGTAATCTCGATCGCTTAAGCCGCGCGTGCCTCTATGGCCATGCCCCACCCCTGAGGGCACATAGGAAAAGATCCGGTGCAGAAGCTCCTGCTTCTTATCCTCAGAGAGTTTAGCAAAAGGCAGCGGCGCTAATGCTAAGCGCACACCACAATTAATATCGTAGCCCACGCCGCCTGGGCTGATCACACCTGTTTCAGCATCCATCGCTGCCACACCGCCGATCGGGAAGCCATATCCCCAGTGGATATCGGGCATGGCAATGCTGTAGCCTACAATGCCTGGTAAATGCGCGACGTTACACACCTGTTCGAGGGGTTTGTCGATTTCGATCTCATCTAGCAGCTGCGCTGTGGCGATCACCAGCCCCGGCACGCGCATGCCACCTTCTTTAGGAAGAAGATATGTCGCTGGGCCTATTTCTTGGAGTTTATACATCGACAATCATCTCCCAGCTCAGTAATTGATCATTGGTTTTAGTAATCTGGCCGTGAAAACTCACAGCCTTAAAGGGGCAACCGATCGCAGCATCTGCTCGAGAGACCATTTGATTGAGCGCGATGATGATTTCATCGAGCGAATCCTGCAAATTCGCACTGAAGAATTGCGCAATCGGCGGATATTCGAAAGCGAGAGCGAGCTGTGCGTGCAAATGGATCTGCTGCGCTGTCTTCCCTTGGATTTGGAATGCGATATCCGCCGTGTGGTCTAATTCCGTGAAGGGGCGAATCAGAGGCAGAGTCCAAAGAGATTGGTAGTGCAGATTGCCCAAACTTTCGTAAAGGTGGATTCCAGAAATGAAAAGGGGAATAGGCCTGAATTCCTGCTCCCAAGCTTGCCGCTCAAACGGCGCCCTGCCTACGGTCACATGGAAAAAAAATGGACGGGGATCAACGGGGTAATGGTGCGCATGCAGCCACACACCGATCTCGCTGTGGTAGGCGGCCAGAGCGTTTTCCTCCTCTAGCCAGCGCACGTTCAGCGCTACCACGCGAGGGTGGGTTGGAGGAAGAAATGCCAGCGTCTCGGCTATCCCTGCTAATGCGATCTGAAACGGCGGCTTTGGAAAATCTTTCAGCGCGTCTTGTAGCGCGGGGTAGTCAATCGATCCTAAAAAAGCCAGCGTGATGTGGCGCGACTCTTCGGCAGTCAGCCGCCCTTCCGGGTAGTGATTGGGCCAGGCTGCTTCGATGTGCGCAGCCAAAAACAAGCGCTTTTCTTCAGGTTCCTCTTGCATATTTTTTGTTATATCAAAGTTTCAGAATATCGGGACAGTTTCTTGCCCCTTTCCATCAAATGATCTGGGTGTTATACAAAAAATTTGAATCAGATGTGAGGGCTTATGGCGGGTAATAAAGAAGTGATCATCATCACCGGAGCTAGCGGCCGGATCGGGTTTAGAAGCGCTGAGCGTTTTTCTAGAAAATACCAGATCGTCGGCTACGACGTTTTTTTGGCAGGAAGCTTGCCATCTGTGGAATTTGTGATTGTCGATATCGCTTCAGATGAAAGTGTGCGCGAAGGACTCGATTACGTGAAGAAGAAGTTCGGCAATCGCATCGCCTCCGTCATCCACCTCGCTGCTTATTATAGCTTTGTGCATCGCTGGAGTTCGATGTACGACAAGATCACCGTGCAAGGCACCGAGCGGCTGCTCAAAGAGCTGCGCGATTTTGAGGTGGATCAGTTCATCTTCTCCTCGACGATGCTCGTGCACAAACCTTGCATGCCGGGACGAAAGATCACAGAAGAAACCTCTTTCATGCGCACCTGGGGATATCCTGACTCAAAAGTGAAGACAGAAGATATGATCCACCGCACACGTGGCAACGCTTCTGCCGTGATCTTAAGAATTGCAGGCGTTTACGATGATCGCTGCCATTCGATCCCTCTCTCCAATCAGATGCAGCGCATCTATGAAAATCAGCTCGAATCCCACGTTTTTGCCGGCGATGTCACGCACGGTGCCTCTTTTGTGCACATGGACGACCTGATCGACTGCATAGAGCTTTGCGTCGAAAAGCGCAAAGAACTACCACCAGACATTACCTTCCTCGTGGGCGAGTCTGTGACACTCAGCTACGACAAACTGCAGCGCATGATGCAGCGCCTCATCCATGGACGGGAATGGAAAACGTGGAGCGTGCCCAAACCGATCGCGAAGATCGGAGCCTGGGTGCAAGACCATATGCCCTTTATCAAAGAATCGTTCATCAAACCCTGGATGATCGATCTAGCAGATGACCACTATGAGCTCGATATCAGCAAAGCGAAAAAACACCTGGGCTGGCAGCCGAAAAAACGGCTCGAAGAGACCATCCCTAAGTGGGTCAAAGAGCTCAAAGATGATCCCCTCGCTTGGTACGATGAGAACAAGTTAAAGAGGTAAACATGAGAAAACAGATCGCTCTACTCACTGTCGCGCTAGGTATGTGGCTGATCGCCGTGCCACTCACATTTCAGCTCCCCTCGTGCGCCTTAACATTGAGTGATTTTGTTTCCGGCCTGCTCTTCATCTTTTTGGCCCTGCTCACCTTAAATCCCAAGCGCGCCTTTTCAGGATGGCTGATTGGAATGGTGGGAGTGTGGCTACAATTTGCCCCGCTGGCCTTTTGGGCACCGAGTCCCGCGCTCTATTTGAACGACACGCTCTGTGGTATTTTAGCGATCGTGTTTGCTTTTCTCATTGCGAACGGGAAAGAGGTCGCAACACCTAACATAGCACCCACCGGCTGGTCCTTTAACCCATCGACTTGGAAACATCGCCTGCCCACTGTTGGCCTCGCGATGCTCTGCTGGTTTTTTGCAAGGTACATGGCCGCTTATCAACTCGGCTACTTGCCGCAAGTTTGGGACCCCTTTTTCCAAGACGGCACACTCAAGGTGATTACATCAAACGTCTCCCACGCCTTTCCCGTTTCAGATGCAGGATTAGGCGCGCTTTGCTATACGATTGAGTTTTTACTCGGTTGGCAGGGTGGAACACAGCGCTACTCGAGCACACCCTGGCTCGTCTTCTCATTTGCATTCCTGGTCATCCCTGTGGGTGTCGTCAGCACCACCCTCATCATTTTGCAACCCGTGATCGTAGGCGCATGGTGCTCTTGGTGTCTGGGAACTGCTGCCATGATGCTCCTCATGATTATTTTCACAGCCGCGGAGTTTGCGGCCGTGCTTCAATTTTTAGCTGAGCGCAAAGCCCAAGGCGAATCCCTCTGGAAAGTATTTTGGAAAGGGTCAAGCGCCAAAAACACCCAAAAATCAGCACCTGTGAAAAGTCAGAGCTCTGGGATGCCCGGCATCACACTTCCCTGGAATCTCTGCTTGTCCATCTTGATCGGCATTGCGCTCATGTCCACCCCCTCATTTTTGGGCTTAAGCGGCGCGCTTGCCACCAGCGATTACATCCAAGGCCCCATCATTGTCGCTATTTCTGTCATCTCCATGGCTGAGGTCTTCCGCACCTTGCGCTATGTGAACATTCTGCTAGCCCTCTGGCTGGTCTTTGCCCCCTGGTTCCTAGCCCCCATCTCCCATGTCACCGCTGTGCATCTCATGCTCGGCGCACTTCTCTTTGCCCTCGCTTGGAGAAAAGGGGAGATTCGTCAAAGCTACGGCGCCTGGGAACGCTTCATTATTTAGAGACTGTCATTGTATATTTTTTAATATCACGCTAATTGTTTATTTTAGTTTTTTAATAAGTTTATTTGAATATTTTATTTTTGCTGTTTTTGTGTATAATTGAATCGCAAAATATTAATTTACAAGAGTGTTTTTATGACAGTGCAAGGTTCTACGGGGAATAGGGTTGATTATTATTCATCACCGTTAAATCCGCCAATCCATCGTCCAAAGAGATCATGGTCTCAGGCAATGGACGGAGGAGATCGCTTCATTTCAGATCGAGCTGCGATGCAGAATGCGCAATCTTATGAAACATTTAGCTTACCTACTCCAAGCTCTGTCTTTGCAAATGCACTTGGAGAGGTTATGTTTCCTCAATGGAATCGCAGACGCATTTTATTTGGCCCATCGCCATCAACGCAAGTCGACTTTTCTTACAAAGAACCAGCGCCGGTCACTCTTGAACATGGTAGCTGTTACGCTGCCCCAGGTCTTGTCGACGATTTTTACAGGAATCCACTTGTTTGGTTGCAATCGGGTGTTTATGTTGCTCTATCGCGCGACGTTTATAGGCTTGACCCAGAGACAAGACAATCCCGTTTGCTGACTACGTGCGATCAACTGGTCTCTAGTTTAGCAGGGACCCACTCAGGCGAGGCTGTATTCATTGGATCTGATAATGAGAAGCTCGTGCAGCAAGATTTAGCAAGTGGAGCTATTTCGCAGTGCCCGAGTGCAAAAGCATTTTCCATGGCGATGCGACCAGAGACGCACTCAGAACTGGCCGTAGGTGGCGTTTCCGTGATCACACATGTCGATACGAGAGCTGCTAAAGTGACCAGAAGAACTTGGTGGGGAACTGGCCAAAAAGTTCCGGGACTGCACTGGCTAAACTCATTGATGATTGCGACTGGGGATAATGGGGACACAGTGCGCGTTTACGATGTCAGAAGCGATCGAGATCCCGTTTGCCAATATGCGCACTTAGCTGGCATTAAAGCGCTTAGCCGCCATCCTAGCCGCAATTGGCTAGCTTCTGGAGGTGGAATAGCGGACAGAACGATTAAAATCTATGATTATGGTAGCAGAGAATTGTTATCGACGACCAACACAGGTAGTCAAGTTTGTGGGTTGAGCTGGCTCAATGCAGATCTCCTTGTTAGCTCTCATGGATTTTGTGCAGAAAGTAGACCTGTGCAGCTTTGGAATTATAACGCAAGATTACGTACGCTGACGCGCGTTGCTGCAAGTGAGAATGCTGTCGGAGATGTTGCCGGACGTTCGCTATATCTCGCTCGAAATCATCGTTCTCTAGAGTTCTACGTAGCGAGTTCCAATCAAACTTTGACGCATTGGAAAGCCAGAGGCGTAGCCCAAGATACTTCTAAAGCGCCTGAACACCGGCCCCTCCAGATGAGAATAATTCGCTAAGCCTTATACCAGACTCCATTGATTTGTAAAGATTTCTGCCGGATCTTTTGCCGCTAGAAGCGATATTCGGCCTCGCCAACTTTCACTCAAGTTTGCCTCGGCCTCCATATCGCTTCGATCGGCAAAACCTCATCGCATAAATCTTCACCTCTCAACAGAGTCCGGTATAGGTTCCCCGCCGAGAAATGCGCAAATCTAGAAAAAGGGTTTGCGCAAAAATCAATGGTTTAGGTATGTTCTCACATTCCTTTACATATTTCCGTGTAGGAAAAGAGTCAGTGAGATGACTCATGCTGTTTTAACATTAGAAGAGAAGTGATGTGCAAGCAAAAGAAGCTTGTGCGGATAAGATGTGAAAATCTTATTTGCCTGTAAATTTATTTTTGATTTTA
>Ga0247727_10015103_pt1 | contig 12717 bp, 13 predicted proteins | sample WisWelCaveWW1625_FD_202498 | JGI IMG/M metagenome (GOLD analysis project Ga0247727, IMG submission 202498) | Biofilm microbial communities from Wishing Well Cave, Virginia, United States - WW16-25 | ecosystem: Environmental > Aquatic > Deep subsurface > Groundwater > Cave microbial mat | place...
CGTGCGAACCCATTTCACGGGCAACCTGTCCATAACTCCAGGTTTCCCCGTAAGGGATGCTGCAGAGGATGGGCAAAAGCTGCTTCTGAAAAGGAGTGATGTTTCGTAAATCGAGCGCCCCGCCTTGCGCGCGTGGAGGGGAGAGGCCATCAAAATAGTGAGTGAGCCAGTCACGCCACATCCCAAGACATTCCTTCACAGGTCCCGATATTAGAGGGAGCTGCTCGTGCTGCCAAATCCGGGTCAGCAACGCAACCATCTCTGACCACCAAATCCACCGAAGCCCCTGCGCAGAAGCCAGTAATCCAAGATTTCCAAGCGGAGAGGGGAAGACAGTATAGTAGGTAGGGTCTTTCCGTGGGACAACATAGAAGCGATTTTCGCGCTCGATCATCCTAGGGCGGTCCAGTGGGGAGCTTGAGCGCGCTTATAAAAGCGGCATGGCGTTTCAAAATAGCCACGGAACGCGCAATGCGTTGCTCCTGTATCCGTAGAGATCGCATGGGCGCAGCAAGATAGCGATCATAAGGAAACGATACAATCGGCACTTGACAGCGCGCGCTTAAAATTTTGGGATTTGTGTGATCGGCAAGGGTCTTTCGCGGTGTGCTCTGATTGAGAATGATGCCCGCGAATTTCAGACCGTTTCGCAGGCCCTCTCGCCAGGTGAGCTGCGTATGATTGAGTGTGCCGAGGCCGCTACGCGCGACCAACAAAACGGGCAGGTCCAGTCCTTTGACAACATCCAGCCAATCCGTGCGTGCAGAAAGCGGAACCAAAAGCCCTCCGATGCCTTCGACCAGCAGAAAGGCGCAACTGCGTTGACGGGCAACCATACGGCGTATCAGCATCCGCGCAGAAATCCTCCGTTTCTCAATGCATCCTGCCGCATAAGGAGATAAGGCAGAGGGGTATCGGTAGGGGGTGATGTGATCGAGCGCATCCTCGCAACGTGCTGCAGCCTTGAGGTAGGCCCCGTCGGCCGGAAAGATTTTCCCACGTTGCATGCGGCATCCAGTCTCGACAGGTTTCATGACGGCCACATCCACCCCTCGCATCACCAACAGTCGCGCGATGGCCCCGGCGATCACAGTCTTACCTACACCCGTATCCGTTCCAACGATGCAGAGACCCGTCATGAGGTGTCAACCCGTATCCACTTCACACGGCTAGATGCCCCGCGTTGGATGGACACCCTCCCAGCGGGACAGTCGGTCCCTGAGAAAGAAATCGGCCAGAACCAGCGCCATCATGGCCTCGGCAATCGGCACCGCACGTATCCCCACACAAGGGTCGTGTCGACCTCGCGTGAGCACTGTGGCCGGTTGTCCTTCCACATTGATGGTTTGCTGTGGAATGGCAATGGACGATGTGGGCTTTAATGCAAGACGCACCACCAGGTCATCCCCGTTGGAAATGCCGCCGAGAATGCCGCCCGCATGGTTCGTTGTAAAACCCGTAGGCGTGAGCGGATCGCAATTTTCGCTGCCGCGCAACTCGACCACGCGAAACCCCGCACCAAACTCCACGCCCTTGACGGCATTGATCGAGACCATCGCGGCCGCCAGCGCGGCATCCAGCTTATCAAACACGGGCTCCCCCCATCCTGCGGGCACACCTTCGGCGATCACCTCCACAAGGGCGCCGATCGAATCTTTCTCCGATTGGGCTTCTCGCACAACGCGCTCCATTTCGATCGCGGCTTCTGCGTCAGGACAGAAGAGGGCGTTTTGGTTGATTTGAGAAAGATCGACCTGTTTGATCGAGACCGGACCGATTTGTCTGATATAACCCGTGATCACAACCCCTTCATGGAGAAGCAATTGTCTTGCGATGGCCCCTGCCGCTACCCGTGCCACCGTCTCGCGGGCCGAGGCCCGTCCACCGCCGCGATAATCACGAAACCCATATTTTTTATAATAGGTATAGTCGGCATGACCCGGTCGAAAGACATCTTTGATCGATTCATAATCCTGGGATCGGACATCCTCGTTTTCGATCAACAGCGCAATCGGCGCTCCCGTGCTCTTTCCTTGAAAAATTCCGGAGAGGATTTTTACAAGATCCGATTCTTTCCGCTGTGAAACGAGACGGCTCTGTCCGGGCCGGCGTCGGTCTAAATCTCTCTGAATGAGCGCCTCGGATAAGGCAAGACCCGCAGGACATCCGTCCACAACGGCGCCGAGTGCGATTCCATGGCTTTCACCAAAGGTGGTGACGCGAAAAACCTGTCCAAAGGTATTACCGGCCATGCTATGCGTCTGGGGGCTCACACCTTCAACGAAGGTGATGCGGTGCTCGCCGCTCTTGTGAACAGGGGGCTATCCGGCCCACTTGATCGTGCAGCCCGTGGCGTGTGTTTCGGCAACCCCAGGCGTCTTGCCAGATAAGACGGCTTCGATCGCATCGTGCAAATCACGCGATTTCACTTTCTTCCCATCTTGCCAGTTGTCGTCAATTCGGCCCGTATATCGCAGCCGCCGTTTTGCATCGAGCAGAAAAATCTCAGGCGTGTAATGCGCGCCATAGGCCTCGGCCACGGCCTGCGTTTCATCGCGCAGATAGGGAAAGTTGTATCCCTTTTCCTGTGCGCGGCGCACCATGTTGGGGAAATTATCCTCTGGATAGTTTTTGGTCTCGTTGGCGTTGATGGCGACAAACCCTACGCCGCGATTTTGAAAATCGCGCTGAAGGGCAATCAGCCGATCTTCATAGGCCACCACATAAGGACAATGATTGCAGGTAAACATGACCACGACCACAGGCGTATCAAACGACGCCAGCGTATACCGCTTTCCGTCTATGCCGGGAAGATCGAACGCCGGGGCTTCTGCAGCAATGGCTAAACGCTTTGGATTCATTTTGTTGAGGTCGCTTACGCTGCAATGGCACGATCAAGGAAAGACGCCCACCGGCTTCCACCTGATGAAGACTCACCCATCTGTTGCCATGAGCCAACTATTTGAACGAACCCCCCTTTGCAGTTTTAAAGTATATCTCCTTGAGTGCGAGTACACAGCCAATGGCTTTTAATGCAACGACATCGTCAAGGCTGTGAAATTCCTGATATGTCCACTTCTTATTGTGCTGTCGCATATATTGTTCAACCCTACATGAGTTTTGGGCGATCAGTAGATACTCTGAGAGAGCACCGATATGCTGATAGTGCTCAAACTTCATCCCCCGGTCATACGCTTCTGTGGAATCCGACAATACTTCGATAATCAAAACTGGATTGAGCAGGGTATCCACCTGGTCATCCTCAAAAATTTCTTCGCCACATGTAACCGAAATATCGGGATATGTGTACTTGTCCAATTGCCTGACCTTTACGCGCATGTCGCTGGGATAGAGGTTACAGTCACGCTCGAGCAGTTGATTGCCAAGCACGCGCAACACATTCGATACAATAAGATTATGCGCTTTGTCTGCACCCGCCATCGCAAACATTTCCCCTTTATAAAACTCGCTTTTGAATCTGGCTTTGCGCTCTACGGCGAGATACTCTTCAGCCGTTAACGAGGATTTTTTAGGCTGTGCCACCATGCTATCCTCTTTTCACAGAAACAAGCACCACGAATCTTACTGATGCGGTATGCCTGATGTGCATTCCAAGTCAGAAAATAGCGTAATTCCGAGAGAGAAGCAAATGTTCCTTAATCGATTGATCTACGGGATTCCGCTTGAGCGCTCGCATTGGTTCGCAGTATCGCGGTCCGGCCCGCCGTCGCACAAATCCCTCCCTCCCCCTCCATCCAAACGATCCTGCCCCTCTTCACCATAGAGGCGATCCTCCCCCTCTCCTCCGCAGATCACGTCGTTTCCCCCAAGGCCGCGGAGGGTGTCGTTGCCGCCTAACCCATGAATGACGTCCGAACCCGAGGTCCCATGGAGGGCATCATTACCCGCGGTTCCAAGAATGGTCACAGGCAGGCCATCACAGGTGAGGCGGGACTTCCGCCGCAAGCCCGGAGCGGGGAGGCGTTGTCGAGGGGGCACCGGATTGGGTGTGGGTTGAGGCGTGATCGTAGGACGCGGAGCGGGGGATAATGCCGGGGAGGGGGGGGGTGTTTGAGGCAAAGGTTCGGGGATGGGCGAAGGAGGGATCGGTGTCGAAACGGGGAGAGGCGTTTGGCCAACTTTAGCGATAAAAATATCATAAAGCCCCCCCGCATATTCAGGCTGTAATGGGCGAACAACAGGGAAATCAGTCGAGGAGGTCATCCCTGCGATGATGATCGCGCCGGTTTCATCCACGGCAATTGCCTGACCCGGACCGTAACCCCTGCCTCCCAAATAAGTCGAGAAGTGCAGTGTGGTACCGGAGATTTCCGTCACAAAAGCGTGACTTCCACCCCCATAGACCGCTTGTAACGGCTTGACAAGCGGGAAATTTGTGGAATGGGTAAACCCTGTGAGATAAGCACTTCCTTTTCGATCCACTGCGATCGCATTGCCCCAGTCATCGCCGCTCCCGCCGAGATAGGTGGAGTAGAGTAATGATGTGCCCAACGGGCTTAATTTCGTCACGAAGATGTCGTAAGCGCCACCTGCATAAACGGCCTGTAACGGAGCCGATAGCGGAAAATCGGAAGAGCGCGTCGCCCCGGTGACATAGGCATTCCCTGCTTGATCTACGGCAATGGCACTACGTAATTCATCATCACTGCCACCGAGGTAAGTCGCGTACATCAGCGCAGAACCCGAACGATTCAACTTTGCGACAAAGGCGTCCATGCCGCCGGAAAGGCTGGCTTGCATGGGGCTGACGGTGGGAAAATCCGCAGAACGGGTAAGCCCCGTCACATAAGCGTTTCCATCCGCATCTGTGGCCATGCCATAGCCGATTTCGCTGCTGGTTCCGCCGAGGTAAGTGGAATAGATCAGTGCAGAGCCTGTGGCGTTGACTTTCGCCACAAAGGCATCCAGGATGCCTGACCGTGTCGCCTGTATCGGATGGGCGGTCGGAAAATTCGTAGAGCTAGTTTCTCCCGCAAGCGTCACCTGGCCCTCCTCATCGACGGATAGCGCGTATCCTTCTTCGCCGCCTATCCCTCCGATATAGGTCGAATAGCGTAATACAGAACCGGAGGCATCAAGTTTAGCAACGAAGACGTCGGAAACACCGCCGGCATAGGCAGGCTGAAACGGAACGACGATGGGGAAATTGTCCGAAGCGGTTTTTCCCGTCACATAAACCTGTCCCATCCGATCCACTGCAATGGCGTTCCCCCCATCATGACCGCTTCCCCCGAGGTAGGTGATATAGACGATGGAGCCTGCGGGATCGATTTTCGCCACAAAGACATCGCGCTGTCCTGCATAAGCGTTCTGTGCAGGGCGCGCGACAGGGAAAAAAGCGGAATCGGTCGTGCCTGTGATATACACGTTTCCCTCCGGATCCACGGCGACCGCTTTTCCGGTATCTGTCCCGATCCCGCCTAAATAGGTGGAATAGACGAGGATCGGATCGATGGACTCGCGGTGATCATACGCAGGAGAGATAGAGGAGGCCTGGGCTGGCGGCAAGGTCGTGAGGATTACCCCAAGCAACAGGCCACAGGCAAATCTTTTTGTAAAGTCGAAACCGCTCTTCATTGCACGTGCTTCGCTCAAACACTTTCTAGGATTATGCACCGGAGACAGGATTGACTTCAAGATCAGGCATATGTTCAACTCCCTTCAGGGGATTAACTGAGATTCGGTTGAGGTGTATGGGCAGTCCGCAGATTTACCAAAAAGAGATCTATCGTGTGATGCCGGGGCCTGAGGCGTTTTTGCCTCCTGCTGCGGCATGCCGTGGGGTGGTCCTTCCCGATCCCGGACAGGCGCATATCCAGGGAGAAATCGTTCGGGAGGAGGTCGCGATGGAGGAGGCTGCGCGTCAGCTTCTCTCTGCAAAAGTGCCAACCATTTTCCCTGGGCCTCTTGTCTTATGGAATTGGAATCACACCGCTACCCTCAAAGCGGTCGCCATTAAAAACCTCTATGATGTGTTGAAGGCAGTCAATCCCAGAGCCTTATTGATTCCCATGCCCGACTATCGGCCCAAGTATCCTAAAATTAATCCTGCGGTTGAAATCAATCCCAATCATCCCAACCTGACCATCTGGCATAACAAAATCGATGTCTGCATGTTTGTCGGCGTTCACTGCCATCAAGCTAACCTGTCCTTAAAAATTATTCGGGGCGGAACCTCGTGCTATACGATTGCGATGTGCGCACAAGCCGGCCACGAGGATGCGGTCCTCTCCTTTCGAGATGCCACACCTGAGAAGATCGCGACGTTGGCCGATACCGTCAAACGATTCAGCGGTCAATCGGCTTGATGCCCTATCCGCAAACGTCGCGGATGATTGGCTAACCCTCGTTTTTGCCGATGTCCTTTGCTAATGCTCAGTCAGGCAGTATTAGCCCGCTGATCAAACAACTCCTGATCGAGCTTGGAGAAGACCCCAAGCGAGAGGGATTGCAAGGCACACCCGACCGATTGGACGCATCGCTGCGTTTTCTCACGGCAGGCTACAGCCAAGATATCGATGTCTTATTAAATAACGCCTTCTATGCGGTCACTTATGAAGAAATGGTGATCGTGCGGGACATTGATGTTTTCTCGCTGTGTGAGCATCATTTGCTCCCCTTTTTTGGAAAATGTCATGTGGGCTATCTTCCGAACCGACGGGTTGTCGGTCTCAGTAAAATTCCGCGCATTGTGGATGTCTTCAGTCGCAGGCTGCAACTTCAGGAACGCTTAACCTGCGAAGTGGCGCAGACCCTGCTCGACAAGCTGCAACCGTGGGGTGTGGGGGTGGTGATCGAAGCCCAGCATCTCTGTATGATGATGCGCGGTGTGGAAAAGCAAAACTCCAGGACGGTCACCAGCGCAATGCTGGGCACATTCAAGACCGATCCTAAAACGCGTGCAGAATTCTTGGAACTTCTCCGGCTCCCCACCTAACCGGAGACCTGTTCCAACAGGGCTGGCTGGCGCTCGATCTTGACCTTGGCAATGCGGCGCCCATCCATATCGACAATCGTGAATTTATGTTCTCCATGCCGCACGATATCTCCCCCTTTCGGCATATCTTGGAGTTGGGAGAGGATAAACCCTCCGAGCGTTTCATAGTCTGCGGACTCGGGAATCGGCAAATCGTGATTTTTAAGATCCCGCAACGAAAGTGACGCATCCACCACGAGAGAGCCATCGCGGAGCTTTTCAACGGGCCGCTCTTCCGTATCATATTCGTCACGAATCTCTCCGACAATTTCCTCGACCAGATCTTCCATCGTTACGAGTCCTTCCACGCTGCCATACTCGTTAATGACGATTGCCATTTGGATACGGCGTCTCCTGAGTTCATGCAACAGACGGCTGACCCGCATCGTCTCCGGAACGCAGTAGGCCGAATGCAGCATATTCTTGAGAACAATCGATTGATTGTTCATAAATGCCTGTAAAAAATCCTTAAAGTAGACAACCCCTACAATGTCATTGATGTTTGTACGATAAACGGGGTAGCGTGAAAACATATTCTGAGAGATCTCCTGCAGGACGTCTTGAGCCACGGTGTCGATCTGGAAGGCATGGATTTTGTGGCGCGGAACCATGACCTCTTTGACGGAGATATCGTTAAAAGCCACGGCGCTCGTGATCATCGCGTGTTCTTCAGTATCAAAAACTCCTTTTTCTCGCCCTTCTTTGAGGAGCTGAATGATTTCTTCTTCTGAAACGAAACTGCTCGAAAAGGTCTTTCCTCCGATGGGTTTTACAAAGAGTTGGATCGAGGCGGTTAGCCCCATCACGAGCGGACGAAAGGCATGGATCAATGCGTCGAAAGGATAGGCGACTGCCAAGGCAATTTTTTCCGGATGTTTCAGCGCAAGCGTTTTAGGGATCAGTTCTGCGAAGATGAGGGAGGCGTAGGAGAGGGTCATGACCACGAGGGCGACAGAGAGAAATTCGCTGTAGGCACTCAGAAAATGCACACGATCGATCAGGGGTTTAACCGATCCAATCGCCAGGGCGCCGCCGAGGGCCGCAGAGGCCGCCCCAAGAACGGTGACCCCCATCTGAACCGTTGCGAGAAAAGATTCAGGAGCGGCTTGAAAGGTCGCGAGCAATTTCGCACGCGCGTCTCCGTTCGCGGCCAGCTGTTGGATTTTGCTCTTCCTGGCGGTGACAACGGCAATCTCTGCGGCGGAGAAGAAGCCGTTACCCAGAATCAAAATTAAGATCAGAACCAGCTCAAGTCGCATAAGCGCCACCTATAGCGTACAATAAAAATGTCTTTGCTACAACATCGTGTCGAGCTAAAATATACAGGGCGTCGGAAATCGCAACGAGCGGTGCGCACGCGACAACCTCTAGGCGTGACGAAAGTAAAATCGCGGCCAGGTTTCTGTCAAGCAGATTAAGATGGCGTTGCCGGTCGCCGTCATCCGAAAAGATCCGCTGGTTCTGATTGCCTCGACAGATCACAAAATCACACCGGGGTAACGATCGAAGATCGGCTCGCAGCCGGCGGACCGGCCGCGCGCGCTGGAATGGCGAACAAGGAATAGGTTCCGACGAAGGCTCCGGGCTTCACAGGCGCTTGATAAACGTGTCGGCATCTTTTTTCAAAACCACTTTTAGAATAATAACCTCTTGCTCTTGGATGCTGTAGAAAATCCGGTATTTATCAAAACGAAGCCGATAGAATGTGGATTGCTTTCCCTTGATCTTCTTAATCCGCTTCCCCTGGGGAAACGGATTCTTCTTGAGAGCTTCTAATTTCTCAAAAATAACCTGAACCCTCTTATCCGAAAGCAGATCAATCTCTCGGATTGCCGCAGGAGAGAGTTTCAGGTGGAACTTATCCACGCCGGCGTTTGCGAGTTTTTAAATAGTCTTCTATCCCGATACCGCCCTCCTTCAGATACTCCGCACGTGCATCCTCTAAAGCCTTAAGAAATAGGGGGCTATGTTCCAGCAGATAATCTTCAAAATCCTCCTCCGTCACGGCGGTAATAATGGCCCGCGGCTTTCCTTGTGACGTAATCACGACGTCCTCTTTTTCTGCCTTGCGCAGGATTTCAGATGTTTTGTTCTTAAGTTCTCTCACATTAGAAAACTTCATTTCGCCCTCCTATAAAGTGGCTACGTTTATAGCCCCATACTGTACCCACAAGACTGGCGCTTGTCAATCGCGTCCACTGTCGTTTTCATGCCGAACCTCCTAGAGGATTCAACACCCGCATTTTACAAGATCGTCCCCTCATTTTTAGAAAATCAGGATCGAGTTGCGGAAGATGGGTTATCGCAGCGGCCCTGCGAGAGCTGCGAGCCCGTTGGTCTACTGGACATCATGCCCCCCTAACGGCGTGTTTGACCAAGCAAAACCCCCCGCGCATGAACTGCAGCAAGTTGACACTCCGTCTCGACAGATTGACAAATAGGCTTGCAGACAGGATAGAATGAGAAGATCATCATAGTTGCAGATGATGTTGCGGGGAGGTCAAAGCGGGATTCTCTTTGTGGTTTCAGCTCCCTCCGGGGCGGGGAAAACCTCGTTGTGTCGCGGAGTACAGGAGACCGTGCCTTGTCTGCGTCATTCTGTCTCCTATACAACACGCAAACCGCGTCCCGCCGAAATCGATGGGGTGCATTATCATTTTGTGGAGGCGAGCACATTTGAGAAATGTATTGAGGAAAACGAATTCCTCGAATGGGCCAAGGTGCATGGCCATCTCTATGGAACGCCTCGGGTCTGGATTCGGGAGATGACCCGCCAGGGCATCGACGTGATTCTGGATGTCAATACGCAGGGTGCGGAAACGCTGAGAAAACAAGCCGTGGAGGGCGTATGGATTTATATCCTGCCCCCTTCATTTGAAGTGCTGCGTCAACGTCTGCAGGATCGCAAGTCCGATGCAGAGGCCGAGATTGAACGGCGCCTTGAAACAGCAAAAGAGGAAATCCAATATTATCGGCAGCATGACTATGTAGTGGTCAACAACAACTACAAAGAGGCATTGCGAGATTTAAGCGCGATTATTCGGGCGGAACGCATTAAAACCCGACGCGTAAATCTGTCCTGGATTGAAGAGACCTTTGTCTGAGTATCCTTAAACAAGCGGGAGGTGAAAGATGGATATCGTTTCGTTGCCCTTGGAAATTGAGGCGAGTGGTATCGATTCAAGGTACCGATTGGTGGTGATGGCGATCCAACATGCAAAGCACATTGCGGAGGGTACAAAACCGCAGGTGGACAGCCCTTATCGAAAAGTTTCCATGCAGGCGCTTTGTGATGTGTTGTATGGCAAGTTCGATATTCTTTACGGGCAGGAGGCCAAAGAGGCGCAGCGCGAAGAGAGCCGCCGTCGGGCAGCGCGATGGACGCAAACGCGTCCTTCCGAACGCGAGCTGGAAATTGCAGAGGCAATCCGCAGAGACATAGATAACTATCGGGCGATGGCCGTGCAGCAATCCGACGTTGTCCAGGATGAGTCCTAATGGATGAGTCCTAATGGATGAATCGTAATGGTTTCAAGTGCCTCTGCTCAAAAGAGGATACTCCTCGGTATCACAGGGAGCATTGCGGCTTATAAATCGATCCAGATTCTGCGCGATCTGACCGCAGGAGGGATTGTTGTTGAGGTGGTTTTAACGGCGGCAGCGCGCCGGTTTGTGCCTGCGCTTACCCTTGAGGTGCTCTCGGGACGGCCTGTACTGAGCCATCTGTTTGATCCACATCATAGTGTGCGGCATCTCGAACTTGCCGAATCCTCGCATGTGATTCTGATTGCACCTGCGACGGCGGATTTTCTTGCTAAAATGGCGATGGGGTTGGCCGACGACTTGCTCGGGAATATTCTGCTCGCATCACGCGTCCCTGTGATCATTGCACCTGCCATGGACGGGGGGATGTGGGAACACGCGGCAGTCCAACAAAACGTAGAGATCTTGCGAGGCCGCGGCATCCACATCATTGCGCCGACTGTCGGGCCCCTGGCTTCTGGCACCATCGGCATCGGCCGGCTGGCAGAAACATCCGTGATTGTTCAGGCTGCCCTAAACGCGCTGTGCGCCTCAAATAGGCTCAGGAATAAAACCGTTCTTGTCACGGCAGGGCCCACACAAGAACCCCTCGACCCGATCCGTTTTCTTTCAAACCGTTCTTCAGGGAAGATGGGATATGCGATGGCCGAGGCAGCGCGCGATCTTGGCGCGCGCGTCATTTTAATCAGCGGCCCCACTGAGCGTGCGACCCCTTTTGGAGTCGAACACTGCCATGTCCGGACGGCAGCGCAAATGAAAGAGGCCGTGCATCGCTATTTTCGAGAAGCCGATCTTCTCGCGATGGCGGCTGCCGTGAGCGATTATCGTCCGCGTTTCCAGACGCCACAAAAGATCAAAAAATCGGGTCAGCCCTATACGCTACTGCTTGAGGAAACCGAGGATATTTTAGCAGGATTGCCGGAGTTGCGCGGCGGGAAGATCATTGTGGGTTTCGCTGCAGAAACCGAAAATGTGATTGAACAGGCACGGATGAAACTGCATCGAAAGAACCTGGATATCATTGTCGCGAACAATGTGACAGAGGAGGGTGCGGGTTTTGATGTGGATACCAACATTGCCTGCCTTCTCGATCGCACGGGTCGCGTGCTTCCTCTGCCTCGGATGTCGAAACGGGATTTAGCAATGCGCATTTTTGAAGAGGCGATTCGCCTGGCCTCGCAGGCAACTGACCCCGGGGAAATGGCCCCCGTAGCTCAGGTGGATAGAGCAGCGGTTTCCTAAACCGCGTGCCGGGTGTTCGAGTCACCCCGGGGGCACCCCAGGCGACAGGCGGTCACGCAACAGGCTCTCGCAAATCTCGCCTGCGTCTGTCATCGGCGAGGAACAGGTCTGCTGATGGCAGAGATAGACGGTGGGTTTGCCCTGTAGCGGCTGTTTTCCGCGTGCAGGTTCCGGCAAATCAGTGGCGTTACAGCGGTTTGCTGGGATGCGATGCATCACGCGGTTTGGCACATACAGGCGGTCAATCTTTTGAAGCAGGGCTTCTGTTTCCTGCATCTGCTGTCCTTCGATCAAGATAATTTCTTTGGGTTTGCGAAGATAAAAATCCGCAGCGACAATCAAGCGACCGCATCCAAACGCATGATCAAGCCCCTGAGACGCCCACTGTAAGGTCTGTTCGGCTGCCTGTAGGTATTGCCCTGCTCCGGTCAAATAAAATAAACGCAATAACAGATGGGCTGCGGCCGCATTTCCAGACGGGACGGAGCTATCGTCAAGGGGTTTCTCTCGCGCGATCAGGACTTCATGATCCGATGCGGTAAAGAAAAAACCGTAGTCTTTGCCGTCCCAGAAACGTGCAAGCAGCGCATCTGCACAAGCCTGAGCCTCTGTAAGAAAGCCAATCTCTCCAGTCACTTCATAGAGTGACAACAGGGCCTGCCCTAAAAAAGCATGGTCGTCGAGGTAAGCGTCAAACTTCGCAGCCCCATCTTTCCATACATGCAAAAGGTGATCGTTACGAAAGAGGTTGTGCTTGATAAAATCCGCAGCCGCACGCGCCGCATGAAGATAACGGAGATGGCGCGTCACCTGATAGCCTTCCACAAACGCCGTGATCATCAAGCCGTTCCAACCGGTTAAAATCTTTTCATCTCTAAAAGGTTGGAGGCGCAACATGCGGTGTTGCAATAACAGCGCGCGCCCCTGACGTAATA
>Ga0247727_10015104_pt1 | contig 12717 bp, 12 predicted proteins | sample WisWelCaveWW1625_FD_202498 | JGI IMG/M metagenome (GOLD analysis project Ga0247727, IMG submission 202498) | Biofilm microbial communities from Wishing Well Cave, Virginia, United States - WW16-25 | ecosystem: Environmental > Aquatic > Deep subsurface > Groundwater > Cave microbial mat | place...
ATCAGGTGCAAGGCGGCGGCGGGCGCGCTGCGCCATATGGAATTGTCCGGGTGCGCGGGCAGTTGCTTCACTCTGGAGGCGACGATGGTGAAGCGTTTCATCTCCATGCGCGCCCGCTGAGCGTCGCTGGAGAGCGACCGCACAAAGTGGACCAGATCCCACGCCGTCTTCCCGTAGAGCTGCGGGTGGGACGGCATCGGCGAACCCGGCAGTCCGGCCACGATTCGCTTATACACTTCCGCGGGATCCGGCCTCCCCTTATAGATCCCGGCTGACAGGTCGCGAGGCCGCGTCGGAAATCCTTCGCTGTCTTCCTGCACTTTCTGCCCGTCTCCCTTGCCCGTGTCGCCGTGACAGCTCGCGCAATTGTCCTTGTAGGCCCGGCGTGCGTTGGCCTCGCCCTCGGCTGTGTAGGGGACTTCCGGTGGAACCACAACCCGGCCCTGACCCGAATCGTTCACGTTCGCGGGCTGGTGGTCGGGTTTGAATTCGAAGGGATTCCTGGCGAACGCCTTCAGATAGTGAACCAGCGCCCAACGCGTCTCCTCCGTCAGATGCGCCCAGGAAGGCATGGCCGAGCCCGGCATGCCGCGCGAGATCGTCTGGAAGATGTCTGTATCCATGGGCGCAAAATCCCAGGTGGAAACCAGACGGTACCTTGCCGCCACGAAGTCCCGCGGCTTCGGATACAGCAGATACGCGGCTGGGCCCTGCGCGTCCCCTTTGAGGCCGTGGCAGGGGGCACAGTTCCGCTCGAAGATCGTCTTTCCCTGCTCCAGCAACTTGGTCGACGAGGGCACGGTCATTGTCGGAACCACATTCCCGGTTTGTTGGGAGCCTTTGGGTGCCTGGGAGCAACCAGCCAGAATCACAACGAGAGGAATCCACGACGCTCTCACCATGTCACTTCCTCCAGACGCCTTCGCGGGTCAGCAATTCGCAGGCCATTGCGACTCGGGGGAGAAAGAGGGCAGTTTCAGTAGGATGCGGTGGAAAGGCCTCGCGTGGCGCTCCTCGAATGGCCTTGACCATCAGGGGAGCTGAACTGCTCTCGTGCTGGGTGCACGATAAATCGACGTCGCGTTCGATAGAGACCGCTCAGATCCTCACGGATCAGAGCCGCAAACTTCTCATTGGAAGCCGGAGCCCTTCGTCACCTCCTGGCCTCTGAGTGAGTCAGTTCACCCAGTGAGTGCGGCTTCTCACGCTATTCTTTCGGCTTCGATTTCCGGAAGAAAAGCCGTTTCGATGCCGCTCGTGGGGAACTTGCACGCCATCAGCCACTCGGATTCTCCTGGCGCGTAGCAGCACGTGGACGAAAGAACCCACCCTGCGGCGAAACCGCTCTAAGCGTTCCGATTCGCCGTCATAGTGAGTGCCGCCAGTGTCGCAGCCCGCGGCCCGCTTAACGATCAGCAGGATCGGCGAAACTCGAGGCGCCGGGACGGGGACCACAGAACTGCGCCGCTATTGGGAGTGCGAAACTGCCGCTCATGCGTGCGAAGCCTCTCATCGCTGTCACGGATGTGGAAGCGAGCAGCCGGTGGCGCCAACGCCTGCTGGGATGCCGGAGCGATCACGTGGCCCTGCTTTCAAACGGTCAACTAATTCATCAACTCCAATGGCGCCAAGTGGAGCCGTGCGTCCCCCAACACCGGATCCGATAGCGCCGCCAGGGGCGGCCGAGGGTACGCCGCCACCGTCCACCGCACGGCGCCGGCGCCAAAAGTAATCAACTCCACCGGCATGGACCTCGGTCATCTCATCGCACTCAATCCTCTAATGATCAGCAAGGGCGCATAGGCCCGGAATGTGGGGATTTGACGCGGCGGCTTGGATCGGGCTTCAGCCGGTCCGCAAGGTCAAAAGCTCACTCCAGGGTGGCACTCGATGTGCCTCCGGTGAGGCGATGCCCTCTCAAGACCGGGCGGCCTGGTCCGCCATGCGGCTGTCACTGGCGGCCGGCGTTGTCATGCTCTTCGGCAAGGGGACCGCCTGGCTGCTCACCGGCTCGGCGGCCATCTTCTCCGACGCGGCGGAATCCGTGGTCCACATCGTCGCCGTGGGATTCGCGACTTTCAGCTTCCGGCTGGAGGCGCGTCCAGCCACACCGCGATTCCTGTATGGCATGCACCGGGTCAGTTATTTCTCGGCGGGATTTGAAGGCGCGGCGATTCTGCTGGCGGGCGCGGGTATTATCATCACGGCCGCGCAGAGCTGGATGGCGGGGGTACCGGTGAGCCGCCTCGGGATCGGCACGGCCATGACGGCCTCGTTCGCCATCATCAATTTGCTGCTGGGGAGCTACCTGATTCGCGCCGGCCGCCGCGCGCAATCGTTCATTCTGGAAGCTAACGGCCGGCACGTGCTCACCGACAGTTGGACGAGTTTCGGCGTGGTGGCGGGGCTGCTGCTCGCGCTGGTAACGGGCTGGAAGCCGATCGACCCCTTGGTGGCCATCACGGTGGCGCTCAGCATTCTATGGACGGGCGGGCACTTAATCGCGCAAGCGGTCCGCGGGCTAATGGATTACTCCGATCCCGCCATCGAGCGCCAACTGCATGAGAAGCTGGACGCCCTATGCGCCGAGCTCGGAATTCGTTATCACCATGTGCGCTACCGCAGCCTGGGACGGCAGCTTCTGGTGGAAGTGCATCTGTTATTTCCCTATCACATGGAGATCGGGGAGGCGCATACGCTGGCAACCACGCTGGAGCGCCGCATGGCGGGTGCGTTGGATTGGCCCGCGGAGCTGGTCACTCACCTGGAATCGTCGGAGAATCATCTGGCATTGCACCCGGAGGAGGACCTGGTGGATGCCGCTGAGGAAGTGGGTGGACCCCGGATTGCTCCTCCCTAACACAGGAGTGCGGAACGGTCCACGAAGGAACTGTCATGAGCGTGCAAGTGGCGATTGGCAATGCCTCCTACCGGCAGGCCCTGCGGGACCTGCTGGTTCGGAGCGGCAACTGGGAAGTCCTCCTGGTGGATGAGCCGGATCCCGCCAGGGAGGGCGTGATCGTGCTGGATTCGGAACATCTGCGGAGGCTTCCCAGACCGTTGCCGTGTCCGGAGTGCATCGTGCTGGTTGCCCGGAACGATCCTGCCCAGATGTCGAAGGCTTGGGCGGCCGGCATTCACTCCGTGGTGTCAGAGAAGGACCCGCTGAGCACGACGCTGCTGGCCATTATGTCGGCCGGCCTGCGATCGCCGGCTCATGCAAGGAGGAATTAGCCATGAAGAGATCCATTGAGGAGTTGGAGTCGATTGTGCGCAGCCGCATCTGCGGGGTTTGTACGGATCGCACCGAAGAGGGCGATTGTGGCCGCGAGGACCCTGCAAGCTGTTCCCTGTTCCGCCGGTTTCCGCAAGTGGCCGCGGCCATCCAGTCGGTGTCCTCCAATGACATACGGGACTACGTGGACGCTATCCGCCATCAGGTGTGTTCCATCTGTGTGGCGCAGTCGCCCGACGGCGACTGCGAATTGCGGCAGCAAGTGCAATGCGCGCTGGACGCCTATCTGATTCTGATCGTGGAAATCATCGAGGAAGCAACCGGCAAGACCTTCGACCGCTCGCCGTTGGTAGCAGTGGATGTGCCGGTCGCTGTTTGACGACTGAGTAGGAGCGAATAGGAGGCACTATGACATTCACGATTCTGGTGGCCTTGTGGGTGGTGGTGGCGGTGATCGTAGGCGTTCTCGCCCTGTGGCGGTTCCTGGCGGGAATGCGCGAAGACGATTCGTTGCACGTCCATGAAGGCGACGAAGGCCTGGTGGCGAAGCAAGTGGCCACGGTCCGGAAGATCGAGCGGATCGAGCATTGGGGAGAGGCGCTGACGGTCGTCGTCCTCGTCTATGGCGTGGCGCTGGCTGGCGCTTACGTCTACATGAGCTGGGTGGAGCGCAACGCCACGGCCATCGCCGGGCGCTGATGCGCGCCTGGCTGCGGGCCGCGCTGCTGGTGGCCGGCGGAACCGCATGCGCCCTGGCACAGGCAGTCGACTGCGCCGCCTGTCACCAACAGCAGGCGGGTGAGCACGCTCTGAGCGCTCATGGTCGCGAATTGAAACGGGGCAACGCCGCCGCTCCGGGTTGCGCCACCTGTCACGGCGACGCCCACGAGGGCCGCGCTGGGACCGCGGATTTCCGTAAAGCCGTGCCGGAGTTGTGCGGCGTCTGTCACGCTGAAATCGCCGCCGAGTTCCAGACCAGCGTCCACGGCAAAGCGTCGGCGCGCGGGCGCGTCGATGCGCCGGTGTGTACCGACTGTCATGGCGAGCACTCCATCCTGCGGCCCAAGGACACCAGCTCGGCGGTGCACCCGCGGCACATTCGAGAGACCTGCGCCCGCTGTCACGACGATGTCCGGCTGGCGCGGCGCTGGGGTCTGCCGCCAGACCGGCTCACCACTTTCGACTCCTCTTTCCACGGGCTGGCGGCCAAGACCGGATCGCAAACCGTGGCGAATTGCGCCTCCTGCCACGGCTTCCACAATATTCTCCCGTCGAACGATGCGAAGTCCACCATTCATCCGGCACGACTGGCGGCGACTTGCGGCCGGTGCCATCCCGGGGCAGGCCGGCGGTTTGCTTTGGGGACGATTCATACAGCGCCGGGCGGCGCCGAAGCCGCGCCGGTGAGATGGGCGCGCATTTTCTATCTCGTGGTGATTCCCGTGGTCATCGGCCTGATGGTCTTGCATCAGGGCGGGGACTGGGTACGCAAACTGGGGCGGCTCCGTTTCTCGGGGCAGCCGCCGCCGGCTCCGGCGATCGCTGCCGCCGAGATCCGCATGTATCCGCTGGAGCGCATCCAGCACGCGCTCCTGATGCTCTCTTTTTTCACGCTGGTGTGGACCGGCTTCGCGCTGAAGTATCCGGACACCTGGTGGGCCTGGCCGATGGTTGCGATGGAGTCGCGCTGGGCGATGCGGGGCCTGCTGCACCGCATCGCGGGAGTGATGCTGATTGGGCTCGCCATCGCGCATATCGTTTCACTGACCTGGAACGCGCGGCTGCGCGCCCACTGGCTGCATCTGCTGCCCCGCCGTACCGACGCCGGCGACGCCGCCCGCGGGCTGGCCTTCAATCTGGGACTGGCCCGGCGCGGCCCTCCCGCCACGGCGCACGGCTACATGGAAAAAGCCGAGTACTGGGCGGTGGTCTGGGGGACGGCGATTATGGCGCTCACCGGATTGATGTTGTGGGCGGACAATTTCATGCTCCGCTGGCTTCCCAAAACCTGGCTGGATTTCGCCACCACCGTGCATTTTTACGAGGCGATTCTCGCTACACTGGCGATTGTGGTCTGGCACTTCTATTCGGTGCTGTTCGATCCGGAAGTGTACCCGATGGACCCGGCCTGGATCGCCGGCCGGAGCGTGAGGCCCCGCCAGCCGGAATCTCCGCCGCCGGAGCCAACCCCGGACCATCTTGAAGATGCCGAACAACACGTCTAGACTGCGGGGGTGGCTGTCGCCCCTGGTCTATCTATCCGATAACTGGCTGAGCCGGACCGGCGTCGCCCTGGTCACGACCTCGGGAATCTACTGGCTGTTCCTGCTCCCCAGCATGTGGGTCAGCGAATCCCGTCATCCCTACTTGGGGATTCTCTCGTTCCTGATCCTGCCGATGGGCTTTTTCGGGGGGCTGGCCCTGATTCCGGCCGGCGTCTTCTGGCGGCGTCGCAGCGTGAACACGGAAGCGCTGCCGCCGGTGGATTTGCACACTCCCGCAGTACGGCGGCTGCTGACGTTTGTCGGAGCGGCCACATTCGTTAATCTCGTGATCGGCAGCCAGCTCACCTATCGCGCCGTCACCTACATGGACAGCGTCGGCTTCTGCGGCCAGGTCTGCCACTCGGTGATGAAGCCGGAATTCGCCGCCTATCAGAACTCTCCGCACTCGCGCGTGGAGTGCGTCGCCTGCCATATCGGACCGGGCGCCTCCTGGTTTGTCCGCAGCAAGCTATCCGGCGTCTGGCAGGTATTCGCGGTGACGTTCCAGACATTCGAAAGGCCGATTCCGACGCCGGTGGAGAACCTGCGGCCGGCGCGGGAAACCTGCGAAGCCTGCCACTGGCCGCAGCGTTACGGCGCCGAGAAGCTGCGCGTGATCCCGCGCTATGCCGACGACGAAGCCAACACTCTCACCAAGACCGTGCTGTTGATGCGCATCGGCGGCGGGGGCGGCAGCTACGGGCAGAAGGGCATCCATGGAGCGCACCTGGGCGGCGACGTCGTGATCCGCTACCGCCATTCGGATCGCAGCCGGCAGACGATCCCGTGGGTCGAGGTCTCGCGCAATGGGACATCCGCGGCGTACCTGGCGAAGGATGCCAATCAGGCCGCCGTAAGCGCGATGCCCCTGCGCCAGATGGACTGTATGGATTGTCACAACCGTCCCACGCACACCTTCCAGATCCCGGAGCGGGCGCTCGACCAGGCGCTGGCGGATGAGTCGATGCCGGCATCGCTTCCCTTCGTCAGGAAGAAAGGGCTCGAGCTGCTGAAGGCCAGCTACCGTTCGGGCGACGAGGCTCAACGAGCCATCCCCAGGCTTCTGGCGGACTACTATCGGAGCTCACATGCGGCGGTCTACGAAGGCCAGCGAGCCGCCGTAACCCGGGCCGGGCAGACGCTGGCCGCCATCTACGGCCGCAACGTGTTCCCCGAGATGAAGATCGGCTGGGGGACCTATCCGAACAACATCGGCCACACCGACTTCCCCGGCTGTTTCCGCTGTCACGACGAGCAGCACATTGTTGCCGGAGGGGCCGCCGGGGGCAAGGTGCTGGGCCAGGATTGCAGTTCCTGTCACCAGATGCTGGCGATGGAAGAGGCGGCCCCCAAGATTCTGGAAGATCTCGGCTTGAGCGCGAAATAACCCACCGGTCGCGCCGCTTCCCCCATCGCACACACGAAGACCGCTCCCTGACGGTCGCGGCGCTGTTCGATTTCAACGCCTTATGCTGGCATTGTGTTTGCACTTACTTCCAGCGAAGGGAGCGCCCTCATGAAAATTATCGCGTTCTGGCTGGCAGTACTTCTGATGGCATCGGCCGCGGCCGGTTGGGCCGACAACAAAGATCCCAAAGACAACCCGGTCCCGCTGCTGGACCGAGTCGAACCCTGCAAGGGGAAGGCGGGGGATGTGGCGATCGCCTACGGGCAGGCGTTGGATAAGGGGAGAGTCGCGGAAGTGTTCTTCACCGACGGCAAGACCGACCTGAAGGTGGAGATCCTGGAACAGACCGCCACGATGATCAAGTTCAAGATCCCAGTGGCGCCGGCGCGGCGCTACTGGCTGATGCTGCTGACCAAGGCGGTGGAACCGGCGCTGCTGGAGCAGCCGGTGGTAGTGACCGTCGAGTAACGGCGGTCTAGCGAAAGAGGAGGAGGCCATGTTCTCCGTTGCCAGGATTTTGGTCCCGGTGGATTTCTCCCAGCGTTGCGCGGGCGCAGCCCGCTACGCCGAAGCACTGGTGGAGCGATACGGCGCCTCGGCGACGCTGCTGCACGTGATCCCACGCCCCTACTACGACTTCGTGGGTTTCGGTGGTGAGGGCGTGGTGGTTGGCCAAGCCTATGCGGACCGCGCCGCCGATCTCAAGGCGGAATTCGAGACGTTCATGCACAAGGAAGTCCCGAACCTGAAGGCCGGCAGCATTGTGGTGCAGGAAGGCGACCCGGCCACGCTGATCGTCAACTACGCTCACGACAACGGTATGGACATGATCCTGATGCCCACGCACGGCTACGGGCCCTTCCGCCGGTTTGTGGTCGGCTCGGTGACCGCCAAGGTGCTGCATGACGCCGACTGTCCGGTCTGGACCGGAGTCCACATGGAAGAGGCGCCGCCGGTGGACGCCATCGCGTTCCGCACGGTGATGGCGGCTCTCGATCTGGGACCGCAGAGCGAGCGCACGCTGGCGTGGGCGGCCCAGTTCGCCTGCAATCACCAGGCGCGGCTGGTGATTACCCACGCCACGTTTGATCTGGAAGGCCGTGCCGGAGAGTACTTCGATCCCAACTGGCGCATTCACTTCACCCGCCTGGCCCAGGAGTCGATCGTCAAGCTGCAGCGCGCGGCCGGGACGAACGGTGAGGTGCACGTCGAGGCCGGCCCCGCCCCGCAGGTTGTTTGCAGCGCCGCCCAGGAGTGTGGCGCCGACCTGCTTGTCATCGGGCGGGGTTCGGCCTCCGGCGTGTTCGGCCGCTTGCGCGCCAACGCCTATTCGATCATTCGGCAGTCGCCCTGCCCGGTGGTGAGCGTGTGATGCGGTTCGACCAGTTCATCCGTCCGTCGATGACCGTGCGCGATGTCACGCAGCGGTTTCCCCAGACCGGCGTTGTGTTCGCCGGCTACCGCTTCCGCGACGCCTGCGCGGACTGCTCCCTGGAAGTCGCCGCGCGCCGCCAGGGGCTCGATCCCGCCGAATTGGTGGAAGCGCTCAACCGGGTGGTGTTCCGCCAGCCCGAGGAGGATTCCTGAGGGCGCAGGCTCCTCCTCCGCCAGTCCGTCGCGTGGTCCAGCTACTCTTCCTGGCGCTGAACCTCTGGATCGGGATCCGGTTCTACCAGTTCGTGCGGCATTACGAGACCGCCGGCGAGTCGGCTTGGGCGCCGCGCCCGGCGGGCATCGAGGGCTGGCTGCCGATCGCGTCGCTTATGAACTTGAAGTATCTCGCGGCAACGGGCAAGGTGCCTCCCATCCACGCCGCCGGCATGTTCCTGCTGATGGCGTTCCTGACCATCTCCCTGCTGTTGCGCAAATCCTTCTGCGGGTGGCTGTGCCCCGTCGGCACGATCTCGGAGATGCTGTGGAGGCTGGGACGCGAAACCTTCCGCCGCAACTTCCGGCTTCGCCGATGGGCCGACATTCCGCTGCGGAGCCTGAAGTACATCCTCATGGGGCTGTTCCTCTATGCCGTGGGCGGCATGTCGGCTGTGGCCATCCGGACGTTCCTGGAGGGACCATACGGAGTGATCGCCGATGTGAAGATGCTGGACTTCTTCCGCTACCTCAGCGTCACGAGCGCCGTTGTGATTGCGTTGCTGGTGCTGCTGTCGGTGTTTGTGCAGAACTTCTGGTGCCGCTACCTGTGCCCCTACGGTGCACTGCTGGGGTTGGTGAGCCGTTTCAGCCCGGTGCGTATTCGTCGCGATGCGGACCTGTGCATCGACTGCGCCAAGTGCGCCTCGGCCTGCCCGTCGCTGCTGCCGGTGGATCGGCTCACCAGCGTGCGCTCTCCAGAGTGTACGGGCTGCTACGACTGCGTCGCCGCCTGTCCCGCTGCCGGGGCGCTGGAGATGACGCTCGGCCGCCGCCGGCTGCCGGGCTGGGCGCTGGCGATGGGACTGGCGATCGTGTTCCTGGGTTTCACCAGCTACGCGCAATGGTTCGGATACTGGGTCCCCAATGTTCCCAGCCAGGTGTACTTCGACCTGATCCCGCGCGCGCAGGAATTCGGACACCCGTGAGAAGACCCAGCGTGAAATCCCCCAACGCGGAGAAAATCCCACATTCAAGTCGGGCCCCAACCAGCGAAACTTCGTGAAGAGAACAAGATGCGCGAAGGTGCGATTTGGCATGTGAAGTGCATTTGTTAAAGGCAATTAAACAAGTCGTCATTGACTTGATGCATCCTCGGCGGCGAGTCCCAGATCGCCGCCAGCCCCTCTGAGCAAGGGCTCCGGGCATCCCGCCCGGAGCCCTTCTTTATTTTTGTGGGGCGGGCACCCTCGCCCGAGCTATCAGCCCCACGAGTATTCTTTCAATTTTCGCGGTCGGTGACCAGGTCGGGGAACTGGCGGCGGAAGGTTTCCGAGATGTGGCAATTCCAGCAGACGGGCCGGTGTGTCGCGAGCACTTGAGGAATCTGCTCGGGCACGACTTCTTTCCATTCCAAAGTATGCTGAGCGGGCGACAGCAAACAGGGCTTGTGTTCCAAGGTGTGGGCCTCCAGGGGCCGGCCGCAATACACGCAGGACTTTCCTCGATACCAACAGGCGAGTATGTTGCGCACCAGGCAACTCTCCGGGGCCGCCTCGATTTGGCCCAGGCACTCCTGGCCGCAGTGCTGGCGCTCGGGCCAACGCGAGCACTGGCTGAGTTGCAAAGGGCCACCCAGCGCGGTGAGCATACTGCTGGAAGTGCTGATCGCGACGGCCACCGGCTGGCCCGTTTCGGGGCAGCTCACCAGCCGGGTTCCACGCCATCGAAGCCAGGCGCGTATGGAGAGAATAACAACGCCGGCAAACGCCAGCAGAACGATGAGGAATGCGAACGGGACCATGGAGAGCCTCCTAGCCCACGGGTTGCAGTGCGACGGCTGCCTGCGCGGCGCCCCGGTGGATCTGCGGCTGATACACACATGCCGGCTCTTCGCCCAGGTAATTGCCGGTCGAGCCGTAGGCCCGGGCGCGGCAGCCGCTGCATACGTTCTGGAATTCGCAGATGCCGCAACGGCCCTCCAGCCGCGCGGGATCGCGGAGCACCTGAAAGATGTGGGAGCTCTCCCAGATGTCGCGGAAACCCTGACGCCGCAGGCTGCCGGCCGACAGCGGCAAGTAGCCGCACGGGAAGACTTCGCCCAGGTGCGAAACGAAGCACACGCCGGTCCCTGCCAGGCAGCCCTTGGTGACGGCATGCATCCCGTGAGTCGCGAGCGGCGCCGTCTCGATACCGGCGCGGCGGGCGTCGGCGCGGCGCTGCCGGACAATCCGGTAGTAGTGCGGGGCGCAGGTGGCCTTCATCTCCAACGGCAGATCCTGCGATCGCTCGTAGAACCAATGGAGCAGGTTTTCAGCCTCTTCACCCCGCACGGCCTGTTCCTCGCTGATGGCCAGTCCACAACCGACCGGCACCAGCAGGAACAGGTGAAACGCGACCACGCCCAGGGAATGCGCCAGATTGAGAATCGCCGGCAACTGCCGGGCGTTATGCCGGCTGACGGTGGTGTTGATCTGTGTGGGGACGCCCAGCTCGCGTAAGTACAGCAGGCCGTCGACGGCGGCCTGGAAGGCCCCGGGCTGGCCGCGGAAACGATCGTGCGTGGCGGCATCGGCGCCGTCCAGGCTCACCGCCACGCGTTCAATGCCCGCCACCTGGATGCGCCGCGCCATCGGGCGGTCGATCAGCGTGCCATTGGTTGCCAGGGCGACACGCAGGCCCCGATTCTGCGCATGACGGACCAGATCGAACAAGTCGGGCCGCAGCAGCGGCTCCCCGCCGCTGAGCACAAGGATCAGTGGGGCATATTGCGCAATCTCGTCGATGACGTGGCAGCATTCGCGGTAGCTGAGGTCCACGGGCGAGCAGATCTCGGGCGCGCTGGCGCGGCAATGCTGGCACTTGAGGTTACAGCCCGTGGTCAGCTCCCAGAACACCAGTCTGGGTCGATGCTTTAGGTGTGCTGCCGTAGCCATCACATAAGGAGGGGAGCAATCGAAGGGCCGATTCCGGCGGTCAGAAGCTGTATCCCAGCATCAAGTACGGAGATGTGTAGGAGGCGCCCGGGGAGACGCGCCGCAGAAAGACACCTGGAAAGATGTGAGCCACTCCGCCGGCCAGTTGCAGACTGGAATGGAAGCTGTAGAAAGCCTGGAAGTCGATTTCCTGACCGATGTGCCGGCCAGCCGCTGATCCAGGAGATGACACCAGCAGCGCGCCGCCGGCGTTGTAGAGCCCGTCTTCGAGGCTGGCGCGCCACCAGGAGTGGTAGTTGGCAACAACCCGCAGCTTCTTGCCCGGCTTCATCTCGAATCCGCCGCGGGCGTGGTGCAGGTTCTTCCACCCAACCTGATCGGCGAGCCCGTATAGATCGTGCGGCGTCGGATACAGGATGTCGAACGTGCCCCGGACGCCGTCGCGCGGATTGCGATCGCCAGTGGCGTAGTTGTACTCCGCGCTGAGTCGCGGCGTCCACTTCGCCGGCAGCGTGTGGCCCATTTGCCAGGATCCGGCCCAGGCGCGCACATCGTCGCCGGCGAGCGAACCGGTCTGCCCGGCGATCAGCATCATGTAATCCCAGCGCGCCGGGAGCTTGCCGGCCAGCCGGAATCCGGGCGTTTTGAAGTCGAGTTTGCCGGGCGCGCCGGCTTCGGTGCGCCGCCGCGGAGCGGTTCTCCAGAAAAGAAACGCATCCAGCGTCGCCTTGGGAACCAGCTTGTCGAAGCTCGAGTAAAGACCGTGGAAGTTGTCGCCGTCGACGTGCCGGTTGAACTCGCCATCGCGCAGAGCCACCACTGCCGAGGCCCACGCGTCCAGGCGCACGCCGCCGCCGCGCGCGGTGGCCCGAACAGCGTCGAAGCTGCGCGCTCCGTTCAGCCAGCTCACGTGGCCGATCAATCGCTGGTCGGCGAACACCATTTCCTGGCGGCCGATGCGCAGTCCGAAAGCTTTGTTGTCGGCCCCGCCGATTTCCATGTACGCTTGGCGCAGGTCGAGCGAGTCCTTGGCCAGGGGAGGCAGCGCCGGCTGGCTGCGGCCGTAGATGCGCGCGTCCTGCGCCTGAAACTGGAATCCGAGCCAGCTCTTGGGCTGGATCTTCATGTTGAGGCGCACGCGTCCTAGCAGGTACAGATCGTCGTTGCCGGGGCGGAACAGGCCGCCGGAAAAGCCCTCCAGCCGCGCGCGGTAGTCGCCGCTGAAGCGGAGCCACTTGGGAAGATGCCGGTTCAGTTCATTAGAGGGCGTGAACGCCTGCTGCTGCG
>Ga0247727_10015105_pt1 | contig 12716 bp, 9 predicted proteins | sample WisWelCaveWW1625_FD_202498 | JGI IMG/M metagenome (GOLD analysis project Ga0247727, IMG submission 202498) | Biofilm microbial communities from Wishing Well Cave, Virginia, United States - WW16-25 | ecosystem: Environmental > Aquatic > Deep subsurface > Groundwater > Cave microbial mat | place...
GTGTCGAAGCCGCGAATGGAAACGATATAAATGCGCGTGCTCAAACCGCCGGCAATCATGCGCGCCACAATCGACAGTTGCGCCGCCAGCGACTCGTTGGGATATTGAATGAGATTCGTTTTGCTTTCATACGCTTTCACGATATCGCCGGCAAACTCAAACGCGGAAGCCGCCGTATCGCGCAAAAATTCAAGCTCCTTGCCGGCCGGCGTTGTCGGTTCGGGCTTCGGTTGAGGATCGTGGCCGCTGCCCTGGCGTTGGACGAGCTCATAAAATTGCAACGGATTTTGCAAAGCGATGCCTTTTTGCTCGCGGCCTAATAACGCGAGGGAAGAAGTCAAGCCGATTTGAATCGCCGGCGGACCGTAGGTGCCGCATTCTTCTCCCGGCGGACACACGAGATCGAAATAGCGGCCAAGCCATCCGGTGTTCGCCACGTCGTCAGAGCCGGAGCCGGTCAGCCAAATGTCGGTGGAGCGAAAATGCGAGCGATCCGGATTGGGATAGCCCACGCCGTGCACGACAGAAAACGTGCCCTCATCAAACATCGGCCGCAGCGGCGCCAGCGCCGGATGGAAACCGACTTCGCCGTTGAGATTCAGCACTTGATTTTTCGGAATCGCCAACTGCGGACGCGAGCTGTAATAAGCATCGTGCGCAAACGGCACGATCGTGTTCAAGCCGTCATTGCCGCCGGCCATTTGCACCAGCACCAACACCCGGCCATCGTTGGGAAAATTAGTGGGATATTTCGAGCCTCCGGAGCCGGTCAGCGGTTTGGCAAACGACCACATCGGCCACACCACCGGCAGGCCCGCGAGCGGCATCATCACTTGTATGAAATCGCGTCGATTCATGATTTATTTCCTTCAGTTAAAATTTTTCGATTGCGCCTTGTGTTTTACGCATGACGTAAAAACGTAAAAGTAAAACGTAATTAGCGGATAATCACGCCAATTGAAATTCCGGCAGCCGCATGATCTGCACGAGACATTGTTTGACCTGCGTTTCCGCGCCGGGATAATTCAGCGACCAATCGTTGACATCGGCGCTGCCGACGAGCACGGTAATCAAAAAGTCGCGCGTGGCCTCGTCGATGGGATAGCGCAGCAAATGCGCGGTGAAGCCGTCCACCAAATCCGCGGCTTTATCCACGCCGAAACCGCGCGCAAAAGCCATGGCGTCGACTTCGATCTGCGAGCGATTAGTGTTGCCGGGATTCTCGATGGTGCCGCCCATAATGTACGTCTCGGAGAAAGCATTGCGCGTCACCAAGCTGGTCGCATTGATCCAACTGCGTTGCCCCGGCCAGCCGGCGACGTTGGGCGGATTCATCAGGTCTTGATCGAGCGTCGCGGCGGAGCGAATCAGATAAATCGGCGTCACCCGCCGGGGTTTGAGCATTCTCACATTGTTCACGCCCAGCTCAATCGGGCTTTTGATCAACGCGGCGACGGCGTGATCGCTGTAAAAATAATCGCTCTCGAAAATCGTTTGCAGCACCGGCTTGATCGCGTAGTTATTTTGGCGGAAAATATCCGCGAGCTGCGCCACAAACGCCTTGTCGACGTCGCGGCTCACAAAAAATTTGTACAGCTTGTCGCAGATATATTCAGCGACCACCGGCTGCTCGAGAATGATGTCGATGATCTCATCGCCGCTGAAATTGCCGCTTTTGCCGAAAAAGGTTTTGCTGCCAAAATCATGCAGCCGCGTGTTCAGCGCCGCCACCGGCTTATTCGGATCGGCGCTGCCGATATTTCGGCTGTCGATTTGCCAGCCGGTAAACGCGCGCGCCGCTTCTTTGATATCCTGTTCGGTGTAATGGCCGACGCCCATCGTGAACAGCTCGAGCAGCTCGCGCGCAAAATTCTCATTCGGCTGGCGCGAAATGTTGCGCACGCCGTCGAGATAAATGAGCATGGCGGGATCTTTGTAAATGGCTTTGAGAAAATCGCGGAAATTCCCCAGCGCGTGCCGGCGGATGGTATCGTGTTGCATATACACCCATTGCGCCAGTTGCACCGTATCAAACTCGGAGGTGAAATGGCCGTGCCAAAAGAAAGTCATTTTCTCGCGCAGATTGAACGGCTGAGGAGCGGCCATTTGCAGAATCCACCACGCGCGCACTTCTTCGATGTGAAGGCGATTGTTGCGCTGCCATTCCTGCTGTTGGGTTTGCGTCAGCGCGCGGTAGGCTTGCACATCGAAAGGCTCGCTCACCCACGTGCCGGGCGGCGCGGGCAAAGCTTCATCAGTGAGAAGGCGAGCGACGAGTTGCGTTTTGGTAAACGGCAGCAGCGCGTTGACCTCATCGACGGCAACGCCGAATGACGCGCGCGTCAACAAGTGACGAATGTGCGGCGCGCCCCAGGCGTTGTTTGCCAGATTGTATCCGTCCAACCGGCGCGGCGAAGGCCGCCAATGAATGACCGGCTGTGCCGAGGCTTTCCCCTCGTCCACGGACGTTGCGGGGCTGAACACTTCGGTCATGAGACACCCTCCTTGAGGTGATGCTGCTGAAGGAGAGCTTGATTGTAAATTTTAAATTGAAAATTTGCAATTTAAAATTTACAATGCCCGCTTCCAGCAGCTTGAGGTGAACAAAATTCTCTGATGCAGAGCCAAGAAGTACGTCAAGAGGATTGAAAGAATATCCGGCGAGAATGCTGACGAAAATTTGCAGTAGATAAAAACTGAGTGCGGATACAGCCAAGTCGAAGAGTGGAATCCGTTCCGCTTTTTCACTCCTGCCTTCATCCTGGGGAGGGAGTTTTGGCTATGGTCTGGCGGAACGATATAGATAAAGTAAGAACTTTTTAAAAAAAAGCAAGAATTATTTTCAAATTTTTTGTTTTTGCCATGAAGCTTTGATTTGTTGAATCATCGCCAGCGCTTCCTATTGCGCGGCGGCCTCGCGTGGCGCTATCTCTTCCGCGCTTTCCGGCGCAAACGGCGAGCGTTCGAATAATTCCGCCGGAATTTCCCGCAAAAAACGCGACGGCTCCAAATTGAGTTCTTCTTTGTAACGCGTTTTCTTTTCACAAAAACTAACCGTCAATTCGCGCTGCGGTCGGGTGAGGGCGACATAGCACAATCGCCGCTCTTTCTCCTCGCCGCCCTCTTCGCACGCCCGGCGGCTGGGAAATTGGCCGTCATTCATGCCATAAATAAAAACGTAGGGAAATTCCAAACCTTTTGCCGCGTGTACGGTCAGAATCACGACGCGATCAATTTGGCGATTGAGATAATCCGTATCCGAAACGAGGCTGAGCCGGTCGAGAAAACCGGCCAGCGTCGGATCGTCGCTGGTTTGCTCGAAACGTTTCAAGCTGCCGAGAAATTCGCGCACGTTGTTTTGCCGCTTCTCGATGATTTCTTCATCGTGGGAAGTTTCCTGCTGCGCGCGGATGAAACCGCGCGTGCGCTGGAGATAATGGCCGTAAAGATCGCGGAACAGCAGCTCTTCCGCATTTTTCGTTTTGGCATAACGACTTCAAAAGGCGGGTAAAATTCTCCTTGTTATTCTTTGGGGTTTGTGGTATATTTTTAAAAACGCTTGCTGAAGCATAAGTATAAAATTGATGAAAACAAATAAACTCATTTTCAAATTCGGCTTGTTGCCGATAATTGCCATTGCGCTCGGCTGCGCCGGCAAGCCGCCGAAATTAGATGATGCTGTCAAGCCCATCACCGAACGATACAAATCCCATCGCGAAGCGGATCCGCGCGCGACGGAGTTGGTGGTGCGCGGCTCGCTCGCCGAATTGAACGGCGATTACGGCGCGGCGCTGAATGCGTATCAAGAAGCGTTGCTTTTTGATTCGACTTCGGTTTCGCTGCACAACGCGATTGCAGAAATCTATATGACGTTGAGCCGCACTGAAAGCGCGATTCAGATGCTGCGGCGCGCCGTGCGGCTCGATTCCCGAAATACGGCGACGCATGAAAATCTCGCCGCGGCGTATCGTGAAACGAATCAGATCGACGCGGCCGTGAAAGAGTATGAAACCATTCTGTCGATTGAGCCGGAGAACATTCAGGCGATTGCGGTTCTGGCGAATTATTATCTGCAGCGCCGCGAGCAGGACAAAGCCATCATGATGTACCAGAAGTTGGTCGATCGCGGCGAAGCCGGCCCGCGCGAATGGTTCGGACTCGGCATGCTTTATCTTACGCAGAAGCGCCATGATGACGCGATGCAGACGTTTCAAGATTATCGCAAAGATTCGCCGGGGGACGAGCGCGCCTATCTCTCGATCGGCGCAGTTCACGAGGCAAAGAAGGACACTGCGGCGCTCATCGCCTGGTATGAGAAAACTTTGAATCGCAACGAGGAGTTTGGCGAAGTGCGCAACGCGTTGAAGCGTTTGTTCGTCGCGCAGAAAAATCTTGAAGCGGCGATTGCGTTGCTGGAAAAGCACAGCCGGTTCGATTCGACCAACGTCGAAATTCTAAGCGATCTGTATGAGCTTTATCTGCAGAAGCGCGATACGACGGCGGCGCATAAAAAATTGGAGGCGGTGATCGCCTCGCTGGCCGCGCGCTTTGCCAAAGACTCGAGCGAGGTGAGCGTGCTGATGCAGATCAGCGCCTTGTACGAACAAAAGGGCGACAAGGAAAATTCCCAACGCACGCTCGACCGCGCGATTCATTTGCTGCAAAAGCGCACCGATAAAGATTCCACCGGCGCGGAAAGATGGCTGCAATTGGGTGAATTGTATTTGCAGCGCGGCGACACCGCGAGCGCCGGCAAGGCCTACCGGCAAGCCGCTGAAATTGCGCCGAAAAATTATCTGGTGTTTTACGCGCTGGGCAATTGGCAATACGAGCAAAATCGTTTGGATTCCGCCGCGGTTTATTTGGAAAAAGCGAGCCAGTTGAATCGGCGCGATCCGCGCGTTTGGATGCAGCTCGGTTTGACCAATATGCGGCGCAATAAAAATGACGAGGCGCAGCGGAGCCTGGAGCGGGCGCATGAGTTGATCCCGGATAATCCGAACGTCAATTTTTTGCTCGGGGTGGTCTTGAGCCAACAACGCCAACACGAGCGCGCCATCGCGCTGCTGCATACCGCGTTGAGCGCCGATCCGGACAACACCAATATTTTGGCGACGCTGGCCGCTTCGCTTGACGAGGTCGGCCGGCATGCCGAAGCGGATTCGCTGTACGCGCGCGCGCTGCAGATCGCGCCGGACGACGCGACGCTGCTCAATAATTTTGGGTACAGCCTTTCCGAGCGCGGCATTCGACTCGACGAAGCGCTGCGCCTGGTTCAGCGCGCGCTGGAAAAAGAGCCGAAGAACGGCGCGTTTCTCGATACGATTGGCTGGATTTATTATAAAATGCGCCAGTATGATTTGGCGCTGCAATACATTTTGCAAGCGATTCAAACGCGTGATTCTTCGGCGGAAGTTTTCGAACATCTCGGCGACGTGTATCAAAAGCTCGGACAAATGGAAAACGCGCAAAAGTATTGGCAAAAAGCGTTGGAGTTGGACGGCTCGCGCCAGAGTTTGCAGAAAAAGTTGGGATCGACGAAAAATTGATTTTTTTACCAAGCGCCATTGATGCAAAAAATTTTTCTAATTGATAGAAACAACCCCAAGGCTGGCAGAGATTTTATTTTTGCAATAATCGGGGCCTGGTTGGTAGTTGCGCTCTCGGGTTGCGCCGGGCGCGCGCCGCAATTGAATCGCGATTGGGAGCCGCAGGAATTGTATCGGCGGGTCGCGGAGAATTATCGGCGCTTGCAAACGTTTCGCGGTGAAGGGCCGCTGACGGTCGAATCGCCGCAATTTCGGTTCAGCGCGCCGGCGCGCATTTTGGTGGCGAAGCCCGATTCGATTTTCATCAAAGTCGAGGCCGCGCTGGGTATCGACGCCGGATTTTTTTTTGCGGATCGCCGGCAGTTCGCCACTTTTTCGCCGTTGGAGAATCTTTACTTTTACGGCGAAACCCACAAGGTTCGCGCGCTGACGCTTTTTCAAATGGATTTGACCCATGACGAGATGATGAGCGGCTTGATCGGCGCGGCCTTGCCGCCTTTTGACAGCACTTTTACCCTCAGGCGCGATGGCAGCGAATATCGCTTCGAAGGCAATCGCCAACAACGATTCGTCGAGGGCGCAGCCGCGAATGGAATGACCCAATACGCCGCCGCCGAAATTAACAGCGCCGCCGCATGGCGCGTGACCTATTGGGTAAATGCCGACCGCGGCATCGTCATTAAAGCCGAATTGCGCGACGAGAGCGATGCGCTTTATGCCCGCCAAGAATTTAAACGTTTCCGGCAAGTGCGCGGCGTCTGGCTGCCGCAACTGATTCAGATGCAGCGCCCCGGCGTCAAAGAACGCTTGACGATTTTCTATAACCACATCGAAGTCAACGACAAAATCGCCGCGACGGAATTTGTCATCCGCGTTCCCAAGAATGCCAAGCGCGTCGATCTTTCTGAGCCGAGCAACCATCCCGAAGTAAAACAGCCGTTACCAGACAATCAATGAATCCAGAAACACCTGCCGAAAAGCCACGGACCGATTTGCAATCATCTCAGCCGGCTGCGGAACGTCGAAGCCGCCATCGTCGCCGTCGCCCACACCGATTTGAGCGTGCGGCAAAACGCATGATTTCGCCCGGCCAAAGCGATGGACATCCTGTAGTCGAGAAGATGGAAAGCCTGGCGGAAAAGGCAAACACCAAAACCCAATCGATTCCATCACAAAATCATGCTCTGCCGCAATCGGCGATCCTGAAAACCGCGACCAACACGCTCTCCGTCGTGATTCCGCTTTATAATGAAGCCGACTCATTGATCGAGCTGCACGGCAAAGTGACCGAAGTGCTCAATCGCCTGCGTCTGCGCGCCGAAATTATTTTTGTCGATGACGGCTCGACCGATAGCTCGTTTGGCAAATTGCAGCAGTTGCAAAAGCGCGACCGCCGCGTGCGCGTGATTCAATTCCGCCGCAATTACGGCAAGTCCGCCGCACTCGCCGCCGGTTTTGCCCATGCGCAGGGCCATTACATTGTCACGATGGACGCCGATCTGCAAGACGATCCCGAAGAAATTCCACAGCTTTTGGATGGGCTGAAAAAAGGTTGCGATCTGATCTCCGGCTGGAAAAAACGCCGCCACGATAAATTCTCCAAACGCTTCGCCTCGAAAGTTTTCAACAGCGTCACCAGCCTGCTCACCGGCGTGAAACTGCACGATATCAATTGCGGGCTGAAAGCGTATCGCCGCGAAGTGACCGACAGCATTCGCGTGTACGGCCAGTTGCATCGCTACCTGCCGGTGCTGGCGTTCAAAGAAGGCTTTCGCGTCGGCGAGGCGGAAGTGCGGCATCATCCGCGCAAATATGGCAAAAGCAAATTCGGTTTGTCGCGTTACACCAGCGGACTTTTTGATTTGTTGACGGTGCTGTTTTTGACGCGGTACACGCGGCGGCCTTTGCATCTTTTCGGCTTGGCGGGTCTCATCTCCTTCGTGCTCGGATTCGGCATCAGCGCCTATTTAACGTACGAGCGTTTGTTCAGCAATCGCTATCTCACCAACCGTCCGATTCTTTTTCTCGGCCTGTTGCTGCTCATTATCGGCGTGCAAATGGTTTCATTCGGTTTGTTGGGGGAAATGCTCACTGCGACACAGAATCAGACGCCGAATTACGCCGTCAAATCCGCGTTGGGATTTGATAAAAAATGAAAATCATCATCGTCAGCACGGCGTATCCGTTGCGCGGCGGCATCGCGCATTATAACGCTTTGCTGGCCGCGCATTTGCGCAAGCGTCACGCGGTCGAAACGATCACTTTCAAACGCCAATATCCCAAATTATTTTTCCCCGGCAAAACGCAGGAAGAAAGTGGCGGACATTTTCTTCACGAGGGCATAACGCCGGCGCCGCAATTGATGGATTCGATTAATCCGTTGAATTGGATTGGGGTTGCAAAAGCAATTCGCCGGCGTAAACCGGATTTGCTGATTTTTAAATATTGGCTGCCGTTTTTCGGACCCGGCTTCGGTACCATCGCCAAACTTGCAAAGCGCGGCACCAATACGAAAGTGCTTTTCATCTGCGACAACGTCATTCCGCACGAGCGCCGCCCCGGCGATGTGGCGTTGACAAAATATGCTTTCAAGCAGGCCGATTATTTCATCGTCCAATCCGGCGCCGTCGAGAAGGAATTGCTGCACTATTTCCCCGCCGCAAAGTACCGCCAAGCGCCGCATCCGGTATTTGAAATTTTTGGCGCGCCGATGGCGAAAGCCGAGGCGAGAAAAGCCTTGGGAATCGCGGCAAAAAATGTCATTTTATATTTTGGCTACGTTCGTCCGTACAAAGGCGTGATGACGTTGTTGGAAGCGATGCAGCGTCTCCGCGAGCAGCAGGCCGAAATTGGCGAAACGACGCTGCTGGTGGTCGGCGAATTTTATGATGATGAACAAAAATATCGCCAGCGCGCGCGCGCGTTGAATTTGGATTCATGCGTCCGCTTCGTCGCCGACTATGTTCCGAACGATCACGTCGCGCGCTACTTTTGCGCCGCGGACGTCGTTGCGCTGCCGTATTTGTCCGCAACGCAAAGCGGTATCGCGCAGATCGCGTGCAATTTTGATAAGCCGGTAATTGCCACCAACGTCGGCGGCTTGGCGGAAGTTGTCGTGCATGAGAAAACAGGCTTTCTCGTTCCTCCGAATGACCCTCGCGCGCTGGCCGAAGCGATGCGCAAATTTTATCGCGAGAACCGGGAAGATGGATTTGCCGCGAATGTAAAAATCGAGAAAAAGAAATATTCGTGGGATCGGGTGGTCGAGGCGATCGAAGAGTTAAGTAAATGATCTCAAGCTTTTGCCGGTGTGATATCGGCGAGTCCATCAAGAAAGATCAGAAATTTTTCAAGGCCGGTTTTGAATTTTGTGTGAGCTTCAGGAAATTTACGCTCGATGTCGGTTACTTTTTCGGCCTCTAATTCGAAACCGTAAATGTTGCGAAACTTGTGGCGAAAACCGAGAAAGTCCACTAACAATTTATGGGTTTCTTTCGCAATTACCGGTGGCCGTAATCCAGGCATATCCAAATTCATCTGGTTCAAGAGCAATTGATCCCAAATTTCGGCGGCAATTCTCTTGGCCTCGTGGATAGCGCTTTGTCGTCGTGCTTCGGTTTGCCGGCGTTCTTGCTCTGCGCGTTGCCGCCAGCCCTCTACGTAAGAATAAATTTTCATACGAGGTTAAGATAAGAAGTTGCGCTTTCAGTTCAAATAAAAATTTTAATTGTTACATGAGTATCGGTCCGAATAAAGGTGGCAATCATCCCAATCCTCTCGTCTGGATTCTCCTCGTCAACTGGAACGGCAAGGCCGACACGCTCGCCTGTCTGGCGTCGCTGCGAAAAGTCGGTTATCAACCGCGGCACATCCTCGTCATCGACAACGCTTCGACCGACGGCAGTGTTGAAGCGATTCGCGGGCAATTTCCGGAAGTGGAATTGTTGGCGAATCCGCGCAACGAGCGCTTTGCGCGCGCCAATAATCAAGGCCTGCAAATGGCGCTGCGGGCCGGCGCCGATCTCGCGCTGCTGTTGAACAACGACACCGAAGTCGCGCCGGATTTTCTCGATCATCTCGTGCAGGCCCTCAACTCACGAGACGATGCCGGCATGGCGGCGCCGAAAATTTATTATCACCACGATCCCGATCGCATTTGGTTCGCCGGCGGAAAAATAAATTTGTGGACGGGGCGTGTTTGGCATCGCGGCCTACGACAGCTCGATTCGCCGAAAAAATTCAACCAACCCGAAGCGGTCGATTATCTCACCGGCTGCGCGATTTTAGCCAAACGCGAATGTATTGAAAAAACCGGCATGCTCGACGAAAGTTATTTCATGTATGCCGAAGACACGGACTGGTGCTGGCGCGCGCGACAAGCGGAATTCGTTTGTCTTTATCAACCGGCGGCAAAAGTATGGCACAAAGTCGGCGCTTCGGCCGGCGGCCCGTTCAAAGTTTATCACAAAGTGCGCGGCAATTTTCTCTTCTTCAAACGCTACGCCAAATGGTATCACTGGCCGACGATTGTGTTCGGCGTCACCAGTGGAACCCTCGTTGAAATCTTCCGCCAATTCTTTGTCAGCCCGCTGCAAGCCTTGCGGACTGCAAGCGCGTTGCTGCGCGGTTTTCGCGATATTCTGCTGCGCCGCAAAACCGTGGCCTAATTCCCGCCCGCCGCAATGGCATGGGTTGGGGAGTACGTTAAAAAATAGCCGACCTTCATTGGCAAACCGTTATAAAAACCTCTGCCTTTATTTCTTGCAAATCGTCGGATGGATTTGTAGCTTGCGTGTAGTTGAAAAACCAAGAGGAGAAAAACCATGAACCGAGGAAATGTTTGGCTCGTTTGGGGACTGACGCTGTTAATCGTCAGCTCCTCTTTTTCCCAAATCGTTTGGCAAAGATATGAGGGTAATCCGGTGCTGGCGGCCCAGGCGGATTGGGAGGCTGGTGGAAACATCAACAACACAATCGTCAAAGTTGGAAATGAATACAAGCATTGGTTCACCGGCATCGGCAGCCGTTTTCGCATCGGCACGGCGACTTCAACGGACGGCATTCATTGGCAAAAATCGAATGCAAATCCGGTGCTGAACGTCGGCGCCGCCGGCGATTTTGATTCCGAGCATGTTTATACGCCAATGGTGGTTTATCATGATAGCCTTTATTGGATGTGGTACGCCGGAAATAATGGCGCGATTTGGCAAATTGGCCTCGCCACTTCCAAAGACGGCATAGTATGGAGGAAGCATCCGAATAATCCGGTTCTCAAAATCGGTCTTCCCGGACAGTGGGATGACAAATATGCTTACGGACCGTTCGTGATGCGCGATGGAACTGTGTTTAAAATGTGGTATCGCGGTGAAAGCGCAGCATTACCCGGCAAAGGTTCTACGGGTTATGCCGAGTCTCCGGATGGCGTTCACTGGGAAAAGTATTCTGGAAATCCGGATTTTGGTCCGGCGCCCAATGGCTGGGATTCACGCTCTCTTGGCATTGGTCCTATTATCAAACGCAATGGCGTATTCATTCTTGGCCGTTCACTTGGCGATGTAAATCGCGATGGGCGCCTCAACGCCGCCGACGCCGTTCTCACGTTGCACATTGCCGCCGGATTGACGACGCCCACGCCCAAGCAGCTCGTCGATGCCGACATGGATGGCAATGGTCGTATTGAAAGTCTTGATGCGATTTGCATTCTTCATCGCGCGGTCGGTCTTGACTGTCCGCCCGGCGGCAATTCGAATATCGCCGCCAATCTGCTCGTCGCGCCGTTTTCAGCCAGCGCCGGCAATCAAATCGAAACCCAACTCGTCGTGAGCGGCGTTGACAAATTTCTCGGCGGCGACGTGAGCCTGCTATATGACGCCAATGCGCTTGAAGTCATTGAAATCAAACCGAGCCCGGAAATGTCAGGAGTTGCGTTTGAGGCAAATTTGAACAAGAGTGGCCAGGCGCAATTCAGCTTTGCGACGACGAGCGGTTTTGCTGCCAAGGCCGTCGTCATTGCGCGGGTGCGGGCGAAAAAGCAGATTAATGAAAATAGCTTGCGTTCAAATAGCGCGACGTTTTTTGATGGACAGGGCCGGCGTTGGCGGGGTGTTGTGACGGCAGATGACGAACCCGCGGCAGCAGTTTCACCGGCTGAATATCGTCTCGAGCAGAATTACCCGAATCCGTTTTATCGCGGTCGGGCAACCCTCTCTTCAATTACGCAAATTCGCTACACGCTTCCACAACGGGATCGCGTCAAGTTAATTGTTTACGATTTGCATGGGCGGCAAATTCGTTTGTTTGAAGATGCGGAAAAAGCTGCCGGCTCATACATGCAAACGTGGGACGGCCTCGACGAATTTGGCGCGCCGGTCGCGACGGGAATGTATGTGTATCGTTTGCAGGTCGGACAAACGACGCTAACGAGAAAGCTGTTGATGTTGGAATAGCCTGGTGGCGTAATGTCTCATTGCCTCGAATAAAAATGTCGTTCTGGAAGAATCTTTTTGGTCGTCTTGAATTTGAAAAGGATTCCTCCGGAATGACGTTGCGGGGGCCCAACAACGGCCACGAGGCTTCATTTCCAAAAATCATTTCCATCATTCCCAAAGAAATATCTTGCCTTTATTGACGATAATTCTTATCATTTTTGATATTTTGTTCGCTCGTTTTGATGATGAAATTCATACGCGATGAAAAAGTGGCGCGCTTATATGGATAGGAGACATGCCGGAGGCAAAAATGAAGGATTTTTATGAAGGGTATTGGCGGCATCGTATTCAGACGCATTACATTCACACTCGGGAGGGAATGTGGATACCCGAAAGAGTCCGCGCTGCGCTCAGGATGATTGGTACTCCAGCCCGGTCGATCAAGGTTCTTGACGTCGGCTGCGGCGAAGGGACCGTCGGCAAAATGCTCAGAGAAAAATTAAGCGACAAAGTCTATTTAATCGGACTGGATATTTCCTCCACCGCGCTGCAAATGGCCTCGGCTTTTTATAATCAGGTGGCCGAGTTTGATGCGGACGCGGATTCTCTGAAGCAAATCCTGAAACAAGAAAAGTTTGATTACATCGTCGCGATGGAAATGCTCGAACATCTTGTCAATCCCAAGCGCGCGCTCGAACAGTTCAAAGCGGCGCTCGCGGAAAATGGCTGCGTGATCGCC
>Ga0247727_10015106_pt1 | contig 12716 bp, 10 predicted proteins | sample WisWelCaveWW1625_FD_202498 | JGI IMG/M metagenome (GOLD analysis project Ga0247727, IMG submission 202498) | Biofilm microbial communities from Wishing Well Cave, Virginia, United States - WW16-25 | ecosystem: Environmental > Aquatic > Deep subsurface > Groundwater > Cave microbial mat | place...
ACAGAGCCCGTTCCCTGAACCCACGGGCACGGGCCCATCTAAGGAAACAAACCGATGAGTATTAGCCTTGCAGAACTGAAGGAAAAAAATATCACCGACTTGGCGAAAATCGCCAAGGAATTGGACATCCCGGGTGCCTCCGGCATGCGCAAACAGGAGCTGATCTTTCAGATCCTTCGCGCCCAAACCGAAAAGAATGGCCTCATCTTCTCCGAGGGGGTGCTGGAATGCCTGCCGGATGGTTTCGGCTTCTTGCGTGCGCCCGAGTACAACTACCTGCCCGGCCCGGACGACATTTACGTCTCCCCGTCCCAGATCCGCAAATTTGACCTGCGGACGGGCGACACCGTCTCCGGCCAAGTGCGGCCACCCAAGGACGGCGAGCGCTACTTCGCGCTGATTAAGGTCGAGGCGGTCAACTTTGAAGACCCCGAAGTCGCCCGCAACAAGATCTTCTTTGACAACCTGACCCCACTCTACCCGCAGGCCCGCGTCAAACTCGAGACGACGAAGGAAAACCTGACCGGGCGCGTGCTGGACATGCTCTGCCCGCTCGGCAAGGGGCAGCGCGGCCTGATTGTCGCGCCGCCACGCACGGGCAAGACGATGATGCTGCAGTCCATCGCCAATTCGGTGACCACCAACCACTCCGAAGTGGCTCTGATCGTCCTGCTGATTGACGAGCGGCCCGAGGAAGTCACCGACATGCAGCGCACCGTCAAGGGTGAGGTAATCAGCTCGACCTTTGATGAGCCGCCGCAGCGTCACATTCAAGTGGCGGAGATGGTGCTGGAAAAGGCCAAGCGCTTGGTCGAGCACAAGCGCGATGTTGTCGTGCTGCTTGATTCGATCACGCGCCTGGGCCGTGCCTACAACGCCGTCACCCCACCCTCGGGCAAGGTGCTCTCCGGCGGTATTGACGCCAATGCGCTGCAGCGTCCACGGCGGTTCTTTGCGGCTGCTCGCAACGTCGAAGAGGGCGGATCGTTAACCATCATCGCCACCGCGCTGATTGACACCGGCAGCCGCATGGACGACGTCATCTTTGAAGAGTTCAAAGGCACCGGCAACATGGAAATCAACCTCGACCGGCGCCTGGTGGATAAGCGCGTCTTCCCCTCGATCGATATTCAGCGCTCGGGCACGCGCAAGGACGAGCTGCTGCTGCCTGCCGAAGAGCTGAATCGCATCTGGGTGCTGCGCAAGGTGCTCAGCCCGCTCTCCACGGTCGAAGCGATGGAGTTGCTCCTCGGCCGCCTGACCAAAACCAAATCCAACGCCGAGTTCCTCTCCTCGATGTCTGCGCCGGCCTGAAACTCAGTTTACAGTCATCCGTGGTCAGCTTTGAGATTTGCAGGTAAGGTGTGCGCGGCTTCTGCATGTCATTCGACCCGAGTGACGGTTTCGTAGTGTAGCGATTTCTGGTCGAACCGGGAGAGGAGCTTTTGCGCCTCCGAGGGAACAACTGCCGTTTCGTAGTCCGGCCCAGCGAATGTGCGGATGGCCTCGAGAGAATCGAAGAAAGTCAGGGTGACGAATTCCACTTCTTTTTCAAAGTCTCTGCGCAATAGATACGCTCCCCGGTAGCCGTTGACCCGGTGGATGCCGGGAAGGATCTTCGTGCGTAGAAGCTCCTCGTAAGGACCAGCGTTTTTCGGCGTCGTCCAGCCTCGCCAAAAGCGGGCAACCAGGGGGTCAACCTCCTATCGTTTCGCATACTTCTTCTTTTCTTCGGCGACCCAGGTGCGAAGGCGCGCCTCGAGCAAATCCAGCGGCAGCGCGCCCTGCAGGAGCACCGCGTCGTGGAAGGCGCGGATGTTGAACCGCGGGCCCAGCTCTTTCTCCGCCACAGCGCGAAGCTCGCGGATCTTCAACTGACCAATCTTGTAGCCCAGCGCCTGTCCGGGCCAGACGATGTAGCGGTCCACTTCGACGGTGATGTCCTGGTCCGTCTTGGCACTGTTGGCGCGGAAGTAGTCAATCGCCCGCTGGCGCGCCCAGCCCATTGAGTGCAAACCGGTGTCTACCACCAGTCGAATAGCGCGCCACATTTCGTACGTGAGCTGACCGAACTTCGAATAGGGATCGCGGTAAAACTCCATCTCATCGCCCAGGCATTCCGCGTACAACGCCCAACCTTCCACAAAGGCGGTATATCCGGAGTGCTTGCGGAACTCAGGCAAGCCCTCGAGCTCCTGCGCAAGCCCAATCTGCAGATGATGGCCGGGGACGGCTTCGTGCAGCGAGAGCGCTTCCATTTCCCACTTTGGCCGCGCCGACAGGTTGTACGTATTAACGAAATACCAGCCGGGGCGGCCGGCTGCGAGCGAACCCGGCTCGTAATAGGCGGTGGTCTGGGAAGGAGCGGCATGTTCAGGAATCACCTTCACGCCATAGGGCAGCCGCGGCAGCGTGCCGAAGAGGTGCGCCAGTTCTGGATCGGCGCGTTTGGCAATGTTCCGGTAGGATTCCACCAACGCATTCGCTTCGGTGAAATAGAAGCGCGGGTCGGTGCGCAAAAAGTGTGTGAATTCTTCGAAGCTACCCTGGAATCCCGAAGAGGCGATCACCTTGTCCATCTCTGCGCGAATGCGCCTGACTTCGGAGAGACCAATTTCGTGAATCTGTTGTGGCGAGAGGTTAGTTGTGGTGTGCCAGCGCACGTTGTAGGCATAGAGCATCGCTCCATCAGGCTGGCCAGATGCGGAGGCGCCCGGCAACGCACTTGCGGCAATGCTTTCCCGGCAAGCGGGGATGTAGGTTTGTACCAGGTAGTCGCGCAGCTTGCGAAAAGCTGGCGCGATCTTGTCGCGGTAGGCCGCCGACGCCCGCTCTGTCAAGCGGGCGCGGTCCGCCTGGGGAATCGTAGCAGGGAGCTTTTGGAAAGGGCGCAGGAGGGGGCTGGCCATTGGATCTTCGCTGAGTAGACCTTCAATTTGCGTGGGCACATCGCGAAGGGTGATGCGCGGCGGAGTCCAGTTACGCCGGAGCCCCTCCCGCAAAAGTGCCATTGTTTGGTCCACCAGCGCCGGCACGCCGTCCAGCCGCGCAAGAATATCTTCATAGTCGGCTGCGTTGCGCGCGGGCGTGATGGCGAGTACCTCGGCCACACCCTGTTGCACGCCTGACATTTGATTGATCGGCATCCATAGGTTCTCGGCGACGACTCCGGGCAGCGGCATCGCGTCGTTGCCGAACTGCAGACCCTCGATCGCGGTCTCGATCTGTTTGAGGTAAAGGTTGTAGTTGAGCCGCTCTTCCGTTGTCAGCCGCGCGATATGCATCGCGCGAAGTTGGGCCAGACTGCTGTACAGGTGTTGCTTGCGGCGCTCGATCGCCGCAGTGGAATAGTCCGTCCAGCGAGCGTTCTGTCCCGGATAGCCGACCCCAGTCGCCTTCTCCGGGTACTCGTGCATCCAGTAGCCCCATTCCGCCGCGAGGAAATGCTTCAGATGCTGCCCCGGCCGCGCTGCGGATTTCGCAGTTTGGCTCCAGACGATCCCGACCAATTGAAAGAAGAGGAGAAGAAGAATTGCTGCGCGAACATTGTTCACTTGCCTCGCCTCCCCCGTGATTTCGGCTTTCTTTTCATTTTCTTCCTGGATCGTGCAATGCGCGCTCTCTTCCCTTGCACCCCAGCCCTTCTGCGGCTACGGTCTCTGCCACTCTTGCTTTGTCCGCTATCACCTTTTTTCTGACTGGCAAGCAACGCAACGAGCCGGGCCGATTCTTCGACGTCCATGGCTGAATTGTCCACCAGCACGGCGTCCGGCGCGCGGAGCAGCGGCGAGGCCTCACGCGATTTGTCGCGCTGGTCGCGCTCGCGGACGTCCTCCTGCATCTGTTCGAGTGAGAGCGATTCGCCGCGGGCCTGAAGCTCGCGCAAACGTCGCTCGGCGCGAACCTCCACGTTTGCATCCAAATAAATTTTCAGGTCAGCACTCGGGAAGACAACCGTCCCGATGTCGCGCCCCTCCATCACCACGCCGCCCCGGCGGCCAGCGCGTTGCTGCTCGGCAACCATCAGACGGCGCACACCGGGGTACACGGAAATGCGGGATGTTGCTTCGGAAACCTCAGGCGTGCGAATCGCGCGGGTGATGTCTGCGCCGTCGACGCGCACATGCATTCCGCCGCGGCCCGCTTCGAGGTCAATGCGCGTATCGGCTGCCAGTGCCTCCAACTGTGCAGCATCCTCGAGCGGAACGCCGCGCTCGAGCGCCTTCCAAGCCAGTGCGCGATACATGGCTCCGCTGTCGAGATACGTGTAGCGAAGCAGTTCGGCCACGCGCCGCGCCACCGTGCTCTTCCCAGAGCCAACCGGCCCGTCTATGGCAATGATCAGGCGTCGCATCAGCGGTTTAGAGAAACACTCATGGGGAGTCAGACGCGCTTAAACGCGCGCTCGATTTCGCGCAGGGAATACCGCAGCACAATCGGGCGTCCATGCGGACAGCTCATCGGCGCTTCAGTTTTGGCAAGAGCTCCAAGCAGCCACTCCATCTTGGTCTGGTCGAGCCGCATGTTGACCTTGATTGCCGCGTGACAGGCGGTCGTGGCGGCAATCTTGGCCTGGAGCGAATCAATGGAGATGGCCTGGTTTTCGCGCTCAACGCCGTCAAGAATCTCTGTCAGCAGCTTTTCGGCATCCGACGACGGGATGCCCGCTGGCGCGGCTTGTATGGCCACGCTGCGGGCACCGATCAGTTCGACCTCAAAGCCATTTTCGCGAAGTTCTTCGGCGATCTTCTCGAAGATCACCAGTTGTCGCGGAACCAGCTCCACCACATGCGGCACGAGTAAGCGCTGGCCGCCAAGAGTTCCCTCACGGCGCGCGCGCAGGTGCTGTTCGAAAAGCACGCGCTCGTGGGCCACGTGCTGGTCAATAATCCACAGCCCTTCGCCGTTGACCGCAACAATGAAACTGGCGTTCACCTGTCCGAGGGGCTTGAGTTGGGCCAAGCCGTCTGCGGTAGCCGACGTCTCGGCCAATTGTTGGGAGGCCGCATGCTCGAAGCGCTCGGCAAATTGCTCCGGCGCTCCGCCCAACTCAATTACCTGGCCAGCCTCAAAGCGAAACCGCTGCGGCTCCGGCCGGTCGGGCTCACCGGTGAGTTCAAATACTTCGGGAGGGGCGGCACCATCAAGCGGCGCAGCCTGCGGAATGACCGCACGCGGCGGCATTATCACCGCCCCGGTTCCGCCCAGCGATGCGGGCTGTCCAAGTGAGACTTGTCCAGCACCTGCCCCGGCTGCTGCGGCAAAACTCGGCACAGGACGTGCATGCGTAAGCGCGGCGCGAATGGCGTCGCGCGCAAAGTCGTGCACAAATTGCGGGTGGCGGAAGCGCACTTCGACCTTGGACGGATGGACGTTGACGTCCACTTCCGCGCACGGCAGCTCGAGAAACAGCAGCACGGCGGGAAAAACTCCGTTGGGGAGGATGTTGCGATAGGCTTCATGCAGTGCGTGGAGGATCAGGCGGTCGCGCACCAAGCGGCGGTTGACGAAAATGAAGATCCCGTTGCGGTTTGTGCGTTGCACGTCCGGCCGCGAGGCGAAGCCGCGCACCACCATCTGCGCCGCTTGCTCATCCGCCTCAATCTCCGGCTCGGTGATCGCCGCGCGCACCGGAGCCGCAGTCCCAGGAATCTCCACCAGCTCGTCGAGCGCCTGGCGGCCAAGAAGCTGATAGACGCGGTCGGCCAGCATTTTCTCCGGCCCCTTGCCGGGGCCGTCAACCGGTGTGACGTTGACAATCTCCTGCGTTGGCGTCGCAAGCTGGAACTGCTTGTCGGGATGCGCCAATGCGTAATGCGTGACCAGCGAAGCGATGTGGCCGAGCTCGGTGGTCTCTGACTTCAGGAATTTTCGTCGCGCGGGCACGCAGTAGAATATGTCGGCCACGCTGACCGATGTACCTACGGGTAGACCCGCCGGCTTGACGCCGACCAGCTTGCCGCCGGCAAACTCGATCCGCGTGCCGTTCTCTTCTTCAGCAGCGCGTGTTTCGAGCAGCAGCTTGGAGACAGCGGCAATCGAGGGCAGCGCCTCACCGCGGAAACCCAGCGTCGCAATCGAGAGTAAATCGTCAGCCGTGCGCAGCTTCGAGGTAGCGTGGCGCTCGAACGCCAGTAGCGCGTCATCGTGGGCCATGCCGCTGCCGTCGTCCACGACGCGGATCATGCGCTTGCCACCGGCTTCGGCTTCAATGCGAACTGAGCGCGCCCCGGCGTCGAGCGCGTTTTCGAGCAGCTCCTTGACTACTGACGCGGGACGCTCCACCACCTCGCCCGCAGCGATGCGGTTGGCAACAGCCTCCGACAAGATGCGTATTCGGCTCATGACTTATGGATCTCCTGTTTCTTGAATCCGCGAACCAGGAACAGGCAGAGAACTGAAGCCACAGCAAAGAACGCTGAGATGAAGACTAGCACCCACGACATAGCGGGAGATAAACCATCACTATAAAAGAGTAGCGTCGATAGAACGATCAAGGCAGCAGTCGCGCACAAAAGACAGAGGTACATCGCGCGATCATTCTTCTCGGACCAGGCCAATATTGCGTCTGGCAGAATCAAGAAACAAAAGTCGACGACCAGATCAACAATAATCGATGCCGGCATACATCAACCCGTCCGCGCTCGCCTTATCCCTATACATCCTCGTCTTGAATCCTAATTCCCAGCCTTCCCTACTTCCCTCTTCAAGGCAATTCCCAGCTCATCGAGCTGGTTGGTTTCCACGGAACTGGGCGCGTCGGCCATCAAATCCTGCGCGGCGGTGGTCTTGGGGAAGGCGATGACTTCGCGAATGGATTTTTCGCCAGCGAGCAACGCGACGACGCGGTCGAGGCCAAGCGCAATGCCGCCGTGTGGCGGCGTGCCGTAGGTCAGCGCGTCGAGGAAGAAGCCGAAGCGCTGGCGGGCCTGCTCGTCCGTGAGGCCGAGCGCGCGGAAGACGCGAACCTGCACGCCCTGCTGGTGAATCCGAATGCTGCCCGAGCCTAGCTCCGTGCCGTTCAACACCAGATCGTAACCCTTTGAGCGAATAGACGCCCGCGCCGCGTCGCTTGTGTCCTCCAGCTTGTCCAGGTCTTCCTCGAAGATTCCGGTAAAGGGGTGCTGCGCCGTCACCCAGGCGTTTTCGGCGCCGCTCCATTCGAAAAGCGGAAAATCTGTCACCCACAGAAAGGCCCATTGATTATCGAGGATCAGCCTCTCGGTTCGTGCAATCTGGAGCCGGAGGTCTGCAAGAGCGGTCGAGGGGACTTCGTGAGGCCATTGGCCCGGACCACCTTCGGGTGACGGCGCCGCGAGAATCAAATCGCCGGGCACGGCTGCCGCGCGCAGTTGCAGCTGCTGAAGACCGGACTTGCCAATCATCTTCTCCAGAGGTGATTGAATCCCGGAGTCGGTTATCTTGGCGTGATAGAGCGTCTTTGCGCCTCGGGTTTGTACAAAAGCTTTCAGCTCGTCAAGTTGGCCCCTTGAATAGCGCGCACCGCCCCGGACAACAAAGCCCCAGACGGGAGGCACAACCGCACCACCAATTACCTGCTGCCCAAAAGGCAGGGTCAAGTTCGTCAGCTCCAAACCAAAACGTGTATCTGGTTTATCCGTGCCATAGCGTGCCAGCGCTTCTTTGTGCTTCATCCTCGGGAATGGCGTGTTGACATTCACGCCCACAACCGCGCAGGCGCGCTGCATCACGCGCTCGATCACGCCGAAGACAGCGTCCTGCGTGGGGAAGGATATCTCCAGGTCGAGCTGGGTGAACTCCGGCTGGCGGTCGGCGCGGAGGTCTTCGTCGCGGAAGCAGCGAACGATCTGAAAATAGCGGTCCACGCCGCTGATCATCAGGATTTGCTTGAAGATCTGCGGCGATTGCGGAAGCGCGTAAAACTGGCCCGGATGCACGCGGCTGGGCACGAGGTAGTCGCGCGCGCCCTCGGGCGTCGAGCGCGTGAGCATGGGCGTTTCGATTTCGTAAAAGCCTAATTCGTCCATCGCCTTGCGGATTTCGAAAATCACGCGGTGGCGCAACTCCATCAAACGCGCAGGGCGCGGGCGGCGCAGGTCAAGATAGCGGTAACGCAGCCGCGTCTCTTCCGTGGCTGTGATCTCATCTTCAATAGTGAAAGGCGGCGTCTTCGCAGTATTGAGAATGTGCAGGCGCGTCGCTACCACTTCCACTTTACCCGTAGCCAGCTCGGGATTGGCTTTCGCGCGACGGACAACGCGGCCTTCGACGGCGACAACGTACTCCGAGCGAAGCTGCTCGGCCTTGACATGTGAATCTGGAGAAGTGTCTCTATTGAAAACGACTTGAGCGATGCCCGCACGGTCGCGCAGGTCAATAAAGATGAGGTTTCCCAAGTTTCGCCGCCGCGCCACCCAACCCATCAGGACGACGTCGCGCCCGTCGTCGGCGACGCGGAGTGCGCCGCAGTAGTGTGTCCGTTGTAGACTTCCCAGCGAATCAAGCAAAGCGTGTTCCTATTCAGGTGGCGGTAGTGTTCTTAGCTCAGCCAACACCAAACTGCCTTCCGCAATTGCAGTTGCGATTTCGGCTAAATCCTCAAGCCTTCCGTGTAAGGCAAGGTTGCGTACCATTGTGAAATGTTCAAGGCGATTCAGAAGATCCTGAGGCAAGAGTGACCTAAACTTCAGATACTTGATTATGCCAGTGAGACCTACATTTTTGCCGAAGGAACCTACGCCAACGACCCACGTCTGTAGCGATCTCTCTAGATCCGCGCCAAGAACAGAGAGCTTTCCAAATACTGCCAGCCTGTCTTTGGCGAGGAGGGCATCCTTGGGTTCTCCCTCTGCGAATGTCTGCATGACTCGAAGCTTATACGCGCTCCGTTCAATCTCATCTTCACTTACTATAATTGTGACTTTAGCTGCCCTCTTGCTAGCGAGCTCGAGCGCTTTCTTCAGCCGAGTGTCGGGCTCAGCCAAGTAGGTTCTTAAACCTACCTTTCGCAGTGAAACAGCGACGCGATTTGCCTCAGCCCAAGTGGCCTCGCTTGTCGCTACCACGGCAAAATCAACCGGTTCAATGACTTCTGCCTTGCCGCTGGCTGCCTCTATGCCTTTGCTCGTCTCCGTGATTCTGCGTCTTTTGTCCTTCTCCTGCAAAGAGAGCACCAACCGGTCGGTGCCGATGGCGAAGCCGATGCCTTTTGTGGGAGGGCCGCCGAGCAATTCGACCAACCCATCGTACCGCCCACCGCCGCAGACGGCGTTCTGCGCTCCCAGTCCCGGCGCAGTGATCTCAAATGTGGTGCGCATGTAGTAGTCGAGCCCGCGCACAAGCCGCCAGTTGATTTCATACGCGATCCCACGCAGCTTGAGTTGTTCCTGCAAGGCGGCAACGTGCTCGCGGCAAGCGGCGCACAGGTGCTCGCCAATGCGCGGCAGCTTTTCGATGATGGCCTGTTCCTCGGGCAGCTTGGAATCCAGCACGCGTAGCGGGTTGGTCTCGATGCGGCGCTGGCTATCGGCGCCGAGCTGGTCTTTTACTTTTTGCAGTGCTTCGCGGAGTTTCTCGACATACTTTGGGCGGCACTCGCGGCAGCCGATGGAATTGATGTACAGCGTGGGACCTTGCAGCGGCGGGTTTACCCCTCCAGATGGCGACGTCAAGTCGCCGCTACAAAGCCCGACCCGCGTGAAGAAATGCATCAGCATTTCGATCACTTCGGCGTCAATCGCCGGCGCATCGGACTGGCCCAACACCTCGGCGCCGATTTGGTAGAACTGGCGGTAGCGGCCCTTTTGCGGGCGTTCGCGGCGAAACATCGGTCCGATGTAGTAGAGCTTAACGTCGCCTGGAAGCGTGTGCATCCCGTGCTCGATGTACGCCCGGCACACGCTTGCCGTCGCCTCCGGCCGTAGCGAGACCTCATCTCCCAATTGAAGATCGTGCGCGAGTACAACACATCTGAAAAACAAAGGTTGGATCTGGCCGTGAATGCTCTTATCCCCAGCCCACAAGCGCTTGAACAGATCCGCCAGCTGATCGTAACTCTCTCTCAATTGCTTTATTCGGTCTCGATTAAAGTCCGTTGTCGGAATTAGGCCAGCCGTTATAGCCTCGGCGACTTGCTGAATGAACGCGGCGAATTGCTCCCAATGCGGAGGTACTTGCAATTCCGCAGGGCGGTCCTCGAAGGTGTACATCTCCTTCGAGACGATATCGGTTTCCGCTCCAACAGAACGAGCAAACAATTCTGTCTCCTCAAAGATTGGCAGGCGGATCTCGCCGTAGCCATAGGTAGCAAAGACGTCGCGCGCGGTCTGCTCGACGCGGTTCCAAAGAGCCGACTCCGGCGGCAAGATGTCGCGCACACCCTTGATGGCCTTGATTTGTCGTCTTTGTGTCACTGCACGCTGCACTCTGTGTCTCTGTGGCTATTCTTTCATTGCTTCTGCGATGTAGGTCGCCTTGTACGCGACGTACCGCTCGGCGTAGCGGTCGATGGCTTCCTGGTCCTCGGCGGTCAACGCGCGGCGGAAGCGCCCCGGGTGGCCCATAAACAGCGATCCTGCCGGCACAACGGTTCCTTCGGGCACGAGCGACCCCACCGCGACAATCGAGCCAGCACCGATTTTCACGTTATTCAGAATCACAGAGCTCATCCCAATCAGGCAACGTGACTCGATTGTGCAGCCGTGCAGCACGACAGCATGTCCGACGGTCACGTTGTCACCGATCTGCAGCGGGTATTCGTCTTTCATCACGTGAAGCACCGAGCCGTCCTGGATATTGGTGCGCGCGCCGATGCGGATCCAGTTCACATCGCCGCGAATCACCGCGCAGGGCCAGACGCTGGAGTCCTTGCCAATCGAGACGTCACCGATGACCACCGCGGCGGGATCAATGTAGGCACTCGGCGCAATCTGCGGCACTCTGCCGCGGTAGCTTCGAATCAAACATCCACCTCGCGATAAACACGCCAAGCTAACATACGCATCTCAGACTGACAAGAAAACCCCTGTGGAACTCATACGGAGCATCGGCGATGCACGGCCAATATGGAGCTACCTGTGTGCCGCCGGTTGAGGCAGTCTGCCCGCACCTCGGAGCACACGATGGACTTTGTGCAAGTGGATCGCCTGAACGAGGCGCAATTTGCTGACCTGGTGCGACTCTTCCAAAACGAATGGTGGACGAGAGGACGCACAGCTCTCGACACCCGAGCCATGTTGGCGCATACCGACCTCATCATCGCCTTCGCCGAGCGCGAGACGGGCCGCCTCGTGGCGTTTGCGCGTGTGCTCACCGACCGCGTTTACAAGGCTTTGATCTTAGATGTGATCGTTGACCCGGCGTGGCGTGGCTCGGGGCTGGGCCGACGGCTGATGGAAGCTGTCGTGAACCATCCAGAATTGAAAGAGGTTCGGCACTTGGAGCTTTATTGCAAGCCCGAACTCATGCCCCTCTACCACAGATGGGGCTTCACCGAGGAGTTGGGCGACCTCTGCTTCATGCGCCGCACAAAAACGTAAGGGCGCAGCATGCTGCGCCCCTAAAAGTGAAAATTCTCACCGATTAGTCGATTTGGATCGTGGGGCGCGCAGCAGTGGCTTGCTCAAGCCGCGCGGCGACGGCTCGAGCCATCGCGTAGATGGACCTCGCTCCGGGAGCGTTTTCTCCCTGCGCCGCGACGGGCTTACCCGTATCTCCGCCCACTCGGATTTGTGGATCTATCTCGATCTCACCGAGCAGCGGCACACCAAACGCTTGGGCCACTCGGCGGCCTTCGCCTTCGCCGAAAATGAACTGGCGGGGCCCGCCGCCGGGCGGGTCGTAATAACTCATGTTTTCGACCACGCCGAGCACTTCAACATTCACCTGGCGAAACATCTCGATGGCCTTGCGCACATCGGCCAGGGCGACGACCGAAGGCGTGGTCACAACGACAGCGCCGGTTAGCGAGACCGTCTGAATCAAAGTAAGCTGCACGTCGCCTGTGCCGGGCGGCAGGTCAACGATCAGGTAGTCGAGCTCGCCCCACTCGACGCTGCGGAGAAACTGCTGGATTACGCTGTGGAGCATGGGCCCACGCCAGATCATGGGCTTGTCGCCGGGGCTCAGCAGGCCCATCGAGATGAGTCGGATGCCCTGCGCAACTACCGGCTGAATGCGTCGCTCGTCCAGGGCGCGAGGCTGCTCGTCGGTGCCAAGCATCAGTGGGACGTTGGGGCCGTAGACGTCTGCGTCGAGCAGCCCTACCTTTGCGCCCAGTCGCTCCAGCGCCACCGCCAGGTTTACCGCCACCGTCGTCTTGCCCACGCCGCCCTTGCCGCTAGCCACGGCGACGAGATTCTTAACGCCCTGAATGGGGCCCTTCTCCCCTTGCTGAGAGGCCATCGGTCGGGTTGCCATCATCCTCCTTTGCGCTTTGAGCAATCATCATAGACGGAGCCTGTCCCGGGAGCAACCTCCGCTGGACTGGCTCTGGAAGCTTGCAGCATTGGCAACACCGCGGAGTTCGTACCATTGTTTCTCACTGGGGCCCAAGCTACGTTGGACTGGGGACTTGGGCTCCACCCGTAACCCTCCCCGCACGGGATGCAAAGCGAAACACAGACCTCCGGGGTCAAGACGACGGCTGCGCGCGCGTTCGTACGCAGTCTGAACATCCTGCTGAAATTCGCCCGCCTCTACGGCTTTGAGCATGCCCGCACTGCCGAACAGTTTCA
>Ga0247727_10015107_pt1 | contig 12715 bp, 17 predicted proteins | sample WisWelCaveWW1625_FD_202498 | JGI IMG/M metagenome (GOLD analysis project Ga0247727, IMG submission 202498) | Biofilm microbial communities from Wishing Well Cave, Virginia, United States - WW16-25 | ecosystem: Environmental > Aquatic > Deep subsurface > Groundwater > Cave microbial mat | place...
CAGCTTAATTTATATGAAGTTACTCGCGGAGGAAATGTTTGTTTTGCGCTGCCCTTTTATCACAGCTCCATTTTTAAAAATACCCAGCTTGTTGAAGGTTTTTCTGTTGTGTCTAATTTGCAGCTTTATTTAGATTTGATATCTTTTCCTCCGACGGGCGCCGAAGAGGCTCAGTATTTGACCGCTTATTTTAAGAAGAGAGGGTCTGCTTTTGTCTGAATTTGAGAAGATAGAGAAAAGCCTTTTTAACGCGCTGGCCCCTATGAAAGAACATCTTGATAAAATAGTTCTTGTGGGCGGGTGGTGCCCCTACCTGTATATTAAATATCTCTGGCGTAAACCATTGCGAAATATTCCTATGACCACTGATATTGACTTAGGAGTTATTGAGACCGGATCCAGGCGCTTTGATCATACCGTTTATGACAAATTAAGGGAGGCGGGTTTTGCTGTCGAGCGGATTTATGATAAGGAAGAGGAGCCTGTCGAATTCATCTATCGGAAGGGGAAAATAGAGCTCAAAATCGAGTTTATTACTTCTTTTGAGACGTCGGATGATACTTTGAATCGGTTTTTGGGACGTCAGCTGGCTTGCAATCGAATTGAGGCGTTTGAGATTCTTTTAGAAAATCCTGTTCACATCGTTCTGCGCGGCATAGCGGCTGAACTTGAATTGGCTATTCCCCGGCCCGAAACCTTCCTATTTCATAAAGGCCTCACTTTTGTGATGAGATCTTATGAGTTAAAAAAGAACAAGGATTTATTTGGCGTTTATTTTATTTTAAAATTTTATCCGGATCAGAACCAACTCTTAAAGGCCGTTTTTGCTTACAAAAAACACGAATTCTTTAAATCTTTCCGCAAAAATATTATTGAGTATTTATCCGATGTCACCCGGCCAGGATATTTAATGCTGCGTCCTTTTCTTAGGCGTTGGGTTGAAGAGAACAGAATAAATCAAGATATTAGAGATACATTTGAGCCACTCTTGAGAACCATAGAAAAATGAGTCAATTGGGGTCAATGGGGTCAAGCTTGAAACTTGAATTGTTATCACCCCGCCTCACCAAGCACACCACCGAGGTGATGGCGTAAGCCTAACAGCCTGGTAGAAGATTGTGCACTGGTTAGTCCTTGTGTTATACTTTTTCTTACAAGAGGTAATGGTATGGAAGGAGAATTTTGATGAAGGTAACAGTTCCCATAAATATAGGTGTCATCATAAAGCAGCTTCCGTTGGAAGAAAAACTCCGATTGGTTCGGCAGTTAGAAAAGGAAACATGGGCTTCTCGGCTGGATCAGATTGTAAATAAGATAAGATCCCGGCGTTCAATTAAGGAGCTTTCTTCAAACGAGATTAACCGCATTGTCGAGGACGTGCGTAAAACTAGATATGCCCGCACCGCCTCTAGTCGTTCTTGATACTAACGTTTTCGTTTCAGCTCTCTTAGGAAAGGGAGCACCTGCTCGTTTGTATCAAGCTTTCACACAGGGAGCTTTTAAGCTAGTTTCTTCTAAGGAATTAATTGCCGAGCTTGCCGAGGTTTTGTTGCGACCGGAGCTTGCAATCCCACCTTTTGACATTAAGGAAGCTTTCCGTTTGATCAGACGTCATGCTTTAATCATTCGAGTTTCGCATCACGTGGATGTGTGTCGCGAGTCGATTGGGGTCAGAGCTTGAAACTTGAATTATCACGAAGGATCCCGGTCGGTGGTGTCATTTGTGGATTTTTAAGTATTCTTCTGCAGTGTGAACGGGGATTTTTGATTTTCTAAAGTCTTTCTTATTGCGGGTTACAAGGCAGTCTATATTGTTTTCAACGGCTGTGTAATATTGAATGGCATCTTCAAAGTCCTCGAAATCTGATGATAAAGCCAAATCAATTATTTTTTCGTCAATAGAGCATATACGCAGGAGAAGCCTTATTTTTCTTAAGTGATTCATGGATTCCTGCCGGGGTTCGGCGCGGCGGAGAATGTAGCTCAGGTTGGAAAAAACAAGCGGAGATGTAAAGGCGCGGATTTCACCTGTTTCCACTAGGGCGAAGAGAGGCGCCGCCGAGAGATAATGAGGCTCCCTCTGGCTAAGAATATCGAGTATGATGTCACTGTCTATGAAGATTTTCTTCATCGAGAGTACTTTTTAGCGAGATGTTCGGCATAGCCGCTCTTCCAGCCGGCCAATTCTTTTTCATTTAGAATTCCGGATAACTCACTGACAAGCGGAGTAGGCCTGAAGCCCTTGGGTTTTTCTTCCACAATTTCCCGAAAGTACGACTCAATCATTCTTGATAAACTCACGCCATGATCATGGGCATATCTCTTGGCTTTTTCAATAGTAAACTGATCCAGTTTGAGAGTTAGTTTAGTATTCACGAAGGCCTCCTTTAAGCACGTACTTAATATACATTATTTATACGTATCAGTCAAGGACGCGTTTCAGGACGCGTTTCATGGCAGTTTTCATGGCCGCTTAAGGAACCACAAAAAGAGTAATAGTTTAGTCCCCGAAAGCGGCCAAAGACCTTCCGTCCCTCTTTGAAGGGTGTTCCGCCGTTCTTCTAGAGAAGTACGAAGGTATCGTGAGAGTCATCGGCCGCGTCTGGCAGGTCCTTGAAAGCGTCTACCGCGCCCTCCGCACCACCGCCATGGCGGCGTAACGATTTTCGTGAAAGTTTCTCTCAAACGGAGTAAAATAACTGATTAATAATTAGGGAGGCCGAATAGAGATGGAAAATCGTCTGCGAGTTAACGTGCCAAGCGAGAAGTTGATTGATTTTTGCAAAAAGAATCATATCCACAAATTATCTTTTTTTGGGTCAGTTTTAACTAATCAATTTCGACCGGATAGTGACTTGGATGTGTTAGTAGAATTTGAGGCGGGGAAGGGCCCTGGTTTTTTTGAACTGTCGGGGATGGAAATGGAGTTGTCAAAACTGTTTGGTCGCCGGGTTGATTTGAGAACACCCAAAGAACTAAGCCGCTATTTTCGCGATCAGGTGATCGCAAATGCACAGGTTCAATATGAACGAGGCTGATAGGATAAGAATCGTTACAAAAATTGGGGTCAAGGCTTTCTGGTGGGCAACTTTGATCAGAATCAACCGGCTTACGTAAAGGAAACCATCCAATCCTGGGAAGCCCAAGGCCTCTGCCGCCTCTTCCGCAAAGTCTGGCAATTCATAAACGCCATGCTCACCACCCGCCAAACCGTCGAACGCGCTGCCTAACCCAAAGAAAAGGGGTCACAGCTTGAAGCTTGAATTATCACCCCGCCTTCCCAGGTCAATTGCATTTTGGTCGTGACTTTTCTGGTACCCGTTAGCATCCCTGAATAACGTAACCCTTACATGCTTCTCGACTCGCTTCGCTCGCTCGAAGAATATTTTATTCTGAGATGCTAAGGGGTATAATGGCCCCCACTTTTTAGACACCCCATTAAGGTAAGATTTGGTATCGTAGTCTCCAGCATAAACGGAGGAACAATGAAACGGGTCCAGCATTCGGACACCTTGAAAGCCAAAGTGGCTTTGGAGGCTATTAAAAACCAAAAAACGGCCAACGAGATCGCTTCGGAGTACGGCGTTCACCCTGGTCTTGTGGCCAAATGGAAAAAACAAGCCCTTCAGAACATGACACTGATCTTTCAAGACGGAAGATCCAGCAGCCTTGAGGCCCAGGAAGCCTTAAAAGACAAGCTCTACCAGCAGATCGGCCAGCTCAAAGTCGAGCTTGACTGGTTAAAAAAAAAGACTGGAATTACCGGTTAGTGAGCGTCGCGCCATGATCGAACCAGAGAACTCTCAAATCAGCCTTAAAAAACAATGTGATCTTTTAGGGATAAGCCGCTCCGGGATCTATTACAAGCCTCTTATCCAGGATAAGACCGGTGATTTATTCCTAAAAAATCTTATCGACGAGCAATACACCCAAACTCCCTTCTATGGCGCAAGACGAATGGCCAAGGAACTCCAAGCCCAAGGCTATCCCATCGGACGAAAGCTTGTGTCACGACTCATGAGGGAAATGGGCCTTGAAGCGATGTATCCCAAGCCTAAGACATCCATCGCCTGCCCGTCTCACAAGAAGTATCCGTATCTGCTTCGAGATCTTCTGGTGACAAAGCCCAATCAAGTCTGGAGCGCTGATATCACCTACATCCGTCTAAAAAACGGTTTTGTGTATCTTGTGGCTATCATGGACAACTTCAGTAGGCGCGTCCTGTCTTGGGAACTCTCCAATACCCTGGATGAGAGTTTCTGCCTGGAAGCCTTGGACCGGGCGCTCTCCGCGGCGACACCGGAGATCTTTAACACCGATCAAGGCGTGCAGTTTACCTCAAGTGCTTTCACAGGGCGTTTAGAAGCTAAACAGATCCAAATCTCTATGGATGGACGAGGCAGAGCGCTAGACAACATCTTTGTTGAGAGACTCTGGCGGTCAGTCAAATACGAGGAGGTGTATCTAAAAAACTACTCGAATCTCTTTGAAGCCATGAAGGGCCTGGCAGAATATTTTAAGTTCTACAATCAAAGACGAATTCACCAGTCATTGGATTACCAAACACCCCAAGAGGTGTATTTTGGAAAAGGAACCTCCGGTTCAGACGCCGGCAAAAAAGAGTCGTCTAAGGACGAATTTGAGGCTGTATTTTCGGTGATCGGGCTCAACAAGACAAGAACACCGGAGTTTTCCACATATTCACAGATGTTCACAAAAGAAAAAGAAGCAAAAAGAAAACCGACTACTGCTACTAAAACCTTACCTTATTCAAGGACAAGAACTGTCTAGACAGAGGGGGCCACTTTCCATATCACTGATTTATCCCGTTTTCATGAAACCGGTGCGGGATCCTCGACAGGATGGCGACCTTGTGTGCCTTGCGTATCGTAATGGTAAATTTCAATCTTGTCGGAATAATACCAGTCAAACATATCGCGTCTTAATTTGGCCATCCAGGACTTGCCTTCGGCTTTTCTTTTGAGATTATAGAGTACAATGCCTTCTGCCATCACGTCATTGGGTATTCCAAGCTTTGAGGCCCGCTTAGCGTAATGCCGAGAGAACAGATTTTCCTTAAACCATGCGCTCCAGTTGCCGAAAGTCCTTGCGTGCTCATGAAAAGATTTATAACGCAAATGCTCGATCGCTTTTTGAAACGGGTACCATTCATGATGATCGAGCTTCAATGGATTGCCCTGAACCTTTGGTCCAATAAGCTCGCCACACTGCTCACCGCTCTCCTGAACATACCCTTTAGCAATAGATAGAAAAATCCCTTCTACAATGAACGTCTTCCCCTTCATCACTTGAAGCGGGTCAATCACGTTTAAGCGGTTTTGAATAAAAAGAAGCCTGCCATTCTCTGTGAGGATTTTAATGTTTGTGCCGTTTAATTTCTCCACTGCGAAGGTATCTGAATCTTCAAAGACCCACTCATAGCCAGGATTTACTTGGTCTATCACAAGATACACCTCCGGCTCACGCAAACCTAAAGCAGCGCCTTCTTTTTTCCATTGTTCTGGATTAACGGAAAAGAGCCGTCTCATAAAGGGGCACTCCAATTTTGGAAAATCTGATAACATTTCTTTTGTCATATTCACAGTTCGCTGCTTAAAACTCGCTTGATGCGTTCCCTATCCTCATTTTCCTGATCTGCCTTGACCAGTTGACTCAAGCTAAAAAATAACCCGAGATCGTTTCAATGATAAACTCAAGCTTTTTCTGCAAAATCCCAAGCATCCTTCTTTGAACATTCATCGTTACCATGGCAGAGAGGCTGTTTGGGAAGCGTATGTCACTCAGAAATACCGCTTCACTTTCTCGCTGACAGACACCAATATTATTTTCAGAAACATCGGTCCTCATGCCATTATTGATAAAGGGAAAGTTTGATTCCTTTGCCAAATCCGTCAAAATCTGACTGAAAACCTCGCGACAAGATATTCATTTACTCTATATTCTCTTAATATGGTATACTTCATTTATTAACCTATACCATATTAAGGAATTTGAACAACATGGAATACCTAGAAGCGGCCTTAAAAAAGCGTCTTAACGCAAAACTCGAGCAACTTAACAAGTTGCGCCCCCTTCCTCCAGCGGCTGTGAAAAAACTCCGGCAACAATTTGAAATTGAGATGACCTATAACTCTAATGCTATTGAAGGCAATAGCCTGACATTGAAAGAAACGACCTTAGTTATTAATGAAGGAATCACCATTAGGAATAAACCTTTAAAAGATCACCTTGAGGCGCGCAACCATTATGAAGCCTTGGAATTTATTGCCGATCTTATAGAGCATGGGAAACAGCATACCTTGTCAGAACAACTCATTCGCACCCTCCATCAGCTCGTAGTTCAAGAGACGGAAAGAGAATGGGCAGGCAAATACAGAAACAGCAATGTCTTCATCGCCGGCGCCCATCACAAACCCCCGGATGCCATCTCAGTGCCGCCTATGATGGCTGATCTCATCAAGTGGTTTAAAGAACACCAAGCCAAAACCCATCCGGTCGAATTGGCCGCCATTATTCATCATAAGTTTGTTTTCATTCACCCATTTTTCGACGGTAATGGCCGCACGGGACGTCTTTTGATGAATATCCTGCTTATGCGGCGCGGATATCCCATCACGATCGTCCTAAAGAATGATCGGAAAAAATACTATGACGTCTTGGCAAAGGCGGATAAAAATGATTATGAGCCGCTTGCCCGTTTTACTGCTCAGAGCGTAGAAAGATCTCTGAACATCTACCTTGAGACACTCAGCCCAATCGGAGTAAAAAAAGAAAGATACTTACCTCTCTCAAAGATTAGCCCCAAAACTCCGTACTCTTCAAAGTACCTGAACCTCCTTGCCCGTCAAGGCCGGCTAGAAGCTCATAAAGAAGGACGAAATTGGCTGACCAGCCTTGAGGCAATGGAAAGATACATCCAATCCAGAAAACGTAAAAGGTAAGACTCTTTCATTAAATCCTTTGAATAAAATAATCCCCCAACACCAGCACATCCATTTTGGTGCGCAGGAAACATTCCATCGCTTCCGCCGGCTTGCAAACAATGGGTTCATTCTCATTAAAAGAAGTATTCAGCACAATAGGGACACCTGTTAAATCCCCGAAAGCCGAGATAAGCTGATAATAAAGCGGGTTCTGCTCTCGCGTCACTGTTTGAAGGCGCCCTGAGCCATTCACATGCGTTACGGCGGGGATAATCTTTCGCTTTTCTTCACGAATTTGATAGACCTGAAGCATAAATGGAACGTCATAATCGGTTTCAAACCATTCGGCGGCTTTTTCCCGCAAAATAGAGGGAGCGAACGGCCTGAAGGATTCCCGCCTTTTGATCTTCAAATTCAAAATGTCCTTCATATCCGCCCGGCGCGGATCGCACACAATGCTTCGATTGCCCAGCGCCCTCGGCCCCCACTCCATCCGCCCCTGAAACCACCCCACCACTTTCCCTTCCGCGATCGCCGCCGCTGTCTTTCGGCACAATTCGTTCTCATCTGTAATTTTTAATACCTTTATCGGGGATCGACTCTCGCCGCTCAGCTCTAAGCCCTTAGCTCTCAGCTCTCCGCCGATTTCATCGCCCGTATATTCCGGCCCCCAATAGGCATGATCCATTACAAAAGAACGAGGCTTTCCACATTCTTGATTCCATACATAGTAGGCCGCTCCAATGGCCCCTCCCGCGTCGCCCGCCGCCGCTTGCACATAAAGTTCTCGAAACTTGGACCTTTCGAAGATTCTACCGTTCGCAACGCTGTTCATAGCACAACCACCCGCCAGACAGAGACGGTCGTTCTTACTTTTTTTGTAAACAAAATTTATTAAGTTAAAAAATGCTTCTTCGTACATTTCCTGCATCGAAGCCGCTATATCTTGATGACGTTTCTCGATAGGTTCATCCGGCTTTCTGGCGGGTCCCAGCAAATCTTCCAACTTTTCTGAATAAACCTTGCCTATTTTAGGCTCGCCACTATCCCAAGTCATCGAAACACCTTCCGCATGATGCAGAAAATAATCCAGATCCAGCTCGAAACGCCCCTGGGGATTTAGTGTTACGATTCGACGCATCTTTTCCATTTCTACCGGCTCGCCGTACGCCGCCAGCCCCATCGCCTTGTATTCGTCCCCATAATGTGGAAACCCCAGATACTGAGTCATCGCGAGATAGAAGAGCCCCAGCGAATGGGGGAAATTCACCTCGTCCCTGACACTGATCTCGTTATTCCTGCCTATGCCCCACATGGCGCTGGTAAAATCCCCAAACCCGTCCACGGACACGCACGCCGCCGAATCAAATTTGGACACAAAAAAAGCGCTCGCTAGGTGCGAGCGGTGATGCTCGATGTTATGAATCTTCGCCTTGATCGCTTCCCGCGGGACCCCCAAGGCCTCGGCCAGAGGCGTCTGGATATCCATGATGCGGCTCGCGTTCTTCATCCGATCCCTAATCGCATCAAGCTTTGTTCGATTGGCAATGGCAAACAAAGCTTTTTTGACAAGATTCGCATTGGGATTGCGATTGATCGCGATATGGTCAATCTGATCGATCGTGACGCCCCCCGCCTTGAGGCAATATTTGATGGATTCACTAGGAAACCCCGCCCAATGCTTGACCCGCCGAAACCGCTCCTCCTCCACCGCCGCCACAAGCCTGCCATCAATAACAAGACAGGCCGACGAATCCCCGTGGTAGGCATTGACTCCTAGAATGGATACCATAGTTAAGAGAGGAAACTTTACCAAAATGAATTAAATTTTTGCGCTAAATTGAGATAAAAGATTCTTTAAAAGAGGGCCGTATTCTTTGATATGCTGGTAAATTTTTTCGGCCACCGCTTCTTTGTATGTGTGGGAAGTCTCATTTCTGCGATCAGTCATTTCCAAAAGCTTAGCGGTGTCTGCTTCGTTTAAAAAGCCCAAACCAAAAACCTCTCGAAAACACGATTTTGGGGAAGTGCTGATAATACCCTCTTTTTCCTTGAGATATTCCTTCACAAATTTCCAAACGGCCTCAAAAGTATATTCAAAACGCTGAATGGTCGCATCGCGCACAATAACGGAATAAGGCTCTCTCAGAATATCCTCCAAGGTTTGTAACGCCTTCGCGCTGTCCCTGTACTTCAGCGCTAATCTTTCCATACTACAGCATCCTTTAAAATTTCCTTCCTAAAATCTTCGGAGACTTCTGAAAGGTCAACAACATCCACTTTGTAAGGAATATTTGAATCCTCGATCTTTTCTTTTAGAAGGGTCAACTTCGTTTTACTCAACTTTTCACATGGAAGAATTCCAATATCCACATCAGAAAAAGAAACGTGATCCTGACGCGCCCTGGAGCCGAAGAGAACGATCTGTACTTTCTCATCCTTCATGAAATCCATGACGAGGGTCCGCAATTTTAAGAAATGTTGATTTTGATCTTCCACGCAAGACATTTTAGCATTCCATCATCCTATAATCAACCAAGCTTAAATTCACCAAGCTTAAATTCAACCTCCTCCACCGCCGCCACAAGCCTGCCGTCTATACCGCTCCACACCGATAATTGGCGAACGCTACTAAAGTACAACCACCAGCAAAAGCTAAATAAAAAGGCAGGTGTATTTAAAACTCAGCGTCAATCTCCCGATTAGGATGCAGTGCGGATAAGAAATCTTCACATGGAACACACAAGATGCGATGCTGCCTTGTGCGTTCCTTTCCTCTATAGAGAAAAAGGAGCCGGGATTCCGGATAATCCTCGCCAAAAGCACGTAAGGAGCGCAGGTCCTCGGTACGAACGCGACTCGAATTTTTTACTTCAATAGCCCAAAAACCACGAGGCCCATAAACATCAGATCGTGGCAATGGCAGATCGGGAATGGGATAATCGTCTAATTTGCCAATCAAGTGCTTATAAGCAATGCCGTTAGTCGCTCCAACAAGAAACGATACAACTGGATCGACTCTACTGTTACTTGATTTTGATAATGCCACAATTCCTTGCTTTTCTTCTTCGGTGATCCCTAAAGACTCTAAATAAAGTTCTGGCACGCGCGGGTCTCCCATTAATCCCTGCGACCGTCGGATCGAGTTCTCGATTATTCCCATCGTCTGTTTAACATCATGTAGCAGGATTACTGGGACACCACCAATTATGGGATACTTGATTCCAAAGGCAGAAACCAAAAAACCTCCTTCAAGGTTCAAGGGCGAATGACTGCGGGGACACACAAGATAATTTTCAAACCAATCCAAGCTCATACCCTCTCTCACTCATATGTTGTTCCCCATTTTTCACTTTTGAACAATACAAATCATCCTTGATTTTTTGATAGAATTTCTTCATATGCATGAAAAACAATTTCGGAAATGCGGACCCAATCACAATTTTCCTTTGCCCATATCCTTGCGCGCTCACCAATCCTAGACCATTCATTTTGACGCATGACAATCCTACCTAAAGCGCCTGCCATGCCTTCCATACTCAAAGGTGCGACCTCACCCAAATTAAAATCTCTCACAACTTCACAAATATCTACATGATCAGATACCAATACTGGTTTGCCGCACGCCATCCCCTCAACCGCAGCAATACCAAAATTTTCATGAAATGAAGGCAAAACCACCACAGTGGAATCTACTAAAGCTTGGATGCGATCTCTTCCGTAGAGTGGGCCAGCACAAAAGACCATATCATTGCCTCTCAAATCTAAGATTAACTTGTCTATTTTCTTACGATATCCAGCCTCATCCGGACCTATCAATGCTAGGCGCCATTTTGAATGGAGTTGACTTCTACGCCAATGAATAAAAGCGGGGATAAAGACTTCCAGTCCCTTAATTGGATGCAATCTCCCCAAGAACAAGAAGATCTTCTCATCCTGCCCTATTGCATAATCCTTCCGAAATGGTCCCGGAGACGGTAACCTCTCAAATTCTGACCAATCAAGACCATTTGGAGTGACAAAGCTAGATCGAATGCGAAAATTTAATCTGGCTCGTTGCAGCTCCTCTTGTGAAGTAAAAAAAAGAGAGGCTGCGCCTTCAATATTTGCACGTTCACCCAGAAATAAACGAAGCCTTTTCAGCCACTGGCTCTTACCTAGAGCGTAAGGGGAAAGTGTTCCAAAAGGTTCAAGAATATAAGGGATTCCTGCATTGCGGGCCGCTTTGCACGCCCCTGACGTTAAACCGCTAAAAACACCATGCACATGCAAAAGATCGAATGTCTTTAACTCATTGGTTAACTTTTTTGTTAAGAACGGCTCCCAGTAAAAACGTTTCACAAGCGGATGAGACCAAAGGAAGGCTGCGTCTGAAAATGCAAGCACGCTTTTCTGGTCGCAGGATAGATCCCCGGACGAACAGGAAAGAATAGTTGATGAAACACCAAAGCGCGTTAGTCCTTGGCATAATCCCCGCAGAACCGCGACCGGTCCGCCGTACGAGGACTGGATGGAGGCAATGCAATGAAGGACCCGCATACTTGTTAGCCGCCATTCAAAAATCGAGTAAGCCTAAACTTGGTAAAAAGAAAACTTGAGCTCACGGCCATAAGAACCCCTACCAAGAAGTTACCAAACGTTACCATTGCGGAAGAAATATCTATATCCCACTTTAATTCCAGCACTTGTGCTCCCTCAACAAAAAGATGATGCGAAAGATAAATTCCAAAACTTATCTTTGACAGCCGCTCAACATGCCGAGACAATCCATACGGCCAGTAGTAAAAACTAAGCAATAAACTTGAATAGAGCAAAATTTCTACAATCCTTTTAAATTGCCCGTCAGCCGGCAATAATAAGAAAATGACCACGAAGCTTACAAAGATAAAAAAAATGGATTGCTTCTTTGGCCCTGAAAGGCTTTTGGCAACATCCGTTCTCTGGGTTAAAAAAAACAATAAGACGCCCAAACTGACATAAGGAGAAAAATAGACTACGTAGGAAATAAAAGCCTGGTAAGCGTTCGAGCCGGGAAGCCTTGAAAGAGGAAATGCAAATCCTGCCAAAACGCTCGCGGCAAATAAAATAGTGAAAATTACGATCTGTATTTTCTTCGTTCTCACCTGGAAACCAATAAGGGTCAGAATCGTATAGGCGAGAAGCAGAGGAACATAATAAAGATGTCCTGCTGCGCCGCCAAAGAGAATATAGCCTGCAATAGCCTCCAGAGATAAGCTGATTTGTGCACCTTTAAGTGCCCTTACAAGCAAATAAATGAAGGTCCAGACAAGGTACGCCGGCAGAAAACGCCTCAGCCGAGCCATCCAGTATCCGATGGGATCCACCGGCCCCGATGAAAGCCTTACGGCAGCCAAAAAAAACGAGATCATCAAAAAGCAAGGTACCGCAAATCCAAGATAACGGTTCTTAAAATCATTGAGCGCAGAGTTGGTATCAAAAGAATGTATTGCAACGACCGCAAAAATACATAGTATCCTCAAATAATCAAAACCGATTATTCTATTTACCACTTGGGTGCACCATCTGAATTTGAGTAGGGCTGTTGGTTCTTATTCTTAACACACGAAATGGATAATACATAAGAAAAATAACAAATGCCGTCTGCCAGATCCCCCCAAAATAACTGGCCGAAACCCATGTAATCATAAGGCCGCCACCAAAGATAATCCCTAAAAGCACAAGTTTCCAACCAGGAGAATGCGAAAAAAGATTCACCAATGCTCTTATAAAAGCGCCAAAAAAGAGCATGA
>Ga0247727_10015108_pt1 | contig 12715 bp, 11 predicted proteins | sample WisWelCaveWW1625_FD_202498 | JGI IMG/M metagenome (GOLD analysis project Ga0247727, IMG submission 202498) | Biofilm microbial communities from Wishing Well Cave, Virginia, United States - WW16-25 | ecosystem: Environmental > Aquatic > Deep subsurface > Groundwater > Cave microbial mat | place...
GCTTTTGCCTGTGCCATGCTCACCTTCCACGACATTAAGCATGGCTTTCCTTACAAACTGAATGTTCTCAGGTAACGCGGGAAGACAACCGAATACCTGCGGCTGAAACTCTTTTACCATTTTTCCACCGGGGGCATCCATTCGCAGCACGAGACGGGGTTTGTAAACAGTGCCTCCATTGGCACAGGTTGCAGCCACCACCGCCATCTGCAATGGAGTCACATTCAGGAAACCCTGTCCAATAACCATATTGGCCGAATCACCAGCCGTCCACCCTCCTTCCCGCGGGCGATGTTTGCGCTTCCAGGCGTCTGTTCCAAGAAGTCCCGGGCTTTCATCCAGAGGAATCCCGGATTTCTGTCCCAATCCAAACACGGTTGCCATTTGCCACAAAGGAGGTCCGCCCAATTGTGTTCCAAGGTTGTAGAAATAGACATTGCAGGATTGTGTGATGGCTTCCCGCAGACCCATATCCCCATGACCGCCTTTTTCCCAGCAGTCGAATTCGATGGGGCCCAGATAAAAGTGGCCGGTACATTCGAAATTGGTTTCAGGCCGGATCCTTCCACTTTCCAAACCCACAAGCGCAGCAATGACCTTGAAGGTTGACCCCGGATTATACGTGCCCTGAATGGCGCGATTGAGCATGGGCTCCTGCGCATCATCCAGCAATGCCTTCCAATCAGCAGCTTTGATCGCGGGAACAAAGAGGTTCGGATCATAGGCTGGCACGGAGGCCATGGCCAGGACATCACCGTCGCGTGGATTCAGGAGGACACAAGCCCCGCGGTAACCGGTGAATGCCTGTTCGACAACAGCCTGCATTTCCTGGTCGATGCTCAAAACAACATTGTTGCCGGGCATGGGCGGCACATCATCAAACTCATCTTCCTTAAGCCCGGCGGCATTCAATTTGATCACACGCTGCCCCTGAACCCCTTGGAGCTCCTTGTCCATGGACGCTTCGATCCCGGATTTCCCAATCACGTTGGGTTGGGAATATGCCCGCCGCCCACCGGTGCTGAAATCAAATTCCTGTTCCTGATCACTGGTTTCCGGTTTGCCAACATAGCCCAAAACATGACTTGCGAGCGTCCCAAATGGATAGAAGCGGACAGGTTCAATCTGTCGATCCACGCCCTTCATCCAGGGGCTTCTTTCCTCAAACGCAGCCATGGCTGCCGGGCTCAAATCGTTCCAAACAGAAAGAGGAAGAGGTCCACGGAGTTGATAATGCCGCAGCACCTTGTTCTCGTTCACTGCCACTGGCATCTTCATTCGTTGTTTGAGAGTTTCCACACAATTACTTACTGACACGAGCAGCTTCTTTCGATTCCGGCCCGCTCCGAATTCATCGAGATAAAGGGCCACGTTGTAACTTGGACGATTGTCGACAAGCACAACCCCATTTCGATCCAGGATATTTCCCCGTGGCGCAGGAAGTTTAACCACACGCGTCGAACCCCGGAGCATTTGCTCCTGCCAGTAATAACCCTGTAACAACTGGCGATATGCAAGCGCCATCACCAGCGAAAGCAGCCCTGTCAGAATGACCAGACTGAAGAGATACGTTCTCCAGACAGGACGGGATTCTACAACGTCAAGAATCATACCGAGTACTCCTCAAAACGACCGGGATCCAACCCCATGAAACGACAAAAAAAATCGATCAGGCCAAAATAAACAATCGCCAGCACACCACTGAAGAATGAGAGCCGCAGGAGTTTTATAAAAATATATTCCCATCCAATCATGAACTTCCCGCATAAAGTCCACTGAAGAAACAGGGCTATGAATCCAAAGACGCAGCCGCTGACAAATTGGGTTGTGATTCGATTCCGGAAGAATATGGGTCTGACTGCGCAAAATGAAGATGTGGCAACAATGTAAGGTATCATGCTCGCTCCAAATCGTCCTGCGCTGAAGGAATCATACATCACCGCGGCGAACAACCCAAGCAGCAGCGCGGTCGGCAAATTCACTGTGAACGCGGCATACAGCAACAGAGCCGGCAGAAGCTCCAGGCTGACATCCCACAGGAGCCAGCGATGAGCCAGTGTGCACTGAATCGTCAGCAGAAAGATGATTCCCAAAACCAGCAGAAACGGAATGATAAGGCGGTTCATCGTGAAAACAAAATGGCGATCAAATGTTTTTTCTCAACTTTTTCCTGGTGTGCTGGACGGTTTGGTTTTCTCGGGTGGTTTTGCGTTGTGGGATGGACTGGTCCCAACATCTATAAATACTTCATCAAGGCCTGATAGATCCGCGGCGAGACTGATGCCAACCTCCTTGTAAAGAGCTCCCTTGGACAGGTCCTGGGAAATCGGAAGAACTGAACTTACCGTGCCGATCGGGATTCCCTTCGGAAAAATCGCGCCTACACCGGAGATTTCGCCCAATCCTGAAGTAAAAACCAGATCATTCATTTTCACACCCGCCCGGCGGTCAAAAATGGTCATTTTACACTGGGAACCAGCGTTGCCGGCCTGAATGTTCCCATGAACAATACCGTAGAGGGCGCTTTTGCTCATCCAGCCGGATACCCTGCAGTTTTCATCCACGATGAGCAGGACTTGTGCATCATGTTCTCTGACATCAATGATTTTTCCAACCAGCCCTTCAACCGTCAGGACCGGCATGTCGCGCCGGATCCCATCCAGGGAACCCCGATCTACAAGCACCGCTTTCCACCAGTTGGAGGGGTCGTGGCCGATCACCCTGGCCGAAACCAGCTTCAACGGGCTCCGGACTTTGAAATCAAGCATGGCCTCAAGACGGCGGTTCTTATGCTCCAATTCACCAAACTCGGCAACCCGTAAGGACAGTTCACTCACTCTTTTCCTCAATTCTGTGTTTTCCGCTTGAAGATCGGTATATCCCTTGAAACGATGCACAAGAAATTCCAAACTGCCCTGGGTGCGGCTGGAAAACTCCAGGAATGGAATAAACCCGTCACTCAGGGCTTCCTTGATTCGGATGGTGAATGGGAGCTGCAGATTCGTGAGAATCAACAGCGCCAACAACAGGCCGAGCACTGCATAAAGCGAACGTTGTCGCACGTTTTATCTATCGGGACCGTCGCTGCTCATTATCCATAACAATACGCCAAATATTTGGTTCATTGAGGACAATGCCAGTACCCATTACCACAGCGCTGAGAGGATCGTCTGCTACATGAACCGGCAGGCCGGTTTCTTCTGTCAACAGTCTGTCCAGGCCACGCAGAAGAGCCCCGCCGCCAGCCAGTACAATGCCTCGATCCACCAGGTCACCGGACAACTCGGGTGGACAGCGTTCGAGGGTGTAGCGCACGGTTTCCACAATGGTGTTTACCGGCTCCTGGATGGCTTCGCGAACCTCCTGTGAAGTGATTGTCAAAGTTTTGGGTAATCCAGCGACCAGGTCGCGTCCTTTTACTTCGATGCTTGTTTCCTTTTCGAGCGGATAAGCCGAGCCGATCTGGATTTTGATCTCCTCGGCGGTTCGTTCCCCGATCATTAAATTATAAACTCGTTTCGTGTACTGGATCAGAGCTTCATCCAGCTCGTCCCCCGCCACGCGAACACTGCGGCTGAAAACGATGCCAGCCAGTGAAATAATGGCCACCTCCGTTGTGCCACCTCCGATATCAATAATCATATTCCCAGCTGGCTCCTGCACCGGCAGTCCCACTCCAATGGCAGATGCAAACGGCTCTTCAATCAAAGCAACCGTACGCGCGCCTGCCTGGGTCGCGCTGTCCTTGACAGCCCTTCTTTCCACTTCCGTGATTCCGCTGGGCACGGCCACCACCACCCGGGGACTCACCATGTTGCGACGGTTATGAACTTTTTCGATAAACTTGCGCAACATGATCTCAGTGATTTCAAAATCGGCAATGACACCATCCTTGAGCGGGCGAATGGCCCGAATACTGCCCGGCGTGCGCCCCAACATTCTCTTGGCTTCAATCCCGACAGCCAATACACGGTTGGTGCCATCCTGGACTGCAACCACGGACGGTTCTCTCAGAACTATACCCTTATCCCGGACGTAGATGAGCGTATTGGCCGTACCGAGATCAATCCCAAGATCATTTGAAAACAGACCAAAAAACTTTCCAAACATGAATAGTAAATTGTAAGTAATCCGCCGTGAAGCAAGGTGAAAAACATTGAAAGCAAAGCACTTGAGACCTGTCCATGAATAACGAAGATGAACGCATGTATATCCACCGGTGAAACAAAAGGTCAAGCGCAATCGGCAGATCATCCAGGACGCAGATTCAGGAAAATGCTTCTTGGCAAATTCCAGGCAGAGCCTGTACATTCACCAATCCCGGCCGGTCGCGTAGCTCAATTGGTTAGAGCGCCGCCCTGTCACGGCGGAGGTTGCGAGTTCGAGCCTCGTCGCGACCGCCACTTTTTCAATGTGAAATGCGAAATGCGGATTGTGGAACGTTGGCTCGCCCCGGCAGGTAACCGCTCTTACAAGGTTTCCGGAGGTACCCTTAGGAGAAAGAGCCTGGTCACTCGAAACTTGAAACCTGAAACCTGGAACTTGTAGTTGTGGCTTCGAAACCCTTCCTCCTTGTTGCCGGTGCGCGGCCGAACTTCATGAAGGTTGCTCCAATTGCCCGGGAGTTCCGGAAACGCAAAATCCACCATCAACTTCTGAACACCGGCCAACATCATGATCCGGCTCTGAGTGATGTCTTCCTGCGGGATCTCGGCCTCGGAAAACCGGACTACAACCTTGGCGTGGGAAGCGGCACGCACGCGCAGACCACTGCACGCGTGCTCAAACGCGCTGAACCCATTCTCCAGAAACTCAAACCCCGCGGCGTGATTGTGGTCGGCGACGTCAATTCCACATTGGCAATGGCTCTCACCGCAACCAAGCTCCACATTCCGGTGGCGCACGTTGAGGCCGGTTTGCGCAGCCGGGATCGATCCATGCCCGAGGAAACCAACCGCATCCTGACCGATATGATTTCCGACATGCTTCTCACCCCCACAGCGGATGCCGACATGAATCTGCGCAAAGAGGGGATCCCCGCCTCCCGGATCGTTCGCGTTGGCAATGTGATGATTGATTCTCTGGTTGCGGCGTTACGGCGTTTTCCGGCCGATTCTGAACATGGAAATCCGGACTTCCTCCTCATGACATTCCACCGGCCTTCGAATGTGGATTCAAGGGACGGGCTTGTACGCCTGATTGCGTTTCTGAAGAAAGCCGCGCAGCTGTTGCCGGTGCAACTTCCTCTTCACCCGCGAAGTTGTGTGCAACTGCGAAAGCATCGTTTGTGGAAGAGCATCACCTCCATTCCACATCTTCATATCTTCAAACCGTTGGGTTACTTCGATTTTGTAAACCAGATGCGTCATGCCACGGCGGTTGTAACGGACAGTGGCGGCATCCAGGAGGAAACCTCCTGGCTGGGAATTCCCTGCCTTATCATGCGCACCAGCACAGAGCGTCCAGTCTGTATTGACCATGGCACCGCCGAGTTGATGAGCGGGAACTATGATCTGGCCTTAAGCCGCATTCACGTCATTCTCGAAGGTCGCTGGAAAAAACCAAAGCCCATTCCGCTCTGGGATGGGCGCGCAGCCGACCGTATTGTCCGTGCCCTGGCGAGCCGATTTTAAGCATCTCCTTGATTGCGAAAAATCCTGTTCCTGCTATTCTAATAGTGTGGCCAGGCAACTCGTGCATCACGTTCACACCACCATGCAACTGGTGGGTCTTCCCCCGGCTTCCTCTGAGGTTGAGTGGGTGCCCCATACTGACATTTACGAGAATGAATCGTCCTTTGTGATCCGCCTCGAAATTGCCGGAGTCCATCGGGATGACATTCACATTGATGTTTCCGACCGCACCCTTGTGGTGAGCGGGCGCCGCCCTGATTCCTGCCGGACTGAACGCCGGCACTTTCGACAAATGGAGATCCATTATGGCTTCTTTGAACGACGCCTCGTTCTCCCGCGCAATGTGGAAGGAAGGCAGGTCAAGGCAAACTATCGAAATGGGTTTCTCATCATCGAATTGCCGAAGGTTGCCAAATCCAACCCTACTCCACTGAGAGTCACCATCGAACAAGACTAGCCTGCATTTCTCACCAATAGAAAAAAATGACGACGCCTTGTTTGAAAGATTGTGGGGCGACCCGCCAGGCTCCGCCTTGGGCGAGGCGAGCGGGCCCCGTCGCCTTCCATGAAATGGCGGGCGGGACCGCCCGCCCTACAAAAATTCCGGTGAGAAATACGGGCTGGTAGAGATCCATCTGCACCCGGGGTACGCTCATCTTCCTTCCACATGCTTAAACCCAAGAAGGAGACTTCTCAGGCCGAGCCCAATCTCGACGAAGTAGAAATCGCGCCTTCCACGGATGTCAGCCGGGAATCTGAAGGGGTGCTGCCGAAATTGTTGCCCGTCCTGCCCTTGAGCGATGTGGTGGTATTTCCATTCATGGTCGCCCCTCTGCTGGTCTCGGCAAAATCCTCCATCCGACTGATTGATGAAGTCGTGGCCGGCGACCGTCTCCTTGCGCTGGTGCTGCAACAGAAACCGGATATTGAGGAGCCCATTCCAAAGGATCTTTACAATTTTGGGTGCGCCGGACGGGTTTTAAAGATGCTGAAGTTTCCGGACGAAACAGTCCGTGTGCTTGTCCAGGGACTGAAACGCATCAAAATTCTTAATTATGAAACAGACGCATCGTTCCTTCAGGCGCGCGTTTCGCCCTCGGACGACGAGTTCGACAAGTCCATCGAACTGGAGGCTCTTTCCCGCAACGCGGCCCGGCAGTTTCATGAAATCATCACTCTTTCCCCCAATCTGCCGGACGAGTTAAAGGTCGCTCTTCTCAACATGGAGGATGCAGGCAAACTTTCCGATCTGATCGCCGCCAATCTGAACATCCATCTGTCCGACAAACAGAAGTTTCTGGAAATCACGAGCGTCAAAACCCGCCTGAACCGTTTGTCTTCGTTGCTGCAGAAGGAGCTCGATGTTCTGCAACTGGGGAGTGAAATCCAAAACAAGGTCTCAACCGCTCTTTCCAAAACACAACGTGAATACTTTCTGCGCGAGCAAATCCGTCAAATCCAGAAGGAACTGGGCGAAAGCGAGGGCGCCAGCGGGGATCTCAAGGAATTGCGTGACAAGGTGGAGCAGGCCCACATGCCGGAAGACGCCCAAAAGGTGGCCCTCAAGGAACTCGATCGTTTAGGGATAATCCCCAGCGTTTCCGCCGAGTATACGGTGGCTCGCACCTATCTGGATTGGCTGATCAACATGCCCTGGTCCAGGAAAACCGAGGACCAACTGGATATCGCGCGCGCCCGTGGTATTCTGAATACGGATCACTACGGTCTTCAAAAAATCAAGGAACGTATTCTTGAGCATCTGGCCATCCTGAAACTCAAACCTGACAAGAAGGGACCCATCCTTTGTTTCGCGGGGCCACCGGGTGTGGGCAAGACCTCTCTGGGAATGAGCATTGCGCGGGCGTTGGGACGCAAATTTGTGCGCATTTCACTTGGCGGGGTGCGCGACGAAGCTGAAATCCGGGGCCACCGGCGCACTTACATCGGAGCCCTTCCCGGACGCATCATCCAGGGGTTGCGAAAGGCCGAGACCAATAACCCGGTCTTCATGCTCGATGAAATCGACAAGGTGGGAACCGATTTCCGCGGCGACCCATCCTCGGCGCTTCTTGAAGTGCTGGATCCCGCACAAAATTTTTCATTTTCGGATCACTATCTGGAGTTGGCCTTTGACCTTTCCCATGTTCTCTTCATCACAACAGCAAACTGGCTGGATCCGGTGCCGGGCGCTCTTCGAGATCGAATGGAGGTCCTGGAACTGCCCGGCTACACTGAAGAAGAAAAGCTTCTGATCGCGACGAACTATCTTATCCCCCGGCAACGCGATGAGCATGGCCTTCAGGACCACCAGATTCACATCGCCCCGCCAACCATTGAAAAACTGATTTCCGATTATACCCAGGAGGCGGGTGTGCGTAATCTTGACCGCGAAATTGCCTCTCTTTGCCGGAAAGTGGGCCGACAGATTGTCGAAGGCAAACGTCAACGTGTAACCATCCATCCGGGGGACCTGAAAATACTGCTCGGACCTGAAAGATTCTTCCTGGACGTGGCTGAGCGCGCCTCTGAACCGGGCATTGCCATTGGCCTGGCCTGGACGCCCGTCGGTGGAGAGATTCTTTTTATTGAAGGCTCGCGTATGAAAGGCAAAGGAAACCTGATTTTGACCGGATCACTTGGGGAGGTGATGCAGGAATCTGCCCAGGCAGCCCTGAGCTTTGTCAAAACCCATGCCAAAAGCCTCCGTATCGACCAGGAAGAATTCGAAAGGAACGATATTCACATTCATGTCCCCAGTGGCGCCACTCCCAAGGATGGACCTTCGGCCGGTGTCACACTCGCTATTGCATTGGTCTCGCTCCTCACACGTCGGAAAGTGCGTCCCTATGTTGCTTCAACGGGCGAGATCAGTCTGCGTGGAAAAGTTCTGGCGGTGGGCGGTATCAAGGAAAAAATTCTGGCTGCAATGCGGGCTCGCATCACAACCGTGTTGCTTCCCGATCGAAACATGCACGACCTGGAGGAGATACCGAAGGATGTTCGAAAAAGGCTCAAATTCATCCCGATCAAAACCATCGGCGAAGCGTTCAAAGCGGCATTGGAAGAATAATGTCACGATCCTCAACAAGTTGGGTGTAATGAATCACGCCCCAACTCCCTTATTCCCCGCCACTTACGCCCCCGCAAGCTTCGGATGGCAGGTAGGGGCGCGATTCATCGCGCCCTTATTTGTCTTTTACCTTTCATCTTTCACCCTTTTGTCCGCTGCTGAAGACGCTTCCACCATTGCCCATCGCGCGCTTCAATCATTGCCTCCCGGCAATTGGACGCTTTCCGCTGCTCTTTCCACCCGGATCAAAATGAATCCCGAAAAATCTTCCTCAAAGGGAGCAAGCCCTCAAAACAACGAATGTAATCTGGTCATTCAGTTGAACTCTCTCAAAGATGGATCGCACGAAGCCATTTATCGTTCTGAAAATGAAAATGGCCGTGAAGATGGAGTGAGCCTGTTTTTTCCGAAAGAAATCCAAAATGGAATCCAGGTTCGCGACCTGACCACTCGTCAACCGGTTAAAAGCCTGCAGTCGTCTTTTCTACAATCTCTTTTCAGTATGGAGGATATTTCCATGCACTTTCTTTCCTGGAAAATCCAGAAACTTCTTGGACAGGAAACCTTGAAGGATCGCGCCTGCTGGAAAATCGCCAGTTATCCATCCAAAAAAGATCCCAGCGCCTATGCCCGTGTTGAAAGCTGGATTGACCAGGAATATCAAGCTCTCCTGAAGGCCATTGCTTATGACGCGAAAGGTGAAGTGATGAAGGAATTCAACGTTCGTAGTGTTCAGGAATTGGAGGATGTATGGATGCTGAAAATGCTGGAAATTGATGTTCCGCTTTTTGAGGGACGGAGCCGCCTGGAAATCCTGGACGCACGGAAAAAGGAACGAAACAGGACTTTTCTTGGCCTGATCATATGTGGCTTGCCATGAACGAAGCGCGACAGCGCTGAGTCGAATGGCTCCACCGCAGGCGGAGTCACGAGCAAGGTGCGAAGCACCGCGCCGAGTGGCGACCCCAACGGGATTCGAACCCGTGCTTTCACCGTGAAAGGGTGATGTCCTAACCGCTAGACAATGGGGTCCCAGTCATTCCGAAGCTGGATAAACTATGTGAAATGGCAGGACAGGTCAAATCTGCAATTTTTCCGAATTCATCTCAATACCTTCTTTGCAAAGCGATATACATAGGTTAAATCAGCCCATATGAGCACAGCAGAGATCATTCAGGAGATACAGACTTTGCCGGAAAAGAAGCGGACACAAGCCATTAAACGTATCTTTAAAGGTATTTATCCGCAGAGCCGCAAGACCATCGACCGTCTTTTGCGTCGCATTGAACATCCCGAAGTTCCAGAAGACTTTTGGGGAGGAGTTGAGGATATTGAAGATGGGCGCACGGTAAATTTGGACATCGCCTTGACGCAGCCTTATCCCGGCGAGAACGGCAAACACCGGCGTGTATAAGTTCACAGCGTCTGATCGCTTTTGGAAGCATTTCAATAAGCTGACGGAGCGCGAAGGTTATGTGCCCAATGTTGTTTATACCTGCGGAGCTCTCGCACATGACGGAACCTTGATCATTCCCTATGCGATGTCCGACTCTGCGTCAAGTTTTGCAACAGTGCCACTCGATGCAGTTATTTCCGCTATGGCCTGCTCTTCCTGAGTCCTGAGCGAAGTCGAAGGGAGCAAGCAAATCGCGTCGAAGGGCCAGCTTATGGCAGAACCAATATCTGGCCGGGTACAAGACGATCCGGATCCTTGATTTTTGGGTTTGCCGCCACGATTCCCCGCCATTTTCTGCGATCTCCATAAACCTTTTCCGCAATGGCTTGAATCCCATCCCCTTTTTGAACCGTATAGGTTTTGGAGATGGGTGGAGGCCTGGGTTCTGATTTGACAACGGGCTGAGGTGGAAGAGGTGACACCGGTTTTTCTGTCGTGGAGCGGATCGGCTCAGCAGCTTTGCTTCGGTTGCGGACAATCTCACGTTTCAGATCCTCCACCTGACGGTGCAAAGCCGCGTTTTCGCTGCGAAGCTTCACCAGTTCGGGCGAGCCCTGCCCGCTGACATTCGGAATACTGGCCGCGAACTGCAGCCTGGTGTTTTCCAGAAAGCCTTTGGCCAGATCCATCTTGCCCGCATCCACATTGGAAGACTGCAGGTACTGTTGATAATGATACGCCGCGTTCAGGTAATCATTCAGGTTGCGGTCGTAAATCAAAGCGACTTGCAGGTGAGCATCGGCATGCTGAGGCTCGAACCTCAAGAGGTCCTTGTAAGCTGCAATCGCTCCCTGGTAATCCCGCTCCGCGTAAAGTTGTTTGGCGTGAGCAAGATGGGTTTCGATGGTTTTCTTTCGGTCACTCGAAAATCGCTCGCAACCCGACAGGGTCAGCAGGATCGGCAGAAGACAGAGCAGCTTGAGCGTGTTCCGGCGCATGTGGTCATCCATGCGAGTGGGGCACACCCGTTCCACACCGGCCACAGGATCCAGGGTTGCTTGTACATTCACCGGCGCCTGTGGAAGCGCTTCCGCTGCTGCGCGAGGCGAATACGGAAAATTTTCGTGAAACTTTTCGGGACCCGCACTTTGGGCAAGAAACCTTCTCGCGGCTTGAGGAGCGAATCAGCAACTCAAAATCCTGATGGCACTTGGAACAGGAAAATTCGTAAATAGGCATGATTGAATATAACAGGACAAATTGTTTCCCGAAAGAAGGAAAATTGCCGGTTGCCAGCCATCCGCTATCAACCTTATGCTACTGAATGAGGAACGCGCTGTGAAACCCATCCGTCATCTGTATGTTCACATTCCATTTTGTCCGCACATTTGCCCTTATTGCTCCTTCCACGTATTGCCGGTCCATAAAGAGCATGCTGAGAAACTGGTCGATCATTTGCTCGCGGAATACAATTCCATCGCCAGGAATCTCAACCTTCACACAATCTTCCTTGGCGGAGGCACACCCACGGCGCTTTCTATTGCCCGGTTGGAACGACTTCTTTCTGCGATGCTCCAGCGTGTGCCACGTTTGGTTGAATCCAGATCCGGCATCCAGCGTCCAGCATCCAGAATCGAAATCACCTCCGAATGCAACCCATCAACCCTCTCCTCCCAAAAAGCTGAGAGGCTGCTTTCGTTAGGGGTGAACCGCCTGTCCATTGGCGCTCAATCTTTTGATCCCGCTGTGCTCAAAACACTGGGACGCACTCATTCTGCGGCAGCGATTGTCCAATGCGTGGAAACGGCTCGCCGCGCCGGCTTTATCAACATCAACCTGGATCTCATCTTCGGCGTGCCCGGACAAACTCTGGTATCCTGGAAAAGCACACTCGAAACCGCCTTGTCTCTCCAACCACGGCACATTTCCTGTTATGGGTTGACATATGAGGAGGACACCGATTTCTTTGTTCGCCGCCAGCGTGGAGAGCTGAAAAGCAATGACCCCCTTGAATCTGCCATGTTCGATCTTGCGGATCAGATGCTGACTCGAGCCGGCTTCGGGCACTATGAAATTTCCAATTACGCACTGCCCGAATTCGAATGTCGCCACAACCTGGCATACTGGCAGGGAGAGGATTATTATGGAATTGGTCCGAGCGCGGTTTCCACGGTCAATGGCGTGCGATGGCGCAACAGCAAATTCAAAGATGGATGTTGGAAAGCGGAGGAGGAAGAGCGGCTTTCTCCAGAGACACTCGCTTCGGAAAGAATGGCGTTGGGCTTGCGAATCGCCGAGGGTATCAAAGAAGTCTCTTTTGCCGCGAAATTCGGATTTCTGCCACGCGAGCGCTGGAGAAACGAGATTGACACTCTCATCCAGAATCAACTCCTGATTGCATCTCCTGCGTTACAGCTGACTCGACGAGGACGCGAAGTGGCTGATGAAGTAGCTATTTGTTTTATGCAGTGATGTAAAGGTGCTGGAATCTGAGCTTTCAGGCCACTCGCGCTCTTCGTCGAATGCGACGCAGGCCCAAACTCATTACCGCATTCTGGAAACAGGCAGAATTGTTTTGACATGCTGTCACTATATTATACGATGATCAATAGTTAG
>Ga0247727_10015109_pt1 | contig 12715 bp, 10 predicted proteins | sample WisWelCaveWW1625_FD_202498 | JGI IMG/M metagenome (GOLD analysis project Ga0247727, IMG submission 202498) | Biofilm microbial communities from Wishing Well Cave, Virginia, United States - WW16-25 | ecosystem: Environmental > Aquatic > Deep subsurface > Groundwater > Cave microbial mat | place...
AGGAATTGGACACGGCGTGGAAGGCCTATCTGGACGGGCTCCGCCCCGACGACCTCGCGCGAAAAGCGCCCTACATGAATTCGAAGGGCGAGCGCTGGGAGAGCACCGTGGCCGACATCCTGACGCACGTGACGCTCCACGGCACCTACCACCGGGGGCAGATCGCGCTCCTGGTGCGCGGAGCGGGGGGCGCTCCCGCCTACACTGACTTCATCGAGGCGTCTCGCCGGGGGCACCTCCCGTGAGTGAGGGGTCTTCGGAGTCCGCTCGGTCGCTGGCGGACTCCGCCGTGGCCCTCGTTTGCCTCGACATCGGCGGCACCCTCACCGAAGACGCGAGCGGCCCCGCGCTTCCTGGCGCGGTGGAGGCGGTGAGCGCGCTCCGCGATCGCTGGCCCGTGCGGCTGGTCACCAACACCACGAGTGTCCCGTTCCGCGTTCTCTCGGAACGGCTGCTGGAACTCGGAATCCTCGATGAGCCGGGGCACTTGGTCACGCCGGTTATGGTGGCGCGGACCCTGTTGCCGAAGCGCGGACACCATCGGGGAGTCCTGATCGCCGACAAGGCGCAGCGAGAGGACTATGCGTGGTTCGAGGAGGCCGAGGACGGCCCAGCGGTCCTGCTCGCGACCGAAGCCCACGAGTGGAAGATCCGCGACCTCCAGCCGGCATTTCGGCGCCTCCTGGACGGAGCCGCTTTCTACACGTTGACCCGGAACCGCTACTACCAAACGGGCGGGGAACTTCGCACCGATGTGGGCGCCGCGGCGGCCCTCCTCGCCTACAGTTGTGGCCGCGAGCCCGAAACCCTGGGGAAGCCGTCGGCGCTCCTCTTCGACGCCGTCGCTAAAGCGGCGGCCGTGAAGCGGGAGTCGATCGTGATGGTGGGCGACGACGCGGAGGTGGACGCGGCCGCCTCGGTCGCGCTCGGCATGCGGGGGTTTCTCGTTCGGACCGGAAAGTACCGCGCGGGGGACGAGGATCGTGTGAGCCCGAGCCCCACGGCGGTCCTCGACTCCCTGGACGCCCTGCCGGACCTCCTGCGCCACACCGAAGAATTCCCGTAACTTTCCGCGGCGCCGGCCCTGGCGCCCGACCTCGAAAGGAGCACCTTGGAACGGACCCGTCGCTTTCAGCAAGTTCGGAGATTCATGCTCGGCTCCGCCATCGCGCTTTGGGTCGTGCCCTTCTTTCCCATCCTCGACGGGAGCGGCGTCCGGGCGATCATGTGGCGCGACAGCCCGCTCCAGGCGGTGATCTGCGTCCTTCTCTCGACCGCCCTCACCCTGGCCGACTACTTCCTGGCGTGGCGGCTCCGTCGCGTGGAACCGCGCGCGTAATCGCTTTGCGCTTCGCGGGAGGGGCGTCGCGACACGCGGCGCTAGCCCCTTGCCCGTGGAGCGGTCAGGGTTCACAATCGAATCGATGCCCCCGTCCATCGCCACCTTTCGCTCCGGCCCCCCGGAGGTCACGCTCGTCCAAGCCTTCGCGCGGCCGCTCGACAACGCGGTCGCGACGGCGCGGACCTGCTACTCCTCGAAGGGGATCATCACGCCCGAGGAAGTCGGCGGCGACTCGCTGACGGCCGAGAAGCGCGCCATCCGTCACGAGCGACGCGACGCGCTGGCGAAGGATCTCTACGCGGCGGGGCATCACACGACGTTCCAGCACGCCCACTTCCAGTTCACGCTCGACAAGATCTCGCGCCAATTCGTCTGGACCTTCCTCCACAGCCACCCCTTCTACAACTCCGAGCAGGTGAGCCAGCGGTACGTGGAGGTGAAGCCGGGGACCACGATCCTCCCGGAGTTCCGCGACCCCGAGGCGCGCCGGATCTACGACGAGGCGGTCGACCACCTCCACCGCGACTACCACGACCTGCGCTCGCTTCTCACGCCGGTCGCGGAGGCGGAGTACTACCGGCGGTTCCCTTCGCGGGCGCATCAACCGGAGCGCTGGGCCAGCGAGATCCAGAAGAAGGCGCAGGAGGTGGCCCGCTACGTCCTTCCCATTGGGACCTACTGCTACCTCTACCACACGGTCAGCGCGCTCACGCTCATGCGCTATCACCGCCTCGCCGATCAGCTGGACGCCCCCGCGGAGCAACGGTTGGTTGTGAAGGCGATGGTCGACGCCGTGCTGGAGCACGACCCGCAATTCGAAGTCCTGCTGGAGGAGCCGATCGCCCTGGAGGAGACGCTCGAGTATCAGTTCTACCAGCAGAACCCGGGGCTTCGCGGCGCGGCGCAGGCGGCGGATGCGCGGCGGGAGTTCGACGCGACGCTGGGCGGGCTGGTCTCGAAGCTCGTGAGCTGGAAGCCGGAGAACGAAGCCCTGCTGGCCGCCTCGGTGCGCGAGGTGCTGGGGCTCCCGTCGTCAGCTCTTTCCGACGACCATGCGATCGATCTCGTCATGGACCCGGCATCGAACACGGCGCTCTCCGGCTCGCTCAATCTCACGACGCTCTCGAAGCTCTCCCGGACGATGGTGCATCCGTCCTACACGTTCCGGAAGAAGCTCTCGCACACGGCCGATTCGCAGGATCAGCGCCATCGCGCCACGCCGGGGTCGCGTCCGTGCCTGAACGCCTATCTCTCCGCGGAGCCCGACTACGTGACGCCGGCCCTGGTGCCGCTCGACGAGCGCGTGGAGCGTCGCTACCAGGAATCGATGAACCGCGCGTGGGAGGCGATCGCGGCGCTTCGGCGCCTCGGCGTGTCGGACGAGTTCGCGGCCTACCTCCTTCCGAACGCGGTCAGTATTCGATTCACGGAGTCGGCGGATCTTCAGGGATTGCGCCACAAGTGCGCCATGCGCCTCTGCCTGAACGCGCAGGAGGAGATCTGGCGCGCGGCGCGCGACGAGTCGGAGCAGGTACGCGCCGTGAATCCGCGGATTGGCGCCTACTTCCTGCCGCCGTGCGGGCCACGACTTCGCGCGGGCGTGAAGCCTTTCTGCCCCGAGGGGAAACGCTACTGCGGCGTCCCCGCCTGGAAGATTCCCATGAAGGAGATCGAACGGACGTTGTGAGCGGACTTCCGCGGCTCGCCGTGGTGGGCGCGGTCGTGGCCACCCTTCTCGCGACGGGCTGCGGCCAGAAGTCCGACGCGCCTTCCCCCCGGGCGCTGTCCGCCGAAGTCGCCCCCTACGTCTCCACGGCGACCGGATTCCGGTTCACGCCGCCGCCCTCCTGGCCTATCGAACGCTACCTCGTCTCGGAAGTCACGGGGCCCGACGCGGCGCGAAGGGAGCCTGACGTCCTCGCGATCGCCGAGATCCAGTACCAACCTTCCGATCTTGCGAATCGGCCCGAGATCCTGGTTCGCGTCCACGTCTTCTCCGATTCGGCCTACGAGAAACGGGAGCACGATGGAGGCACGACGCTGGGCGGCGTGATGGCGCGGGCGCGCGGGCGCACCTATCTCGCCTCGACTCCACAGTCGAATCCCTACCCGCCGGGTGCGGACGCGCAGAGCTACGAAGCCATGCGGCTCGCCGTCGCGGACTTGAAGCGCTGGTTCTCGGTGGCGGACGCCGCCAGCGATCTTGCCTCGGAATTTCTCCCGGGTACGCCGACGTTCGGCCCCGCCCCGGTCCTGTATCGTGGAACGCTCCCCGCCGCGAGCGCCGCGCGGCGCGATTTCACGCTCATCTTCCGGGCGGACTCGACGGCGCTCCTCTCGACCGATCTCGAGGGCAAGGGGCGCGTGAATCAGCGCGGGCTGTGGAGCTTGCAGGGTGTGTACGTGAAGTTGCAATTGCTGGACGATCGGGGCCAGCCGGTGGAAGCGCCGTTCATCTGGGCGATTCGAGATTCGTCGCTGGCGCCGGTGGCGTGGGACCGCAGCGCCTATGGCAGCGTAGGGCTCTCGCTTCGGCTGCGTGGGTAGGCTCCTGGCGCGGGGCCCGGGTCGGCTACGACCCGAGCTTGCGGAGCGAGTCGGCGAACTGCTTCAGCTGTCCCTTCTCGTAGTAGCGCGTGCTCACGAACTTGGCGTAGATCATCATCTCCGGCGTCTTGATGTAGCCCGCCACCCCGCCCAGCATCTCCTCGTTCGGCTTCATGAAGTAGGTGGCCGGATAACCGCTGACGCCGATCGCCTTCGCGAATTGCCGCTCGCTCAGCGAGTCCCCCTTCCACGTCATCCAGGCCGACGACTCGCCGTTCACCTTCGCGAGCGCGAAGTTGTCGTTCAGGTAGCTCGCTACGGCGGGATCACCGTACGTCTGCTTGTCCATCACTTTGCACCAGCCGCACCAGTTCGTGTAGACGTCGACGATGACGTGCTTGTTCTCCTTCTTCGCCTTCGTGATGGCGGCGTCGAAGGTGAGCCATTGGACCTTCGCGGCCACCTTCGCGGCCGCCTTCGCTTCCTCCCCCGCCTTCCTTGTCTCGGCATCCTTCGCGGGTTTCCCCGGCGAAGGAACGGCGCTCGCAAGGATCAGGAACGCGCCGAGGCCGGCGGCTAGGAGTTTCACGTGGGGGCGCGACGCGAAGGGCATTGTGCAGTAAGTCCTTTTATTCTAGCGTGTTGCGGAGTCGATCCGGTTTCTCGAGTGTGTGCGTTCTCCGCGGGACATACAAGGGTAACAACCCGCCATACCCCGATCAATCGGCAATTCTTCATCAACCCTTACCGGCTTCGGCCGCGGCGCCCACGCCCTGGTCCGATCTCACGATCGCGTAGGCGATGGGGAGAGCCAGTACCAGGAATCCGAACGCGACCCACGGGATGAGGTGAAGTCCCCACCGGTCGCCCAGCGCGCCGCCCAGGAGGGGGCCAGCGATCGTGGAGAGCGCGATCGTCCCGCTCAGGATGCCGAGCCCTCCTCCGCGCTGGCGCTCCGTGGAGTACTCGGCGGCGAGCGCGTTGGCGCTCACGTTCGTCAGCCCGTAGAGCGGAATCGCGAAGATGACGGCGGTCGAGAGCGGGCTCTGCATGGTTCCCATCGCGAGATACATCCCACCGTACAACGCGACGCCGGTGGCCAGGACGCGGCGGGCGCCGAAACGCTTCACCAGCGGCCCCACGAAGAGGTACATGACAATCCCGAATACGGCGGACGCCGCGAGCGCGAAGCGGAGCATCCGAACGCTGGCCCCCAGATGTTCCACGTAGTAGACGCTGAAGAAGCCCCAAACGACGAAGTTCCCCGAGTAGAGGAGAAACGCCAGCACGCAGAGTCGCAGGAGCTTAGGGTTCTCGTAGAGCGCCTTGAGGTCCGCCAGGACGCCCGCGAACCAACCGACGCGCTCGCGCGGCAACGGGGGGGGGCGGGGTTTGTCGCGAAGGAAGACCGCCGCCGCGGCGAAGTGGAACACGACCAGGCCGGCGGTGATCCAGAGGGCCGCCTTCAGCCCGGTCCCGATTCCCTGCTCCATCAGGCGACCCCCCTCGAGGCTCGCCACCAACCACCCCGTGCTCTGCGCCATCAGGACATAGGCGAGCGCGTGCTGGGTCCGATCGGGACGATGGAGGGTGGCGTAAGCTTTCAGGAGCGGTCCCAGGCAACCATAGAAGAGCGACGCCGCTCCAACGTAGAGGAGGACCGGGACGCCTTTCGAGAAGAAGGGGATGCCCGCCAAGGCGACGGCATAGCCGGCGATCCCGATAAGGATCATCGGCTTCAGCTTGCCCGAAACATCGGAGAGCCCGCCCCAGAAGTTGCTGGCGAGCATCGTGCCGAGGGCCGGCACGACCACGACCAGCGCCACGGTGAAGAGGCGCGGCTCCCCCAGCGACTCGCGCACGTAGAGGGGGAGATAACCCTGGATGAGGGTGAGGGCGATGCCTTCGAGAAACGCGGAGAGGAGGACGAGAACGGGCATGGAGCCGTGACGCTAGCACGCGGCCCGTATCCTGGTCACGCCTGGGCCCGTTTGGTAGTATTCCGAGCGGGGTCGCAGCGCCCCGGACACCCTCACCTGAGACCATTCGCCGGCATTCACGGGCCCGGAACTTCGGGCGGAGAAGAAGAATGAACCGTTCCCCAGGACGTCGTTTCGCCGCCTATGCCTTCACCCTGGGCTTGGCGATCCTCGCCTTCGCGCAACTCCTCGGGTGCGGTTCCAAGCCGAGGACCGAGGCGGTCGCGACGGCTCAGCCCGCGGTCGAGACGCGGAAGATCGACTTCAAGATCGGTGTCATGACGGGGACCGTTTCCCAGAACGAGGACGAGTTCCGCGCCGCCCAGATGCTGATCGCCCGCTTCGGCGAGGACCACATCAAGCACGTCACCTATCCCGACAATTTCATGAACGAGCAGGAGACAGTGATCGCTCAGCTCGTCGGCTTGGCCGACGACCCCGAGGTGAAGATCATCATCGCGGGGCAGGCGATCCCCGGCTCGCTTCCCGCGCTCCGGAAGATCCGCGAGAAGCGCCCCGACCTCAAGGTCGCCTTCATCGAGCCGCACGAGGATCCGGCGATGGTGAACGCCGCCGCCGATCTCTCCATCCAGCCGGATCAGCTTGCCCGGGGGCGCACGATCATCGAGACCGCCCAGAAGATGGGAGTCACCGACTTCGTCCATTACTCCTTCCCGCGCCACATGTCGCAGGAGTTGCTGGCGCGCCGGCGCGACATCATGAAGGCGACGTGCGAAGCGAACGGGATGAAGTTCCACTTCGTCACGGCGCCCGATCCCATGGCGGAGGGAGGGCTGGCGGCCTCACAGCAGTTCATCACGGAGGACGTCCCGCGCGAGTTGAAGCAGTACGGCGAGAAGACGGCCTTCTTCTCCACCAACTGCGGCATGCAGGATCCATTGATCCGCACCGTGCTCCAGTCGGGCGGATACGTTCCCGAGCAGTGCTGCCCCTCCCCGACGCACGGCTATCCCACGGCGCTCGGGATCGCCGTCCCGCCGGAGAAGGCGGGCGACTTCGCCTTCATCAACGCGGAGAACAAGCGTGTCATCGCCGAGCACGGCCGGTCGGGGCACTTCGCCACCTGGCCGGTGCCGGAGGTGATCCTGGCGATTCGCGCGACGGCCGATCTGATGGCCGACACCGTGGAGGGCAAGGCGGACTATCGCGACCCCGCCACCGTGAAGAAGTATCTCGAGGAGAAGGCGGGCGTTCCCGTCACGCTGGCCAAGTACGACGCCAACAAGGGCAATTCGTACCTTCTCCTTGTCGGCAACGTCACCTACTAGCGACCCCGGCGGTCCTCTCGCCGCCGGACGGCCGGTCCTCGAGCTCCGCGGGGTCACGAAGGAGTACGAGGGAAACAGGGTCCTGAAGGGGGTCTCCCTCGCGGTCCGCGCGGGAGAGATCCACGCGCTCGTCGGCGAGAACGGCGCCGGCAAGAGCACGCTGATGAACATCCTGTTCGGCATGCCGGTGATCCACGAGACCGGCGGCTACGGGGGCGACGTTCTCTTGAACGGCGCCCCCGTTCGCTTCACCCAGCCCGTGCAGGCCATGGCGGCGGGAATTGGGATGGTGCACCAGGAGTTCATGCTTCTCCCCGGATTCCGCGTCGCCGAGAACATCAAGCTGAACCGCGAACCCGCCCATCCGTCGTTCCTCTCGCCCCTCTTCGGCCGCCGCCTCGACTCTCTCGACAGGAAGACCATGCGCGGCGACGCGCGGCGCGCCCTCGACCGCGTGGGGCTCGACATCGACGAGTGGCTACCGGTCGCGGGGCTACCGGTCGGGCACATGCAATTCATCGAGATCGCCCGCGAGGTGGACAAGACGGGCCTGAGGCTCCTCATCTTCGACGAGCCGACGGCGGTGCTGACGGAGTCGGAGGCGGAGAAGCTGCTCGAGTCGATGAAAGCGTTCTCCGCGGCGGGCGTGGCGGTGCTCTTCATCACGCATCGCTTGGATGAGGTGAAGGCCGTGGCGGATCGGATCACGGTGCTTCGCGACGGCGAGGTGGTCGGTTCCGCGGAGCCCCTCGATCCTCGAACGACCCCGGTCACGCGGATCGCCGAGTTGATGGTGGGACGGCCGTCGGCCGTCGTGGCCGAAAAGCGCGCGCGCGTCGCGAACGCCGACGTGGCCCTCTCCGTTTCCGGGCTCCGGGTCGAGATGCCGGGCGAGCCGGTGGCCGAGGCGACGTTCCAGGTCCGGCGCGGCGAGATCCTCGGCATTGGCGGGTTGGCCGGGCAGGGGAAGCTGGGGATCGCGAACGGAATCATGGGACTCTATCCCGCCTCGGGAAGCGTGGCGCTCGAGGGGGTGTCCTTCTCGCTCAACGATCCGCGAGGCGCCCTGGAACGGGGGCTCGCCTTCGTGAGCGAGGACCGCCGCGGCGTCGGCCTCCTGGTCGAGGAAAGCGTCGAGCTCAATATCGCGCTCTCGGCGCTCGAGGCGCAGGGGCGATTCTTGAAGCCGTTCCCCATCCCCGCCCTCCGCTCTTCCGACGGCGGCGCCATCCGCGCCCACGCCGCGTCGATGATCTCCCGCCTCGACATCCGCACCACCGGCCCGCGCCAGCAGGTGAAGCGGCTCTCCGGCGGGAACCAGCAAAAGGTCTGCGTCGCGCGCGCCATGACGCTCGCGCCGCGACTTCTCTTCGTCAGCGAGCCGACGCGCGGCATCGACGTCGGCGCCAAGGAGCGGGTGCTCGAGATCCTGAGCGGGCTGAACCGCGATCAGGGGGTGACGCTGGTGGTGACGTCGTCCGAGTTGGCGGAACTCCGCGCCATTTGCGACCGGATCCTGATCGTCTACCGCGGCCGCATCGTCGCCGACCTGGCGCCCGGCGCCTCCGATGCCGAGTTCGGCATGGCGATGGCGGGAGAGACCGCCCACTCATGACGGGCCTCCGCGCGTTCCTGAAAGAGGCAGGCGTCCCCCGGCTGATCATCGCCGCGTTCGTCATCGTGCTGTTCGGAGTGGCGGTCGCGACGAAGATGAACCTGCCGAGCCTGGTCACCGACTCGATCGTCCGCGTGGCGCGGAACGGGATTCTGGTGCTGGCCCTCCTGCCGGCGATCCAAGGGGGCGTGGGGCTCAACTTCGGCCTGCCGCTCGGGATCCTCTGCGGGTTGATCGGTTGTGTGCTGACGTTGAACTGGGGCGTCGGGGGCGCGGCGGGCTTGGCCCTCGCCTCCGGAATCGGCGCGGCCCTCGCGATCCCGGTCGGGGCCGGCTACGGTTGGCTCCTCAATCGCACGCGCGGCCAGGAAATGATGGTCGGGACCTATCTCGGTTTCGCGGCCGTCTCCGGCATGTCGATCTTCTGGCTCCTGGCCCCGTTCCATAATCCCACGCTGGTCTGGGCCATCGCCGGGAAGGGACTCCGCACCACTCTCTCGCTGACCGGGAGCTTCGACAAGGTGCTCGACCGGTGGATGGCGTTCGAGGTCGCCGGCGTCACGATCCCGACCGGGGCCCTACTCGTATTCTTCGGGCTCTGTGCCCTGGTGGCGTGGTTCTTCAAGACGCAGATGGGGATCACCATCGCGGCCGCCCGAAGCAACCCTCGCTTCGCGCGCGCGGCGGGAATCTCCGACCAGCGGACACGCATCCAGGCCACCGTCTTCTCCACGCTCCTCGGAGCGATCGGCATCGTCGTCTACAGCCAGTCGTTCGGGTTCGTGCAGCTCTACACGGCGCCGCTCCTGATGGCGTTCCCCGCCATCGCCTGCATCCTGATCGGCGGCGCCACGGTGACACGGGCCACCGTGACCCACGTCGTCGTCGGTACCTTCCTCTTCCAGTCGATCCTCACCGTCGCCCTCCCGGTCACGAGCCAGGTAATCCAGGGGGACATCTCGGAGACGGCGCGGCTCATCATCCAGAACGGGATGATCCTCTACGCCCTGACGCGCGTGGGGAGCGGCAAGTGAGCTTCGCGCGAGGGCGGCGCTTGATCGGGCGCTACTCCGTCCCGCTCCTCTTCGTCGTGCTGTGCGTCTTTGGAATCGTGGTCGCCGAGATCACGCCCGCCTTCCTGCTGGGCGAGATGCTGATCCGCATCGGCCGGAATTCGCTTCTCGTACTCTCGCTCCTGATCCCCATCCTGGCCGGCCTCGGGCTGAATTTTGGCATCGTGATCGGCGCCATGGCGGGCCAGATCGCCGCGATCTTCGCGGTTCACTGGGGATTCTCGGGAATCGGCGGCTTCGGCGTGGCCATGCTCCTCGCCACGCCGATCGCGATCCTCTTCGGCTGGGCCACGGGGACGCTCTTCAACAAGGCAAAGGGACGCGAGATGGTGAGCGGCCTGATCGCGGGCTTCTTCGCGAACGGGCTCTACCAGCTCCTCTTCCTCTTCGCCATCGGGACGCTGATCCCCTTCCACAACCCCGAGATGGTCTTGCCGCAGGGCTTCGGCCTACGGAACACGGTGGACTTGAGCCCGATCCAATACGCGGTCGACGACCTGGTGAAGTGGCAGGTGCCGATGGAAGGGACCATGCTGCGCGTGCCAATCGCGTCGTACGTGCTGGTGGGGGCGTTCTGCGCGCTGACGCTTTTCTTCTTCAGGACGCGGCTAGGCCAGCAGTTCCGGGCCATGGGACAGGACCCGCACGTGGCGGCCATCGCGGGGATCCCGGTCGAGCGGAACCGGCTACTCGCCACCATCCTCTCGACCCTTCTCGCGGCCTGGGGACAGCTCCTCTTCCTTCAGAACATCGGGACCGTGAACACCTACAACAGCCATGAGCAGGTGGGAATGTTCGCCATCGCGGCGCTCCTGGTCTCGGGCGCCACGGTCACGAAGGCCACGGTGGGCCAGGCGCTCCTCGGGACGATTCTCTTTCACACGCTCTTCGTGGTGTCGCCGCTCGCCGGGAAGGCACTGGCGGGCGACGCGCAGATCGGAGAATTCTTCCGGGTGTTCGTGGCCTACGCGGTCATCTCGGTGGCGCTGGTCCTCCACGCGTGGCAGAGCGCGAAGCGGGAGCGGGAGGCTGTGTAGGGCTGGCTGCGGCGGGCGCGAATCAGGCGCCGGTCCTGCGTCATTCCGCTTCTGGCTCCGGAGCGGCGGCGCTACACTGATCGCCTCCGGGGCGAGACCGTTCCGCCCGCCCCTTCCCCCGTCATCTCCTCATGCCGGTGAGGGAACGATACGATGCGACCGCACACACTTCATGCCCGAGACGTTTGTGCCGCGCTGTTCGGACTTCTAACGCTCGCCTCCACCGCCTCGACCACCCACGCCGCCGGCCGGCACATGTCGCTCGTCGGCACGTTGGCGCCATGGGAGAAGGGCCAATTCTCGAACGTCGCCGCCGACGCGACCCGTGGCGTCGCCTATCTCGGCTCCTTCGACGAGCAGGGCGTCGCGGTCATCGACACGCGCGATCCAGCGCACCCCGTGATGACCGACCACCTCTCGACGCACATCCACGACGGCTTGCGGACGAGCGCGTCCCCCGACGCCACCGGCGGCGACAACACCACCGCGCACCTGGGCGACGTCTCCGACTCGGCCGATCTCGATCTCGTGGGCCGCTACCTCGCGGTGAGCCACCAGGACCTGACCTTCACCGACCCGCCGATCGGGTTCGAGGGGATCAGCGTCTACGACACGGCGGGCGATCCCTACCACCCAACCCTCCTGCGACGGATCGAGATCCCGGGCGGCGTTCACACCGTCCAGATCGATCCAGAAGTAGAGAATGGCCGCCCGTACGCCTACGCGAACAGCACCGGCAACTTCAAAGTGACGATCGTAAATATCCTGACCGGCGAGATCCTGTCGCAGTACGCCTCGTCGGAAGGCATCGGCTGCTCGCCGCGGCCTGATTTCTGTGTCGGGTTCAACTTCGCTCACGAGGGCTACATCCAGCGCCATCCGCGGAGCGGGCGCGTGCTCGACTACATCAGCTACTGGGACAGCGGACTCAGGATCGTCGACGTCACGAATCCGTTGGCGCCGGTCGAAGTGGGGGTGTTCGACTACGATCGCTTCGGCAACGGCCTGACGTCCGCCCATTTCGCCGCGCCCACTCCCTCCGGGGACTGGGTCTATCTCGAGGACGAGATTGGGTTCTTTCAGGCGGGCGGGGTGCACGTTCTCGACACACGGACCTGCGACGGGACCGCCCCCTGCAGACCGGTGCGCGTCGGAGGTTGGGACCTCCCCGGCCGCGACACGCAGACCGCGGCAATCCACCGCTTCTTCCACCACCCGAACTTCAATGGGTCCTTCCTTCCGTTCCAGAACCGCACGTTCATCTACGACGCCCACAACCTGGATCGGCAGGGCGAGAATCTGCTCCTGGTCGCGAACTACGGTATGGGCATCCGATTGATCGACACGTCGGACAAAACGGCCCCGCGAGAAATCGCGTTCCACATGACGAACGCGAACATGGGCGTCTCGTGCAAGATGGACTGCGGACACACCGGGCGGCAGACGTGGGGGAGCTACTTCGGATCGGACGGGCTGATCTACGCGAGCGATCTCTCGCTCGGCTTCTTCATCGTGGATCCGGCCGGCCGAAGCAGCGCCAACTCACGCGGCGCGTTCTCGCTCGCCACCTCCGCGCGGAACGAACGTCACCTTGCCGCTCCGCCGTCGAAACTTCGCGTCTCCCGCCGCGGGAGCGGCTACGAGTTCTCGTTCGGCGCTCGCGGCGGCTCGCCCGTGCGCGTCGCAATCTACGATGTCACCGGTCGTCTCGTGGCGAGGCCGGGTGGAAGCGACGCGGCCGGCGGGCCAGGCGCTGCGGGGAGTGGAATTCGCACGTTCCGCTGGGACGGCCGTGGCGAATCGGGCTCTCCCCTTGCCCGCGGCGTCTACTTC
>Ga0247727_10015110_pt1 | contig 12714 bp, 5 predicted proteins | sample WisWelCaveWW1625_FD_202498 | JGI IMG/M metagenome (GOLD analysis project Ga0247727, IMG submission 202498) | Biofilm microbial communities from Wishing Well Cave, Virginia, United States - WW16-25 | ecosystem: Environmental > Aquatic > Deep subsurface > Groundwater > Cave microbial mat | place...
AACACGGAGCAGGAGCATCAGACGACCTCTACAAATGGAGCGCGACAAAATACGATTCTGTCTGCATGACATTCGATCCAAAACTGCCGTCAGGCACCGCAGACATCCCAAGAATGACAGATGAACTATGCGTGCCGTTTGCAGAATACGCAGAAGGAGCAACATCCGTGCCTGTAGAAGCACAGCAGGCAATGTCAAACGCTTCAACCTCAACCGCGCCTATATCGGCGGTGCCAGGAGCAACAATATGAGTTTCATTACAAAACCGAGAATCATAGGCGTGATTCTCCTGATTATAGGAATCATCGGCTGGATAGTCGACAAAAAAGGAAGCTTCTGGGCAGGACTTGCTGGAATAATAATACTCATTGCGCCGAAAAAGCACACAGAAGAAATGCTGGACGTGTTTGTCGACACTGTTCTCAAATGGAAGACAGTGATAATCACCGCTCTTTACGATGCGCTCTACTGGCTATTCGTCTACGGCGCCGCATACTTCCTCATATGGAGAATACAGGTGAAGGCCGCAATGGCACAAACATCAACTGTATTCGACACCGCGCAAATGATGAACGCAGAAGTAGCAACCCAAAATCTTGCCATCATGCAGACATTCCTATTCACGTTCGTAGGAGGGGGGGTATTAGTGTTCGTTCTCTGCATACTTGCCTACACTCTCTCGCGCGGAATGATATGGAGCACGATAACAGCAAAAAAACCTAACAAAAAATTCTTTTTCAAAATGTTCGGCCTGACTTTAGGATGGGGGGCAATATGGACAGTACTGTTCATCCTAATTGCGATAGGGCTTAAAGGAAGAGCCGACACAAAACAGGCATTGTTGGGCCTGCTGATGGTAGCAGTCTACTTCACCCCAATCGTCTATACGCTCTTCACCGACAAAAACCTAATCGGATACAGCATAAGCAACGGACTTGCGATAGGAATAGCAAAAATGCACAGGTTCATCATACCATACCTTTACGCATTTGTGCTATACATCATACTCTATCAGGTATTCCGACTTTTGCAATACACCGCATTCATGAAACCAGCAGCAATGCTGTTTGTAGTAGTGTACTTTTCGTGGCTCAGGATTTACGTTTACAACGTTGTAAAAAAGCTGTAAGAATATGAAAAAAAGGGGTCAGATTACGATATTCATAATCATCGGAATAGTCCTACTTCTAAGCGTGGCAGTAGCACTTTACTTCTACCAGACGAGAGTCACTGCGCCGATAAAAAGAGTCGTGGCAGTGCCGGAAGAAGTCCAGCAAATCTATGATTATGTGGCAACGTGCGCAAACCAAATAGGCAAAGACGGACTGCTGATAATGGGCACACAAGGAGGCTACATCAACATCCCGCCAATAATCGACAGAAATCCAAACGCGTACGTAGCAGCAGACCCGGCAGGAATATCAAAAACACCAATGTGGTACTACGAAGGAGAAGACAGAACGCCCTCATTAGAATTCATGCAAAGAGAACTAGCACTGTACGTCAAGCAAAACATGCCGGACTGCGTAGCCAATTTTGAAGCGTTCAAAGAAAGATTTGACGTCACGCCAAAAAGCGATTTAGTTCCGGTTGTAACGTTTACAGATTCAGAAGTAATCATAGAAATCAAATGGCAGTTAGACATCAAAATACAGGAAAGACTGGTGCAACTGACAGAATTCGTCGTCAGCTTCCCGCTGAAACTAAGGCTAATGCACGAACTCGCAAAACAAACAATGGAAATGGAGAACAAAGAAGGATGGTTTGAGAATTTAACGATAGACCTGATGAGCACAGACACAAAAATACCATTATCAGGAATGGAATTCAGCTGCGGAACAAAAAAATGGCATATTCAAAACATCAAAAAAGAACTGCAAAACCTGCTCTACTATAATTTACCACTAATAAGAATTGAGAATACCAATTATCCGCCGCCACTCGCGCCATTACGCGTATATGCAAATCTCAAGGAAGAAGCAGCAGACATAAGAGAACAACTGGCTGCCGACAAAGAGCCGGACTGGCCGGAAAACACGCCGGCAGACGTGTTTGAAATGAACAGAATGATGCTCGACGTAGGAGCAAGAAAAACAGACCTGAAAGCAGCATTCGTCTACTTCCCAGAATGGCCATTATTGCTGAACGCACAGCCAAGCAGCGGAGGAACACTAAGCACAGCACAAATGAAAGGAGCAAGAAAATATCTCCGATTCTTCTGCGTAAACCAATGGCACTTCGCATACGACGTAATATATCCAGTAAAAATGATGATAAGAGACGACACTGCATTCAATGAAGAAGGCTACATCTTCCAAATGGCATTCCCAGTGATAATAGAAGACAATGAAGAAAGCAGAGTATTCTTCGGACTAAGAAGATTCGTCATACCGGATGTAGGCACGGACTTCTGCACAAACTTCGGCACACAAGCAATAGACGTCAGGGCAAAAGGATTCGTCGGAGGACTAGTAGCAGAAGACATGGAAGACGCAAACATCACATACAAATGCCTCAACCAAGAATGCATAATGGGCAAAACAATAAGCGACGGCACAGGAGCAATACACTTCAACACATACCTGCCGGAAGGATGCGCAAACCCAACAATAGTCGCATCAAAAGAAGGCTTCCTCCCAGGACAAGCAAATGTAGCAGGAATGAAAACAGTCGACATAATGATGACAAAACTCAAGAGAATGCCGTACACGCTCGCAATAATGCCATATGATACAGTGAACAAGAAATTCATGACAGGGACGTATTACAAACTGCCAAAAACAATGCACGCGACCATTGCAGTAAGCTTGAGAAACGGCACATTCGACCAATACAAAACCTATCCTGCAAGCGGAGAAGCTTATACAACAGGACAAGAAGGAAAGTATCAGCTGGCGGAGATAAGCGAGGTTGCAAAAGACGAAATAGACTTTGTCTACGACGATGCAAACTACGACATCGACATCCTGCTGTTCAAAGGAAGCACAGTAGTAGGCGGATATCACGCAGAAAACATCACGATTGAATACAGGGAAATAAATGCGGGAACAAATGCCGTGTTCAACGTAGTAGAATTCAGACCAGTGCCGGACACAACTGAAAAACAAACAGACATGTTCCTATTCCTGTACGAATCAGGAATGAGAGACAGCAAACCATACACAGACGCATTAAAACCAAAATTCACATGAACAAAAACTTAGCAGCACTATGCCTTGCATGGCTCATCGTAATGCTTCCAATAGTCCACGCTCAAGAACTAAACGAAACAACCACAGAACAAGCGCTATTCGTAAAATCAGAAATTCCACGATACCCAAGAACAACAAAACTAGACATAGGCGGAACAACAAAACCAGGAGCATTAGTAGAAGTAATTGTGAATGGAAATTCTCAGAGAAAAGACACTATTGGAGACGGCACATTCCTGTTCAAGAATATTCAGCTTGTAAAAGGGAATAATACAGTAACGCTGAAAGCAGAACTTGCAGGAGAAGCAGTACAACAAGCATACCAAGCAGACGTTGACACAGAGCCCCCATTATTCAACGTCACAATGCCTGCAGTCGTGACAGCTGCCACTGCAACAGCAAAAGTCAAAGTCTCAGAAGCAGTCAATTTAACAGTCAAAGTCGGCAATGAAACAGCCAAGTCACAGAACATACCATCAGGAGCAACAGACGTAAGTGTTGCACTGAAAGAAGGAGAGAATTTTGTAGAGTTCACTGCCGAGGATAAGGCTGGCTTTAAGTCAATAACAGAAGAAAGAATAGTATACGACACAGGACCGCCGCATTTTGTAAATACTAACCTGAACCAGCTTTCTCCAACTTATAGACAGGAAATAGAAGTTAAAGGAAAAGTATCAGAACAAGCAAGCGTAACTGCATTCGTCAACGGCAAAGCGCAGAAGACAGAAGCAACGGCAGCAGACGGAACTTTTTCTATCAAGATAAAATTAGAGAGGCCGCTGTCAATCTCTGCAACAGGAAAAGCAACAGTAGGATTTGAAACATCAGTCCAATGGGCAAACAAGGTAAGACTGGAAGCAATAGACGCAGCAGGACTAAAGGAAAGCACAGAAGAAGTCGAAATACAATATTCACTCTGCGGCTCAGGCACCTGGGTGGACGTGCAATTAACCGCACCAATGCCGGACACTCTAAATCCTAGACTGCTGATAGAAGGAATACAGCAGTTAGGCATCGCGTTTACCTACACTTACAGAGGCGGAGCGCCGGAAGCAACAATAGACGCGAGAAGCATACAAGTCAGAGCATTGCAATTAGCGCCAGAATTCAGGAAAGACTATGACAACGGACTTGTGACAATCAGAAATCCAAACGTCAGGGCACAAAAAGGCAAAAAACCAACAGGAGCAGGCTACATACAAATCAACTTCCGGCCAATAACAGACCCCTGGAGCCTGCCGGAAAAAGACAAGGAGCAGGAAACAGCACCATCTAATGCTACGATGTTCTCAAAAGAGGAAAGAATATCAGAGCACAGGGAAGGAGACTGTTTAACGCCAGGATTCGGCTGCATGAAGTTTTTGCTTGAGCTTGAAATACCAGTCACAGAAACAACCTACAAACAGGCATACGACCCCAAAGTGCGCGGAACACAAGAGAAAAACGTTCCGGAAACACACATACAAAAAACCTGCATTGACGTCAACATAGCAATAGACAAAAGAATACCGCCAGACTATATCCCTGGAGGACTTCTGAGAACACTAAGCAAATTCCTCGGAAGCGTCATAGAAACAATAGACAAGGTACTGAAACCAATAGAGACGATTGGAAAGTATCTCTTCTATACTTGCGTTGCAGGAACATTCCTGTCATACGTGCCAATATTGCTTGAGAAATATAATTGCGAGTTCACGTCTGTGTTAAACGCAGTAAGCGGAGAAGGAAAGTTTGATCCAAACGTGGCAGCAATAGGTGCATGCGATGAAGAATACGGCGAAGGAACAGAAGAAGGAGACAACTGCAACTCCTGCCAGACGTGGAAAGAATACAGGCAGACTTACCGCAGGTATTACAGGCAGATATGCGACAGGGTGAACTGCCCGCCAGCACCATCACTGCAATATTATCTGAAAACAAAAGGAAGAGAAACGCCTGCAGCAGTCAACGCGCCAACTGCGGCAGATGCGCTTAAATCTTACACGGAAGAAACCGGCAAATTGCTTTCAGGAAGCGACTGCGCAGCCTGGGTGGATACCAACAAGCGAACACTGAAAGGAGAAAAGAAAACATTACTGCCGCCAAGACTGTTCTTTACAACCAGCGAAATAGAAGTCATCTATCAAAACTGGATAGAACACCAGGATGACACTGCAGGAGAGGAAGAAACAGGATTAAACTGCGCAGGACTGCACCCAGCAACGCCAAAATGCTGCGGATTCGAATACATGCAGGAATGGAGTTCGGCCTGCGGAGTAAGCGCATTAGGACAAACACTTGATACATTTGATGAGATAAAAGAAAGCACCTGCCTTGCAGAACAACAAATAGGCAAGAATGATATCGCGATAGCAGGCGAAACTACACAGTGCAACAAACTGCTAAACTCCATCAGTGGATTCTGCGAGAAAAACGGAATGCCGCCATTGACAACAATCAAAGTTGCGCCAATTTCTGAAACAGAAGTGGAAAGATTAGAGCTAAACAAGTACAGCGAGAACAACGAACTTTATGTAGTTGTGCAGGAAAAAGGCGGACAGTCAGCGCTTGGCGGAATAATAACAACAGGAGTCTCACAAGGATATTCCATCAATCTCGGAATAATCGTGCGTACAATTGAATTCCAGAAGAGCGACAAGCCAGAAGCTCTTGCAATAAGCCAGAGAAGCAGACTCACAGAAACACTTGACGTTGTACAACATCCGGACTATCCAGACTTCCAGCAGAACTATTTCCAGCAGGCACAAATTGACGCCTTCCGTGAAAAGAGCGCAGTGCCTGAAGGCTTCAAAAACACCCTCTGCAATGCTGCAGGCAAAGGAGAAGCAGAAGCCAAAAAAAGAGTAGCGGAAGGATTTCTGGGTGTTAAAGGAGTGGGCGGCTGCAACATAGAAGAAAAATCAATCTATTCCCAAGTCATCGCTGCAATAGGAACTCCGGACAAAGAGTATATAATAAGGCCAAGAGACGGATTTGTAAATTCTGTAAGATGCATCTGCTTCCCAACGATTATTGGATATTTGAAATTATGGAGCAAGATATTCGGCGCAATAAAAAGCTGCTTTGACACTATACTTTACACTGGAGACGGCGAGGCAGGAGTCTGCCAGGCATTAGTCAGCACATACGTCTGCGACTTATTGTATGATGTTTTAGCGTGCTTCACGCAAAAATTCAGCACAGGGGAAGGACGCATAGGGGGCGAGGGAGCAGGCGGCGATATCATGGGTGCGCTCGTGGCAGCAGGAAGCGAAATGTCACGGGAAACAGAAGCAAGATACGGCGAATCAGGAATGTACAAAGCAGTATTCGTCGACAGAAAACTAGTGCATTCTATCTGCATGTTCGCATTCACAGGAACGTGGAACTTTGACTTAGGAGCAGTATTCGACCAGTCAATAGACGAGATTCCAATAAACAGCCAAGCATTATTGACGCCGTGCAACAAAAGATTCGTAGCATTCAATCCATCAACAAGACCTGGAGGACTTGTGACCTGGGTGTACCACTTCGGAACATTCTTCGCAGCAGGAGCAAACGCAGACTTAGAACTGCACTTAAAATGCAGCAACGATTATTCCTGCAAACAATCAGACGGGTTTGAAAACGGCAAATGCGACTGCGTAGGACAACCAGTGCCAAAAACCACCATAATACTGCCAGAAAATCTTCCATCACGCGTGAACAAAAACCAGATTGTCAGCGAGGAAGTATTCTACACGATGCAGTCAGGCTCTGGAGCATCCAACCTACGATATGACAAAGCATTCTTATTGTACAGGTGGAAAGACGGAAAAGAGAATAGAGAGCTGAAAACAGAACCGTGCTCGATATCACTATCAGGCGGGCCAGGAACAGTCCCTGCATTCTGCAGATGGGACCCGTTCACAGTAAGCTACAGATGCCAGTTCGGAGAACAACCAGGAGGAGTACGCTTCAAAGGACACACCATCACCTATTCGCACAAGCTGGAGAAAAAAGGAGACACTTTTGCTCTCGGAGAGAACCTGAACTTTGACCTGCAAATCCAGCAGGACTTCCCAGGAGGAGAACAATACAACAAGCACCTTGAATACGCAGTCCTTGATACAGGCGGAAAAGAGCTTGCCACGAATAAAAACTTAGGATTGATATTGTTGACATTAAATGGAGATTATACAAAAAGAATAGCGGCAGACGGCACGCCAACAGTGCCAATAGAAGTCAGAAAAGACTGGTTCGGAGCACCAGAAGAAGCAGGAAAAGCATTCTCGATAAGACAATGGAGCAGCAAGAATAGGGCGGCGGCTTCTGAGAACAAGATAATTTCAGATGTTTCCTTTACCAGACAAGGAGTGCCTGTAACAACAGAATCAAGACAATTTGTCGTTGAACTGACCGACAAAGCAGGTAAGACGTATTATGAAATCTATCCAGGATACGCGAGCACAGCCATCGGTCAAGGAACAGTCCAAGGTCAGCCAGGCGGATTTGGCTATGAGACACAGCCGATTCCAGGCACGGGATGCAGCGGCCAGCTGCAAGGAAGCAGAATATCCTGCGCACCGCAACCATACGTTAGTTACATCAGTGGATATACCCCGTCATCATCAGAATCACTAACATTCACACTAAAACCAGAACCAACACTGCCAACAGCAGACGAAATAATACAACTGCACGTCAATCTTGGACCACAACAAACACGCACCTTCTGCACTGGCGATGTAAAAGGCAGAGATCCCCAACAATTCAAGATAAAGTTTACTGCGTATGATTCAGACCAGTACGGCGCACCAACAGAGCAAATATCAGTCGACCCGTACACAGGAGAAGACGCAGTCTACGAGATAAGCTTCAACGCAATATGCGCGACAAAAGACGAAGTCAAAGTGCTTGAAGGAATACTTGGACCGCAGGATATTCTTGCAGGATTGAGCAAAGAAGTCGGGGAAATGAAAGGAAGAGAGGAAACACACAAGAAGATAATTGAAGGATTCCTGCTGAGAAAAATAGACATTGCAGAAGTTAGCAATGTAAACGTTGCACTAGACGCAATAATAACAGAAGAAACGACAAATGCAGGAAAACTGCAGCAGTATGTCAACAATCTGCAAAGGATGAGCATAGAAGCTTTTGCTGCCGCAATGGTTGGATTTGACCTGCCAAACGTGATGCAAGATGTCACAACAAAGACGAATATGCTGTATAACATCATAAGGCCCCCTACGCCAGCAGAAATTGCAGCAACAGCCATCACTGGAACACAAATCACGCTACAAAGCAATGTCGTTTACAGGGCAAACGATATCAAATCCAAGATTGCCAAACAGCTCACAGCAGAACAAATGCAAGACCTACTCAGAGGAATTGTACCTGTATTACAGAGTGCAATTGCGGCAAAAGAAGAACTGCTAAAGGCGATACCGGCGATAGCAGGAGCAAAAGGAGAATGCCCAAGCGGCAGACAAGACCCGCTAGAGACTGGAGATTACTATCAGTGCTTTACGCCAGCGGATTCCCCGTCTGGACCATATGAAGAAGCCAAGGACAAACAATGCTTTGGTGTACAGAAGAGCACTTGTTTCAAGATACCATTTGAAAGCTACTGCGCAGGCACTGGAGGAAAAATAAAAGGCAAAGACCGCTACGCCTGCAGAAACGAACCCTGCGCAGGAAACTCATACAAAACAACTAATCCGGTATATTGCGCGGTACAAGGGCAAACGTGCTGCGAAACGAAAGCAGATACGTGGCAGAAACTGCTTACATTAATGACAGATTTACAGAAAAATTCTGATGCTTCAAAGATAAAGGAATTTGAGGATTATCAAAAACTAACTAATTTGCAATTGCTTGAAAACCACAAAGTTGGCATCTTTGGAGGAAGGTTGGCAAAAATCATCACTGAAAAAGAAACAGAGCAAATAACATCCAAAGGAATTTATAATGCTCTGATTGAACAGAATATAAAAGTTCCTGGCGAAGTGGGCAATTTCGCAATTGGAACGCAGGGTATGCCGATAGGACTTTTATATTACATTGAAGCGTTAAAAACAACAAGAAATGAACTGGTAAAACTTACTCCGCCAACACCCGATACTATCAAAGCAAAACTCAAGGAAGCACAGACAACACTTGAATTGCTGGAAGGAGTAAGAAAGAAAGCAATAGCGGCGCTGGAGAAGGAGCTGAATCTGCTGCCGCCTGTAGTTGCAGTTGTGCCAAAAACCGTTCCTGAACTTACAATCAACGGAAAGACTGACGTTACTTTGAAGCAAGATGAAGTTGCAAGAGTCGTATTCGTGATTCCTCAAAAAGATAGAGACCAGATTAAAGAAAATGATGTTGTGAGTCTTATGTCATCAGGCGAAGGTCACACGTCTGGCGTTAATATTTGGACATTAGGCTACCGCGCAACAGACAGCATTGATATAACTCCGGGATCTGAAGCAAAAGGAGATGCGCTTCCATTGAAACTTAAAGAAGGGGTTTACAAATTGCACGTCTCGTATGGATTGCCAGGTAGTATAAAAGAATCAAATGTTGTAAAGCTTAAAGTTACACCGCCAGCCACAATTGATCCCATGTTCTTGTCAGTTGCGCCCTGTGGCGGAGATTATACGGCTAAAGGAATGTTTAAAGATGATGATGGCGAATGGGCCTGGGATAGATTTGGAGTTAAGCGTGATGCGTGGGAATGGCTGTATTTGTGCGTTCGTAATGGTATTCTTACAAAATACGGCACTGATGCCGTACGCTTAACGCCAACAACCTGGTGCGGCGCAGGATATGTCCAAAAAGGCTGGTTCAAGAATAGCATTACTGATTGGGGAGTGCACGATGGCAATCCAATGAAAGATTATGACAAGATTACACTATGTCTCAAGGATAATGTTCCAGATATTGCTTATCTTGGTGTTCAGAAGACTGTTATATCAGAAGGAGATCCTGAAGGCGAGTCTTACGATGAAGATGTTGAGAGTTATTACTGCAAGGATGGGTACTTGTGGTCAGGGCATTTCGCGTTCAGGCATAACCAAGCCGAATTTGCAGGAGGCGTTTACTGGCCTGGTATTGACCAGAAAATCCATCCGGGTTATGAACACGAAGCCGGAAGTGGCGGAACAGGAGAAGGAACTGTAGTACTCAATGGCATTTCAGATAACTGGGTAATGCTGTGCGTGAAGCCGGTGGATGCTTCAACGCTTACTGCTGCGCCTGCAGCTCCTCCAAGCGGAGATGGGGCAGCCCAAAGCGGTGCGCCTGTAGAAACAAAGACAATCAACAGTCCGATACGTCTTGCAAAAGCGTGCGATACAACAACTGAAACCTCCGAAGGCGTATTCGGGGATGATGATATAGTTGACTGGGCATTTGATTTTGGAGGTAATCGGGTTAGCCATTATTACAAGCTTAACTTGTGTGTAAAAAAAGAACTTCTTGCGAAATATCCTAATGCTGCTAGACTAATTCCGACAACCTTGTGTGGAGAGGGATATGTTCAGAAAGGCTGGTTCAAGAACGATTTTGATAAATGGGGATCCTACGACGATGGAAAAAAAGATATGATGAAATCTGATGAGATTACGCTCTGCTTGAATTCCGCAGTAAAAGATATTGCTTATTTAGGCGTTGAAAGTTCAGTGATAGTGTCAAACACTAATGTTGAAAAGCTCGATTATAAGTACGATTGCAAAGATTCTGAAAAGAAAGGATATTTCAATTTCAAAGCCGCCGCAACACCACCATCTCCTGATACATTTGCCGGTGGTCTTTATTGGAATGGGCCGACTAATCCTGGTTGGACGTTAAAGTACGGCACCGGAACTCCTGGACAATCAGGCGCTACTCTACAAAGAGAAACCAACAACTGGGTAATGCTATGCGTAAAACCCAGCATAACACTGACATGACCCTCACACAAACATTGCCAAAAGCCTGGACGGCGTTCACTGAGAACAAGAAGTATTTGCTCTTTATCATACTGATAGAATTTGTTTTCTTATTCTTATTGACGCAGGCGCACTTGTACTTCTTTGTGCCGAGCGCGGAAGCAGCGACAATGGCAGGAGAAGCAATGTCAAAACAAGTTGAAGCAATGCCGGAAACAGAACTCTACCAGCTGGAAACAAAACTGGGAGAGAACAAAGAATTTATGGCGGCATACAGATTACTGCTAAATTACATCATTTACTTCATCCTCAGCATATTAGGGCTCTTCATCGTCTTCAGAACGCCATTATGGTATCTATCGCACAAAAGCATACTAAAGAAAATGCCATTCAAGACAATGATAAAATTCCCGCTATTGGCATTATTCTGGTTTGCAATACTCTGCGCTGCTTTCATAACTTACAGCATAGCGACAGGAAGCACAGCAACAATACTGCCACTGGTAAGCTCGGATACTGCAACATTCCTGATGTCAGCAGCCTTTTTAGCAGTCTTTTACTTCTCACAAATCAGTTTTGCTCTCATACCGGCACAACAAACGTTTAAAAAGACGTTCGTCTATGGAGTAAAGCATGCAAAATCCATCATACCAGCATTCCTCGTCAATGCAATTATCACTTTCATCGCACTCTCACTGCCGTTCAACTGGATTGCAACAACGCCACTATTATCACTTGCAATAATACTCATAATCACAATACCAGCACTTGCATTTGCAAGGCTGCATATGATAACCGCCGTATGGGAAAAACACTCGTAATAACAATAGTATTAATCGTCCTGGCTGTTCTACTTATATTGCTGGCAGTAAAGCAGACAACTGTCACAACACAGCCAGTACAGCCAATTCCACAGCCGCAGGAAACACTAACGCCCAGAGCGCAATCTGAGCAGAGAGGAGTTCCAACACAAAAAGCGCCGGAAGAAATCAAAGCCCCACAGGCAGGCATAGAAATGGAAAAAGCAATACCTCAAGAAGTCAACTTCTGGGTAAATGATATCAGAGTGCCCGAGTCAACAACATACGCAGAAGGACTAAACTTCATACCAATAAAGCAAAACGACATCAAAACATTCGCAGGAAGCTTCGGGCCATACTTTGAAGACCCAACACAACAAATCAGTGTAGTTCTATGCGCAGAATACTACAAAGTCCAGACAGCGCCAGCGTGCGAAAGAGCACAGCTTCTATGGAGAGACAATTACGTCAGCTTTGCAAGAGGCTACCAGTTCGACGAATACATCGGCGGAATGGCAGCAAAAGACTACGTTGCTTATTACACAGTATTCGCAGGAGAAGCGCCTGTAGGATACAGCAATAAAGCAGTCATAAGGACCGTGAAAGATTAGTTCTTCCAATTTAAGCGCCATTATTCCGGAAACTTTCCAAATAACGTCGTAAACCTTCCGGAAATTTCATCGATACACCCATTAATGAGTTCTACATATACTTTCTTGGCTTGCACGGACTGCAGGTGCTCGCTCACGCAGACGTGCAGGCCAACTTTATGGTTAAAAAAGAAGACGTTATATTTTCAAATCACGGGTCTTTTGAAGCTGATGCCGATGGAATTTCGCTTTCGGAAAT
>Ga0247727_10015111_pt1 | contig 12714 bp, 7 predicted proteins | sample WisWelCaveWW1625_FD_202498 | JGI IMG/M metagenome (GOLD analysis project Ga0247727, IMG submission 202498) | Biofilm microbial communities from Wishing Well Cave, Virginia, United States - WW16-25 | ecosystem: Environmental > Aquatic > Deep subsurface > Groundwater > Cave microbial mat | place...
CCGCCGGCCAACTCGAGCGCGACAGCCTGGCGCGGGACGTGGCGATTCTCGAGACGCTGTATGGCTGCGGGCTCCGCGCCGCCGAGCTGGCCGGGCTGAACGTGGACGATCTCGACCTGGCGGAACGTTGGGTGCGGGTGCGCGGCAAGGGCCGCAAAGAGCGAATCGTGCCGATCGCCCAGACGGCGGCGACGGCGCTGGACGGGTATTTGAAGACGCGCCGGCCGGCTCCGGGCGAGAACGCCGTCTTTCTCAATCCACGGGGCCGGCGGCTGACCGATCGCAGCCTGCGCAACATCGTGAAGTTTTACGCGACGCGGCTGGCGGGCGATTCTTCACTCCACCCGCATTCGCTGCGGCACGCGTTCGCCACGCATTTGCTTTCCAGCGGGGCGGATCTTCGCTCGATTCAAGAGCTGCTCGGCCACGCGCGTCTGTCGACCACGCAGAAGTACACGCTGGTCTCGCTCGAGGATCTGATGGCGGTTTACGACAAGTGCCATCCGAAGGCGTAGCGCGCGGCGCCGGCGGTGACGCGGACGCCCTATAATGGCCGCTGCGGAGTGACGCATCGATGATGACCTCCAACAGATTCCTTTCGATTCTCCTTGCCGGGTTGTGCTTCCAGGTCTCGGCCTGGGGACAGCCGGAAAAAACGCCGGGAGCGCCCTTGAAGGCGCCGGCGCAAAACGCCGATTTCGACATCCGCGAGCACCGGACGGAGGTGGATGAGCGCGCTGCGACTCGGTCCGCCGAGCGCCGCAAGTCAGAGATCGAGAGCTCGCGGCGGCTGGCCGCGGGCGGCGAGGACTATCGCATTGGATGGAACCGGCATGGCTTTCCGCAATCGCTCTCGCGTGACGGCCAACCGCTTGCCCGGGCCGCCGGCAAGAATGCGCTCGAGGCGGCGAAGGACTTCCTGCGAAGCCACCGGATGCTGATTCCGTTTCTCCCCTCGGAGATCGACAATCTTCGGCAAACGGGAAAAACGGAGATCGACGGCGTCACGGTCCTCGATCTGGAGCAGACGGTCGATGGCATCGGGGTCTTCCGGGGCGACGTCAAGATCACGCTGAATGCGGCCGGGGAGATCGTGCACGCCGGCATCGGCGAGGTGATTCCGGGACTCGAGCTAGACGGCGATCCCCGGCTGACGGCGGAAGACGCGGTGGTGGCCGCGATTCAAAGCCTGAAGCTCCGAGCGCCGCGAGTGCTGACGCCGGCCGCCGGGCGGCAGGAGGGAAAGCAAGTCTTCGTCAACCCGTTCGGCGCGCAATGGAGTGACATCGTCGTCGCGCCGACGATTTTTCCTCTGTCGCCAACGTCGGGCCGTCTGGCGTGGCGGATGTTGCTCGAAGTGGACGGCAGGCGCTGGTATGAAATGCTCGTGGACGCCGTCGACGGCGCGATTCTGTTCCGTAAGAATCTATACCGCCGGGCGACCGGGCGCGTCTGGAAGCAGTCGCCGATTCATGGCCCGCGGGAGGTGGTCACGTTTCCGGATTCCTGGCTTGGGACGTCCGCGGTGACGGCCGGCAACAACGTCGACGCCTACCTGGACTCGAATGGAGACAACATTCCTGACCCGGCGGTGGTGGCGGGCCTGATGCAGGGGCGGGCAAGCAGCGCCACACAGGTTTTCGATTTCTCCGCCGGCGAGGGAACGACGGGCATGGATCCGCGGGGCTTCCAGGCGGCCTCGGTGACGAACCTGTTTTACTACGTCAACGCCGCCCACGACTACTATTACGCGCTCGGATTCACGGAGGCGAACGGGAACTTCCAGACCAACAACTTCGGGCGCGGCGGACAAGGGGGCGACGCCGTGCGCGCGGAGGCACAGGACGCGGACGCGGAAGACAACGCCTTTTTCGCTACGCCGCCGGAGGGAACGCCGCCGCGCATGGAACTCGGCATCACCACGCTGGGGACAGATGTGCGGACCGACGACCGCGATTCGGATTTCGACGGGATGACGATCATTCATGAGTACGCCCACGGGGTGTCCCAACGTCTGGCGGGTGGAGCCAATGCCGCGAGTTGTTTCTCCGGAATTCAGTCGTCGGCGCTCGGCGAGGGCTGGTCGGACTATTTCGCGATCAGTTTCTACGGCAATCCCGTTTTCGATGCCTATGACGCCGCCGATACGGTCCGCGGCCTTCGCCGCCGGAGTTATGAGGGCTATCCGTTCACCTACGAGGACCTTGGCAACGACGGTTACGAGGAACACAACGACGGCGAGATCTGGACGGCCACGCTGTGGGACTTGCGGAAAAGCCTGGGCGCGGCGCTCACCGACCGGCTGGTTGTGAGCGCGATCCGATCCACCTCCTGCTCGGCCACCATGGTGGACGCCCGGGACGCGATCCTGACCGCGGATCAGGCGGCCAACAACAACGCCAACCGGGCCGCGATCTGGCAAGTGTTCGCGCGGCACGGGATGGGTTTTTCGGCCTCCGGCACGGAGGCCTTGGGCCGGGGCCCTCTGTACAACGCGGCCTTTGACCGGCCGCCGGACTTGCAGCCCGGCAACCGCAGTCCCAACGTGACCAGCGCGCCGCCGGCGGCGGCCATGGCAGCACCGTATACCTATCAAGTCGTGGCGGCGGACCCGGAGGGCGGGCCGCTCCGCTTCGATCTGACGCAGGGACCGGCGGGCATGACGATTGACCCGGCAACGGGCGCGCTGCTGTGGACGCCGGGGTTTTTCAGCGAGCGCGTCAAGGTGACGATCACCGATGGACAGGGTGCCCGGATTGTCCACGGGTTTCAGTTGCGCGTGCGAACGCCGCTGACGCCGGGCCAGCCTCGCACGATTTCGGGCGGCCGTGACAGCCTCGGCATCGCCACCGTAGAGGTGGCCGCCGGAACGCCGGTCCTGCAAGTGACGCTGCGGGGCGGCACGGGCGATGCGGACTTTGTCCTCACCGACCCGCGGGGCGTGGTGTTCGGAATCTCCGACCGGAACGGGACGACGGAAACGATCTCGGTATCGGGGCCGATGCCCGGAACATGGCTGGTGGCGGTCCTCGGTTTTGCGAGCTACTCGAACGTGACGCTGGCGGCCGCGCTGCCGGTTCCCACTCTGCTGGCGGGAAACGCGATGCTGACGGGCCTGTCCGGAGACGCGACCAGTGAAACTTTTTATCGGGTCATCGTGCCGGCCGGGGCTTCGTCGCTGCGGATCACCACAACGGGCATGGCGGACATCGACTTGTTCACGCGATTTAACCGCGTGCCGATCTGCCAGTCCTTCGTGGATGCCCTTGCCGAGTGGTGCGCATACGACCAAACGTCGGCGAGGATCGCAACGGGCAACGAAAGCATTCTGATCGGGAATGCGTTCGCCGGCGACTGGTTCATCGCCATTGCCGCCTTCCAGCCCTATTCCGGAATCACGATGCGCGTCGAGCTGACGGCGCCGCCCACGGTCGCATCGAGCCAGCCGGCGCTGGCGTTCGCCGGCGAGCCCTCGGCCGCGCTGCCGGCGCAAACGATCACGATTCTCGATACCAGCGGAGGAGCGTTCACCTGGACGGCGGCCGCGACCACCGTCTCCGGGGTCCCCTGGTTGCGGCTCAACGTAAACGGCGGAACCGGAACCGGCCCATTGATCGTGAGCGCGGTCACTACTGGTCTGGCGGCCGGAACCCACCGCGGGACCATCGTGATCACCGCGGCGACGCTCGCCGGCTCTCCCCTTCAGATTCCCGTGACGCTGACGCTGGTGGCTCGCGCTCTGCTGGCTGTTTCCTCGCAGACGCTCCAGTTCAACGCCACACGGGGACAGGACGCGACGCCGCAATCCATCACGATCAGCAACGCCGGCGGCGGCACGCTCAACTGGACGGCCGTCGCGGCGACCTCGTCGGGCGGAACCTGGCTCGCCGTCGAGCCGGCGTCGGGCACGGGCACGGTGACGGTCCGCGTGCTGGCGCGGGCGGCCGCGCTGGGCGACGGAACGTATGCCGGCACGATCACGGTGTCCTCGCTGGAGGCGACCAACTCGCCGATCGTGATCCGGGTGACGTTGACGGTGGCGTTGCCGGTCATCCTGACAAGCGCCGATGTCCGGAATCTGGCCACGCTGACCAGTGGGGCCGCCGTCTCGGGCGGGCTGATTGTCTCGCTGTTCGGACGCAACTTCACGACGCCATGTTCGCTCGCTGCCGGCGCCATGACTCCGTGCCCACAATCGCCCGGGCTGCCGCTGCGCACTCAGCTTGGCCAAACGCGCGTGCTGGTGAACGGGAATCCGGCGCCGCTGTTCGTGGTCACCGAGAACCAGATCAACCTGCAACTTCCCTACGGACTCGCCGGGTCTGAAGTGACCCTGGTCGTGGTCCGCGGCGGCGTCTCGAGCCCGCCGGTCCGGGTGCCGCGCGCCGAACAATCGCCGGGAGTGCTCACGGTTCTCAGCAACGGCGGCGGCGCCGGAATCGTGGTGCACGCCGACGGCCGCCTGGTGACGCGCGATGCCCCGATCGAGCCTTCCGAGATCGTGGTGATCTTCCTTGTGGGCCTGGGGCCCGTATCGCCGGCGGTGAACGCCGGTGAACCCGCGCCGATCTCGCCATCGGCGGTTACGACGATTCCCCTGCGAATCTTCATCGACGGAGGCGAAGGCCGGATCCTGTTCTCCGGCCTGGCGGGGGGATTCGCCGGCTTGTATCAAATGAACGTCGAAGCTCCGGCCTTCCTGCCGCGGAAGTATCCGGTGATTGTTGTGCAAAGCGATCTGGCGTCGACCAATGAGGCGACCGCCGGCGGGCCGACGCTGCTCGACATCACTCCCGCCGAAGCACGGCCCGGGGCCGACGTCACGGTGACCCTGCGAGGCGTCAACTTGCCGCGCTCGAGCGTGCTGCGGATCGGCGCGATGACGGTGCCGGCCGCGCTGGCCGATGGTCCGCTCCAGTCACTGTCGGCGACAATCCCCGTCCCGGCAGCCGCGGCCGGTGGCGAGCTGAGCATCCGCGTGGCCGACGGCGGGAATCCGCAGGAAGAGGCGAGCAATCCGGTGGTGCTGCGGGTGCGGTAAGCCGCGGGGCTATACTGTAGTCATGGCGGCCAAGACGACGGCACTCCCGGTGGAAGCCTATCTGCGGATGAGCTTCGAGGGGCCGGAACCGGACTACGTTGATGGGGAGTTGGTGGAAAGACACTTGGGATCCCTACCGCATTCGAATACACAAAAGCGGCTGTTGCGCATCATCGATGCCTGCAAGAGTGGACGGGTGAATTCCTATCCGGAGCTGACTCTGAGAATCTCCGCGACTCACTACGGTGTAGCCGACATCGCCGTCTTCGAGGGGTCCACGCCCGAAGGGAACTATCCCACCGAGCCGCCGGCATGCGTGATCGAGATCGTTTCCGAAGACGATCGGTACGTCGATATCCTGAAGAAACTCGAAGAGTACCGGTCGTGGGGTGTGGCGCGGATCTGGCTGGCCGACCCGTGGACGCGACGGTTTCACGTCCATGACCACAGCGGGCTGCACGAGGTAGGTTCCCTTGAATGGCCCGAGCATGAGGTGGTCATTCGTCCGGCAGATATCTTCGATTAATTAATCGCCGCCGCCGCGAGGCCGCAAGGTCTCGGTGGTTATCCGCGTCCCGTCCGAGCGCACGGTGACGAGGCCGTCGAGGCCGGTGCGCAGCACCATGGCGCGATGCCGGCTCAGCCCGGCCAAGACCTCCGCATGGGGGAATCCGTAGGGGTTCTCGAAGCCGTCGGAGATTACCGCGAAGGCGGGGCGCAGCACGCTCAGGAACGGAGCGCTGGTCGAGGTGCGGCTGCCGTGGTGGGCGACCTTCAGGACATCGGTTTTCTCGAGCAGGCCTTCGGCGACCATCCGGGACTCGATGTAGCGCTCGATGTCGCCGGTGAGGAGGAAAGAACGGCGGCCGAAGACGATCCGCAGCGCCAGCGAGTCATTGTTCCGGGGAGTCGCCGCCGGCCGGTAGTCTGGAGGTGGGGCAAGCACCCGCACTTCGACGCCGGAATCCGTGAAGCGTTCGCCTTGCCGCATCGTCCGGATATGGACGCCGAGCGAGGCGGCGGCATGGCGAAGCTTTGTCCAGGCCGCGCCGTCGCCGGCAGCCCCGACCCAGAGTTCGGCCGGCCGGAAGTTGGCCAGCAACGCCGGGAGTCCGCCGATGTGGTCCTGGTGGGCGTGGGTGGCGGCGATCACATCGAGGCGGCGGATCGAGCGGCTCCAGAGGTAGGGCGAGACGACGTCTTCGCCGGTATCGATCCGCGAACGGCGGGCGCGGCCGAACGACGGGATGCCGCCGCCATCGAAGAGCATCAGCTTGCCGCCGGGCAGCGCCACCAGCAGCGAATCGCCCTGGCCGACGTCGATGGCGGTGAGCTCGAACTCTCCCGGCATGACTTGCGGGGCGAATGGATGCCAGACTACCAGGACAAGAGTGGCCGCCAGCGCGCCCGCCAATGCGGCCCGCAGCCAGCGCGACGTCCGGCCCGAGAGCGCGACCGCCACGAGCGCGGCGGCGAACAGGCAGGCGAGCCAGAGCGGGGGATCGGGGACGCGCCAATCCGGCTCGCGCCGCGCGTGCCAGTCCACGATCGACTGTGATTCGAGCAGGAGACCGCGCGCCAGCCGCGCCGGCAAGGCCCAACCGGTGGCGGCCGCCAGAAACCCGATCGGCACGACGGCATTCAGCAGCGGAACGGCCAGCAGGTTCGCCGTCAACCCGGAGAACGAGACGCGATGGAAGTACACCGCCATCGGCAGCACCAGAGCGAGCTGGACCACGGCCGAGACGACAATCATGTCGTGGGCCCACAGAGCCGTTCGCCCCGCGAGGCCGATCGCTGCCCGCCACCACGACTGGGGAAGGCGGGTCGCCAGAAAGGCGGCTTCGGCGAGCAAGCGCATCTCGACGCGAAACTGCGCGAGCTTCGGAGCGATTCGCAGGTCGCCTCCGCGGTCGGCGAGCCGGCGGAGCGCCGAAGAGAACGGTTGCGAGGTCGCTTCGATCCAGGGCACGGCGAGGGCTCCGATGGCGGCCACCGCCAGGAAGGAGAGCTGGAAGCTGGCATCGAACAACTGGCCCGGATCGATCAACAGGAACACGATGGCGACGGCCGCCAGCAAGTTCAGGATCCGCCCCTTCCGAAACAGATACCGCGCCAGCAGGAACAGGGTGAGGCCGGCGGCGGCGCGTACGACCGGCGGCGTCCATCCGGCCATCAGGGCGTAGACCCAGGCGAAGCAGGCGGTGGTCAGCAGCGAGAAGACCGCGCCCGCGGCCAGCACGCGCAACAGGAACAGCAGAATGCCTCCGAGCACCGTCACATGGAGTCCCGAGATGACCAGCGCGTGGTAGGTGCCGGTTCGGCGATACTGTTCTGTCCAGACACGCTCGACTCTGGCATCGTCGCCGAGGAGGATGCCTCTCAGCATGGCGGAAGCGTAGTCGTCTCCGGGGTAGAGCCGGTCGATGCGTCGGAGAATGGCGGCGCGAACCTGGTAGACCGCGGCGAGGAACCGCGAGCCGCAGCCGCCATCGAGGATCCGCAGCTTCTCCGGCGACCGGATGGAGGCGATCCACCAGATCCGGTGGCGCGCGAGGTAGCCGGCAAAGTCGAACGAGCCGGGGTTGCGAAAGCCGCGCGGGACGCGGAGCCGGGCAACGGCCTCGATCCGATTGCCATACGAAAGGGTGGGAAGCTCATGGCGTTCAGGGAAGTCGACGTAGACGCGCGCGCGCCGGCCGGGCGCCAGCTCGAGGGCGAATTCGAGCCGATTGCCGTCGAACGACGGAGCGGCCGGCGGGCCGACCGCGTTCCGCCTCGGGCGGATCGGCGGCCCGTCGCTCAAACCAATCAACGGTGAAACCGTCGTTGACTCAGGTGGGGTTACGATGCAGCCGCGTATCGCGGTCTCGCCAGTCGGGGTAGCAGGCGGCTCGGGATGCGATCGCGCTTCGAGCCATATTCCGAGCACGGTTGTGGCGGTCAGGGTGGCGAGGACCGCTGGACGCCGGCCACCTTTCCAGCAGGCCATGAGGGCGAGGATGGCCAGAGCGAGGAGAGCCGCCGAGACTTCCCGCGCCTCAAAACCAGCGAGCCGGGAGCAGGCGATACCCGAAGCGAGGGCGGCCAGCGGCAGGAGCAAAGGGTTACGCACGAGACGGTCAGAAAACTAGTGGACAGCGCGAGCGGAAGGTCTCAGCGGCCGTGAACTTAGGCCAGGGTGTTTCCAGGAAAGCATGAAGAGAAAGACAATGACGATAATGACTTGATGCCGCGGGCATATTTCGAGCTATTGCGCCCGCCCAACCTGACCACGGCGGCTGCCGATGTGCTGGCGGGCTACGCGGCGGCGGGGCTCGGCAACCCCGCAGCGCTGGGGTGGCTTCTCGCCGGGACGTCCTGCCTTTACGGCGGTGGCGTTACGCTCAATGATTTCTTCGATCGCAAGCTCGATGCCATCGAACGGCCCGAGCGGCCCATCCCGAGCGGGCGTGTGCGCCCAGTCGCGGCGGCCTGGCTTGGCGGCACATTGTTAATGGTGGGAGTCATTACGGCATGGCAGGCAACGGCGGCGGCGGGGTTGCTGGCTTCGGCCATCGCTGGCCTTTCGGTCCTCTATGACGCCTGGGGCAAACACCGGGCTGTGGTGGGGCCGGCCAACATGGGTATGTGCCGCGCGCTCAATCTTCTGCTGGGGGTGGCGGCGGCGCCGGCGGCACTGGCCGGCCGCTGGCACCTGGCCCTCGTTCCGTTCACCTATATATCCGCCGTGACCGCGCTCAGCCGCGGCGAAGTGCATGGCGGAAAGCGCAGAATCGCGCTATTCTCTTTGATATCTCTGGTTTTCGTATTGGCTGGACTGCTGCTGCTGACACTTCGCCCTGGGCATTCATCGCTGACCGGCTGCGCGCTCACGCTACTGCTGGCAGCGCGGGTGATGCCGCCGTTCTGGCGGGCTTACGGCGACTCCTCGCCCGGTACGATCCGGACCGCAGTAAAGACCGGAGTGCTCTCGCTGGTGATTGTGGACGCGGTCGTCGGCGCGACCTACGGCGGGCCGCTGTACGGCTTGCTGGTGCTGGCGACGGCGGTTCTGGCCGGCGGGCTGGCCCGTGTGTTTGCGGTAACGTGAGATGGATTCGATTCAACAAGAGATTCAAGTCGCATTCCGTTACCGGGTGCATTTCACCACCGGAGTTTTCGACCGATCCAACCCGTTGCTCAAGGATGTGATCGCGAGTGCCGGCGACCATTCGCCGTCGCGGGTAGTTTTCGTCATCGACGAAGGCGTCCACAGGAATCACCGTGAGCTGGGGGCGGCCATTGAGAGCTACTGCGCGCATTACCCGGAGATCCTGAGACTGGCCGCGCCGGCGCTGGTGGTGCCCGGCGGAGAGCAGGTCAAGAATGATACGCGGTGGGTGGATACGATCCATCGCGCCATCCATGACGCGGGTCTTTGCCGGCATTCGTACGTGGTCGCGGCCGGCGGCGGAGCGGTGCTCGACGCCGCCGGTTACGCGGCGGGGACCGCGCACCGCGGGATCCGGCTGATTCGCATCCCGACCACCGTGCTCGCGCAGGACGATTCGGGTGTGGGCGTCAAGAACGGCATCAACGCGTTCGGCAAGAAGAACTACCTGGGGACATTCGCGCCGCCGTTTGCCGTCATCAACGACTTCGGCTTTCTGCCCACTCTCCCGGATCGGGACTGGAGGAGCGGGACGGTGGAAGCGGTCAAGGTGGGGTTGATTAAAGAGGCCGGCTTGTTCGAATTCATTGAGCGAAATTCGGCCGCCTTGGTGAACCGCGATCTGGCGGTCATGGAACAGACGATCCGGCGCTGCGCCGCCCTGCATCTGTCCCATATTCGGACCGGCGGCGATCCGTTTGAGCTCGGCTCATCGAGGCCGCTGGACTTCGGGCACTGGGCCGCCCACAAGCTGGAGCAACTCACCGATTACCGTCTGCGGCACGGGGAGGCGGTGGCGATCGGAATCGCTCTCGACAGCACGTACTCGTATCTATCGGGATTCCTGGCGGAGGCGGACTGGCGGCGCATCACGGACGTGCTGCTGGCTCTGGGGTTCTCCGTCTCCGCACCCGAGCTGGGCGACCACGCCGAGGCGGAGGATCATCCGAAATGCATTCTCCGGGGCCTGGAGGAGTTTCGCGAGCATCTCGGAGGCCGGCTGACCATCATGCTGCTCCGGGCTATTGGCGCGGCGTTCGAGGTTCACGAGGTGCGCAAAGAGATCATGATCCAAAGCATCGAGGTACTGAGACAGATCTCGGAAGCCGGCGGCGGAACCCGGCGGCCCGGCGGGGAGCCGGCCGCTACGCCAGCAATTCGTTGAGCACGTGGCCGTGGACGTCGGTGAGCCGGCGCTGGAGGCCGTTGTGATAGAAGCTCAGCCGGGTGTGATCCATGCCGAGCAGGTGCAGAATCGTGGCGTGGAGATCGTACACGGTGACGGGTTTCTCGGCCAGGCATCCCAGCTCGTCGGTCCCGCCGTAGGAGAAACCGCGTTTGAGGCCGGCGCCGGCCAGGAACGACGTGAATCCCTCCGGATTGTGATCCCGGGCGCCTTCGCCCAACCCCTGGCTGATGGGCAAACGGCCGAATTCGGTCGTCCATACGACGAGCGTCTCATCGAGAAGGCCGCGCAGCTTCAAATCGCGGATGAGGGCCGCGGTCGGCTTATCCATGCAGGCGGCCAGCTTGGCGTGATTGCCCACCAGGTCCTCATGAGCGTCCCAGTTGATGCGCGGCTTGCCGAAGTGGCCGCCATTGTACATCTGAACGCAACGAACACCCTTCTCGACGAGCCGGCGCGCGAGCAGGCAGTTGTATCCGTAGTCGCGGGTCACCGGATCGTTGAGCCCATACGCGTCGAGGGTCACGCCGTTCTCTCCGGAAATGTCAGTCACCTGCGGCGCGCTCAGTTGCATCTTCGCCGCCAGCTCGTAGGCCTTGATCCGGCCGACTAATTGCTCTTCGCCAGGGTGCAGCTTGAGGTGTTCTTCGTTGAGCTCCGTCAGCAGGTCGTAGGTGGCCGCCTGCGAGGCGGGAGAGACCTGGCGAGGCGGGGCAATGTCGGCTATAGGGGTCTTGCGATCGCCGAAGATCACGCCATGATAGGCGGCCGGAAGAAAAGCGTTGCCCCAATGCGCGACGCCGCCGGGAGGGAAGCCGCGGGGGTCGGGAAGCACGACGAAAGCCGGCAAGTTCTGGTTCTCCGAGCCCAGCCCGTAACTGATCCACGCGCCGGCGGACGGGAAGCCTTGCAAGATGAAGCCCGTCGACATCTGAAACATGGCCGGCATGTGGCTGTTGCTGCGAGACACCATCGAGTGAACGAACGTCAAATCGTCCACACAACCGGCCAGGTGCGGCACCAGGTCGGAGACCCACTTGCCGCTTTTCCCGCGGGGCCGGAAGGTCCAGGGGCTCCGCATCACCGTTCCGCGTTTGCCAAAGAAAGGCGTAATCTTGTTGGGGCCCTTGGTTTCTTTTCCGTGCTGTTTTTCCAGCTCCGGTTTGTAATCGAACGTATCGATCTGGCTGATGCCGCCCGGCAGGAAAATGAAGATCACGTGTTTGGCTTTCGCCTGGAAGTGACCGCCGGGAGTGGCGGCGGCCAGCAGGCGGTCGCCGGCGAGCAGTTGGGCGAGTGCGATGCCGGCGCCGCCGCCGCCGGCCTCCCAAAGGAACTCGCGCCGGCTCAGTTTCGGCCTGACATTAGGGCACATAGACGAACTCGTTGGTATTGAGGAGCGCGCGGCAATAGATGGCGAGCGGCTCCCTCCGAAGGAAGCGGACACCGCCGGTCATCTCGCTGTCGCTCGGCTGGCGGCCAAACAGCAAGGCGTAGGCGCGCGCGATACGGGCTTGCGGCCGGGCGGCGGTTTCGCGCTCGATCCGCGCGGCCAGCAACTCCGCCTGCCGGAACACGAACGCGTTGTTCAGCAAGGTGAGCGCTTGCACCGGCGTGTTGGTGGCCGAGCGTTGGGGAGTGGCGACAGCCGGATCCGGGCAGTCGAAGCTGTCCAGGAAGACGCGCTCGCCGCCGCGAACGACAAACCGGTAGACGGCGCGGCGCCAGACTTCCGGGCCGTCGTAGTCGACGGCCTGGTGCATGTAGGAGACGCGATCGACCTTCTTCTGGAGAAAGAAGCCGGGGCCGCCGCGCTCGAGGTTCAAGCTGCCGGTCGCGAACAGGATCGAATCCCGCAGCGTCTCGGCATCCATGCGCTTCAGCGGCATTCGCCACAGCAGACGGTTCTGGGAGTCGATGGCGTGAGCTTTCGGATTGAACCAGGAGGACTGCCGGTAGGCGCGGGAGCTGAGAATCAGCCGGTGGAGCCACTTGATGCTCCAGCCGTTCTCGATGAACGAGACGGCGAGGTAGTCGAGCAGCTCGGGGTGGGAGGGCCGATCCCCGTTGAAGCCGAAATCGCTCGGCGTGTTCACGATCCCGGCGCCGAAATGGTACTGCCAGACCCGGTTCACGATCACCCGCGCGGTGAGCGGATTCCTCGGGTCGGTGATCCAGCGCGCCAGCGCCAGCCGACGGGATCCCTAGTTGGACAGGTCACAATCGAGCTCCGGAGAGGGCGTTCGGACGGCGCTGAGGGCTCCCGGTGTGACCGCTTCGCCCGGAGTGGCCGGGGTGCCGCGCTCGAGAACATGCGACGGTGTAAGCGGTTCC
>Ga0247727_10015112_pt1 | contig 12714 bp, 11 predicted proteins | sample WisWelCaveWW1625_FD_202498 | JGI IMG/M metagenome (GOLD analysis project Ga0247727, IMG submission 202498) | Biofilm microbial communities from Wishing Well Cave, Virginia, United States - WW16-25 | ecosystem: Environmental > Aquatic > Deep subsurface > Groundwater > Cave microbial mat | place...
ACCCAGGACGTCACGCCGCACATCCTCCGGCACACGTGGGCGACGCTCGCTCTGCAGAAGGGGCTATCGCTGGCCGCGGTACAGAAGATACTCGGCCACGACCGGCTCGCGACGACGGCGATCTACCTCAACCTCACCGACGCGCACATCGTCGAGGAATTCGAAGCAAAGTGGTAAGCGACACCGTTTCATACCTGGGAGAACAGCGACTGGTACCGTTGGGGTCTGGTTAGAATAGCTGGGCTTCTTGCAGCCCCAGGCGAGTCCCCTTCGGGTAAGTCTAACGTTGTCCGCGGCGGAGGCGGAGAGTGTGCGATTCTTAGTTGGAAATTGAAACGGCTCCCGACCCTGTGGTTTGATGGTGTTGCGAAACAACCTCAAGCCCACGGAGAAAGGAGCCATCGATGGGAAGTGTCCTACGTTCGGTTCAGACACGCAAGAGGAAGAAGTGCTTCGGTGAGGTGGAGATCATCGGTCGCGAGGAGTACGGCGACCTGGAGCTGGATGCCAAGGTCGAGCTGATTCGCTCGCTGATCCCTTTGGGTTTGATGCACGTGCAAGATCTTCTCAACCAAGAACTTCGGGCTCTCGCCGGCGCCCGCTACGCGCGGAAGGACGAGGAGCAGCGCGGCCGTCGGCACGGCAGCAATCCGGGCAGCATCCGGCTTGGGGGTCAACGCGTTCCGATTCGCGTGCCTCGCGTTCGGAGCGCCGAGGGCAGCGAGATCCCACTGCGGTCGTACGGCGCATTGAGCAGCGGTGGGGATCTCGACGAGCTGCTGCTGAAGCGAGTGTTGTTCGGAATCTCCTGCCGCAACTACGAGGCGGCGGCAGAATCGATTCCCGGGGCGATCGGCCTGTCCAGCTCGACGGTTTCGAGAAAGTTTATCGAGGCGAGCGCGACGAAGCTTCGGGAACTGCAAGAGCGAGACCTTCGAGGGGAAGACATCGTGGCCCTGGTGCTCGACGGAAAGACCTTCGCTGAGGAGACGATGGTCGTGGCTCTTGGGATCACGATTACTGGGGAAAAACGCTTCTTGGGCTTCGTGGAGACCGACACGGAGAGTGAGAAGGTGTTGACACCTTTCCTGCGGTCGTTGGTCGAACGAGGTTTGGACCCCTCCCAGGGTCTGTTGGTCGTTCTGGACGGCGGGAAGGGACTTCGCTCGGCGGTGAAGAAGGCGTTCGGCAAACGCGCCTTGGTGCAGCGTTGCCAGTGGCACAAGCGTGAGAACGTGGTGGGCTACTTGCCGAAGAGCGAGCAGGCGGCTTGGCGCCAACGACTTCAGCGGGCCTACAACCGGCCGACGAACGACGAGGCGTCGGCTGCGCTGGATCAACTTCATGCCGAGCTCGAGGAACGAAACCAATCCGCCGCGAGCAGCTTGGCCGAAGGCCTCGACGAAACGCTCACCCTCCATCGGCTCGGTGTGTACAGCGTGCTCGGCCGCTCGCTCAAGACGACCAACTGCATCGAATCCGTCAATGCGCTGATCGAGGAGCGCTGCGCGAAGGTGGATCGCTGGCAGAATTCGCATCAGCGGCAACGATGGTTGGCCACGGCGTTGCTCGAGGTCGAGCCTCGGCTGCGGAAAATCAAAGGCTATCGACACCTCGCTCAACTTCGCGAGGCGCTCAAGCGAGAACTGAAGATCGGGAAGACAAGCTCAGTGAAGCAGGCCGCTTGATCAACGAGGAGCCGTGGAGAGATTCAACTAAGAATGGGCTTGACTCCTTCGAGTCCCCACAATCCCGAAGCTGTAGCGAACGCGCTGAGTGCGTGATCGGAGGCGCGCTGTCGAACTACTGGCTCAGCCCGCCGGTCGGATCCGTCACGGTCGTTGCAAAGAGCGCAATGACCGCGCCGGTCCCGCCCGCGGGTTAGCCATTCGATAGGTTCACGTGATCGCGCGCGACCTTGACCCCCCGGAACCTTGCCGCTAGAGTGCCGCTTCGCACCCTTGGGGCGGCGTAGCTCAGTGGTTAGAGCGAGGGTCTCATAATCCCTAGGTCGGCAGTTCGACTCTGCCCGCCGCTACCAAATCCCAAGCTTTTTCCCGCTGCGGTAGCGTCGACGGCTCGAGTTGGGACCGAGTTGGGACCTTCCGGACGAGACTCGCTTCGCTTGCGGACCGTTCCGCCGGAGAGTGCGGCGTCCAGGGCACGGACGGCGCGGCGGAGGTGGTCCGGTTGCAGGTGGGAGTAACGCTGGGTGAGGACCGGGGAAGAGTGCCCGAGGACCTTCTGCACCTCGTACAGGGGGACCCCGGCCTGCACCATGAAGCTCGCGGCGGAGTGCCGGAGCACGTGGAACCCGACGCCGGCACCGAGCCCGGCGGCCTTGGCGGCGGCGCGGGCTGTCTCGCTGATGTGGCGTCGCCGCTCTTCGGACGTGTAATCGGTCCCGTCGTCCTGAACGAACACGAACGGAACGAGCTGGCTCGATTCGCGGCCGACTCGCTTCCTCTGCTCGCGCTGTGCTTCGAGGACCGTCCTCGCGGCCTCGGACAGGGGGATGGCCCGTGTCCCCGTCTTGGAGTCCTGGGCCACGTAGAGGACCCTACGTTGTGCACTCGTCCTCCAAGCGTACTGCCGCTTCGAGATCCGCGTACTGCGTCTTTGACGCCGGGTGTATGCTGGATGCCATGCTAGAACACACATTCATCCATGCGAGGGGTGTTGGCCGCAAGACGGAGCGGAGGCTGTGGAACTCGGGCGCACGCAGCTGGGATGCGTTTCTGGACCTACACGACTCGGGCACCCTGGGCGACTCGCGGTTCTACCGGATAGCGCCGCAGGTTCACGAGTCCCGGCGGGCACTCCGCCGGCGAGATATCGAGTTCTTCAGCCAGAGACTTCCGTCCGGCGAGATGTGGCGGGTGTACCCCGACTTCGCCGACCAAGCGGCCTACGTCGACATCGAGACCACAGGGCTCAGCTCGAGTTTCGACAGGGTAACCGTCATCGGGCTCTACGACAGTCACAAGTTCCGCGTCTTCGTGCGGGGCAAGAACCTGGACGACTTCCGGAAGGCCGCTGCGAAATACCCGCTCCTAGTGTCCTTCAATGGCGCGACCTTCGACCTTCCGTTCCTGAGGGCAGCGTTCAGAGGCTTCGAGCCTCGTGCCCACCTGGACCTCCGCTACCCGCTGAAGCGGCTCCGCTACACGGGCGGCCTCAAGGAGATCGAACGATTGGTGGGCATCAAGCGGCCTCGGCACCTCCGCGATATCGACGGGTTTGAGGCGGTCATCCTCTGGGAGGACTACCAGAGAGGAAACCGTGGGGCACTGGAACGGCTGATCGAGTACATGCGCCAGGACGTCATCAACCTCGTGCCTTTGGCTGCGCTGGTGGCGAAGGAGATGCCGGGCCGGCTTGGCTTTCCGTCACACCGATGACCCGGGACCTAGCAGCTCAGTTCACGTACTCGCTCCCACGTTCCTTCGTCGTTTGGGTGGGTGTAGACCGCGGTGGTCCGGGGCGAGACATGCCTCGCGAACCTCTGCGCCAGCAGAAGGTCCCTCGACATCCGGTACACCGCCGTTACCGCCGAGTACCTGAGGCTGTGGAACGGATACAGCCTGTCGAACCCCACCCTCGTCTGCCACGTCCTCCACGCGTACTGGACCCTCCGCTTCGAGATCCTGCGGCGTGACTGGTTGCAGAATAAGGGGTCGCTGGGGCTGCAGCTCCCTCCCCAGCTTCCCCTGTGCGCCGCTTCAAATCCGCTGCCTCCCTCGGCGATCTCGGCGCGGATCCGGATGCGGACCCCATGCGTCCCTTCCGGCGCGACCACGTCGCCGTTTGAGGCTAGTTTCAGGTGGTGATGGGGGAGAGTTACGCGCTCGACGGGCTGTCGACCGAGCGCCTTGCTACCCGCATTCCCTTGTCGGAGAAGGTCGCTGCCGATCTCGCATTCCAGCTCGAGTGTACCGCCCTGCGCCGCGGATCGCCCCTGAAAGAGAGACCCTCCGCGCCCATTGCCCTCAACACCTCACGCGGGAAGTCGAGGTTCCTATTGAATTGCCGCCCTGCGTGCGGTGCTGGCAAACGGGTGGGTGTGAATCCTTCCGGAGGTCGTCGCTGAGCCGGGAAACGTGGCCACTCACCAAGTCCAGACAGGCAAGCCCAATCCCGGGCTCTCAGACAGCGGCTGCGTTGCCTGGTGAGGGGGTAAGACCGGGTAGAGTCTCCGGTACTTTCATATTGTTTTCGCCCTGGGGGTTCCCGGAGAACAACGTCTTCTGGTACCGTCTAACAATCTCGCCAGCAGGAACTATGTTCACTGGGAAATCGGGGACGTAGGGCGGAGGACGAGACAGAGACAAGGGTACGGCGGGAAAAGTCGCCAACGGTACAACATGACCCGGCAGCGCGGGGAAGGGGTCTACTCGCTGGGTTGGCTTCTCCATTCGTAGCCGGGGTGGCTGGGCGCAGGTGAGTGAAGCGAGGGATACACCCAACCGACGGGACACGCGACGGCGGTTCGAACAGTGGGCGCGGAATCCAGACTGCCTCGCCAACACCATCTCGGCCGTCCACGGAATACCCATGGCCGACGTGGCCCGGAGCGAGGGCATCGAGCCGACCATGGGGCAGTCTCCCTTCGCAATCGTCCGGGGGCGCCGCTTCGAGAATGCTCTCTTCGAGAACGACGCCGAAAGGCTGCACAGCGCGCTGATCGCCGCCGGCGTGCTCCCGGCGGAGTCCGCGGGTTTCCGCGACCTCAGGCTGAGGCTTCACGGCGGCGAGTGCGCCAACCTCGACGCCGCCCTCGAGGAGACCGGCCGGCTACTGACTCGGATGGCGGGCGCAGCCAGAGCGGCGGAACGTGCCTCGCTCCCTTCGATCGTCGCTGGAGCGACGATCCACATCCCGGGGGGTGTCATGCTTCCCGAGGCGATCCTCGTGATGGACGTTCTGGTCCTGCAGTGGACCGATGGCCGCCCATTGCTCACCGCCGGCGAGGTAAAGACCTACCCTGATCGTGGAGGTCATACGGAGGCCGCGGAACTCGCGACGGCGCGTGCCCAGCTAGGAGTCTACCTCCACGGTCTCGAGATCGCGCTGGCCGAACGTGGAGCCGAGCGCGTCGCCCTGTCGTCTGACGGTTTCCTCGTTCTCACCCGGCCCGGTTTCAACAGACCCTCCGTCCGGGCCGGCGAGGACCTGAGGTACCAGATCGAGCGCGCTCGACGTGGGTTCGTGCGGCTTCGTGATGTCGCGGCCTCCACGAACCCTGGCGCAAGCGGCTTCGGGGTCGAGGCGGTTCGCGCTGCATCGTGCGCGTACAGCGAAGCCTGTCTCTCGTTCTGCGACCGGGCACCGCTGTGCTACCGGCGCGCTCTGGAGTCAGGCGATCCGGTGGTCCTGGGTGAAGACGTAGCGCGCTTTCTGGGACGGGTCGGCCTGGAGCGCGTGTGTGCACTGCTCTCGGGCGCCGCACCCCGGGGAGAGGCCGAAAAAGAACTCGCGCGCCGCCTCAGCGAGCTTCGCGATCTGGTGCCGGTGGCGTGAACGCCTACGAGATCTTCAGACGCCTCCGGGCTTTTCAAGAGGGGAAACCCGCGCCCAAGGGAGACACGCTGCACTTCCCGGTCGCCGGGGACCGGTCTCTGCTCAAGCTCGCCTTCGTCCGCATGGGGGGCGAGTCCGCGCCGTGGGGCATCGCGCACCGTACGGGCACTGGAAAGCTGGAGATTGCGACCGTGCCCGAGCCCCGCAACCGGGATCAGGTCGCAGACATGATGGCGCGCTTCGCTCCGGTCTTGCTCGCCCACCTCCTCCACCACGAGCATTCCGCAGTCACCGCCGACGGCCACGAACACGACCTCCCGCACCGCCAGATCTGGCTCCCGAATGCAAGCCATGCGGAGATGTTGCACATGCTGGCCTACGCGTACGCCTTCACCCGCTTCGGCGCAACCGAGCGGCGACGGTTGCTCAACGCGCTGGGCCGGGCGGGCGGCTGGCTGTTTCGAGAGTCACAGCGCCCCGGACAGATTCGCGTCATGGACGCGGCGGCCGCCCTCCGAGAGTCGTTCTCGTTTCCCGCAGATGACGTCCGACAGCAGCATACGGGGTATCTCCTGGCGTGGCTCGAGACCGCGGGCGAGCGCGAAGCCAGACTGGCCGCGGCAGCCGCCGCGGAGCAACTCACCGTCGCGACGACCCTCGATCCCTCTTTCGAGCGTGATGAGCTCCAGTCGCTCAACGAGCGCTACAACGAGGCGCGTCGAGATGGAGATGTCGCCACCCAGAGGCAGGCAGCGGAGGAGATCCACGACGCGCTTGCACCCGAGCTGATCCGCCGTATCGGCCTCATCGAGCGGGCGATCGCTGCCTTGCGCGGCGATCCCCGCCACGTGAACACCGGCGTTGCTCTCCTGGAGAACGCCAGCCGTGAGGAGCACTGGTTCCAGTACCTGCGGATCGAGCAGGGGATCCACGATGACACCGACGGTCCCGCAATCGCACCTTCACCGGAAACCGATCGCCAGCCTGCGACCGCCGCCTCCAGGTACCACGTCCACGAGGCGTCCGAGCAACTTCGCTTCCACGTGCTTCTCGACGACGACGCGGAACTGCAGGCCGAGGCGGTTGCGATCGGAGAGGTCGTACGCGGGTCGATCGTCGAGGTGCGAGACGAGGGAGACGGATCCCGACGTCGCCCAGTCTGGGTAATTGAGGATGCCCTGGACCTTCCGCTGCGCCACAGGGCTGGCGACCGGCTCTGCGTCGCCGGGCTCAGAAACAGGTGGGGCTCGGTCCGTGCCATCGACGTCCGGCCTGGCGGAGGGCGGAGGATCGTCCTGGAGATCCGTGGCCTCAAGACAAGGCCCCACGGCACTCAAGGTCGGCGGGTCCCCATGGCCTCGGATCCCCACCTGATCGGCACGAGCGTAACCCTGCTTCCCATGAGCGGCGAATCGATCTCGAGGACCAAGAGCATGCGGACATGGAACCGGGGGACCCCCGGCGCGTGGCTGACCCACCACTCGCGGCGCTCTGGAGAATCGCCCACCGAATCGCCCGACAACGCGCCAGAAGCGGAGGCCTGACTCGTGTCGGCTCACGACGGCATCCGTGCTGAGATCGAGGGCCGGGAGCGCGAGGTCGCGACGGCGCTCCGCGAAGAACTCGACCGTGGCGGCCGCCTGGTCATCGTGAAGGCGCCTCCCGGCTCCGGCAAGACCCATACGCTTCTGAAGACCGCGGCCTACGCCTGTGAGCGCGGGCTCTCGATCGCCATCGGCGCTCAGACCAACGCCCAGGCCAACGACATCTGCCGCCGCATCGCCCGGGACTACCCGACCGTTCACGCGTTTCGTTTCGCCGCCGGGGGCAGCGAGCCGGAGCACCTGGGGCGCAATGTGACCTGGGTGACCGAAACCGCAGCCCTCCCCGCGGGCCAACGTTGCGTCGTCGTGGCCACCGTCGCCAAGTGGGGCATGGTCAACCTCGGGACGCCTTTCGACCTGCTCCTCGTAGACGAGGCCTGGCAGATGAAGTGGGCGGACTTCATGCTCTGCGGGCAGGTCTCGGACCGCTTCGTCCTGATCGGCGACCCCGGTCAGATCCCTCCCGTGGTCCCGATCGATTCGTCACGATGGGAGACCTCGGAACGCCCGCCGCACTTCCCAACCCCCGAGGTCATCCTGAGAGACCCGGAACTCCGCAGCAGGGGTCGAGTGCTCGAGTTGCCGGCCTCGCGGCGGCTTCCGCACGACTCGGTGGAGCTCATCCAGCCGTTCTATGACTTCCGCTTTCACGCCTGGGCCGGTCCCGGCGAGCGCTCCGTGCAGTCGGGAGTCAAGCGGGGTGACGGCGTGGACCGGGCCATCGCGCTTCTCGCTGCCGGCTCCGCGGTCGTTGTGACGATCCCGACGCCGGATGAGGGTCCACCCCTCGAAAAGGACGAGGACTTGGCCCGAACGGCAGCGAATCTCGTGAAGCGACTCCTCGATCACGAAGTGCGAGTCCGAGACGACGGAAAGGAACACAAGCTCGCCGCCGAGGCCATCGGCATAAGCGCCACCCACCGCGTCATGAACACGGCACTGTACCTGGCCCTTCCTGGCACCCTTCGGGGTCGGGTCGTCGTGGACACGCCGGAGCGCTGGCAGGGCCTGGAGCGGGATGTGATGATCGCGGTCCATCCGCTGTCCGGCGTGGTCCGCCCCTCGGAGTTCGATCTCGAAACCGGCCGCCTGTGCGTCATGACGTCCCGCCACCGCGCGGGCCTTATCATCATGAGTCGCGACCACGTCGGCGACACGCTGGCTCGGACTATCCCCAGCGCGGAGCAGGCCGTGGGACGACCGGATGTGGCCGGAAGGGGGCACAAGATCCACAGCGGCTTATGGGCGACGCTCTCACGAGAAGCGCGGATCGTACGAGCTTGATCAGTCGTGGAGGACCAGGGATGGCCTACAATGTTCGGTTCGAGATTCCGGCACGAAAGCTGGGCAGGGCGGACGTGACCTTCATCGTCAAGAGAAACCAGAGCGTTCTTGGAACCCTGGGAGTATCGAGAGGATCGGTGGTGTGGTACCCGCGCGGTACGAACTGGGGCCACAAGGCGACCTGGGCGGAGTTCAGCGTTGTCATGAAGGAGCATGCCAAGAGATTCGAACGCCGGTAGCATGGGGCAAGATGTGACCTTGTCGGCCGCAAGTATTCGACTCTCACCTGAGCAGCAACGAGTCGTCGAGCACCGCGGCGGCCCTCTCCAGGTCATCGCGTGCGCAGGCTCGGGCAAGACGGAGTCCATCTCCCGGCGTATCGCCTCGCTCATCGCGGAGGGTGAGGAGCCGGCCTCCGTCGTAGCTTTCACGTTCACGGAGCGTGCGGCTGCCGAGCTCAACGAGCGGATAGTCCGACGGGTCGAGGACGTGAAGGGTCCAGGGTTCCTTGACCGCCTCGGCCCGATGTTCGTTGGCACGATCCACGGCTACTGCTTCCGGCTCCTCCAGGACCATGTTCCCCGCTTCGGGAACTACGACGTCCTGGACGAGCACCGGCAGGCCGGGCTGCTGAGTCGCGAGTACCGGAACCTGGGACTGGTGAATCTGGGGGCGCGCCACTGGCAGCCGATCCGGGACTTCAAGAAGACGGCCGACGTGATCGCCAACGAGCTGATCGCCCCGGAGGCCCTGGATGGGACGCCGGTCGGCGATTGCTACCGGGCCTATCTCGCGATGCTGGAGAGGTTCCACTTCCTCACATACGGCCAGTTGATCAGCGAGGCGCTCACGGCTCTCGAGGACCCCGCGATCCTCGAGAAGGTCCACGGGCCTCTGCGCCACCTCCTCGTCGACGAGTACCAGGACATCAACCCCGCCCAGGAGCGGCTGATCGAGCTACTGTCGCGCCCGCCGGTCACGCTCTGCGTCGTCGGGGACGACGATCAGTCCATTTACCAGTGGCGAGGTTCGGACGTTCGGAACATCGTTCTCTTCGCCGACCGGCGCCCCGGCACGGAACGCGTCACGCTTGATACGAACCGTCGCTGCCGGCCGGCGATCGTCGCGCGGGCGAACACGTTCGCCGGGTCGATCCGCGGGCGCCTACCCAAGGAGATGAAGCCGGTCCGTGGCCCGGGCGACCACGAGATCGTCGCCTGGGCGGCGCCTACCGAGCCGGACGAGGCGAGAACGGTCGCCGAGACGATCCGCCGCCTGCACGATGATCGGGGCTACCGCTGGCGGGACATGGCCGTGTTGTACCGCTCGGTGCGCACCTCGGCTCCGCCGCTGATCGAGGTGCTGCGGGAGCGCGGGATCCCCTTCGCCTGCGCCGGCCGCACGGGTCTGTTCCTCCAGCCGGAGATCTCCCTCCTCGGCGAGATCTTCGCCTGGTTCGTCGACGGTGACTGGAAGGACAGCCGCTTCGAGACGCCGAGGCCGGCCGATCTCGATCGCATCGTGGATGGACTGGCCGCCGCATTCCCCGTTGCTCCCGCAAGACCCGAGATCCGCAAGTACCTCGAGGACTGGAAGCGCTTCCACCTGCGCGCAATCCAGCCCGTGAGCCTCGTCGGGGACCTGTACCGCGTCCTCGCCTTCCTCGGCGCCGACCGCATCGACATCGAAACGCCGGACGGCTCGGCACGCTTCGGCGCCTTCGCCCGCTTCTCGCAGCTCCTCGCCGACTTCGAGCACGTCAACCGGCGCGGCCGGTACGTCGAGGCCGCGGCCGGCGCCCGCGAGTTCCGCGGCGGCAGGGATCGGGGGAAGCCCTACTTTCAGGCATTGGCGAACTACCTCCTGCACTACGCCCGGGACGCCTACGAGGACTTCGAGGGCGAGCAGGCGGCGGACCTCGACGCCGTGGACGTGCTCACGGTCCATCAGGCGAAGGGGCTCGAGTGGCCCGTCGTCTTCCTGCCCGCTCTCGTCGTGGGCCGCTTCCCCTCGCGGATGGCCGGGCGGCCGCAGGCTTGGCTCCTGCCGGATGAGGCGTTCCCGCCGAAAGCCCGCCGACGCTACGAGGGCGGCGACGACGACGAGGAACGCCGCCTCTTCTACGTCGCGCTGACCCGAGCGAGAGATGCGGTCTACCTCTCCTACTTCGAGAGAAAGACCAACCAGTTCAAGCCGTCACCTTACCTCCAGGAGATCGCTGCGGAGAGCATCCCACGGCTCGACACTCTCCCCCTCCCCGCCCGTGCGGAGTCGGTCAAGGACGACGAAGCGGCCAAGCTCGAGGTGACCTATTCGGACCTGGCCCTGTTCGAGGAATGCGGGCACCGCTACCGCCTGGGCGCGGTCTTCGGGTTCCAGCAGGAGCTGGCCGTCGAGCTGGGGTACGGAAAGGCGATCCACCACGTGCTGCGCCAGGTCGCCGAGGAAGCCAGAACCACCGGGGCGATCCCGAGCGCTGCGCAACTCCGGGACCTCGTGGCCACGGAGTTCTACCTGCCCTTCGCCAACGCGCCTGCCTTCGAGCGCATGCACAAGGCCGCGAACCGGCTCGTGAGAAACTACGTCGAAAAGTGGCAGGATGACTTGAAGCGCGTCTGGGCCCTCGAGCGTCCGTTCGAGATGCACGTTTCGGACGGGATCGTCCGGGGCCGCGCGGACGTGATCCTCGACCGGGAGGAGGGGCGCATCGGCTCGCTCGCGATCGTGGACTACAAGGTCGCCGAGGACGAGGAGCGGGAGGAGCGGTACCACCGGCAGCTTGCGGTCTACGCGGCGGCCGGCCGGGGCGAAGGCCTCGACGTCCGGGCGGCCTACCTTCACGAGCTGAAGGACGGCTCACGCCGCGACGTGGACATCGGCGAGGCCGCGTCGAGTAGGGCGGTGGAGGAAACGGCGATCTCGGTCGGCAGGATCCGCCGAGCGGAGTATCCTCCATCGCCGGAGGAGCGGAAGTGCGGCGGTTGCGACTACCGCCGGATCTGCCGGCACCGGGTGTGCGAGGTGGACTCCGAATGACGAATGCCGAAACATGGACGGCAGTCGGCTCATTCGCTACAGCCTTCGCGGTCGTTCTCGCGGTCTGGCAGCTATGGCTCAGCAGGCGGCAGGCGAAAACTGACTTCGAGGACACCTTGACCCGGGGAGTATCGTCAGTTGTCCCGTCAGATCCCCGTGGAGGCGCTCCTCGGCGGCGAATGCTCGAAGACGAGTTCAAGCAGGCGTTCCCGGCGCTCTTGAGCTACATCGATCTCTCGAACGAGCAAGTCTTCCTGCGGATGAACGGGAGAATTCGGAGAGCCACCTGGAACGACTGGCGTGAAGGTATCAAGTCGAACCTCCGCCGGCCGGCGTTCGCGAAGGCCTGGAGTGCCGTGAAGGACAAGACGAACAGTTTCAGCGAGCTGCGTCGTCTGGAATCGACCTGTTTTCGCAAGGATCCACGGGGATGGCTCTCCCTTTGGCGGCGGATCCTGGGGTAGGCTGGCAGGGACGAGGCCTCAAGGTCGCGATGCAAGGAAAAGACCGGACATGAAGAGACGGACCAAAGTAGCAACGGACAGGGCCACCGCCGACTACAGATACGCCGGCGAAAAGCGGAAGAACATTCCTCCGGCGAAGATGGCCTCGGAGGGTAGGGTCCCCAAGGTCGACCGCGTCCGCTACGCCTACAATCCGCACCTGCCGCCGGTGCTTCGCTTCGACCCCACGGGTGAAGCGGACAAGCTCTTCGATCTCGTCGAGGCGGCCGGCGAGCGACCGTTGGACGACGAGGAGCGACAGCTTCTTCGAGGCGCCCTGAGCGTCCACGAGCCGTGGCTTGAGTGGGCCGGCAAGCGCGAGCAGCACGAGCGCGGCCGGTTCGAGGTCGACCCGGTAGCGCTCCACATGCACGAGCGCGTGTCGGCGCAGGCCTGCATCCGGGCGGCGCTGCGGAAGGAGGTGCAGAGGAGCCTGTTCGCGGACCCACAGCAGCCGTATCGCGAGGCGGTGCAGTTCTACCAGCACGACATCGACTGGGCGAACCGCCTGATCCTCGGCGACAGCCTCCAGGTCATGTCCTCCCTCGCCCGCCGCGAGAACCTCGCCGGCAAGGTCCAGATGATCTACATGGACCCCCCGTACGGGATCGGTTTCAAGAGCAACTTCCAGCCCGAGATCCACCGGAGGGAAGTTGGGGAACGCGACCGGGACCTTACCCGCGAACCCGAGATGGTCCAGGCCTATCGCGACGCGTGGCAGCTCGGTGTGCACACGTATCTGAGCTATCTCAGAAGCCGTCTGACGG
>Ga0247727_10015113_pt1 | contig 12713 bp, 12 predicted proteins | sample WisWelCaveWW1625_FD_202498 | JGI IMG/M metagenome (GOLD analysis project Ga0247727, IMG submission 202498) | Biofilm microbial communities from Wishing Well Cave, Virginia, United States - WW16-25 | ecosystem: Environmental > Aquatic > Deep subsurface > Groundwater > Cave microbial mat | place...
TCGAGAACTTCATCTGTGTTTAGCATCGACGTGCCTTTTTATTATAAAACTGAGCGACACCCCCCGAACCCCCCTCAAGGGGGGAATTTTCAAACACCGATGACTGATCACTGATCACTGCTCACTGGCATTATCACTTCCCCGCATGCTCCAACGCGGCCCTCACAAAATCTCGAAACAGCGGATGCGCGCGGAGGGCGCGGGACTTTAGCTCGGGATGGAACTGCACGCCCACGAACCAGGGATGATCTTTCAGCTCCATGATCTCCACCAGCTTCGTGTCCGGATTCGTGCCGCTGATGATGAAACCGTTCTTCTCGAGCTGGCTGAGATAGCGATTGTGTACTTCCCAACGATGGCGATGTCGCTCGGAAATTTCTGAGCTATTGTACGCCGCATGCGTGCGCGTGCCGGGCTTCAGCTCGCAACGATACGCGCCGAGACGCATGGTGCCGCCAATCTGCGTGAGATTGACTTGCGTTTCCATTTTGTCGATCACGGGATGGCCGGGCCGCTCTTCGAACTCCGTGCTGTTCGCGCCCGCAAGTCCGCACACGTTGCGGCTGAACTCGATCACCGCGCATTGCAATCCCAAACAAATGCCGAAGAACGGCAGCTTGCGCTCGCGCGCGAATTGAATCGCTTTGATCTTTCCTTCGATGCCGCGACTGCCGAAGCCGGGGCACACGAGCAGACCGTGCATGCGATACATCTCTTCAGGCAAACCGCTTTGCTCAATGGCCTCGGAATCGATCCAGTGCAAATTCACGTGGGCGTCATTCTCCACGCCCGCATGAATAAAGGATTCGATGATGCTCTTGTACGAATCTTTGAGGCCGACGTATTTGCCGCAGATGCCAATGTCAACCGCCTTGCTGGGATTTTTGATATGCTGCGCGAGCTGCCGCCAATTTTCCAAATTCGTTTGCTTGGCTTGCTCGTCTTTGGCGTTCAGCGCGTTCAAACTCAAACGCTTTTCCAAAATTTCGCCGAGGCCGCCTTCTTCAAAGAGCACGGGAATTTCATAGATGGTCGAAACATCGCGCGCTTCGATGACGCATTCCGGCGCGACATTGCAGAAGAGGCCGATCTTGTCGCGCAAATCTTGCGAGAGACTTTGCTCCGTGCGGCAGAGGAGAATGTCGGGCTGAATGCCGATCTCGCGCAAACGCATCACGGAATGTTGCGTGGGCTTGGTTTTCAATTCGCCCGAGGCATGAATGTAGGGCACGAGCGTGAGATGAATGTCCGCGCAGTTTGCGAAGCCCACTTCAAAACGAAACTGCCGAATGGCTTCGAGAAAAGGGAGACTCTCAATATCGCCGACTGTGCCGCCGACTTCGGTGAGCACGACGTCGTAATAACCGTTCTCGTTCGCTTGCGTGATGCGGCTTTTGATTTCATCGGTGATGTGCGGAATCACTTGCACGGTCTTGCCGAGGTAATCGCCGCGACGCTCTTTGGTGATGACCGTGTAGTAGATTTGGCCGGTGGTGGCGTTATTGCGCTTGGACATGTTCACGTCGATGAAGCGCTCGTAATGGCCGAGATCGAGATCGGTTTCCGCGCCGTCGTCGGTGACGAACACTTCGCCGTGCTGATACGGACTCATGGTGCCGGGATCGACGTTGATGTAGGGATCGAACTTGAGCATGGTGACATTGAGTCCGCGGCTTTTGAGCAACACGCCGATGGCAGCCGAGGCCACGCCTTTGCCGAGCGAGGAAACCACACCGCCGGTGATGAAGATGTATTTCGTCTTCGATTGTTTCGTGAAGCGCTCCAAGTTGCAAGCCTCGTTTTAAATGACAGAAAGATTCAAATGACAGAAAGATTCAAATGACAGAAAGATTCAAATGACAGAAAGATTCAAATGACAGAAAAATGTTGGATGCAAGGAAGCTTTATATTTCTGTCCTTCATTTTTCTGTCAGTGCTTTGTTCAAGCCAATTCAAAAGCAAAAGCTTTCACGCAAAGGCGCAGAGACGCAAAGTTTCCGCAGAGAAAAGCTTTTTTATGACAGAAAGATGGAGGGCAGAAAAATGTTGAATGGTGCGAAGCTTTATTTTTCTGTCCTGCATTTTTCTGTCATTGCTTCTCCTTCTTTCCTTTGCGGGTTCTTTGCGCCTTCGCGGCTTTGCGTGCGCTGTTCTTTTTCAGTGGTGATGGTGCTCATGGTGTCTTGCGCCGAGTCGTGGCTTTAGGCTTGGTTGATTTTGGCATTGCATCAACCACGGCCCGAAGCACGCCATTTACCGATTCGGGCGTCGTAAATACTTGGGCGACATCCGGATCAATCATCACAACCAATACTCTCTCCCTAGTGCGATTCGCAAAACGATTCGGTCGCGCTTTGCTGTAATCAAAGCGATATTCGGGGCGCATATCGTCCGAATCGCGTTTGCGGGTTTTAGTTGCTCGTGCTTTCTTCATAACACGGCGAACGCTGCAATTAAAAATTAGCAATTGTCAATTAATAATTGGCAATTGATAATTGTGAATTGTCAATTCAAAATCTCAGTGGCCATATTCCTTCGAAGTAATGCTACAACGCCAAATCCCGATTCAATGCCTCCAAATCCTCCGGCGTGTCCACGCTGCGGCCTTCGTATTCCGTGCGCGCGACGTGGATTTTGACGCCGTGTTCGAGCAGGCGCAATTGTTCAAGTTGCTCGAGGCGTTCTAAATTACCGGGCGGCCAATCGACAAACTCCAGCAAAGTTTCGCGGCGATAAACATACACGCCGAGATGCTTCAAATAAGGATAGAATTTGAGCCAGTCTTCGCGGGTTTTGCAATCGCGGCAGAAGGGAATGGGCGAGCGGGAGAAGTAGAGCGCGGTTTGATCCGCAGCGACGATTACTTTCACGATATTCGGATTCTCCAACTCGCTCACGCTCGTGATCGTCCGCGCGAGCGTGCTTACTTCCGCGTTGGGATCGGTGCGCAGAATGCTCACCGCGAGATCAATCGCGTCCGGCGCAATCAGCGGCTCATCTCCTTGAATATTGACCACGATATCGATGTTCGGCAGATAACTGCCCACGACTTCCGCGATGCGATCGCTGCCGCTAGGATGATCCTCGCTGGTCATGAACACTTGGCCGCCAAAGCCCTCGACTAAACTGGCGATGCGCTCGTCATCCGTGGCCACGCACAAATCCGTGAGCATGCGCGCTTGCCGCGCTCGTTCATACACGCATTGAATCATGGGCTTGCCTGCCACGAGCGCGAGCGGTTTGCCGGGAAAGCGCGTGGAAGCATAACGCGCGGGAATGACGCCGAGAATCTTCATCATCCAATCACTTTCGGCACACTGAAATAACCATGATTCGTTGCGGGCGCATTGCGCAGAACTTCTTCGACCGGCAGCGCGGGTTCGACTTTGTCCTCGCGAAAGACATTGGCGAGATCGAGCACGTGCGAAGTGGGCGCGATGCCTTCGACATTCAGCTCTTTTAATTGCTCAACGTAGCCGACGATGGCATCCAACTCTTGCGCGATCTTTGTCAACTCGTCCGCGCTGAACGAGAATTTAGCCAGCTTCGCGAGATGCTGAACTTCTGCAACGTTGATGGCCATGTCTATCGCTCCGAAAAAATTTTGTAGCACAGGCACCCTGCCTGCTTCGTTTGCAGACTGGAAGTCTGCGCTACGCTATGCTCACAGAGATAAGTCAACAACAAGTGTTCATCTGAATTTCAAACGACTCGTTAATTTAGAATATGCGCTATCATTGTCAAGCCTTATTACGGCGGCGCGGCATGGGATTTGTCGATTCCGCGCTAACTCGTTGCAGAAATTGCAGGGAGGAGGGTGTGAAGAAAATTTTGCTTGCCGGGATCGGGGGAGTTGGGAAAAGTTTTTCCGCCGAAGCGCACCGAAGTCACCAAGTGTCGCCGAGAAAAGATGTTGGAGGGGACTCCGATGAAACGAAAAAACTCCTTGCATCACAATTCTCACACAATATATTCCTAGCGTAGTTGACCCAATCCCGAATTGTCACCGATGGGTGCGCGTTCCTTCCGCTTCGGAGGGATAGGGCTTGGGTTTTAATGATGAGGAAAAACCATGCGGATAACTAAAGCCGTTGGTAAATTCTTCGCGCTGACTGAAGAGCAGCGTCATACTATCGGGGAGAAGTTTCTTGAGCTTGGCAACATCGGCTTGGGGGCGTTGATTTTTGGCAGTGCGTTGGCGGAGGGACGGCTTCGGTGGGTTCATTTTATCGTTGAGACGCTGTTTTGGTTTTTGATGCTCGGTGTTTATGTCTTCCTTACCAAACCTCGAGGCAAAAAATGATTGACGTTACTTGGATGATGGCCGCTGTCAGTTTGTTGATTATTATTTTTTTTGTGATACCGGAGATATTGCGGCGAAAAAGAGAACGGGAAGGGCAATGACTGGCGCCGCCGGCTAGCATCGCCGGATTCATCGATCACGATCAACACTCTTCCTCCTCTTTGCAAACCATTCCCGTGCTCTAAACTGCCTTTGCGCGAGCGGCTTTATTCAAGCTTCGGGCCGATGACGACGCGGAAGCCAAGGCCGTTATGATGCACATCAGGCATATAATGGCGACGGTAAGCACAATGTGCTGTATACTGACCACGATACCATGCGCCACCGCGTGAAGCCCGCATTCCATCGGCATTCACTTTCTCTCTTCCATCTTTTGGGTCATAAGGGTATTGAGATAATAGATTATAACACCATTCTCTAACATTGCCGGCCATATCAAGAGCGCCGCATGGACTTAGATCGGCAGAAAAGATTCCAACAGTGCAAGGGGCGGCTAAATACATTTCATAAAGATTGGCCTTATCATTTTCCATATTATTGCCCCAAGGCCAAAATCGTCTATCATTTCCGCGAGCCGCCTTTTCCCATTCTGCTTCAGAGGGAAGACGAACAACATATCCTTGAGGTAAATTCTCAGAACGCTGCAGTTGTTCGTTTAGCCAATTACAATAAGCCATTGCTTCAAACCATGTGATACCTACCAAAGGTCGATTTGGAATTGCCAGCGCAGGATCGTTCCAATAAGCGGGTTCGATGCGCCCATTGCGACATTGCCATTTCTCCAAATTCATATTCTTTTCATCCTCAATACTACGTTTGAGCCAGGCAAGGCCTGCATCAGTCCACCATTTGTTATTTTGATAACCTCGATTCTTTAAGAAAACTTTGAATTCTTGATTTGTAGTGGGAAATTTACTGATATAAAATTTTGGCAGAAATACAAGATGTTGAGGAATAAACATTCGAGTCCAATTCTGCACCTCTTCTTTGGAATAATTCGAAGATTCCATTCGAATAAATTGGAGCCATTCATTAAGAATAAGATCCGCTTCCTCCTCAGTACACCCCATCAAAAACTCTCCCTCCGGAACTTCGCACCATTCCATCTTTTCCAAGCGCGGGTCGCCCAACTCGCCGAGCACGTCGCCGCATTTGGCGCGCACGAGGATCGTTGGCGCGGAGTCGGTCATGGTGAAGAGCAAGCGCTCGATCACTTCCTTCCAACATTCTTCGCCGACGCTGGCGCGGCCAATGTCTTTCAGCGCGGAACCGGCAAGCTCGATGTTTTCGCCGCGATGATCTTCCGCCGGTTGATCGTGCAACAAGCCGCGCACGAGCAATGCGGTCTTCTCTTCTTCATTCGCGGTGAGACCGAGATAGCCGAGCGCGAGTAAAATCACTTCGCGCCACGCCGGGTCATACGCATGTTGGCGAATTAGCTCCAAACTTTTCTGCTTGTTCACTTGACCTTGAAAGATAATATGGCGCGCGGCGAGATATTCTTCGAACGTGAGGTGCACGAAGCCATACGCATCCGGGCCGCGCTCCGCGAGCAAGCCGGAAAACTGACGCACGTCGTTCAAAAAACGCGCAGCCTCGCGTTCGGCATCTTCAAAAGAGAACTTGCGGCGTTCGATGAAATGATTCGCAATAATGCGCTCCAACTCCGCGCGCCGGGCGGTTCCCGAAGGGCGATTCGCGTGCATCCAATACGCCAGCGGCGCGAGAATTTTCACGGTCTCCCTGTCATCCATGCTGCCGACGCTCACGCCCGACAAGCTGCGCGCGCGATTCCAGGTTTTGATCAACGTGGTGAGATAAAGCTCGTACAGCTCCGCGCGGCGATTGGGCAGGTCCGTGCCTTGACGATGAATGAGCGCGAGAATGGTGAGCAGCAATGGATTCGCGGCGAGTTTCTCCACACCGGGATTGCCGAAGATCGCGCGCAGCAAACGTTTCCCTTCCTGCTCGGCATCGCGAGCGGCTTTGGGCGTGTCGCCGCTGTGCGCAATCTCATACGTGCTGCACCAGTTCTTCGCAAACTGCTCGATTTGAGTTTTGTTGAAATCCAGCACCGAGAGATGCGTTATGCCCGTGGCTTCCAACGGCGCTTCGCGATAGCCCACAATGCGACTCGTGATCACGAATTTGTTTTCGGCATGGTTATGGTTGAGATAAAAATTTTTCACGTGATGAACAACGTGACTGCGCTCTTCGGGATTGGTGACTTCATCCAAGCCATCGAGCAGTACCAATGCGGCGCCACTTTGAAGAGCTTCATAAAAGAGCAGCGCAGGATTTTCGGGAAACTCTTGCAAGCCCTTATAGAACTCGGGAAGGAACTCGCGCAGGCTCATTTGCGGCCGCGCTTTCAAAGCACTCGCATAAGCAGCGAGCGGCAAGAGAATGGGCAGGCGTTTCGTTTGTTGAAAATTGATAGCAGCATTCAGCGCGAGATGTTTGAGCAACGTGCTCTTGCCCGAGCCAGGATCGCCGAGCAGAACCAACGCCGCATGCTCGTGCAAAGCCTCTTCCACTTGAACCGGCCGCGCGCGCTCCACCAACAACTCGAGGTCGTCATCGAAAACCGTTTGATTTGCGATGAACTTCCGGCCCGCCAAGCGCAACTCCGCGTTGAGCGTTTCCGCGCTCGGCATCTCAGGTTGCGCCCAGAGATTCACGAATACTTTTTCGAGGGACATGCGCAGCGGCAGTTTCTCGAATTGGACGATGCCTTTAAATTCGAGGAACTGGTACGAATCGATGAGGTGTTTGAGATAGCGCTGGCGCAGGGATTTGCTCGCACTCGCGCCGAAAGCATCCTTACTCTTTGTGCTCTCGTGATAGAAGAAGAAAACCGCGAAGATGATCGCGACCAAACCGAGCGCGGTCCATGCCATCCACGGCGAAGGCTGGTATTCATTTGGCAAAAGGGAAGTGGCAACGTTGGTGAGAATGCCGAGGACGACGATTGAAACTGCCGCGCCGGCAAGTACGAAGGCTTGGCGATTGTGATCTTGCATACTTTTCTCCTCACGAAGTTATCTGGCCCAATATGGTAATGACCAAGAGAAGTGTCAAGTGCGGCCTCGGCTTTCTCCTTGCATTGCCTGGCTGTGCTTGATATATTGGCGAGCCTTCAAGCTCATTCAACAAGGAAAGTTATTCATGAAACCCGAACAGTCTCTGCGCCTTTTGCCTGCCATCGAAAAGCTCCTACAACACGAACGCCTTCAGAGCTTATCTTCGTCACTCTCTCCGGAAATTTTAACGCAATGCGCGCGGCGAGCCGTAACGGCTTTGCGAGCGAGTTGGATGCAGCAAGCTCCCGAAACTGTCGATGAAGATCTCGCATTGGATCAAGCCGTGGCGTTGACGCTCGAAGAAGCGGCCAAGCTACTCACGCCGAGCTTGAAAAAAGTGATCAACGGCACGGGCGTGATTCTGCACACCGGCTTGGGCCGCGCGGTGCTTTCGCAGGCCGCTAAACAAGTCATGCAAGAAGTGTTCGAGGGTTATTGCAATCTGGAGCTTGATCTTGCCACCGGTAAACGTGGAGATCGTCATCAACACGTTGAAAGATTGCTGCGCGATTTGACCGGAGCGGAAGCGGCTTGTGTCGTGAACAACAATGCCGCCGCCGTTTTCTTGGTGCTCAACACGATTGCAAATAAAAAAGAGATCGTCACTTCGCGCGGGCAACTTGTCGAAATCGGCGGCTCGTTTCGCATGCCGGAAGTAGTGAAGAAAAGCGGCGCGCGTCTCGTTGAAATTGGAACCACGAATAAAACCAAGCTGGCGGATTATGCCAATGCGATAACCTCGCGCACGGCCGGCTTTCTCGTGGTACACACGAGTAATTATCGCATTCTCGGCTTCACACACGAAGTCGAGTTGAAAGAGCTGACCAAACTTGCGCGCGCGAGAAATGTGCTCGTTGTTCACGATCTCGGTGGCGGCGTTTTAGTCGATCTGCGCAAGTGGAGCTTGCCATACGAGCCGGTGGTTTCGGAGAGCATTGACGCGGGCGTGGATGTGGCGACGTTCAGCGGCGACAAAGTGCTCGGCGGCCCGCAATGCGGATTGATCGTGGGCAAGCGCGAGCTTATCGGCAAAGTGAAAAAGAATCCTCTCATGCGCGCGCTGCGTTGCGATAAGCTCACACTCGCGCTTTTGGAGAACACGCTACGTTTGTTTTTGAATCCTTCTCGTTTAATAGAGCAACATGAAGTCTTTCGCATGATGGCGGAGCCTGTGTCCGTAGTGCAAGAGCGCGCGGAGAAGTTGCAAACGCTCTTGCTCTCTGCCTGCGGTGATCGGCTCGAATTGCAAGTTGCGCCCGCGGAAAGCGAAGCGGGCAGCGGCGCATTGCCTTTGGAAAAAATTCCGAGCTACGCCGTCATATTGAAGAGCCACGTGCTCTCGGCGAATGCGCTTGCCCAAAAGCTGCGCAGCGCGCGCGTGCCCGTGCTCGGCTACGTGCGCGAAGAGCGTTTATGGCTCGATATGCGCACGATTAATGATGAAGAATTGCCTCACATTTGTGCTTGTGTTTCAGCCGTATTGGCCTGAGGTAGACACGCCTCCTTCCCCGTTTATGCTTTGCTCCTACCGGCTCTTTCTTCCTGGTGTTAATTCTCCCTGCGAATCACGCAAACCTCGCCGCTAGTAAGTAATAATCCCCGAGTTGTTTTTGGCTGTTCGCCAAATAAGCCGGGCGGTTATGCCGCACGCCTCGCGTTGAATAATTTTGACCGCACAATAATGAACATTGCTTTGGTGATGGGATGCGCACGCTCGGGCACGAGCATTTTGGGCGAGCTGATCGCCGCGCATCCGGAAGTGCGTTACAAGCATGAAGCGCATGCGGTTTGGGACAAGGCCGGCTTGGGCGAAAACGACTCGCATCGTTTGACGCAGCAACATGCCACGCCTGAAATCAAGCGCGTCATTCGCAAAAAATTTGCGGAAGAGCAGGGCCAGTCCACGCTCTTCGCGGAAAAATGTCCGCGCAGCGTGTTGCGCGTGCCGTTCATTCGCGAAGTTTTTCCGGAAGCCAAACTCATTCACCTCGTGCGCGATGGGCGCGATGTCGCATGCTCCATGCTTCCCGGCATCGGCGGCAATGAGTGGCGTCATTTGAAGCCGCCGAGTTGGCAACAGCTCATGCACACCGAGCAGGGCATCATGCGTTGCGCGTGCGCGTGGAAGTCAATTATGGAGATCGCGGCGCGGGATTTGGCGAACACGCCGCACTTCATTTTGCGCTACGAAGACTTGGTGCGGAATCCTGAACCCAAAGCGCGCGAGTTGTTTGAGTTTTTGGAATTGCCCCTCACGCCGGAAGTCGCCGCGTTTTGCGCGAACATTCAAAACGAGACCGCGAACTCATATCACGCGCAAAAACAGGTGAAGTGGTTTCGTGAAGACCACGAAGTGCGCATTGGGCGCTGGCGCGAAAACCTGTCGCCGGAAGATGCGGTTCTTGTGGAAGAGTTGCTGCGCCCACTGTTGGCACAGTTCGAGTATGTTGAATAGCAATCGCATCGTTTCTCTTTGCCCTCCTCGGCTTGTCATTCTGTAAGAGCCTTTTTTAAGCGCTGGCGTTATGTCCGGCCCATAAAAAGGTTGCTTCCGAATGGCATGCCCGAAAAGGCGCGCAAAATTTCTTGAAAGCCTTTGACGAAATGAAGCCAACCGTCCTTTTCATTCTCTCATCAAATTACAGCGGCTCCACCTGGCTGGCTTTATTGCTCGGCAGCCATTCGCGCGCATTCTATGCGGGCGAGCTGAATAAGATGTTCCATGACGAGCCGATGCCCTGTCGCTTGTGCGAAGAAAAACAGAGTTCTTGTCCGGTCTTTCATGACGTCGCGCGGGTCAAGTCGAAGAATATTCACGCGACGGCGTTGGCGCGCACCGGCAAAAGCCTGCTCGTGGACAATTCCAAAACTATTTCGTGGAGCAAGAAGTTTATGGCCGACGCGCGCTTCGAGCGCCGTTACCTGCACTTGCTCCGCGATCCGCGCGCTCTCGCTTACTCGCTGCAAATGCGCAAGCGCAAGCCCGACTATCTCGATTGGATGGAGAAGAATTACGAGCTGCGAAATTTTCTGCGCGAGCATCGCTTGGAGCATCGCGTGGTCACTTACAACGAAGTCGCGGAACAACCCGAGGCGACTTTGACCGAAGTTTGCCAATGGCTCGGCCTGAAATATGAGCCGGCGCAAAAAGAGTATTGGAACTTCGAGCACCATGGCCCGGGCCGCAACGGCGCCACCGCGGCGTTCCTCGAAAACTATACGCCTTCCGAAGAGCAGTTCTATTCCAAGCACAAGCGCACGCACTTTCACGATCTGCGCTGGCAGGAAAAGCTTGAGCCGCAAGTGAAGCACGAAATTATGCACGACCCGCAGATGAAGCTGCTCTTGAAAGATTTCGGATTAGAGTTTTCGGCAACGGGATTGATGCGGGCAGATAGCAAAGTCCCCCTTTGAAGGGGGATTTAGGGGGATGTCATGGGTGCTAGTAAAAGTCGAATCGCACTATTTGTAATGTGACGCGATGACACCCCCTGGCCCCCTCAAGGGGGGAATTTATTAAGCAACATGATCGGTAAAACTATTGTGCATGAATTGTGGATAATCCGCTAACGCAACAACCTCCTCGCCAACTGCGCGACGATCCCGTGATCGTGCTCGGCATGCACCATTCCGGCACTTCGATTCTCGCCGAGATTTTGCACCGCTTCGGCGTATTCATGCAAGCCAACATGCACCATCACGAATCCAAGTTTTTTGTCGATCTTAATGACCACGTGATTATGGGCGGCGGCGCGAATTGGGCGCGTCATCCGATCATGCCAGTGGAAGAGGTGATGGCCAAACGCGAGGCTGTTGCCAAGCGCATTGCGAAGCACGGCTTGCTCAAATACCTCGATGCGGGCTATGACGGCGAAGCGCGCTGGGGCTTCAAAGACCCGCGCACGTGTGTGACTTTGCCGTTGTTCGTGGAGCTTTATCCCAACGCGCGCCTGCTGCACATCATTCGCAATGAAGAAGACGTGGCGATTTCGCTTGCTGCCAGCGACAAGCGCGCTCTTGGCCTAGAACCCAATCGGGAGTTTTGGAAAGAATTGCAAAGGCAACACCTAGCGCGCGTGCGCAAATATGCCCCGCACCAACGCTATTATCACGAGTTCAGCTATGAAGATTTTTGCTTGCGCCCGCTCGAGGTGGTGCAAGAGGTCTATCGTTTTCTCGATCTGCCCTTCACAACTGCTGTGGAGGATTTTTTGAAAAATAAGATCTATACGCATCGCATCAATATTTCAACTCAACCCCAAACTACTTCAGAGGAGAGCAACACCCATGTCTCTTAGTATTCCTCACGGCGGCCAGTTGATCAACCGCTTTCTGCAAGGCGAGGAGCGGGAAGCCGCGTTGCGCCGTGCGCGTGATTTGAAAAAAATTCTGCTCACCGAAGTCGGCGTTTCCGATTTGGAAATGATCGCCAACGGCGCGATGAGTCCGCTCACCGGCTTCATGTCCCAAGCGGATTATGAGAGCGTCGTTTTAAATATGCGGCTCGCGAACGGCTTGGTGTGGTCGCTGCCGATCACGTTGCCGGTTGCGAAAGCCATTGCCGACGAGCTGCACGAAAGCGAAGAAGTTGCATTGGTCGAAACGATTGAAGGCCAACCCGGCGCGATTCTCGGTCTCATGAAGATCACGGAAAAGTACGCCTATGACAAGAACCGCGAAGCGCGGGAAGTTTATCGCACGACCGAAGCCGCGCACCCCGGCGTCGCGCGCGTGCTCAATCAAGGCGAGGTTTATCTCGCCGGCGAAGTGTGGGTGGTGAATCGGCCCTCGAATATCTCCTTCGTCGATTATCGCCGCGATCCGGCGGAAACGCGCCGCATTTTTCAAGAACGCGGCTGGAACTTCGTAGTCGGTTTTCAAACGCGTAACCCCGTGCACCGCGCGCACGAGTACATTCAAAAGTGCGCCATGGAAATCGTTGACGGCTTGTTGCTGCACCCGCTCGTCGGCGAAACGAAGAAGGACGATATCCCCGCGGACGTGCGCATGGCGAGCTACGAAGTGCTCATCAAGGATTATTATCCCAGCCCGCGCGTGTTGTTGAGCGTGTTCCCCGCGGCCATGCGTTATGCCGGCCCGCGCGAAGCGATCTTTCACGCGATGTGCCGCAAGAATTACGGCTGCACGCACTTCATCGTCGGCCGCGATCATGCCGGCGTCGGCAAGTATTACGGAACCTATGATGCGCAAAAAATCTTCACCAACTTCGCGCCGGAAGAATTGGGCCTCACCACGTTGAATTTCGAAAACTCTTTTTATTGCAAGACCTGCGGCGCGATCGTCACCAGCAAGACGTGCCCGCACGA
>Ga0247727_10015114_pt1 | contig 12713 bp, 20 predicted proteins | sample WisWelCaveWW1625_FD_202498 | JGI IMG/M metagenome (GOLD analysis project Ga0247727, IMG submission 202498) | Biofilm microbial communities from Wishing Well Cave, Virginia, United States - WW16-25 | ecosystem: Environmental > Aquatic > Deep subsurface > Groundwater > Cave microbial mat | place...
TTGCTCGTCGTTTTATCGCCGCTAACCGAAACGGCGACGACTCGCATCGCATAAGAGCGGCTCGCCTCCAATCCGAGAACCGGAATGCGCGTGGAATCGCCATTCACCGGCACGAACGGCGTCTGCTGTTTGAACAGCGAATCAATACCATACTCAACGGCCATTTCGGCGGCATTGATCGAACGGGTCGTGACCACCGCGCTCAATACATTATTCGCATTGCTATTTGCACTCGCATTTAATATCGTTGGGAGAATGGCCGGCGTTTTGGGATCGACTGCGTTGTGGTTGCAGGCGGCGAAGATAAGGGCGCTCATGAAAAGCGCTGCCGGCCATGCTTTAAATCGTGCAGCGCGTGAAAAAGTTTCTCGTATGAACATGGGTCAAAGTCCTTTTGTTGGATGAATAAGTCCTATTTGTTTGTTAATGCTTTTTGAGCGGATAAGTTCTCGGCCATTGCAGGATCAAATATGATTTTTATCCATCGCTCCCGCCGCCATTTTCCCGCAAGCCTGCACGACCTGAAGCAGCGACGCAAAGCGCGCGTCTTTTGTATGGCCTTGACAATAACGAAAATGAATCTGTTGCACAATAACAGAAATTTTTAACAACCCATAAACATAATAAAACACAATATTGGAGATTTCGCGTCCACTTTTCTCCGCATATCGCCTCGCGAGTTGTTCGCGATTCAAATTGCCCGATAAATGTGTCAGACCAAACATTTTCATTTCCGGCGGATCATCCGGCTCAATCCAATAGCCGAGTGTTGTTCCCAAATCCATCAACGGATCGCCGATCGTTGCCATTTCCCAATCTAATACGGCAATGATTTTAGAAAGATCATCGGGAGCAAGCACGAGGTTGTCGTATTTGTAATCGTTATGAATGAGCGCCGCGCCCGACACGGGCGGCAGATTGGCGTTGAGCCATGCGATGACGCGCTCGATTTCGGGAATTTCATCAGTGCGCGCATTTTGATAGCGCTGCGTCCAGCCGCGAATTTGGCGCTCGCTGTAGCCTTCGGGCTTGGCGAGATCGCGCAAGCCGGTTTTCGCATAATCAATTTGATGAATCGCGGCAAGATTGTCGATGCAGGATTCCGACAGGCGACGCATCAACTCCGGCGACAAGTTCATCCCGACCGGCGGCTTCGCGCGCAAGATCACGCCGCTGACGCGTTCCATCACATAAAACGGCACGCCGATAATGGATTCATCATCGCAGTAGAGCGAAGGCTTTGGCACTTTGGGATAGATTTGGATTAAGCACGAAAGAATGCGATATTCTCGCGCCATGTCGTGTGCGGTTTTGATTTTCGCCCCCAACGGCGGGCGGCGCAAAACCAATTCGCGTTCGCCGAATTGCAAAAAATATGTCAGATTTGAATAACCGCTGGGAAACTGTTGAACGAGCAGCGAGCCGCGCAACTCGGGAAGTTTCGCTTTGAGATACATTTCGAGGTGATTCGTGTTTAACTCTTCACCGGCGCGGATGGCTTGAGGTTGATCAAAGAAAATTTCGATCATTGTAATTTAATAAAAACCTAAAATCACATCGTTTTAAAAATCTCCGGAAACGAATCGCGAACGCCGTTGATGACAAACTGAATCGACATCACCGCCAAAATCAAGCCGAGCAAGCGCGTCATGATGTTGATGGCGGTCTCGCCGACTTTCATGAGATACGCGCTGGCGTAACGATATGTCAAGTATGAAATCAAGCCGGAAGCGAGAATTGCGAGAATGAGAATGCCGGTTTCGATGGTGCTCGCGGCTTGCGTTTGCAGCGCCATCACGGTGGCAATCGCGCCGGGGCCGCTGATCAACGGAATGGCGAGCGGCACGATGGCGATGTCTTCTTTGGTTTGCGCTTCGACCTTTTCGCCCGGCGTGATGTTCACGCGCGATTTTTGCGCCGACAGCATGTGCGAGGCGATGCCGAAAAGAATCAAGCCGCCGGCGATGCAAAACGCGCCGATGGTGATGTCGAAAATTTTAAAAATGACGCTGCCGGTCAATGTAAAGAGAATAAGAATTGCGACGGCGGCAATGCACGCCCGGCGAATAATGGCGTTGCGCTCGGACTTGGAATAGTGATTGAGCAAGCTGGCGAAAATCGGCGTGTTGCCCAACGGGTCGGTAATCACCAACACCGCGACGAACGCATTTAACGTGAACGTCAAATCAAATTTCATTGACTTTGCGCCTCGCACTGCATACATTTATTTGCTTGCAGAAAGATACAAGGAAAATTGTCCAGAAGCAAAACAATTTGTGGAACAGGCCTATGTTTAAGATCGAACACCTCGATCACGTCGCGCTGGCTGTCAAAGATCTCAAACGCGCAACTCAATGGTATCAAGAAGTGTTGGGCTTGGAGCGGCGCTATCAAGAAGCGTGGGGCGAGGTTCCAACCATGCTCGGCGCAGGAAATACTTGCATCGCCCTCTTCCCGACCACGACTCAGGAGCCGAAGCCAACGCCGGATGACAACACTATTGCCATGCGGCACCTCGCTTTCCGCGTTAGCCGTAAAAATTTTGTGCAAGCCCAGCAGGAGTTGTCGCGTCGCGCCATTAGCTTTGAGTTTGAAGATCACGACGTCGCGCATTCGATTTATTTCAGCGACCCGGACGGACAACGGCTGGAACTCACCACCTACGAGTTTTAAAAAAAGAGAAAATGCTAAAACAGACAAAAAGATTGGGAACGGCGATAGTGTTGGCGCATGCCGTTGTGGTATGGCTGCACGGATCGGCGCATGAGAAACTTGGCGTCGATACGTTCGATTGGCCTGGTAATCTGTTCATTTATATTGTCATCGTGGCCGCACCATTCTTTGCAATGGTTCTGCTTTGGACGAAATTGCATTCGAGTGGGGTTTGGCTTTTACTCGGCTCGATGGCCGGATCGCTGCTCTTTGGCGCATACAATCATTTTGTTGCGATCACACCGGATCATGTTTCGCATCTGCCTGCCGGAGATTCACAAACGCTTTTTCAAATTACGGCGGCGCTATTGGTGATCGTTGAAATTTTTGGAGGTTGGATCGCCTGGCGGGCTTTGCGTGAAAGGCGCCAGGCAAAAATTTAAATCTGGAGTTTGCACTGCGGACGATTGAGATTAAGTCATTGCGCCCAAAAATTTTATATTTCCAACGGATAAAGGCTGTAGGCTTTCATCTATTGGTAAATTTTTATTGCTCCGACAAGTTATTTCTTGGCTTCAAATCCAAGTATCCTTTCGACCGATTTGACTTTATCCTCCGGCAAACGCGCCCCATCTTTAAAATCATCAATCTTGATGCGCGTCATCACGCGATCCGACATTTGCCGCACGGCGTCGTGGCATTGGCGAATGACGGCCAGCGCCGGCTCCCATTCGCCGATCAGGATCGTTCCCATCGGCGTCAAGCGATATTCCATGCCGCTTTCGTGCACGACTTTCACCGCGGCGGCGATGTATTGGCTAATGTGGGATTCTTCACCGATGGGAAGAATGCTAAATTCGATCATCACGTTTTATCGTTTTCCTTAAATTTCAACAATGCTGAATTTTCTGAATTACAACGTCCAGTCTTCAGTTCGAAGATTCGGCACCTTGCTGAAATCACGCTGATTGCGCGTTAGCAAGATTGCGTTTTGCAGAAGTGGTTTTGTTGATAAAAGCCATCCACCCTAGAAATTGTTCTTGGAAGCTGATTATTGTAGTGAAAATAAGATCAGGAGAGTGGCGCGCCAGTCTTGCCGACAAATTGTTTAATGCGGGCTGGGAGCGCCGTTGCAAAATCGTTAGGTGATCAGTATCTAAGACGTAATAGTTCATGACTCAGCATCGGCACGTTCTTTCTCGCGAATGGCTTGGCCCAAAGCCACAATTTCATCGAAAACGGGATCGTTTTCAAATCTACCGACAATCTCTTGCCACCACACGCGTTGGGGTTTTGAAGACAAACGCGATTTGAAAGCGGTAAATTCTTTTTCAAGAATCTCCACTCTTCCTTCTAATGTTAAACTAGTGACTGCCATAAATCCTCCGTTTTCAAATAAATTATTATGCAAAATTAAAGTACTAAATCTTCACAGCCTTGTCAAGCACAATTCTACTCCAAAAAACTAAAAAGGCCTAATTTTTACTCATATCTGAATCGGCACGCCCTCCGCCCAAAAGCTGCCATCCGGGCGAAATTCTTTTTTCCAGATTGGAACGGTTTTCTTCAACGTATCAATCGCAAAGCGGCAGGCTTCAAACGCCTCGCCGCGATGGGCGCAGGCGACGGCGATGGCGACGCTAATCTCACCGACTTTGAGATAGCCGGTGCGATGCACGATGGCGATGGCGCGCACCGGCCAGCGCTCGCGGGCGGCGGCGGCGATTTGCTCCATTTGCTTCAGCGCCAAACTTTCATACGCTTCGTATTCGAGGCCGACGACTTTTTCGCCGCGTGAATGATCTCGCGTCTGCCCGAGAAAGAGCACCACACCGCCGCTGCCGTCGTCGCCGACTTGGGCGAGAATATCGGCTGGGTTAATGGTTTTATCCGTAAGTTGAATCATGGCTGGTTGCTGGTCGCTTGTCACTGGTAGAGATGCTCGATCTACCCGCCGCTGACAGGCGGCAACAGGGCAATCTCGCTTGCATGGACGACTTTCGTATCTGCCGGAACGATTTCATTATTCACTGCAAATGACAAGGTATTCAAATGTTCGCGCAATTTTGGAAACCGTTCGGCGAGAATTTGGGCGATTTGGCGGGCCGTCGTTCCAGCCGGCACTTCCAAATCGATTTGGCCGGCGCCAGCCGCCTCGCGTAATATGGCAAACAGTTGTACGGTTATTTTCATCTTCTGTATTGTTGGAATTCGCATTGCCGGCGCAAATTCTTGTCATTCTGGAAGAAACTTGTTTGTTATCAAGCACCGTGCTCGTGTTAAAAAAGATTCCTCGGAATGACACGTTATTTGCAACCATTACTTTTTCATGTCCGTCTTGGGAATATACTTCAACGCGTGTACGTGATTATATCCCTGATGCGCCGGGTTCTCTTTGAAGCCGCGATAAATGGCGCGGCACTGGTAGCAAATCGTCACGGTTGGAATGACGTAATACAGAATGAAGTCGATCGCTGTCGCCACGAATAAGCTGATGAATTTGGTGTGATAACTGAAAATCACGCCAATCGCGAAGATAAATAAACCGAGCCGCGGGTTGAAATCTTTTTGCAAATAAAATTTTTCATGTCCGCACGCGCCGCAGCGCTCGATCACGTCGGTTTTTGCGGAAGTGAAATGCGATACCGTGACGTGACATGAATCGCAAGACAGACTCGAGGCCGGATTCCACGCGGTTTTTTGTTCGAGGTTGCAATGTGGGCAAATAAATTCGACGGTCATATTGTCATTTTTAAAATTTGCAACGAAAAGAGAACCGCAACGAAAAAACTTTTAAAATTGCGGGATGATTTGTAAGCTTAATTCAAACTCGGGTCATCGGGGACGATTTTAATCTGGCGCACAACATTGCGAAGTTTTTCCGCGTGTTGCAAACGATCGTCGATAATGCCGCGAACCACGTCGAAGCGCTCGGCGACGGCGGGGATTTCCAACAGGTGCTGCTTTTGCAGAATCGGTATATCGAGAGTCGCAGCAACTTGATTGACAACAGACTCCAGCGAAGCGGAGCGATCCAATTTCCGCTCTTCCAGATCGACGCCGAGGACATCGGTGAGATAGCGCAAAAAGCGGTTGAGAAAAAATTCGCGCGCGGCCATTTGTTCGTCGGTTTCCAGAAGAATGGGATCGTCATCCAACATTCTCACACGGGCGATGCGGTACGGATCGTGTTGCGCGAAATCGACGATCTCAAAACGGCTCAAGCCGCGCAGCAAAATATTCAAGCGGCCTTGCGGCAGTTTTTCGTGCGCTTCGATTTTGCCGACGCAGCCGATCGGGTGCACCGGCGGCGCGCCGAAATAATCGCGCTCCCACCCTTCCTGCAAAAGAATCATGCCGATTTTCTGATTGCCGCGCAGAGCATCGAGCACCATCATTTTATAGCGGACTTCAAAAATGTGCAGCGGCAAAAAAACTTTCGGAAAGAACACAACATTGGGCAGCGGGAAAATCGGGATTTTGAGGAGATTGTGCTCGCGCCCTTTCACGATTTACCTCCTTCCGCATCAAAAGTGTAACTTGCAACGCAAAGGGAACTGCAACCAAAAAATTTTTTAGATTGTTTTGCCATTCAGTTTTTCGCATGCCCAACGGGCATGCTTCTGCAACAATGCATCCGAATGTTGAAGAAATTTTGCGGCGATGGGTAAATGCTCTGCCACCCCGCTGTTGCCAATCGCCACCAAAACATTGCGCATGAAGCCGCGCCACTTCGCCCGCTTGATTGGCGAGCGGCGAAATTTTTCAAGAAAGGCTTCTTCGTTTAAATTCGCCAGTTCGTCGAGCCGCGGCGCTACGGTGTCGGGCCGCGGCGTGAATGCTGCCTCCGAGCTCACTGCGGCTTTTCGATTCCACGGGCAAACATCTTGGCAAATATCACAGCCGAAAACATGTCGCCCCATCTGCGGTCGCAACGCTTCTGGAATTTCATCGCGCAGCTCGATGGTCAAATAAGAAATGCAACGCCGCGCATCCAACACATACGGCGCGACGAATGCATCGGTTGGACAGGCGTCGAGACAACGCCGGCACGTGCCGCAACGATCCGGCGGCGGCGCGTCAAATTCGAGAACGAGATTGGTGATCAGCTCGCCGATAAAAAACCAACTGCCGAGACGTTGGTTGATCAAATTGGTGTTTTTGCCGAACCAGCCGAGTCCGGCGTATTTTGCAAAGACCCGATCCAGCACCGGACCGGTATCCACGTAGTAACGGCCCTTGTAATCCGGCCCGACTTCCCGTTCGAGAAATTTGTGTAATGCCGCCAACTTCTCGCGCAAGACCTCGTGATAATCATCTCCCCAAGCATAACGCGAAATCCAGCCCCGTCGCGAATCCTTAATTTCTATTGATAACGGCGACGGAGTGTGATAAACCACGCCGATGACGATAACCGACTGCGCCTCGGGCAAAATTTGCCGCGCCTCGAGTCGCGCCGGCAATTGCCGCTCCAAATATTTCATCTCGCCCGCATAACCATCTTGCAACCATTTTGGATAAAAGTCAAGCTCTTTGAATTGGGCAACCGGCGCAACGCCGGCGAGCTCGCAGCCGAGTTTGCGGGCGAAGGATTTGATGCGGTCAGATAGCGAGGCAGCAGGATTTTGCATATTTCGATTCATTGCGACCAATCAAAAGGAAAATTACTGCGCCGCCGCTCTTAATTTCTCGATATCACTATCTTGTCGTGGATTCCCATAAGCGTAGGAGCCAAACAAAATCACACGTTGTGGCTTATATTCAGCGACGAGTTTTTCCACGATACTTTGAATAGTTTTTTGCGCTTCGCATGATGGCGTTATCATCATTTACTCCACCTTCCTCTGCGACAACCTCGTCTTGATCGCCAAACGATTCTCGCGGCGGACGTTGGCGTCGTGCCAGCGGCGGGTTTCTTCGGGCGTGGCAGGTTGATACGGCGGCGCGAGTGTGGGCTTGCGTTGATCGTCGAGCGCGACGAAAGTGAGATACGCGGAGCTGGTGTGTTTGCGCTCGCCGGTGAGCAAATTTTCCGACCAAACTTTTGCGCCGATTTCCATGGAAGTTTTAAAAGCGCGGTTGAGCGCGGCTTTGACGATGATCATTTCGCCGATGCGGATCGGATGGCGAAATTCGAGATAATCGATGCTGGCAGTGACGACGGGGCGGCGACAGTGACGAGTGGCGGCAGTGGCGGCGCAAATATCAACGAGGTGCATGACTTTGCCGCCGAGAATGTTGCCCAAAATGTTGGCGTCATTCGGCAGCACCATTTCCATCATTTCCGCGGTGGGCGCCGCAACGAATGCGGAGGTGATTTCATTCATAGACGAGGCGTGAAATTCGCAGCCAAATTAACTTGCAACGAAAAGAGAACCGCAACGAAAAAAGCGTTTATCGAAAAAACTTTTATAGTTGAATCTCTAAACCTTCGTAGGCGGCGATGACATTTTTAAACAGCCGGTGGGCGTGCTCTTCGACGCGCTTCATCCTGTCGTCATCATGGCGCGGCTCGTGATGAAAGAGCACGAGTTGTTTGACGTTCGCTTTTTCCGCCACTTCGCAGGCCATGTCGACGGTGCTGTGGCCAAAGCCTTGTTTGGGATCGGCGACGTCCGTGTATTCTTCGTTGGTGTATTGCGCGTCGTGAATCAAAACATCCGCGCCTTGCGCAAATTTGACGATGCGCGAATCGCCGCCGCGGTAGCCTTCGGTGTCGGTCGCGTAAACCACCGCGCGACCGTTGTTTTGCACTTTAAAAATAAACACGCCGTCTTTGGGATGCGCGTAACTGTGCAGAATGCTCACGAGCAAATCTTCGTGGTGCAGCTCCGGCATCTCATCGCGGGCGGTGATCACGCGCGGCACTTTGTTGGAATTTTGAAACAGCAGGCGATCGGTGTCGGCCAGATTCACGATGACTTTGTGCGAATTCATTTCTTCGAGCCGCACCGGACAATAACGCGCGGTCATCGTTTCGGAAATGCTCTCGCGCAGATCGTAGCCGAGCAATTTCGGGCCAAATACGTACAGCGAGGTCTGACTCAAATACGCCGGTTGAAAAAATGGCAGGGCTTGAATGTGATCGTAATGGGTGTGGCTCAACAGGATCGAGAGGACGAGTGATTTGACATTGTTGGCGTTCTCGGCACGGTATTCCGTCAGGATTTGGTCGCCGAGGCCGATGATGCCGGTGCCCGCGTCAAAAATAATGCGATGATACTGATTGCGCACTTCGACGCAAGAAGTGTTGCCGCCAAATTTCACCGTCTTGGCACCGGGCACGGGATAGCTGCCGCGCACGCCCCAAAATTTGATGGCGAGCTTCGCCGAAATTTCCTGACTGGCGTTATCGGCCTGAGTTTGATTTACCATACGGACGTCTTCCTGAACCGAACCTGTCTTCGGACTCGCTTCCGAAGGGAGGTTGCGAATGGGCATAAGTTCCTCTTCCAATGCACGGACAAATCAAAATTTAAAAACCTTGCCGAGAATGCTTTTCTCTTTATCCGCCTCTGGCGCGCCGATTTGCGCCGCGAGCTGTGCGGCAATTTTGCGAAAGGCGTCTTTGATCGGCGACTCGCTTTTTTGTGCGACGATCGGCTCGCCTTGATCGCCGCCTTCGCGGATGCGAATATCGAGCGGCACTTCGCCGAGAAACGGCACCGCGAATTTTTGCGCCGCCGTTTTGCCGCCGCCGTGCGAGAATATTTCCGTGCGCTCGCCGCAATGCGGGCAGGCAAAATAGCTCATGTTCTCAATTAAACCTAGCACCGGAACGTTGACTTTGCGGAACATGTTGATGCCCTTTTTGGCGTCGCTGAGCGCCACATCCTGCGGCGTCGAAACAATCACCGCGCCGGTGAGCGCGACGGATTGCGAGAGCGTGAGCTGCGCGTCGCCGGTTCCGGGCGGCATGTCCACGATCAAATAATCCAGATCGCCCCACTCGACCTCGGTGAGGAATTGTTGAATCATGCGTCCGACCAGCGGCCCGCGCCAAATCACCGCGGTGTCGCCTTGATTGACGAAACCGATGGAGACGATTTTCAAGCCGTATTTTTCAATCGGCGCGATTTTGCCGGAGGGCGCGCCGGTGAGTTGCTTGCCTTCGGTGCCGGTCATCATCGGCACATTCGGGCCGTAAATATCGGCGTCGAGAAGGCCAACCTTCGCGCCGGTTTGCGCCAAGGCGATCGCGAAGTTGACGGCAACGGTGGATTTGCCCACGCCGCCTTTGCCGCTCGCGACCGCAATGATGTGTTTCGCGTTCGGTTGCGTTGGCTGCGGCGCGGCTGCCGGCGCCGGTGGGGTGAAAACGGGTAAACCTTTGGGTTGAAAATCTGCCATGAGTTTTAAAAGATGTTAGCCGGTTAAGTGGTTCGCCTGTTTGCCGGCTAACCGGCGAAACAGCCAGCCGGCATTGAGATTCCGGATGCTGCAACATTACAGTATCAGCCGGCAATGACCTCGTCTATTTCAGCATTCTTAATCTCTGGTTCGTCGCCGCAAGAAACGGCGATATCATTTTTTGACACACTCTCCAAATACAATGTATCCGGGCAGAAGTCTTGCCCATTCTTCCATTGAATACTTCCCAAAAAAGGCTTGACAGAGTTGAATAGGCTGAGATCTTTTAATTCCTTAAATATGCCGATATTCAAATAAGGCTTCACATCAAAAGTTCTGACTTCGCCAGTAGTAAAAGTTAAGATTAACTCATAATCAGGATTCGGTTTGACGTTTTTTACTCTGGGACTCATAATGCCTCGCTCCTATTTTAAGGGCTCAATTCTAAAAATAGTATCACCCTTGCTGGCTAGCTCCCAATTAGCCATTAATTCTTCCTGATGGATCTCGAGCCAAGCCTGAACTAATTTCATTTTATTTGCTTTTAGTTTGCCTTCCAATACTTGACCATCTGGAATTGAAAGCACCACTTCTTGGTCTTGGTACTTAACATGGACGTGAGGGATATGATGCTTCTTATTATCCAAATAATACATGGAGACAATGATTCCATAAAACATTGCTATAACAGCCATAGGGCTAACACCAATTAACTGGAGAACGACCTAACCGGCAAACCCTTTTTAATGCAACCGAAAAACCACGTAAAATAATAGAAATAACCCTGCGGCCAAATCACCGAGGGTGAAAAAGACCGCGAGGCGATGCAGCAATGCGAAGCGCGAACGCAACGGCGAGTCCGTGGGCGCGCTATCGAAATAGCCGATAGCTTGGCGCAATTCTTCCAGCCGTGGATTGAGATAAAAATATTGCCCCATCCAACTGCTGGACAGAAAAACAATCGCGACAACTTCCGCCGGCGAGGGCGCAGGCAATAGACCCTCGGAAGTTCGGACTAAACTGAACGTTACCAATCCCAATATAAAAAATATTTTCCAAATGTCAAAGGTTTTCAAGTACGTGCCGACCAGCGTGCCGGCGCGGCCTTGCGAGGGCACGGCTTGAAACGTTTTGGGCGTGACGACAAAGGCGAGCACGAAAGCTCCCCCGACCCACAGCGCGAGGATCATTAAATAAAAATACAACGAAATCCGGTCGAAAATCATGACGTGAATTTCCTCCTGAAGTCGTGCAAGTCCTGAAGTACAGCAAAGTTTAATTTTCAATCATGAGAATACCAAATTGCTCCAAAACCAGCAAATCCTGACCAAGAGAGCATATCTTGCTTTGGTAATTTAACAGTCTTACTTTTTCTTGTCTCCATTTCAATTCGTTTGGCACTTAAATAAAAACCTCTGAAAATCCCTAACTCAACCGGCATTTTCCAGCGAGGATTTCTGAAATTGATTTCTTTTCCGAAACCCAAATTTAAACCATAGATTGAGACATTATTATAAAATTTCTTTCCCAATGAATCATCGCGAACATGACCGAAAAATGTCACATTCGCAACACCGAAAATAAGATTCAAGCTTGGGTGCTCGGAACTCGGCTTATATTTTGCAGATAATCCCCAAGTTGCTACATGCGGCACGCCACCGAGATGAGCTTCGATAGACAAATTGTTTGAAACGAAATAGCCAATGGTATAGCCGCCTCGCGATAGTAATTCCCAATTGAAACCAATGGCAACAGCGCCTTTTTGGCAAAACCCAACTTGAACATAAAAAAGTAAAAGTGGTGTAACTAAAAAGCTTTTTTTCAGGCTACACATTTGGGGAATGCAACGACAATCCCCAAGAAAGCTTTTCCACGTCTTTCTCAATGAATTCTCCACAGCAAACTGGACATTTGTCAAATGCTTCAATTATCCGAATCCCTTTTCCAAGCGCGAAAGAAATTTTGAAACTCGCACGGTCTCTACCTGTTGATAGCGCTTGAGCGAAGAAAGCTCAAAAGTAATTTCCATGATTCACCTCAAGCTTGCAAACAATCTTAAATTGAAAATTTGCAATTTAAAATTTAAAATTTTTCTTTCGCGCAGACTGGAAGTCTGCGCTACGAGTTCATCTCTGCAACAATCGCCTCGGCCATCTCCATCGTCGAAGCTTTGCCGCCGAGGTCGGGCGTGAGCGCCTCGCCTTTTGAAGTGACGCGATGGATCGCCATGCGAATTTTAGCGGCGGTTTTCATTTGCCCAATATGCTCCAACATCAATATACCGGACAAGATGATCGCCAGCGGATTGGCAATGCCTTTTCCGGCAATATCCGGCGCACTGCCGTGGACCGCTTCAAAAACAGCGTATTTGTCGCCGATGTTCGCGCCGGGGACGAGGCCCAGGCCGCCGACGAGACCGGCGCACAAATCCGAAACGATGTCGCCATAAAGATTGGTGAGCACGAGCACGTCGTATTGCTGCGGCTTCATCACGAGCTGCATGCAGAGGTTGTCGACGATGACTTCCTGATATTTTATTCTCGAGTACCGCTTCGCCACGCTCTTCGCGGTTTCCAAAAACAAGCCATCGCTGACTTTCATGATGTTGGCTTTGTGCACCGCCGTCACTTTTTTGCGGCGATGCTTGACGGCATAATCAAAAGCGAATTTGACGATGCGCGACGAAGCTTTTCTCGTGATGATCTTCAAAC
>Ga0247727_10015115_pt1 | contig 12712 bp, 3 predicted proteins | sample WisWelCaveWW1625_FD_202498 | JGI IMG/M metagenome (GOLD analysis project Ga0247727, IMG submission 202498) | Biofilm microbial communities from Wishing Well Cave, Virginia, United States - WW16-25 | ecosystem: Environmental > Aquatic > Deep subsurface > Groundwater > Cave microbial mat | place...
CACCGGAAGACATGTCCGCACCGTGAAGCCAAGCCCCGAATTTTCTCATCACCCACTGCATCATTCGCCCCACGCCAACCCCGCCGTCCCGCTACCGCCCCATGACCGACATTTTCGATTCCAGAATGACCAGCCGCTCCCGAATGTCGAGTGCCAAGTCGATCTTGTCGTCCAGCACAGTCATCTTCAACTCGACCTTCTCGTCTAACCGGATAGATGCCCACCGTCACATCAAGTGAAACCGCTTCAAGACTTCCGCCACCTGTTTGTCTTGCCGCCCCAAGATCTGAAGTGCTTCAATCAACCCCTGTTGTTGACCTCTCATCTCCCCTATTTCTCCTTCAATCGCCTTGACCTTCGTTTCAAAAGGCCGGATCATCGTACGCCGATCCCAAATCGCAAAACCAATAACAGAAACCACAAGCGTCGTAAAAATAGCGGCCAACAGGTCAATCTTGGCGTCCATCGACTCAAAGCGTTTGTCAATCGAATCAAAGCGTTTGTCTATCGACTTGTCCATCGACTCAAAACGCTCGTCGATCATCTTGTCCATCATTTCAAACCGGCTATCCACCGATTCTTTGAACTCCTTAAGAGAAACCTCCAGTCGAATCAGACGATCCCGATCCTCCAGCGTAAAGGAAACATCTTTGGCAAACCCGCCCGACACGAAAACCATCGATAAAAACAAGAGAGCAATCGTTATCTGTCGAACCAAAATCGCCTTCAACCCTTCCCCCTTTTTAACGCGGACAACACATTCAAAGATTTTTTACTCCGCAAGGGTATCCATCACCTCGAAGGTCGGGAACCACGATCTCACTGAAGAATCTTCTGGATTTCGACCTCATCCCGCCACCGGATAGATGCCCACCGTCACATCAAGTGAAACCGCTTCAAGACTTCCGCCACCTGTTTGTCTTGCCGCCCCAAGATCTGAAGTGCTTCAATCAACCCCTGTTGTTGACCTCTCATCTCCCCTATTTCTCCTTCAATCGCCTTGACCTTCGTTTCAAAAGGCCGGATCATCGTACGCCGATCCCAAATCGCAAAACCAATAACAGAAACCACAAGCGTCGTAAAAATAGCGGCCAACAGGTCAATCTTGGCGTCCATCGACTCAAAGCGTTTGTCAATCGAATCAAAGCGTTTGTCTATCGACTTGTCCATCGACTCAAAACGCTCGTCGATCATCTTGTCCATCATTTCAAACCGGCTATCCACCGATTCTTTGAACTCCTTAAGAGAAACCTCCAGTCGAATCAGACGATCCCGATCCTCCAGCGTAAAGGAAACATCTTTGGCAAACCCGCCCGACACGAAAACCATCGATAAAAACAAGAGAGCAATCGTTATCTGTCGAACCAAAATCGCCTTCAACCCTTCCCCCTTTTTAACGCGGACAACACATTCAAAGATTTTTTACTCCGCAAGGGTATCCATCACCTCGAAGGTCGGGAACCACGATCTCACTGAAGAATCTTCTGGATTTCGACCTTCATCTAGTGGCCCATCTACCGCCACAACACCGTTAATCCCCCTGCGGCTGCAGGATGATGTTTTGTTCTAATTCACCAGGAAGCTGCGGGTGTGGTCGCAAAGCAGGTTTCGGTGGCGCAGGCGGCACCGGCGGCACAATTACGGGTGCGGGTGGTGCAGGCGGTGGCGGCGGGGGCCGCGGCGTCTCAATCTGGAGGTCTTCATATTGCGGCACCTGCTCAAACGCGGTCGCATCGTAAAAGAAAAACCCGCCCTGACGACTCTTGGCAAAATCTTCTAAACTCTTGTCGGTTGGGAGTGCCTCTGATTCACCAACCGCTTTCACATTCATCCGGTTCCGCGAAATACCGCCCGCAGCCAGATAAGTCGCCAACGCATCGGCACGACGTTTCGAAAGCGCCAGATTGTATTCGGAAGCCCCCCGGTGATCAGCCTTTCCCTTAAGGTCGAAAGAGATGACTGGATAGGCGTTCAAGACTGAAATAATCTCATTGAGCACCTTCGCCGTCTTCGGGGAAATCTCGGCCTGATCAAGCGCAAAGTGGACTTCGTTCGCAAGTTTTTCTAGTTTTTGTATCGCCACAACGACTGGAGGCTCGGCAGGAGGCGGGGGCGGCGGGACAACCACCACGGGTTGCGGACAGGCGCTAATCTGCTGCTGCGCCAGATCAGCCAGCTCCTCTGCCTTTTGAATGTACGGCTTGGCATGTCGCCAGCCCATCTCTTCCATTTCGTGGCCCGAACGAACCAACTGCACCTCGAACTCGGCAAGCGTCCCCTCGGCGCAACGAAAGTCCCGATGCGCCTTCATCTTGGCCGCCTTCTGCCACAGGTCTTCCCGAATCATCTGGCTACCAGCGATGATGGGGGTCTCCATGCTGATCCCCGTTCCACCCTGCTCCATCGCACGCGCCAAAAGATGCGCCTGCGTGAGCACCCCTTCGATAATTCCTGTGCGGTCATTCTCCGCATATTCATACCGAGCAAAGGCCACCCATGCCGTCGCCTTGGAAAGGTGGTAGCTCCCGGCGGGAACCCCAGCCGCATTGATGGCAGCCAAACGCCGCTCCAACCACTCAATCGTCCGAACATCCTCGACGATCATCTCGTCGGTAATCCGATCGGGTTCGGCGTTGAGCACCCCTTCTTCCGCGAATAGCACTGCGGGAGTCGCCCACCCCAAAAACAACGCGAAACCTAGCATCCATCTTTTCATCATTACGCTCCTTATTGGCCTGCCGCTTTCGGCAGCGCCGGGTTTACGATGGGATCACCACCGCTAAAAATGTCTTCGTCAAACTTCAACCGAAGCCGTAAATAGGGACCCTTTTGCGTATCCCCTTCTGGGGCTAATTCATCGTCGTCATAGCCAAAGAGATTGTATCCAGCGGAGACCCAGAAGTTGGCTCCGAGCAGATATCCGGTCTCAATCCCTAATCCATACTGGCGCGCCCCCTCGCCTGTTAAAAGACTCGCTGCAAACCCGGCGTCCCATCGCTCTGTCAGATCGTAGAGCACCCGCCCGCCAATCAGATGCGCGGTAAATCGATTGGAGAATCCATCGGCACGCTCGTCGATCCGCTTGGCGGCATACCGGCCGTTCAGGGTCACGACCCGCCAGGGCTGATAGTTGACATGGGTTGAGAAAATGTCCGCAGTGCGCCGTCCTGCCGCCGCATCTCCACGACTGATCCGGTGCTCAAACCGCCCAAGGCCACTGAGCCGGTTGCTATCGGTATCTCGGTAGGCCGCGCCGATCTGCGCCCGAATCTCTTCGGTGTCGTTCGTCTCCTGCATCGAATAGTGGGTTCGGGCCAGGATCGTCCAGTCACGATTGGCCTTCGTCGCTAACCCAAGCGTGTTGAGCCATGAACCGCCACCCGCCTTCACCCACCGCCGCTCGACACGTCCCGTCGCCTTCCAGAGCGGATTTGCCGTGTATTCCAGCGCCGCCGTCGCCGAAGTCGACTCCTTGTCCGCCGCCGGCCCGTCGATCTGGTGAATGCGCTCAAAGGTCGTATTCACGCGCATCCCCTCCGTTAGCGTCCAGAGGTTGCGCAACCCAATCGCCGCCTCGGCATCGCGGCCGGAGATCGCATCCCGCATCCGATACTCGTTGAAGAGATTGCCGTCTTTCATATAGGCCGTATCCAATCCAACGACCGTTGTGTTTTCCGTCTGCTGGTCGTTCAGGGCAAACCGACCGCTCAGACTGGAGATAAACTCATGCCGCGCGTAGAAACGGCCCCGATCGGAGAACTGGTAGTTTCCACCAACCGCCGCCAACTGCCGATCGGCCGACGAAATGTCCTGCTCATATTCACCGTAGAAATCGGCCGAAGGAAGGCTGGGCAACTTCGCAGTGACCTTCAACCCAACGCTGGTCGATTCGTTGGGGGTCGTTCCGATACTACTAGTCGACGCAGCCGCCGTCGTTTCATCCGAACGCCTGACCCGCAGCGCCACACGAACCCCCTCGCCAAACGATTGCTCTAGGCTGGCAAGAACCCCACGACGCTTTCCACCGGTCAGAAGGTCTTCCGTCAACAACCCTTCCAACCCGACGCGCAGACCCTTCGCCAAATCATAGCCAAATCTGGCGGTGATTTCCTGTCGTCCAGGGCCGATACCACCGGACAGGTTTTTGTACCCAGCATCGGTACGCGCCCAGGACAAGTCGGTGGTCAGTCGTTCATCGCCATGACGGAAACGAAGACGGTAACCTTCGCCCTCAACACCCTGGCTTTCCGTCTGGGCCGCTTCGGCGACGATCTTGCTCTTCTCGGTGAGCGTCACCGCCACTTCCGCGCCACGAATCGCGTACGCTTCGAGCGGATTTTGATCGTCCGCCACCATGGCGCCGACCGTCACCTGATCGTTCAGTTTTACCCGAACATCTCCGCCGGACACCCAGAACTTCTCGCCACCTTGCTCCACCTCATAGGTCACGCGGATGATCACGGGGTTGAGATTCTCATCAAGACTCGGCACCGGCCGACGGAAGAGAATCTGCCCCGTGAATGGATCAATTGCATAATCGGCATGTCGGGTCTGCGGATCGGTATCCACCGCCACGGACGGATGATTGCGGTCGCGCGTGATGATTTCGACCGTTTCACTATTCTCGACGATATTGGAATCCTTTAACTGGTAGGGACCTGAAATACCCAAGGCATCGATTTCATCGACCGCCTGCCGCGTATTATTTTCGCTGCCAAAGAGGTTGGCGGTCACCGACTCATCCTGATAGTGCCACTTACCGCCCGTGAGACTCCGGTTGAAACTAGCCAGCGACTGTCCGCTGGAGTCCACCGACGGACGCTGCGTAGAAAAGTCGCCGTAAAGCAAAGACGATTGCCCGCGATCAACCCGCACGTAGAACCGCTGCGTCGACTGCGCCTCGAACCCGCGGATCGACGAGTCGCCATAGACCGGATAGAAGGCATCGGGCTGAATGTCACGGAATAGGCGTTCCTTTTCCGATTTGTCGGAATCGTAGCCCAACGTCAGAAGATAGGAACCCTTCACTTTTCCCTTGAGGAACAGGGCCGCCCGTCCGGAAGCCGCCACTTTTCCTTCCCCATTCTCCCCGCCCGCAATGCGCGAGAGTTCCTCCTGGAAGCCATCTTCCTTGCGCACAGGAAGGACGTTGCCACGGTCAAGTTTATTGAAATTCAGAACCCCTTCTACAATACCGGCAGCAATCATCGGGCGAAGGTCGGGGTAGAACGAGAGACGTTCGGTCGTCTTGATGACACCCGTGGTCGCCACAATAACGACCTCTCCGGGACTCGACGGCCCCAGCAGAAGATAGTCGACGTGGCCCCCTTCCAGCATCACCTGAATCCCAGGCTCCTGCGGATCTAGATCTGTCACCTGCCACCGACCGGTATCCACCTCCAAGGTAACCGGCGTTCGGTAGGTCACTAGAAGACCCTCTTTATCTTCCAGTCGCACACCAACGACCGCAGGCGTCTGCCCATCGGCAATCGCATCTTTTGGCAGGACCAGTTTAATCTTGGAGACACCACCCGGCGCCAGGATCTTGATCTGCGCCGAACCGCGCACATTGCCGAAACTGTCGACTTCCGCCACCTCCAGAAGATTTTCTCCCGCCTCAAAATCGACCCCGATATACTCCCACACCTGCAGATTCCGCTCGGCCAACATGTCGCGCCGTCCGACCCGCCGCGCCGACACCTCCTCACCATTCACGGTGAGGCGGAGTTGGGCATCGCTATTCCCCTTCACGCGGATATTGCTCTGCGCCGTCGGCAACCGATCTCCCTCCGCCAGCGCGACAAAGCCCGGCGCGTTATCCAGCGTGCGCATCAGATCGTCCGTCACCTCGACCGCTACCGGCGCGGGTGAGGCCGATGCCGGCGGCGCTTCTACCGCCGCCTTCTCCTTCAGACCCTTTTCGGTCTCTGCCAAGTTCCCCTGTGGCACCCCGACGAAACCGCTGGATGGGAGCGACTTTGGATCCTGGAGTGCCTCCGTCTGACTCGTAGAAAGCGGTAACTTCACACCGCGATCTACCTCCGCGCCGAACACCACGCCTTGCGCACGACGGCGGTGAATGATGTCGGCCGCCTCAGGGCTGCAAGCGTCGACCGCAAAATCGACCCGGTGCGCCTCACCTTTGAAAAGGTCGACAAACCGACTTCCGCCATCACTGCCGGCACGATTGACCGTTGGAAGCGCCCGCGCTCCAGCCGGCAACGAGGTCTCGTCCATCTTGAAGATATGGGTAATCGGCTTTAACCCATAGAGGCTGTACTTGCCCTCCGAGTCGGAAATCACGAACGTGCCATCCTCCAGATAGAACCGCACGCCGGGAACCCCCAACTCTTCCGAATCTTGTTCCAGATTATCGTTGCAATCGGCGAAGACCTTGCCAAGGATATAGGCCTCATCACTGAAGACCCCTTTCGTTACCTTCACCTTCGCGCGAGCGGTGTTCGAAGGTTTGGCACCAGATGCTGCCTCGGCATGCGCCATATTCACGCCATCACCCAACGTGGCGCCAACTTCAATCCGAACGCGGTAAGTGAGCGTCTTCTCCTCACTCGCCTTCATATTGCCGAACTTACCGAATCCAAAGGTCAACGACGGGCCAGCGCCCCCTTTGGGATCGCCGATCGTCTTTCCGTCCACCTTCGCCGTTCCACGCTGGTACGCAAAGCCAACCGGCAGGAGATCCGCTACCGTCACGCCAGCCGCATCACCTTTATCATGGTTCTTCACTTTGACCGTGTAGACCACCGTCTCGCCAAATTCAGCGGTTGTCGGGGCTACCGATTTCTGGATGAAGAGATGCTCCTCGAGTCCCTTATCCGGCGGATCAAGCGGCACATCAAAGACAATTGCGCCGGTCGATATCGAAACCTCGAACGCCCCGCCATACGAGCCGCCCGGATTACCTGAATTGATCGTTCGACCAAAGCGGTTTCTCAGATCAATCGGAGACACCCCCGATGGGAACGTGTAGCCGCTCGGTGCCACGATCCGCAGCTCATATCGGCTCGGTCGCACCAGCGGGAAGACATATACCCCGTTTGGCCCCGTGATTATTGTACTTGGGGCAGACGTTACCGTATCCAGTTCGAGGACCTCGGCAGGGCCTGGGAAACCATCGGCCCTTCCCGCGCCCCTGACATCAAACAGCGTCACCGTCGCGCCTGCGACCGGCAGGTTGGTCTTGCTATCGAAAACAACCCCGGAAGGATCAATGAGGATCGTTGCCGTCACCGTCACGGACCCGCACGGCATCTCCGCTGTCAGGCGATCGCCTTTGGCAATTTCCATAATCTTGTTGCCGGGAATCTTCCCTCCAGCATTTGTCAGCGGGGCAGGGGTAATGACGAAAATCCCTGTGTTTGGCCCCGTCTCTATTGCGTCATAGGACTCAATGTCTCCCGTAATGGCCGAGGTGATCACGATCACCTTCGTCTCAACAACAGCCGCGTTCTCATTACACGACGCGGCATTGGCCTGAACAAACAGCGGCATGCCGATGACCATGCTCCTGGCCTGCTGGCTAAAGGTTGTATCGGTATAGAACCCAATCGTCGATTCGCCTACCTTCAACGTATCCGTAGCCGGCGACCCCGCCCCGCCGTTACTGGAAGTCGGCGCCGTCGTGGTATTTACCACGGTCGCCGTCGCCGTCACCTCTTGGGTAATCGTGCAGATTTCACCAGGCGAAAGCGTCTCATCCGTCAGCCCAACTCCCGTCTTATTCTCGAGGCCGCCGACCAGGAGGCCGTCAACCTGACGCAGCACCGAACCAGACATACAGGAAACAACCGCGTTGTCACTATTCGTAAGCCCCACGGGATAGATATCCGAGAAGCCGACGTTGAGCAGATCCGCCGTGTTCTTGGCAGGATTGGTTAACGTGATCGTCATGTCCGATGTTCCGTCAGACGCAATGTTTGCCGGATTAAATGTCTTCGTGATGACCGGCGGAAGGATACTCACAACCTTGACCGTTGCCACGGCCGGAAGACCCGCACCCTGATCCGACGTTGGGGCATTGGTGGTGTTGACGTAATCTCCCACGCCACCAACACGGATAACCCGCGTGATCGTGCAAGCACCCCCAACCGGAATTGTGGCGTCGGTGAGAGCGATTCCGGTCCCGTTATCTTCCCCCCCATTTACGGTCGCCACCGCCCCCGTCGAACAAACCGGAGCGGGAACGCCCCACCCATCAGCATTCGAAAGACCGGCTGGATATCGATCGTTGAGCACCACACCCGTCAACGGCGCCGTATTGGCCGACGGGTTCGACACGCGAATCGTCATGAGCGTCGTCCCGTTCGCCAAGACGAGCGACGGGGCAAAGGACTTTTCAACAACCGGCGGCAGAATAGCCGCAACGATCAATGCGGCCGAATTGCTCTGTCCGTTACCTCCCTCCACCGAAGAGACCGTAAACGACCCGTTCGTATACTGACCCAACACCGACGTCCTAATATTCACCGATACCGTACATGTCCCGCCCACAGGAAGGGTCACCCCCGTCAGCGCCACCGTCAGATCATCCGCCGTATTCCCATCGGCCACATTTCCGCCGCAGGTGTTAGTGAAGTTGTGGGTAGCAGACACCTTCATCGGCCCCGGTGTCGTCGGCAACGTGTCGGTAAACGTCACACCCGTCAGCGGAATGGAGTTGGCCGACGGATTCGTAAGAACCAACGTTAGCATGCTCACCCCGTCGGGGTTAATCGCCGATGGGGTGAACGATTTGGAGATACTCGGCGGCACAACCACTGTCAGCGTGGCCCTCGCCTCTAGGCTCACGCCACCCTCGGACGATGTCGCTGCGACCGCATTGACGACCGTCTGTGTCGCTGTCACCTGCTGGATAATCGTGCAGGTCTCGCCCGCCGAAAGGGACCGTTCGGAGAACCCCACGTCACTGGTACCGCCCGTCAAGGTTATCGGGTTGCCACCACAATTCCCCGACCCGGCCACGCCGTTCCTCATGCCATCAGGATAGACATCGTTCATCGCCACACCGGTGAGCGCTGCCGTGTTCCCTGATGGATTTTTCACTGTGATCGTCATCGTCGAGGTGCCGCCGACAACGATACGGGCCGGATCAAACGTCTTCGTCACCACGGGAGGGAGAACTGCCACAAAAGTCAGCGTGGCCGTCGATGGTTGCCCTACGGCGCTTTCCTTTGAAGTGGGCGCCGCCGTCGTGTTCGTCACCGTCGCCGTCGCCAAGACGCCCTGTGTGATCGTGCAAGATTGGCCCGGTTCGATCTTGCCGCCATTCATTCCAACGGATGTCCCATTTGCCACCCCGCCGGAGAGGTTTGCCGTCGATCCACCGCTGCTACAAACAACAGCCCCCGAACCGCTATTCGTCAGCCCCTGCGGATAGACATCCTGAACCGAAACCTCTGTGAGATCAGTGGTGTCATTACCCACCGGATTCGTCACGATGATTCGCAGCGTCGAGGGCTGGCCAGAAAGAACCACGGCAGGGGTAAATGTCTTTGTAACCACCGGCGGCAGCACGGAGGAAACCGTCAGCGTCGCCGAATCTGGTGTCCCCGTCACAGGGGTGGCTCCCGCGATCGCCGTCGGCGCCTTCGTGGTGTTGGTGTAGGTCTCAGTCGCCGTCACCTCCTGCATAATAGTGCATGAACCCCCAACGAGAAGGGTGCCGGTGTTCATCCCAACGTTGGATGCCCCAACGGCACCCGTCAATACCCCTGAAGAACCGATTGAGCAAAATATCGATCTGACGCTCTGGTTCACAAGCGTTCCATCAGAGTAGATGTCGTTGAGTTTCACAGAACTCAGCGTCCCGCTGTTATTGGATGGATTTTTGATCACGATTGTCATCGTGGAGACGCCCCCGGGGGAGATCACCGCAGGGACAAAGGTCTTCGTAACGATCGGCGGCAGCCCCAACGCAACAGACGCAACGGTCAGCGTCGCCGTCGCCTCGTGAGCCGACCCCGCGTTGGCGCTCCCCACGACACCCGTACTATTCAGGTAGGTTCCGAGGGGCGCGGCCACATCCACCGAAACATCACAGCTGCTGAACGACGGCACCGTGACGCCAGAAATCGCGACCGATGTGACCCCTGCGACATTGCCGCTATTCACCGTTCCACCACAACCGTTACTAAACGCCGACGTCGCCGCCACAAGCATCCCGGTCGGGAAGGCGTCCACAAACGACACGCCGGTCACAGCCACACTGTTCAAGTTGGTCAGGGTGATCATCAAGCGTGACGTCTGCCCGACCAAAATCGCAGCCGGACTAAACGATTTTTCGACCTCCAGCGAGCCAATCACAATCAATGCCGCCGATGCCGATGCGCCGCTTCCCGCATTGCTCGTCGAAACGGGTCCGGTCGCGTTTTCATACCGGTCAGCGGAATCGCTGGTCACCTTCACACTCACAACGCAGCTGGCGTTGGGAGATATTGCCCCACCCACCAGCGACAGCAGATCGTCTTTCGCCGTAGCCGTCACCGCGCCACCACAGGAATTGGATAGCGAAGGGGTCACGCCGTTGACTAGGCCAAAGGGGTAGTTATCGATAAAGTCGACGCCTGTCACCGCCACCAGATTGGGATTAGTGAGCGTGATCGTCAAGGTCGCTTCCCCGTCAACGCGGATGGAGGCCGGAGAGGTGGTTGGAACCGTAGAAAATGCCTTCTGCACCGTAATGGGATTGAGTGCGCTCACGATGAGGGTTGCCGTGGCAACATTACCGGTGCCGCCATTAGCCGATGTGACGGCCGTGCTCACATTTGGATAGGTGCCCGACTGCTGCGCGACGACATTGACCGACACCGTGCAGGTCCCGCCCACCGCAATCGTCCCGTTCGTAAACGACAGGACTGTCGCGCCCGCACCCGGGGCAAAGATCGGGGTACCACATCCACTTGACGTTGTACCCAAAGGATTTGTCACGACCAACTGTCCCCCACCAGAGAGCGCCGCAGGAAGGCTGTCACTGAAGCCAGCCCCCGTAAGCGGCACGGTGTTCACTGTCGGATTCGTGAGGGTGAAGACCAGGTTACTGACCTGCCCCGCAACAACGGAGATTGGAATAAACTGCTTCGCAATCGTCGGCGGTGCCACCACCAAAAGGGTCGCGCTGACCGCCGCCACATTCCCCCCCTCGCTACTCGTCACGCCACCGATCGGAATAATATTCGTCAACGACCCCGCCACACCACCCGTGACATTCACCAAAATCTCACAACTACCGCCCGCAGCAATCGTCGCGCCAGCAACCGTGAGCGCGGTGTTGCCCACCAGGCTCGCATTGCAGTTACTACTAAGATCATGGGTCACCGATGCCGTCATTCCCGACGGGAACGTATCGGTCAAACCGACAGCCGTTAATCCCAACGCCGTGTTTGGATTCGCGATCTGAATCCGCATCCTCGCCATACCACCCTGCGGAATCGTATTCGGCGTGATTGTTTTCGTGACGGTCGGCTTGAGCGTCGCGCTCACCGTTAGCGTCGCCGACGCCTCCGCACTCGGAGCGGCCTCAGCCGAGGTCGCCGGCGCGACGATATTGGGATATCCCCCTGCAACCGTCGCCGTCACACCCACCACAATCTCGCAACTGCCACCCGCAGCAACACTCCCGCCAGAAATGACGACCGATATCGCGCCCACGACATCCCCGCTATTTACTGATCCACCACAGGTATTGCTAAACACCAGCGGCTCCGCCACAGTCATCCCCGTCGGGAAAATGTCGGTCACTGACAGGTTGGTAAGAGCAACAGGATTGGGAACATTGGCGACGGTAATTTTTAGCCTGCTCGTTGTCCCCGGGATGATCTCGACGGGATCGAACGCCTTGATCACCGTCGGCGGGGCAACAACCGTCAACGTCGCTCTCACAAGAGCAGCGTTCCCGACACGACCGCCAGGCACGCCGTTATCCGCCATCACCCCATCCGCAAAAATACGGTTCGTCAGCGTTCCCGCCGTACCACTCGTCACACTCACCTCAACATCGCAACTGCCACCTGCAGCAATCGCCCCACCCGACAACGTCAGCACCGTTTGGCCCGAAACGATAGGGCTCGTCAGACTCCCGCCGCACGTAGTCGAGGGAACTGCGCCGACCACAACCGCCATCCCGACAGGGAAGGTGTCCGACATCGAAAGAGTAGACAGCCCAAAACCCGTATTCGGATTCGCAATCCTCACCGTCATCACCGCAGTGCCGTTCACAGGAATCACCGACGGAAGAATAGTTTTGGTCACCGTCGGGCCGAGAAGGGTCACATTCAACGTGTCGGTCGCCGCCTGCCCCATCCCGCCTTCAACCGAACTGGCCACCGTCGTATTGGTATAGACACCGGGACCGCCAGCCACCACATCGACCACCACGGTACAGGTCCCGCCCACCGAAAGGGTCACCCCTGTCAGCACCACCGTCAGGTCATTCGCCGTATCCCCATCGACCACCGTTCCGCCGCAGGTACTACTGAAATTGGGATTAGCAGCCACCTTCATCTGCCCCGGCGTCGTTGGCAACGTGTCGGTGAACCCGATCCCAGTCAACGTCGCCGTGTTCCCCACAGGATTCGTTAACGTGAAGGTCAACCGGCTCGCCTCCCCGACGACAATTGAATCAGTGCTGAACGATTTAACAAGAGTCGGCGGCGCCACGACATGAAACACGACTTTGTTCGTTGGTGTCTCCTCC
>Ga0247727_10015116_pt1 | contig 12712 bp, 8 predicted proteins | sample WisWelCaveWW1625_FD_202498 | JGI IMG/M metagenome (GOLD analysis project Ga0247727, IMG submission 202498) | Biofilm microbial communities from Wishing Well Cave, Virginia, United States - WW16-25 | ecosystem: Environmental > Aquatic > Deep subsurface > Groundwater > Cave microbial mat | place...
TGACGCCGATCGAGCTGTGGCGAACCTACGTGCTGAACGGCACCCAGTACGTCGCGATGCTCGAGCTGCGCAACGCGATGGCGTTGCGCTCGATCTTCTCCAAGCGTCAGCTCTTCCAGCGCATGGCCGAGTTCTGGACCGATCACTTCAGCATCTCCCACGACAAGTCCTACGAGATGAAGACGGTCGACGACCGTGAGGTCGTGCGGGCTCACGCCCTCGGCAACTTCAAGGACATGCTGATCGCCTCGGCTCACAGCCCGGCGATGCTCTACTACCTCGACAACTGGATCAACTTCGCGGGCCTCGCCCAGGAGAACTACTCGCGAGAACTGCTCGAGCTGCATACCCTCGGCGTCGGCGGCGGCTACACCGAGACCGACGTCAAGGAGCTCGCCCGGTGCCTGACCGGCTGGACGATCACCAACAGCGCGTTCTTCTACGGAAAGTTCGCGTTCCGGCCGGCTCTCCACGACGACGGCGCGAAGACCGTCCTGGGGTTCAACATCGGCGCCGGCGGCGGGATCAGCGACGGCGAGTTCATGCTCGGGCGCCTGGGCAGCCACAAGAGCACCAGGAACTTCATCGCCACGAAGATGTGCCGGTGGCTCCTGTCTCACAACCCACCCGATCAGGTCGTCGAGAACGTGAGGGGCGTGTACCACCAGACCCAGGGCGACATCCAATCGATGGTCCGCGAGATCTTCCGGGACGAGAACGTCGATGCCGCCCGGCCCGTCCAATACCCCAAGCTCAAGCGGCCGTACCACTACATCGTGTCGCTGGCGCGCGCCGCGCAGGTCACGGTCGGCAAGGACGCCTACACGATGCGCGGCGACTACCTCATGTACTGGATGTACCTGCTCGGCCAGTATCCGTTCGGACGGGCGACTCCGGACGGCTATCCCGACAAGATCGAAGCCTGGGGACAGTCGCTCCTGCCCAGATGGCAGTTCGCCAGCGCGCTGTTCGACGGCCAGATCCCGCACGTCACGGTGCACCTCGACCGCCTTGAAAAAGAGGTCAACGGCTTCCAGCGCCCGTTCCTCGCCGAGCAGCTCAACTACCTGTTCATGGGAGGGGCGATGGCGGAGAGGGACATCGCCGAGGTGCAGCGCTACGTCGACAACGCGCCGTACTACGACGAGAGAATCATCCGCGAGGCGATGGCCCTCGCCGCCTCCTCGCCGAGCTTCCAGTACTACTGATCTTGAGGACGCCCTCGCCCACGGTTCGCATCGAAAAAACAGCCAGCGGAGAAACCTCCCGTGCAACCCGTCAACGACACTCAACCGGCCTGCGACGATCTCAAGTCCGCGAGTCGTCGCTCCCTGCTTCAACGATCCGCCGCCCTGGCTTCGATCGCGATGGCCGCGCCATTTGTGGTCAGCCGGCTTTCGAAGTCCGCGAACGCCCAGGGCGGCGGTGAAGGCACGGCGGACACTCTTGTTCATGTCTTCCTGCGCGGGGGCATGGATGCGCTCACGACGGTCGTGCCGTACGCAGACACGATTCTCTACTCGTGGAGACCCAAGCTAGGAGTGCGGCCGCCCGGCACGGGCTCGAATGCCGCGCTGGACCTCGATGGGTTCTTCGGAGTCGCGCCGGCGTGTGCGCCGCTGCTCACGCCGTACCTGGACGGCAAGCTGGCGTTCGTCCACGCGGTCGGGTCGCCCGACCACTCGCGCTCTCATTTCGACACGATGGCCTCGATGGAGTTCGGCATCCCGCTGCAGGGTCTGGGCTCGGTCAACGACGGATGGATCGGCAGGCACCTGCAGAACGTGCCGCCAGCGGGCAGCGCGGCCGTCCTGCGCGGATTCGCGGTCGATTACCTGGTCCCGGCATCGATGCTCGGCGGGCCGATGATCGTCAGCACGCCCGACCCGCCCAATTTCGATTTCCCGGGTGAACCGGGAACCGCCGGCGTGCGCCGCCGCCGGGTGCGCAGGATGTACGTTCAGGCACGGGAGCCCCTCTCGAGCGCGGGCGTCAACGCGATCGAGGCGATCGACCTGATCAACACGGTCGACTTCGCCGGTTACGTTCCGGAGAACGGCGCTTCGTACCCCAACTCGTACTTCGGAATCTATCTCAAGTACGTCGCCGCCATGATCAAGGCGAACCTGGGCATCGAGGTGTACTCCGTGGACCTGCACGGCTGGGACACCCACGCACAGCAGGGACCGGTCGACGGGGGCTACATGCACCTTCTGCTCTCGGACCTGTCTCGAAGTCTGGAAGCCTTCTACAAGGATCTCCAGGCCTGCATGGATCGGATCGTGGTGGTGGCGGAGTCGGAGTTCGGCCGACGCGTCGAGGAGAACGTCAGCGAGGGAACCGACCACGGCTTCGCGGGCGCGATGATCGTCATGGGGGGGCACATCCAGGGGGGGCAGGTGTTGACGGACTGGCCCGGGCTCGCGGCCGGCAAGCTCAACGACGGCGACCTCGACCTGACGTTCGATTACCGCGACATTCTCGCGGAGATCCTGCAGAACCGGATGGGCCAGACGCGCCTCGACCTGGTGTTTCCCAATTACACGCCGCAGTTCCGCGGGATCACCGGGTGACGAAGGCGCGGCGCCGTCCGGACGATTCGTATCCGCACGGCGGGAATGCGGCCGGCGAGTCGTGAACGACCGACCTGGTGCGGCGATGCAAGCGCACGGGCGGCTCTCGGCTATCAAGTCGTATCCTCCTGCGCCGACCGCAAAGTAACGGGCCCCGAGCCAATCCTGGACCAGGCTCCGAGCGGTCGTCTTCCCGTTCCCTGAACCTTTTTGGCTTGCTTGATCGTCTGGCTTCCCGGTCCTCTGGCTTTTCGAAGGGATCACCACGTGACATTCCCCAGTTCCTCATCGATTCGACGCGCGGCGATCATCGCCTCGCTCGGCCTCTTCTGCGGTGCGCCGTCGTACGCCTCGCAAATCACGGGGATCAGCGGCTTCTCCGGGAATCCGGCGAGCGGCGGAGCGACCTGCACGTTCTGCCATGCAGGTGGTCTTCCGCCGACGGTGAGCTTGAGCGGTCCGACGACCTTGTTCACCGGCCAGAAGGCCTTGTATCGATTGAAGGTCTCCGGAGGCCAGAACGTCGCGGCGGGCCTCGACGTGTCGGTCAGCGTGGGAACTCTGACGGCGGTCGAGGCGGATACATACATCTTGAACAAGGAAGTGACTCATAGCCAGCCGCGCGTGGTCGACGCCAACGGGGATGCGATCTTCACGTTCGAGTACACTGCGCCCATCGGCTCGGCGACGGTGACGATGTACGGCGCGGGAAACTCCGTGAACTTCGACTTCCTGAACACCGGAGATCTCTCGGACGCGACGACGTTGACGATCACCGTCATCGACTGCGACGTGACCTTCGTCACCTACGGCAGCGGCCTCGCCGGAAGCGGCGGGTTCGTGCCGTCCTTGACCGGCGATGCGGGAACCTGCACGGGCAGCTACGTGATCCACATCGACAACGCGCTGGGCTCGGCCAGCGGTTTTCTGCTTGTGGGATTCGCCCAGGCGTCGATTCCATTCCACGGCGGCAGTCTGCTGGTCAGCCCGATCAACATGCGCCTCTATTCGATCCGGGTGGGCGGGATTCCGCTTCCGGGCGCCGGCAATCTCGACATTCCGGGGATCGACGTGTCGGCGTTCCCGGGCCTGACTCTGTACCTGCAGTCGATGTTCTTCGACCCGGGGGCGGTCGATGGACTGTCGATGACCAACGGGCTCGAGATGAAGATCCTGTGATCGCAGGCCATTCCCGCCCGGCGCCAATCCACCGGCGGCCGGTTGCGACCTGCAGTCGATAAGGGTCCGTCCCGAAATAAGTGTTCCGTTTCGGCGAGCCATCGGCGTCGATGGCTAGGCGCGCCGAAGCAGGCAACCTTCTTGGTTTCCAAGGAGGCGCAACAACGCCAGCGGCGGCGAGGGCCGGCGAAACGGGTCAGTTATTTCGGGACGGGCCCTAACGCTCGACCTTCCTCCGGGCCAGGAGCCTGCCTGCCCGGTTCGTCGTGGTGGAAATGGATTCCGTGCGGGACGACTGTCGGGGCGGGGCCTGTGGCCGGCGTCGGGTGCGACTTTCCAAAGTTTTTCCCTGTGTGTGCGGAGGGGGTGGGCGGCGTCAAGGCGGTTTCCGGGCGGGGCCGATGAGCTTCTCGACCCTGGAGCCCGATTCCACGCGGGAGAGCCCGCCGGAGAGGCGGGCTCCCTGCAAGGAACGCCTCCCCGATGAATGAGCTCCTCTCGGCCGAGCCCTCGATCGTCGATCTTTCCCGGTCCGTCCGTACCGGACTGCGATCGGTGATGGCCCTTCCCGACGAGGTGATCGAGCTGGTGCTGGTCGCATTGCTGGCGCGCGGACATGTGCTGGTGGAAGGCGTTCCCGGGACGGGCAAGACCCTGCTCGTCAAGACTCTGTCCCGGATCGCCGGCCTCGACTTCAAACGGATCCAGTTCACCAATGACCTCATGCCCTCCGACATCGTCGGCTCGTCGATGTGGCGGCCGGACAGCGGCGAATTCGTGTTCGTGCGCGGACCGTTGTTCGCCAACGTGGTCCTCGCTGACGAGATCAACCGCACCAGCCCGCGCACGCTTTCCTGTCTGCTGGAGGCGATGGAGAGCGGCAACGTGTCGATCGACGGCAAGTCGGAAAGGCTGGCGGAGCCGTTCTTCGTCCTGGCGACGCGCAACCCCATCGAGTTCCACGGGACCTTTCCGATGCCGGAGGCCGCTCTCGATCGTTTTCTGGTGCGGGTGACGACCAGCTACCCGGAGCCCGCCGCCGAGCTCGAGCTGTACCTTGGCCGCGATCCGGAGTCTCTGTTGGAGGAAGTCGAGCCGGCTCTGCGGCGCGAAGAGCTTCTCTCGATGATGCACCGGGTCGAAACGGTCCGCGTCCAGAGACCCGTCGCGCAGTTCTGTCAGTCGGTCGTGCACGCAACGCGGAACCATGCCGATGTGGTCCTGGGCGTCAGCACTCGCGCGGCGCTCTCCTGGCTCAAGGCGGCCCGGGCCCGAGCCGCGCTCAAGGGCCGCGACTACGTTCTTCCCGACGACCTCAAGGTGCTGGTGAGACCCGTCCTTGCTCACCGGATGGTCCTCCGGAGCGGCACGGACCCCGGAGAGCTGCTGGCGGATCTGATCGCCAGGGTGGACGTTGCGCTGTGAGATCGTTCGAGGCCACTTCGCTCGGGATCAAGGCCCTGTCGTTCTATGCGGTTCTGGTGCTGGCATTCTTCGCCGCCCCGTACAACAACCTGTTCTTCCTGCTCTTGTGCTTCCTGTCGGTGCTGGGGTTGTTCAGCGTGTGGTGGACCTTTCGCAGCCTGGATGGCGTCGAGGCGTCGGTTCGTGAGCTCGCGCTGCTCCCCTCTCACGAGACGCATCCACTCCTGGTGGACCTGTGCGCGCGCACGGCGAGACGCTTCGGCGTGATGGTCGAGCTGTCGATCGACCGGTTGGGGTTGGTCAGCGGCGGACTGGCGGAATTGTCAGGTCCTGCGGAGCTCGCGCTCGAGCTCCCGGCTCAAGGCCGCGGCATCTACTCGGTTCGCGTCGCGCGTCTCTCCACCCGGTGGCCGCTGGGACTCTGGTGGCGGCGGCGCACGATCGCTGCGCCGCAGGAAATCGTCGTTTATCCCCGTCCGCGGTCGCCGGGCGCCTCCCGCGGCAACGCCGGCAGTTTCGATGGTGAGCTTTCGGGGCTGGGGCTGAGGCGCGGCAATCTGCAGCCCGCGGGCCTGCGCGAGCATCGGCCGGGCGAGAGTCTGTCGCGCGTGCACTGGAAGGCGAGCGCGCGCCGCCGCGCCCTCGTCGTAAAGGAGTGGGACGGCGGGGCGGGGCTCGGTTTCGAAGTGGTGCTCGACCGGCGCTGCAGCCAGAACGACCTGGAGGAATCTTTGTCGATCCTCGCCTGGCTCGCGGAGGAGACTCGCCGTCGCAAGGAATCGCTGACCCTTCACACCCAGGATCGGTCGGCGACCTTCGGCATCGGCCAGCGACCCTGGTCCGAGCTGCTCAGATTCCTGGCGGGCGCGACGTTGGCGGATCGTGGGGCGCTTGCGCCCGCATCGCCGGAGGCCTTGCACCTGCCGCTCGCGCAAGGGCTCGGACGATGAGTCTTCTGCTGCGCATCTCGATGGTCGGAGTGGTCCTGCTCAACCTGGGGTTCGTCGCCATCACCGAGTCGGCGCAGCCTGCCTGGCTGGTGCCGCTGTTCGTGCTGGCCCTGGTGTCGCCGTGGCTGATCCGCCTCACGCGTTTCCGCGCCTACGGATGGGCGTGGAACGCCTCGATCCTGGTGACGTTTGCGATGCTGGTGCAGCACGTCACCAGCGGCGGCGCGCAGTTTCTCCTGGAAGACGGTCTGCAGCTCGCGGGTCTCTGTCAGGTGCACCTGGTCAACAATCTCACCGACAAGCAGCGACCGGACATCCTGTACTTCAACTCGTTCCTGGTGGCCGTGGTCACCAGCTTCCTGAGCTTCGACCTCGCCTACTTCGGTCTGTTCCTGGTGTACGCCCCTCTCCTGCTGTTGTCGATGCAGCTCCTCACGCTGAGCAGGGTCTCGACGACCGTCGACGGCGCCATCCTGCGTCGCTGTCTGGGTCAGGGCGTGATCCGCTCGTCGGGAGTCCTGTGCTGCACTGCTGCAGCGTTCCTGTTCCTGCCGCGCAACTTCGAACGGCGCGGACCTCTGGGCGAGCTGCACCTCGATTCCGCGGCGGCGTTCATGAAGGTCGACTTCGACAAGGACATCGATCTCAGCAAGAGCGGCAGGATGGTGGGCTCGGACCGGGTGGTGATGAAGATCCGCCGGGAGCGCGGGTCGCGTTCCGAGGTGCCGGTCTACTGGCGCGGGGCGACCCTGGACGTGTTCGACGGGCAGCAGTGGCGGGCGACGGGGGACCCGGTGGTCACTCACCCATGGAAGAATCTTGCGCGGGGTGAATGGGAGCGGGGATCGGCGGCTGGCGGGCTGCTGTTGAGAGTTGAGCTTCTGCCTCCGGCGCCGACCCGGTTGTTTGCGCCCCTGCAGGCGCGCCGCGTAGTGCTGGACAACGTCCAGAACTGGCGCCCGGTGGAAGCGTGCCCGGACTTGACGTTCCGGCACGATCGTACTCTGCGTGATCGGCGGCTCCTGTATTACACGGTGGAATGCTCGGAGACGGACGATGAAGCGCCGGAGCATCGGGCGGACGCGAGTCAGCATCTGTGGGTCGACGAGAATCTCATTCCGCCGGCGCTGATGACCCTGGAGAAGGCGGTCCATGCCTCGTCACCGAGACCGGAGGCGGCGATCCGGCGCGTGGAGCGGGCGCGGCGTCATCTTGAGGATCACTTCGAGTACCTGCGACCGGGCGAGCCGGAGGCGGCGCGTTCGCTCGAGGAGTTCCTCGAGGGAAACGCGGGAGCGCACTGCGAGTACTTCGCGACCGTTCTGGCGCTGCTGCTCCGGCGCCAGGCGATTCCCTGTCGGTTGGTGACCGGCTACTGCTCCCAGGAATGGGATGACGACGGGCGCGTCCTGACGGTGCGCTCGAACCATGCGCACGCCTGGGTGGAGGTGCTCGACCCGAATCTCGGCTGGTACACGGTGGATGCGACTCCGGCGGCGGATGAATCGCAGTGGCTCGGCAACTCCTTGATCGATCGGTTGCGGCGCCTTGCGTCCCTGTTCTGGGAGGACGTCACGGGATTCGACGCGCAGGCGCGCGCCAGGGTGCTGCAGTGGATCCGGGAACGGCTCGGGGAATCCTCCGACTGGTGCGCGCGCAATCTTGGCGTGCTCGCGCTGCTGACCTCGGCGTGCATCGCTGGTTTCTGTAGATGGCTTTCCAATCGTCGGCGGATGCCGGCGGCCGTGAAGGACTACCTCTTGGCCCTGCGGCGCGCCAGGCTCCAGCGGAAGCCCGGCGAAACCCCGCGAGAGATGGTGACACGGGCGCGAGGGATCGGGCTCGAAACCGCCAGGATGCAGATGCTCGAGGAGGCGACGATGACCCACGAGACCGCCCGCTACTCCTGAGCCGGCGCGGACCGCTTCGACCGGATTACGGATCGATGATCCTCGCGGGGCGCACGCCGAGGCCGTAGCCGCGGCTGCTGGGAGTGCCGTAACGACGAGCGGACGAACGCGCGTCGATCGCGGCCCGGCTCCAGCCGCCGCCGCGCGACACGTGCTCCATCCGTTGCTCCTCCGGGTCGGGCATTCGCTCTGCGTTCCCGGGGCTCGTCGGACGCTCGTACGGCAGGTACCAGTCCCGGCACCACTCCCAGAGGTTGCCGGCAACGTCGTGGAGACCGAACGCATTGGCTCGAAGGCTTCCGACCGGAGCAGTGGCACTGAAACCGTCGTTCCACTTCTCCGCGACCACTCGTTCGATCCGGTATTCCCCGTAGGCGAGGTCCGCAAGGTTGGCCGCTTGTTCGAGTCCCTGCTTGTCGTCACCCGTCCACCAGATCGTTGTCGTTCCTGCGCGCGCCGCGTACTCCCATTGCGCCTCCGTCGGCAGCACGAGCACCAGGCGCGACAACACGGTTTCGCAGTCCCGGTAGGACACCTGGTCCACCGGCGTCAGCAGAGTGAACTGCTCACCTCGAGAGGCCTGCCACGAGCTGGGGTTCTCGTTGGTGAATCGAGACCACTGGCCCTGGGTCATCTCGAACTTGGAGAGGAAGAACGGGTCGAGAGTCACTTCGTGGAGCGGCCCCTCGTCCGATTGGGCTTCCGGATCGACATTCGGAGATTCGCGCGGTCGGTCGGCGGTCGGCGGTACCGCGCCCATCGTGAAACTGCCACCGGGGATCAGGACGAACACCAGGCCGGAGCCCTCGGTGAGCCTGAGCTCCCGGGTTTCCGGGTCTCGTTCCGGAAGAGACCCGGTCTCCACGTGCCAGAACTCCCACAGTCCCGAGTCGGGATCCGGCCCGATCGGAACCAGGCCCAGCTGCGGACGGAGCTCAAGCCCGCGGTACTTCCCGCTGCGGGCGATGTCGTGCGTCGCCTGGTCCCACTGCACGGAGCAATCATCGATGCTTCGTTTCCGGATTGTCGACGCGAATTCGCTTCGAGCGCGCATCTCGCGAATCAGAGCGGGAAACTCACGGAGACTGGCGAGGAGACCTTCCAGGGTCTCGTACCTGAACTGTTCATCGACGTCGGCTCTTTGCCATTGAGGCGTCGTGTCGTCCTTCGACAGGATCCCTTCCAGCTTCTGTCGCTTCAGGACCGATGCAGTCAGGGTGCTCAGATAGGTCTCGTGAAGCCCGGTCCGGTTGAGCAGGTCCTCGGCGTGGCGGACCCATTGCTCCAACTCCGGGATCCGTTCCGGGCGGCGCGGCCAGAGCTGTTCGCGTTCCGCGAGGAGATTGCGCACGAGGGTCGTGTCGGAAAACCGTTTGCGATCGACGATCTCCTTCTCGGCGGTTTCCCTGGCGTCGGTCGCCCTGAGTCTCTCTGCGCCGGCATCCCTGGCGAAATCGATGGAGACTGCCGTGCCGACCAGCGAGGCGAGAAACGTGGCCGCGACCCCGCCCACGAGAACGCGATTGCGGCGGGCGAACTTGCGCAGTTGATAGAAGGTGCTCGTGGGTCGCGCCAGAATCGGCTCGTGACGCAGGAACCGGCGCAGGTCCGTTGCAAGATCCAGTGACGATTGATAGCGCCGTTCCTTCTCCTTCTGCAGCGCTTTCGACGCGATCGTGTCCAGGTCACCTTGAAACTGGCGGCCACAGGCGCTGAGCGGGATCGGGTTGATGTCACGAATGGCGGTCAGCGCATCGAGAGCGCTCCTCGATGAGAGGTCGTAGGGCAGCCGGTCGCCCAGCAGCTCATACAGAACCACTCCCAGCGAATAGACATCCGAGCGAATGTCGACGTTTTCCGAATCTCCGATCGCCTGTTCCGGACTCATGTAGGCGATCGTGCCGATGATCAGGCCGGTCTGAGTCAGGGTGAGCGACTTGTGCAGGTCCAAGTCCGTGGACTTGGCGACACCGAAGTCGAGAACCCTCGGCTGCCCTCTCTGATCGACGAGGATGTTGGATGGCTTGAGGTCCCGGTGGATGACGGCCTTCTGATGGGCGTAATGGACGGCGTCACAAACGTGAATGAAGAGGTCCAGCCGGCCGCGGATGCCCAGACGATGTTCGGTGGCGTACGAGAGCAGGTCCTTCCCTTCCACGAATTCCATCGCAAAGTAGGGCTCGGGTCCTGCGTCCGACTGAAAACTCCCGGCCTCGTGGATCTGCGCGATTCCCGGATGCTGCAAGTGGCCCAGCACCCTCACCTCGAATTCGAAGCGCTTCTGCGCCGAAGGTGAGAGCAGGCCGCCACGCATGATCTTCAGCGCGACGACCCTCCTGGGATTGTCCTGTTCGGCCTTGTACACGACGCCCATTCCGCCTTCGCCCAGGACCTCCAGAATGCGGTAGTCCCCGATGCGGGGTGGAGGGGCGGCGGAATGATCCAACCGGACGGCGTCGAAACGGACCCGGCGGAGCGAGCCGTGCTCCGCGTCATGCACCAGAAGCGATTCGACTTCGGCTCGAAGCTTCTCGTCCCCGCGGTCTTCGCCATCCAGGAACGCGGCGCGTTCGGCGGGATCCTTCAGAGCCCGCGCTTTCAGGAACAGCTCAAGCGTGCGATCCTCCGAATCCATTCGACGCCGCGCTCCGAGGCCGCGGATCTTATTCCACGGCGTCCTGGTGCGCAGGATCGGACTTGGTCGGCTGCGGCGAACGGAACAGGAAAGAACCCGGTTCGAACGGGTCCGCGCTCACCCGGCGGGCAGGCCTGCGGAAGCTCTTTCCGGGCCGCGTCCGTCTCGCGGTGAACGGGTGCCGGGTGCGGCGGCGCCGTGCCACGGACAAGGGGGTACGGTGTCGCGTCGGGAACGACCAGCGAGGGTTCATGCGGCGGTGGCCTGCCTGCGTTTGCCGCGGCCCTTGATGACGCTGGACAGCATCTCGCGGGTCCTCTTGCGGAAGCCTTCGGGGTCGGCCTCCGGGTCGGGGACTCCTTGAACGATCAACTCCTCGATCGAATCGAGGAGGATCTCCTCGAGTTTCGAGAACGTCATCACGTTGCCGACGGGCTGGGTCTTGGCGAGCGTCTCGAGATCGATCCGCTGCGAGTGGACTTTGAGAGCACACTGGAACGTACTGCTGGAGGGCCTGGTCAGCTCGGACTGCATCGGAGTCTCCCTTCGTTGCACACCGAACGGCTGCCGCGCGCAGCGGCGTCAGGGACATGTATCGGATCGAGATCGACGTGCCGCGGGGAACTCTTTTCTTCGACTGCCTGGATTCTGTAGCAGATGATCACGACGAATGGAATTGAACAAACTGTACAAGCGGTCACGACGAGCGGCGATGAACCCGGAGAGCCACCGCGCACACACGCAGACAAGATTCACCGCGGAGACGCAGAGGACGCAGAGAACAAGACACAGAGGGGGAGAGAAAGAAAAAGAGATCAGCGAGGGGCGGATCTGTACAAGGCGACCCCCTACTCCGTGCACTGTAATCCCGTGGTGGAGTTCCTGTCCTTCCTCTCCATCTTTCTCTGCGCCCTCTGCGCCTCTGCGGTGAATTCCTGCTTGGTCAGGGGAACTCGGCGAGGCTCGCTCCATCGGCCGTGGTCAAGAAGCTCGGCGGCAGTAGAAGCTCGTCGCCAGGTCGATCACGAAGAGGGTGTAGTAGGTGACCAGCCCGCTTGTGGTCCAGACTTCGGTGGTGAAGAACTCCGCCGCGGCGATCACGCGCGAATGGGAATCAGCTCGAAGCGACGCCAGCCGCTTGACGCGGGTGAAGGACGGTGCTACGGTCCTCGTCGAGTACGACTACTTCGGCGTGGCCGACGTGGTCGGCACCAGCCACGACCAGCCCGACGTGATGTGGAAGATGTACACGAAGAGCCCCAGCTACTCCGACCTCGACCGCTTCAACCGCGTGGTCTCGTCCCGCTGGACCAAGGAACTCGCGACCGTTCTTGAGGTCGTATTCGAGTGTGTTGATTGTGACGCGAAGGGGGCACAATGAAAGTCAATCCCACTAGGAACTGTCTTGTTTTCCCGCTCCTTGCAGGAGGATGTTACCTGTTGAGCTGTGAAAAGTTCGATGCGAACACCGACGGCACTAGAGAGTACCGACTCTCTCGGTACAGAGACTACTATCTTGATCCGACGCATTCTCCCTTTGTTGCCGAGGCACGTCGAAGGACTTCTCACCTCCTAGATTCCATCCCGTCGAAAGAGGCTGGTAATCTACCCCAGTGTTGCATAAATCTGGCCGCTTGAGGCGCTCTTTCTTGGGGGCCCGTTTCTTCCTCCCGCTCAAGCTGCCTTCAAGTAATGCATGAAGTGTGTGGCGGCGAGATCGTTCAAGGCGACGGTCAACGCGAGATCACCGTTCGGGCGAGTCAACCGGCCGGCACGCTGCACCAGAGCCTTGCGGAAGGATCCGAGGGTGTCGAAGACCCAGAGACAGTGACGCTTGAGGGTGTTGGACCCGTGAGGTGCGGCGGCTCTCATCAGCAGCTCTCGCTGAAGATTGCAGGCGAGTGCGGAGCAAAGCGTATAGATTTCGTTTCCGACTTGTCGTCGAGTCGGAAGATAGCCGAGGTTTCCTTGGGACTTGATTTCCCCGAAGAGGTGTTCTTGGGAGCCTCTGCCGTGGTGGAACTCAAGGATCGCGCGAGC
>Ga0247727_10015117_pt1 | contig 12712 bp, 9 predicted proteins | sample WisWelCaveWW1625_FD_202498 | JGI IMG/M metagenome (GOLD analysis project Ga0247727, IMG submission 202498) | Biofilm microbial communities from Wishing Well Cave, Virginia, United States - WW16-25 | ecosystem: Environmental > Aquatic > Deep subsurface > Groundwater > Cave microbial mat | place...
ATAAAAAACATTCAGAAGTCATACCCAGGAAAGATAAGAAACGAAACGGTCAGAAAGCATGTTGCTGAGTTGATTGAAGAAGCTGCAAAAGCCGCAAGAGTTCGTTGGGACACAACCAGAGGCAAAATATGGAATGAACTTTACCACGACAAGCATTTTCTAAAAGACATTCAAGACACAGGTGCAATTCTGCCTAATAACTATCACGCGTCTGAGGCGGCGCCATTGATATCATATCGCGACTCGAAAACCGGAAAAATTTTACGAAAACCACTAAATATTGACCACAAAACACCTATCTCGCATAATCCCTTTCGGGCCACGGCTCCAGATAACTTACGCATCACAACCCCCACAGAAAATCAGCAGTTCTTAGAGGCACTGCGCAAAGCCTCAGGCATGCCAGTTTCTGACGATCCGCTCGAACAGTGGTTATTACAAAATGGGCTATCGCCGGAGGGGCGAAAAGCCCTGTTAGGGGGAAAGTAACATGCGTCGACGTTGTTCCTCAACTCGAATGAGGACAGCTCTCATATTAACTTAATGACATTGACTGACCACTGATTACTGACAACAACTCCCAAAGGAGCATCTATGGCATACTGGGATTATTTTTGGCACTATCCACGTTCCGTTCCCAAAGCGGTTAAAGACGGCATCAAAACCAAAAGCCGCGGCGGCAGCATCGGAAAAACCTGGTGGTCGAAACGGTGGATCGGGGTGTTGGAATCATTCAATATGGGCGCGCGTCTCGGGCGTGGGCGCAGCTACGCCCGGCGCGGGCAGGTGAGGTCGATTGATGTGCAGGAAGGCTTGGTCACCGCAAAAGTACAAGGCACGCGGCCCAAGCCCTACCAAATCAAAATCGCGCTCAAGCCGCTCTCGCTAAAGGATTGGAATAAAGTGACGGAGGCGATGGCTGAGCAGGCGATTTTTGTTGCCAAACTACTTGCCGGAGAGATGCCGCAAAACATCGAAGAAGCTTTCGAAGCCGCCAAGGTTCCGCTTTTTCCAAAATCATCCCGCGAGCTTGAGACCGATTGTTCCTGTCCGGATTGGGCGAATCCGTGCAAACACATTGCGGCGGTGTATTATCTTTTGGCGGAGCAGTTCGACGACGATCCTTTTTTGATTTTCAAATTGCGCGGGAAAAGCAAAGAGCAGCTTATCAACGAGCTGCGCGAAAAGCGCGCCGACGCCGGAGCTTCAGAGGAAACGACTGCGGCTGAGGAAACGGAGCTTGGTGTGGCGTTCTCAACGACGCCGCTGGAGGAATGTCTCGGAACATTCTGGGAAGTCGGAGTGGAATTAGCCGCTTTTTCAGCTAATCCGGCTTTGCCGGAAGTGGAGTTTGCGGTGCTCAAAAGGTTGGGGAAAGCCCCATTTACGATTAAACAAAAAAATATTTCCGTTGTATTGGAAAAAGCGTATGAAACGGTGAGCCGGGCGGCATTGGTCAAAGCAATTGGGGAGAGTGTCTGAGTGTTAGAGTGAAGAATCAATAAAAAGCAATGCCACGGCCACAACCGTGGCATTGTTTATATTCAATCAAGAAAGCGATTCAATTCGCAACAGTGTCGCCTGCCCCGCTCCGCTTCCTTATTTTTAGGACTGCGGGGCGGAGAAGGCGATACTACAAAACTCGCCTTCCTCATAATCCCCCTCGCCCAATTGCGCAGATCATCCATCAGCACATAAATCGTCGGCAACACGAGGAGGGTGACGACGGTCGAAAAAGTCAAGCCGCCGACAATCGCGCGCCATCGGAAAATAGGGAGGACCATCGCCGCCGATTTGAGTGGTGCCGATGCAGAGCGGATGAGGCCGGCTCTTGCAAAGATTTTTTTCAACTTATAAAAAAGTTGTGGACATTTGGTTTGTTTTTCTGTATGTTGACAGGACAGAAGCAAAAAATCTTACAGTCACGTTTTAAGAAGGAGGAAGGAAAATGACCGTGCTCGACTTTTTGGTTTTGCTGGCGGTGGCGGGAATTTGCGGCGCCTTGGGACAAGCCATCAGCGGTTATTCGCGCGGCGGCTGTCTTGTTGCCATCGTGATCGGCTTCATCGGCGCCGTGATCGGCGTCTGGCTGGCGCAGAAATTGGAGCTGCCGGAACTCTTCGTGATTCAGATTGGCAACAAACCCTTTCCCCTCATCTGGTCGATCATCGGCTCGGCGCTGTTCGTGGCGCTGATCGGATTGATTTCGACGCCAAAACGGAAACGGTAATATTTTTAAATTACTCTGATCGCTATACGGCTAACGGTTTGACCTTTCACCGTTATACCAAAGAATGCATCAACACAAAATTTGCAGGCAAGTTTTATGAGAAACGAAATTTTAAGCTTTCTCGATGGTAGGATCACCATAAACCCGAAAATTTGCAACGGTAAGCCCACGATACGGGGAACAAGGATTACGGTGCAAACGATTCTGGAATTTTTAAGCGCGGGTGAAAGCCATAAAGAAATCTTGCATCAATACCCGTCGTTAAAACCTGACGACATAAAGGCCTGTTTGACATTTGCGACCATGCTGATGAGTCGCAATTACGTTATAAAGGCGACGGCATAAATATGGCCAAATACCTTATAGACGCTCATCTGCCATATTATTTCTCTTTGTGGTCAGGTGAAGAGTACATCCATGTTTTTGATCTCAATGAAAAGTGGACTGACACGGAAATATGGGATTATGCCAAAGAAAATAAACTAACAATCGTAACCAAAGATACGGATTTTTCAGATCGGGTTCTTCTTAGTCAGCCCCCACCGCGTGTTATCCATGTAAAGTTCGGCAATATGAAAATGCGGGAGTTTCACCAAACAATTTCCAAAGTTTGGGATGAAGTCTGTAAATTGAGCAAGCAGTACCGGCTCATTCGTATTTTTAAAGAGAGGATTGAATGCATAAATTAACCTCTCACACCGTTTCCCTCTTCATCCCCTGTCTCGTCGATCAGGTTTATCCTGAAATCGGGCTTGCCATGGCAAACGTCTTGCGCCGGCTCGGGGTGAAATTGAACTACGACGCCGCACAAACCTGCTGCGGCCAGCCGGCGTTCAATTCGGGATATAAACAGGAAGCTTTGCAAGTTGCGGAACATTTTGTCGAAGTTTTTGATGACGCAGAGATGATTGTTGCGCCGTCCGGCTCGTGTGTCGCCATGGTGCGGAATTTTTATCCGCAGCTTTTTGCGGGACATCCGAAATTTTCAGAAGCGAAGGGGCTCGGACAGCGCGTCTTTGAATTTTCCGAATTTTTGGTTAAAAAACTTGACGTCGTCAACGTCAACGCCACGCTGGCGCGCAAAGCTGGGTTTCACAATTCCTGCCACAGCTTTCGCGAGCTGCGAATTCAACAAGAGCCGCTGGCGCTGCTGCAAAACGTTCGTGGGTTGGAACTCATCACGCCACCCGGCGAGCCGGTTTGCTGCGGATTCGGCGGGCTGTTTTCGATCAAGTTCGAGGCGATTGCCTCGGCCATGACGAGAAGCCGGCTGGAAGCATTTGAGCAGCTCGGCGTCGATACGGTGATTTCTAATGATCCGGGATGCGTCATGCAAATGCGGCAGGAAGCGAAAGCGCAGGGAAGTAAACTGGAGGTGTTGCATCTGGCGGAGGTGTTAGCGGGCAGTTAGCGCCAAGTTTCAACATGGATTGCTCTCCCTACTGATTTCACCTCCATCCGATTGCGGATATCCACCACGCCCCTCATCCAATGAAACCCGCATAAACATTGGGCCAAATGCGGCGCGCTGAGAAAATTTTCGCCAAATTTTGTCTATAAAAATTATCATGCGCTACCTCAGGCCGACAACACTTGAACAGGCTATCGCCGGCATCGGTGAAGGGGGAATCCCGCTTGCCGGCGGCACGGTGCTGGTGCCGGAACTCAAACACAGCGCCGGCGAGAACGTGACGGTTGTTGACATTGGACGCCTCGCCGCGTTGCGCGAGATGAAAGTGCAGCACGACGACGTGCAAATTGGCGCGGCGGTCACCCTCGCGCGCCTCAGCGCCCATGCCGATTTGCAGCGTTACGCGACGGCTCTCGTCGAAGCGGCGGAGACGGTGGGCAATCCGCAAGTGCGCCGCGCGGCAACCGTCGGCGGCAACATCGCGCTCGGCATTCCCGGCGCCGATTTGATTCCGGCGCTGCTGGTTTTGGACGCCGAGGTTATGCTCTTCGGCACCGCCGGCGAAGAACTTTTACTCATTGAACAAATCATTAAAAACGGCATGCCTGCCGGGCGCTTGATTACGGGTATAAAAATCAATTTCCACGAAAGCCGGCGCTCGCGGTTTCGCAAATTTGCCTGGCGACTCGCCTCGGGAAAAACGATTGTCAACGTCGCGGCGGCTTTGCGGATTGAAAATGGACGCATCATGGCGCCGAAATTGACGGCGGGAGGGCTCAGCAAGCATCCGAGCCGCTTGCCGCTCGCTGAAAATTTTCTTGATGGACAAGCTTGGAGTGACAGCTTGATCGAACAGGCGGCGCGCGCGGCCGCGGCGGAAGTTGTCGTTGACGTGATCTCGCCGCCGGCAGAAAAGTACCGGCGCAAGCTCGTGGCGGCTGGTCTGCGACAATTGCTGACGGAGATGAGCCGATCATGACGCGCGAGGCCAACAATTTTGTGCGAGTTCATCTTACGATCAATGGACGCCGCGTCGAGCAGGAGATTCCGGCTCAAACCACGCTGCAGGAATTTCTCCATCACCATCTCAAGTTTCGCGAGGTGAGGTACGGTTGCGGCGAGGGTGTCTGCGGCGCGTGCGCGGTTCTGCTCGATGGCGAGCCGGTGGCGTCGTGTTTGTTGTTCGCAGCGCAAGCCGATGGCCGCGAGATCGCGACCGCGTGCGGATTGGATAACGCCACGAACCATGCGGATTTGCTGCGCGAGCATTTGCTGGCGCGCGAGGCGTTTCAATGCGGATATTGCGCCTGCGGCATGTTGGTTTCGGCGGCGCATCACCTCGACGCCGGCAGTGATCAAACTGCCGCCGCAATTCGCCGCGCGCTGTCGGGCAATCTCTGCCGCTGCACCGGCTACGAACAAATTGTCGAAGCCACCGCTGCAACATTCGCCGGCGAGAATGTGCCGCCGGTGAAATATCCTCGCGACGATTTGCGCGGGAAGCTTGACGGCTCGGTTCGTTACCCGACCGATCTCCACGTTGACAACGCCCTCGTTGGCCGGATTTTGTGGAGTGAATGGCCGTCGGCAAAAATTATCGACATTGACACGCGCGAAGCCGAATCGATTCCCGGGGTGGAAGCCGTTTTGACGCACAAAGATATTCCTGGAAAAAATCTCGCCGGCACCAATGTTTTCGTTGAAGATCATCCTTTGTTCGCAGTTGATCGCGTCCGCTCGATGGCCGAGGTGATCGCCGTCGTCGCGGCGCGAACCGAAATTGCTGCGGCCGAGGCGATTCGGCGAATCCGCGTTCGTTACGAGCCGTTGGCGCCGGTGACCGATGTGCTCGCGGCGCTTCGGCCCGATGCCCCTCAAATCGGCGCGCACGGCAACGTGATCTCACAGTTCACTGAAATCAAAGGCGACGTTGGCGCGGCATTTCGTCAAGCCGATTTGATTGTCGAAGAAACTTATCGCTGCGCCATCAACGATCATGCTTGCATGGAACTCGAAGGCGGCAGCGGCTGGCTCGAAGGCGATACGCTCGTTCTCGCGATTCCGGCGCATTCACCCCACGCCGCGCGCCGGGCTGTGGCGCGGGCGTTGAAAATGCGCGAGGAAAAAATCCGCGTTATCGCGCCGCGGCTGGGCGGCTCGTTCGGCAAATATCTCGTGACCAGCATCGAAGGCTATCTGGCGCTGCTCGTTCGCAAGACGCGGCGCCCCGTTCGTTTGGTGTTGGATCGCCAGGAAGCGCTGGGCCGCGCCAACAAGCGCCATCCGTTTGTGGGCCGATACCGTCTTGGCCTCAAGCGTGACGGCATTTTTCTCGCGCTGGAAGCCGAAGTGATGGCCGACGCCGGGGCGTATGTCTCCTTGACGCCTGCCGTGATTTCCATCTTTGCGGTTGAAGCCGCCGGCGCTTACGAAATTCCCAATTTGAAAATTTTGGCCCGCGGGGTTTTGACCAACAACCTCGTCACCGCGCCGATGCGCGGCTTTGGCTCGCAGCAGATCAGCTTCGGCATCGAATGTATTGTGGAAAAAGCGGCGCGCGAGCTTGGCATCGATCCCAGCGTGATTCGCCGCAAAAATTATCTCACGGCGCGGCGTAACGGTCGAGGCCAAAAGATTCCGTCATCGAAAATTTGCCTCGATAAAACCATGGAAGCCGTCATCCGGCGTTTGGGATCACGGCCGGAGCCGCCGCCGGGATGGCGCTTGGGGCGAGGCCTCGCTTCGATTCACGCGAAATATGGCTACCCGTATGGCTTCGTCGATCGTTTTGTCGCGCGAGTTGCAGTCGATCAGGATGGCCGTTTTACAGTGGAATCGGATTTGTCGGATGCCGGCACCGGTATCGCCTCCGGCATGGCTCGCTTGGTCGCCAATTATTTTGGGTTGAAAAAAGTTCCGGCGTATGTTCTGAGCCAGGAAGCGGTTGATGATCCCAGTGGTTTTCTTTTCAGCCGCGGACGCCGGCCGTCACGATTCCGCGCCGGTTTGTTTCGGTTTATCGAGCGGCGGCAAACCTTGACTGCCGGACGTTTGCAGCTCATCCTGTCACGGCAAAAAGCCGGCGCGTTTATTAAAATCATGCGAGTTCTCGCGCCTCCGGTTAATTTTTTCAACAAGAGCGTGAGCGGCATCAAAACACGGTTGTTCCCCTTCGGCGTCGATTCTTTCATCCCGCGCATCAGCGGCAGCCGCAGCATGTTGATGGCCGGCGCGGCGGTGTTGCACGCCGCAGAGCGTTTCAAAAAAGCCGCTCTCGCCAAAGCCGCGCGTTTGCTCGACACGTCGGTCGATCAACTTGAAGTCGATGGCGAGGGCATCCATCATCGTTCCGATCTCACTCGTCGAGTCACCTGGGCGGAGCTGGCGAAACAAGCCGGCCAGGTCGGCACGCTTGCGGCTGTTGGCGAAGCGCATTTGCCGGAGGGCGCGCTGCTCGATCCGGCGACCGGCAATCAGGTCGGGCCGGTCGATCACATGGACGGCAGCCACGGCTGCGATCTCGCGGTCAATCCGGAGACGGGCGAAGTTCGAATTCTTCGCTACGTCGCCTGTCACGACGTTGGCCGCATTTTGGATCGTGAGACGATTCGCGGCCAGTTGCTCGGCGGCATTGTTATGGGAATCGGGCAGGCGTTGTTCGAGCATATCGAGGTGAGCGGCGGCAAAGTTCAAATCGCCGGGCTGCACGACTATCTGGTGCCGACGAGTTTGGATGTGCCTTCCGGCGTGGAGATCGAGCTGATCGAATCCGGCGAGGGACTTGGGCCGGATGGCGCTAAGGGAGTCGGCGAAGCCGGCGCGGTGGCGGCGCCCATCGCCGTTGCCAATGCGCTTTACGATGCGCTCGGCGTGCAGCTCACCCGCATTCCGACCACGCCGGAGGATATCGTGAACTGCCTGTAAATCGATTTCCTTTTTGTGAACTAAAGTTTTTGGCTTTAATCAAAAAATTGAAATTGGCTCATGCAAATGGAACAGCTCATGGGAAAAAATTACAGAATGAATTTTTTGTTTCCGTGAGAGTTCCATTCCGTGAGCCAAAATTTCTTTAATTTGGCAAAGTTCTCATTATCAAAGGAGGGTTTGTTATGGCGAATCATTTCGATGTCATCGTTATCGGCAGCGGATTTGGCGGCGCGGTCGTAGCTTGCCGTCTCGCTGAAAAAGGCATGAAAGTGCTCGTCCTCGAGCGCGGCCGCCGCTGGGAAGTGAAGGATTATCCCCGAAAGCCCGGCGACGCCTGGCTCTATGACGCCACAGCGCCGGAAAAAAGAAACGGCTGGCTGGATTTTCGATTTTTTCCCAACATGGTGGTGGCGATGGGCGCCGGCGTCGGCGGCGGCTCGCTGCATTTTGCCAATGTCTCGGCGATACCTCCCAAACAAAGATTCGACGCCGGCTGGCCGCCGGAGATAACCTACAATGAGCTGCTGCCGTATTACCAAAAAGTCGGGCAGATGTTGAACGTGCAAAAAATTCCGTTCAATCAGCTCACCCAACGTTATCATCTGATGAAGGAAGCCGCTGAAAAACTCGGTTATGCCGACCGTCTCGAGCGCATCGACATTACCGTCGCGTTTGATCCGGATTTGGATCCGAACCGGCCGGATCCCATGAATCCCAAATGGTCGAAAAAGTTTACCAACGCCCAGGGCCTGGAGCAAGGGTATTGCATTCATCTGGGAAATTGCGTGGTGGGCTGCGAGGTCAAGGCGAAGAACACGCTGGATTTGAATTACATTCCGGCGGCCGAGAAGCGCGGCGCCGAAGTGAGGCCGATGCACGTGGTCAAATATCTGAAACCGGAAAACAACCGGTATCGCGTCTATTTTGACTGTCTCGAAAACGGCAGGCGCATTTCCGGCAGCGTGACTGCGGACAAAGTCGTGCTGGCGGCGAACTCGATCGGGTCGACGGAAATTCTGTTGCGCTGCCGCGACGATTATAAAACGTTGCCCAAAATCAGCCGCATGTTGGGCCAGGATTGGAGCTGCAACGGCAATTTTCTCACGCCGGCTTTTTACAAAGATCGCGCGATTTCTCCAACCCACGGCCCCTCGATCACGGCGGTTATTCCTTTTCTCGACGGGGTCATCGACGGCGAGCGCTTTACGATCGAAGAAGGCGGGCTTCCCAATTTTTTCGGCAATTATCTCAAAACCTTGATGGCCGAAGGAATTAAAAACAGAAGCTATCGCAAATACAAAGTTGTCTTGGACGCCTTATCGAAGTTGGTTAGTCCGGATGATCCGTTGGACAACATCATGCCCTGGTTTGCCAATGGCGTCGACGCGGGAAATGGACGGCTGTCGTTGGGCCGCGTCTGGTACGCGCCGTTCAAAAAAAGGCTCAAGCTCGATTGGAAGCTCGAGCGCTCGGAAAAAGTTTTCAACACAATTGTCGACATGCACAAGCGGTTGGCGGAGGCGACCGGCGGCAAGCCCTGGCTCTCGCCGACGTGGACGCTCTTCAAGGATTTGATCACGCCGCATCCTTTGGGCGGCTGCAAAATGGGAACGTCGCCGGAGAACGGCGTCGTCGATCATCGCGGCCAAGTGTTTGGCTATCCGAACCTGTACGTGGCGTGCGGCGCGATCATTCCCCAAGCCATCGGCCTCAATCCTTCACGAACGATCGCGGCGGTGGCGGAGCGGGTTGCGGCGCTGATGGAAAAATAATAATGAGGTTGCACCCGTTATCAAACTTGGTAAGTCTCTTTTTTAATTTTTTGGCGAATCTCTCTCCACGCCAAATTTCAAATACAAAACCGGCATCACGAGCAAGTTGAGCGCGGTCGAGTTGACGAGAATAACGACGGCCATGCAATTTATTTCTTCTGCATCAACCCAAACACCATCGGCAGCGCAAACAGCAGCAATAAAGTTGAGACGGAAAAGCCTCCGATCACGGCGATGGCGAGCGGCTGCTGCATTTGCGAGCCGCTGCCGAGGTTGAGCGCGAGTGGCAGCAGGGCGAACACCGCGGCGAAAGTCGTCATCAGAATCGGGCGCACGCGGATCAGGCTCGCGCGCACCAGCGCTTCGTCGAGCGCCATCCCGTCTTTTTGATAACGCACGACGTAGTGCAAAAGAAAAATAGCGTTCTCGGCGACGATGCCGACGACGAGAATGGTGCCGACGAAGCTCGAAACATTGAACGCCACGTTCGTCAACCACAGCGCCAAGACGACGCCGAACAACGAGGGCAGATTGATCAGGAAGACGGCGATGGGTACGCGGAACGATTCGAATTCGAACAGCAAAACAATGAAGACAAAAAGCACCGCGGCGCCGAGCACCAGCAGCAAGCCGCGAAACGATTCCTGCTGCGTTTGATACGTGCCGCCGTAGTGGATGGAAACGCCGGTGGGCAGGGCGAGCTTGCGTTTCAACGTGCGTTGAATTTCGGCGACGGTGCTGCCGAGGTCGCGACCGGAGGTGCGCGCCGTCACCGAAACCAGTTGCTTCAAATCTTCGCGATGAATTTGCGCCTCGCCTTTGGTCGTGGTGATCGTCGCGATGCTTTGCAGCGGCACCAGAAAACCGTTGGGCGATTGCAACTGCACCTTTTTGATCGTCACCAAATCGTTGCGCAGCAGGCCGTTGAAGCGGGTGCGAATGCCGATGAGTTTTTCGCCGCGCTGGATGCCGGTTTCGGCCTTGCCTTTCATGAGATTTTCCAGTTGGCTTTGCACGTCGCTCACCGTGAGGCCGGCGCGCGCGGCTTGCGCTTGATCGACTTTGATGAGAATGCTCGAGCCGGAAATGGTGATGCCGTCGTACACGTCTTCCACGCCGCGAATGGGCGTGATCAATTCCGCGGCTTGTCGCGCCTTTTCCTCAAGCTGCGCTTTGTTGTCGCCGAAAATTTGGATTTCGATGGGCGAGGGCCAGCCGATCAGATCGCCGATGACGTCCTGCATCTGTTGGCCAAATTCCAATTCCATCGACGGCTGCGATTGCTCGATGCGGCGGCGGATTTCATCGATGACCGTGAAGATGGAACGGCCGCGTTCGTGCTTCAGCTTCACCAGAATATCGCCGGCGTTCGATTCGGTGATGAAAAATCCCAACTCGGTTCCCGTGCGTCTGCCGAAGTTTGCCACTTCCGGCGTGGTGCGCAGAATTTCTTCCACCTGCTTCAGCATGCGGTCGGTTTCTTCAAACGAAGTGCCGGGCGGCGTCAAATAATCCAACACAAACGTGCCTTCATCCATGTCGGGCATGAAGCCGGTGCCGGTTTGTTGATACAATGTCCAACCGCCGATCATGAGAATCAGGATGAGCGGAAGCACGAGCCATTTGTGGCGGAGCAGGCCGCGGAGGGCGCGCTCGTAAAGGCGCAAAAGGCGATGGCGGCTTTTTTGTTCGCGGCTAATCGCCTTGTCGATGTCGTTTTCCGTGAGCACGGCGCCGGCCACCAGCGGCGCGAAGATGACGGAGAAAATAAATGAGAGGCTCAACGCGAACACCATCGTGATCGACAGCGCCGCGAAGAACGCGCCGGTGACGCCGCTGAGAAACGCAAACGGTATGTGAATCACCAGCGTGGCGAGGCTCGACCCCACGATCGCGGGCAACAGTTCCTGTACCGCGCTGTGCGCCGTGGCCATGAAATTTTTTTCGCCCTTGTGAAAATGATGGAAGATGCTTTCGACCACGACGATGACGTCGTCAATGATCAGGCCGACCGCGGCCGCAATGCCGCCGAGCGTCATCACGTTGATCGTCGCGCCGATGGCGAGCAAGCAACCGATGGTGGCGGCAATCGTCGCCGGCACCACGATGGCCGCGACGAGGGTGATGCGCCAGTTCTTCATGAAATACAGCAGCACCAGCATCGCCAGCGTCACGCCGATGAGAATGGCGTCGCGCGCGCCCGCAATCGAATCGGCGACAAACTCGCCTTGATCGAAATAGGATTTGATCTGCACGTCCGGCGGAATCTGGTTTCGCAGCGCGGCCAGCAGCGCTTTCGTCGCGGCGCCGATTTGAACGATGTTGCCGTCCGGCTGGCGCATGATGTCCAGCAGCACCGCATCTTTGCCATCCGCAGAAATGCGGACAAAAGCATCCTCTTCGCCGGATGAAACTTGCGCGATATCTTTAATGCGCACCGGCGCGTTGTTGCGCATGGCGATCACCACGTTGCCGATCTCGTCGAGGCCCGTGAACAGATTGTCGGTGAGGCTGAGGTAGAGATGATAATTGTCGCTGACCAAACCGGTGGAGGCCACGAGGTTGGCGTTGTTGACGGCGTCGTTGACTTCGCGAATGTCGAGGCTGTAAGAAGCGAGCGCCATCGGATCGACGACAACGTGAAACTCGCGCGTCTTGCCGCCGGTGATGCGGATTTGCCCGACGCCTTGAATGCGCAGCAGGCCGGGCCGCAGCGTGTACATCGCGAGGTCGCGCAGCTCGACTTGGCTGCGTTTATCCGAGGTCAAGCTGAATCCCATGACCGGGAAAACGGAAATGTCCATGCGCTCGACGTGGATCGTGGTGGTCGCCGGCATTTCATTGCGCACGGCGGCGATGCGGCCTTGCAACAATTGCAGCGCGTGAAAAATATCCGTGCCCCACGTGAAGTTGATGGAGATTTCCGAGGAGCCGCGATTGGTTGCGGAACGCACGGTGATAACGCCGGGAACGCCGCGCGCCGCTTCTTCGAGCGGCTTGGTCACTTCGATCATCATGCGCGCGATGGGCTGCTCGCCGTTGTCCGCGAGAATCATGATGCGTGGAAAGGTGATCGACGGAAACAGCGTGATCGGCAGATTGAACGTGGCGTAAATGCCGGCGAGCGCGAGAACGGAAATGGTGAAGATGATGGCGCGCTGGTGTTTGTGCGCGAAGGGGATGATGTGCATGGATGCAAGTTCTTTTTATTGAAGGCGAATGATTTTGTAGCGCAGGCATCCTGCCCAATGTCACTAACTTTTTGAGGACCTGAAATTCCATGGGCAGTGAATTTTAGCCGCCTGCAAACTAAAACTTGAATTCTGTGAAAATTGAAAAATAACAAAATGAGGACATAGGTACACCAATGAC
>Ga0247727_10015118_pt1 | contig 12711 bp, 8 predicted proteins | sample WisWelCaveWW1625_FD_202498 | JGI IMG/M metagenome (GOLD analysis project Ga0247727, IMG submission 202498) | Biofilm microbial communities from Wishing Well Cave, Virginia, United States - WW16-25 | ecosystem: Environmental > Aquatic > Deep subsurface > Groundwater > Cave microbial mat | place...
TCCTGCTGATCGTGATCGTGGCGGGGCTCTCCTTCCGCAGCGTGCGCGGCGTCGTGATTCCGGTCTCGACCATCGGCCTGTCGGTGATCTGGACGCTCGGCGTGATGGGTGCGATCAACCCGCACCTCAACCTGGTCACCATCGCGGTGCCCGCGCTGTTGTTGGTGCTCGGCTTCGCCTACGGCGTGCACGTGATGGCGGCCTACAACGACGCGATCGAGGAAGGGCGGACCTGGGACGCGAGCGCCGCCGCGCGTGGCCTCGCGACCGTCCTGCTGCCGACCTTCCTGACCGGTGGCGCCACGATGGCCGGCTTCTTCACGATGGTGACGCATTCGCTCTCGGCGATCCGCCAGTTCGGCCTGTACGGCGGCATCGGCGTCGGCTTCGGCGCGCTCGCCGCCATCACCTTCGCGCCGGCGCTGCTGCACCTGCTGCGCGAGCCGGAGCCGAAGGGACGCCATCACGAAGCGCGCCACGACAACGCTTTCGATCGCGCGCTCGCCTGGGTCGGCGCGTTCGACGCGCGCAACGCCACCCGCATCTTCGCCGCGGTGATCGTGCTCTGCCTGCTGTCGCTGGCCGGCATTCCGCGCATCCAGGTCAACAGCACCATGGTCTCGAACTTCCCCGAGGACAGCAGCGTCCGAACCTCGGTGGATGCCGTCAACGAGCACCTGGGTGGTGCCGGCCAGATCAACGTGGTGTTCGAGACCGACTATCCGAAGGGCTTCCACGAGCCGTCGATCCTGCGCACTCTCGAGGAGTTCCAGGAGTGGGTGGTGCAGCAGCCCACGGTGACCGGCACGACCTCGATCGTGGACTACGTCAAGCTGATCCACCGCGGCTTCAACGACAACGACCCGGCGCAGTACAAGATTCCCGCCTCCAAGAACCTGGTGGCGCAGCTGCTCTTCTTCGGCGCCTCCGACGAGACCAAGCGCTTCGTCGATTCGCAGTACCAGGTGGCCAACGTGCTGGTGCGGACGACGGCGCTCGACTCCGCCGACCTCGGCGGAGTCGTGAACGACATCGAGCAGCGCCTCGCGAAGCTGCCGGAGCACGTGCGGGCGACCGTCACCGGCAACCTCGTGCTGATCGCAAAGACCAACGACGAGATCGCCTTCGGCCAGGCGGTGTCGGTGACGTCGGCCTTCTTCTCGATCTTCGCGATCATGGCTTTGCTGTTCATGTCGATCCGGATCGGGATCATCGCGATGATCCCGAACGTCTTTCCGGTGCTGATGTACTTCGGCGTGCTGGGCTGGACCGGCATGACGCTCAACGTCACCACCGGCCTGGTGGCGAACATCGTGCTGGGCATCGCGGTGGACGACACCGTCCACTTCCTCACGAACTTCAACCGCTTCTCGCGCGCGACCGGGAGTGAGCAGGCGGGCGTGAAGGCGACGCTGCTGCACGTCGGCCGGCCGGTCACCTACACCGGCATCGCCTTGATCGCCGGCTTCCTGGTGCTCTCGCAGTCGAGCCTGAAGCAGCAGGAGGAGTTCGGCTACCTGGCGGCGATCACGCTCGCGGTGGCGTGGCTCACCGACATCACCTTCACGCCGGCGATCGCCTCGCGCATCCGCGTGGTCACGTTGTGGGACGTGCTGAGCCTCGACCTGGGCGAGAACCCACATCAGGCCATTCCACTCTTCCACGGCTTCTCGAAGTGGCAGGCGCGGATCGTCGCGCTCATGACGGAGATCGTGCAGGTAAAGCAGGGCCAGCGGCTGCTCGCGACCGGCATGAAGAGCGACGGCATGTACCTGGTGATCGAGGGGCAGCTACAGAGTCACATCGAGCGCGATGGCGCCACGGTGCCGCTCAACCGCCACGGCCGCGGCGACGTGCTCGGCGAGGTGGGCCTGTTCCGCGGCGAGCGCACGGCCAACGTCGATTGCCAGAGCGACTGCCGGCTGCTGCGCTTCGACCAGGAGAACCTAACGCGCCTCCAGCGCCGCTATCCGCGCACCGCCGCGAAGCTGATGCGCAACCTCTCCGAGGTGCTCGCCGACCGCCTCAAGGCCGCGACCGCCCGCCTGCGCTAGCCGGGCTGCCGCTCACGCCCGCATAGGCGGTTCGTGGCATGCCCGCACGCCGGTGACCAGGCCACACCGACGAAGGCGCTCGCGGCTCGGGCGCCGAGGATCGGCGCGCACGGATGGCGTGGTGCCGTCCCGTTCGGGGCCCCGGCCTCACGGCCGCCCAGTTCGTGGACGGGGATCTGTTCCTCGAGGTCGACGACACCGACGGACGTGGGCATTCACGCGCTGATCGACGGTGGGCCCTCCACGAGACTCCCTCCTCCTTACATGGGCAGATGGTCACGCTCCGACGATCTTGCGGTCACGTTGGCCGCGTAGCGTGTGCACGCTCGGCACACTCACGGCTTGCTACCGCCGTGCCGGCCGAGAAGAAAATCAACTAACGAACGAACAGGAGTAATCCAAATGAGGAAGCACACACGTATGTTGCCCGTTTCCCTCCGGGGTATTTTGTCCGCTCTTGCAGTGGCGGTCGCCGCCGTGTGGCAGATTGCCGCCCCCGTGCCGAGCTGGGCGGACGAGGTTGCTTTGGGAGAGGCCGACATTTTCTTCGAGCTCAACGACACCGACGGAGACCTCGGCATTCACTGTCGCCTCGACGGTGATCCCTGGCGGACGATGGCTATCGAGGACCCGAGAGGGCGCCGAATGCTCCAGACCACTGTCACAGGGCGGCTGGCCAGGCAGGGCTTGACGGAGCTCTTCTTCGAGAGCGGCGAGCCGACCTTCGACGAGCTCCCGCCCGCGGTTTTCTTCGCTCGGTTCCCGGAAGGGGAGTACGAGATGGAGGGTACGACCCTCGAGGGAGAGGAGCTGGGGGGCGAGGACGTCCTGTCGCACGTGATGCCGGCCCCGGCGGAACCCACGGTCAGTGGCGAAGACCTTCCCGATGGCTGTGATGGGCCCCCCACTCCGGTCAGCGAGCCCATCATCATCGAGTGGCCGCTCGTCGAGGAATCGCATCCTACTATTGGCGAGTCAGGAGAAATCGAGGTCGAGCTCTACCAGGTGATCGTGGAGAAGACGGGGCAGTCCCCGCTGGCATTCACGGTTGACCTCCCGCCCGACGTGATGGAGGTCGAGCTTCCCGAGGCGCTGACCAGCGCAGGCGACGAGCTCAAGGTCGAAGTGTTGGTGAAACTGGACGATGGCAACTCGACCGCGGTCGAGGGCTGCGTCATCGTGGAGTGATGGTCTTAAAGGCAGCGCGACCACGTTGCGATCCGTGGACGCCGGCCGCGCCATCGGCTCGGGCGTCTGGTGGATCTCCACTGGTGGGACGCCAGGCGCTCGAGCATCGCGATCACCTGCATGCGTTGCCGCCGACCGCACGAGCGGATCGTCACCCCCCGAGCGGCTCCGGGCCCCTCGCCTAACAACAGCTCCTGCGGTCCGCGGCGCGGTGGGCGAGGGCATGGCGCACGCTCTCCGGGTCGCGCCCGAGCGGCACCAGCCCGGCGAACCCGCGCAGGAAGTCGCGGAGCGCGCGGAAGAAACCCATCATACCCGCACCCCCTCCATCGCCGGAGCCGTACCGCCCGGCCGCAGCGTTTGCCACCAGACGCGCGCGGCGTCGAGCACGACGATCGCGACGAGCAGCATGAACAGGCCCGTCACACCCGCGTCGAGCCGGTTGTTGAAGATCAGGATCTGCGTCTCGGTCACCTTCTCCGCCGGGATCGCGCCCGACGCGAGCTGTCCCGCCAGGTGCTCGGCCTGCGCCAGGAAGCCGATGCGGCGGTCGTCGTGCCAGATCTTCTGGCTGCCCGCCGTCATCGTCACGGAGAGCAGCCAGGCGAGCGGAACGAGCGTGGTGACGGCGTAGAGCGGACGGCCCGACTTGATCAGGATCGTGGTCGCGAGCGCGAGCGCGGTCGCAGCGAGGAGCTGGTTCGCGATGCCGAACAGCGGCCACAGCGTGTTGATGCCGCCGAGCGGATCCACCACGCCCTGGTAGAGGAAGTAGCCCCAGCCCGCAACGATCAGCCCCGACGCGAGCAGATTCGCGGGCAGCGACGACGTCCGGCCGAGCGGCGCGTGCAGGTTGCCGAGCAGGTCCTGCACCATGAAGCGCCCGACACGGGTGCCGGCGTCGAGGGTGGTGAGGATGAAGAGCGCCTCGAACATGATCGCGAAGTGGTACCAGAGCGCCTTCACGCTCTCGCCGCCGAGCGCCTGCGAGAAGATCTCGGCCATGCCCACCGCGAGGCTCGGCGCGCCGCCGGTGCGCGAGAGCAGGGTGTGCTCGCCGATCTGACGCGTGAGCGTCGTGAGCTGTGCCGGATCGAGCGCGAAGCCCCAGCCGCTGATCGTGCTGGCGGCGCTCTCGACGCTGGCGCCGATGATCGCCGCAGGCGAGTTGATGGCGAAGTAGACGCCCGGCTCCATCACCGCGGCCGAGAGCAGCGCCATGATCGCCACGAAGCTCTCCATCAGCATCGCGCCGTAGCCGATGAAGCGCGCGTCGGTCTCGCGCGCGAGCAGCTTTGGCGTGGTGCCGCTCGAAATCAGCGCGTGAAAGCCCGAGATCGCGCCGCAGGCGATGGTGATGAAGCAGAACGGGAACAGCTTGCCCGCGAAGACGGGCCCCGTGCCGTCGATGAACTGGGTCAGCGCCGGCAGCTTCACCGGCGGCTGCACCGCGAGCAGGCCGGCGGCGAGCAGCGCCACTGTCCCGATCTTGATGAAGGCCGACAGGTAGTCGCGCGGCGCCAGCAGCAGCCACACCGGCAGCACGCTCGCGAGGAATCCGTAGCCGATGATCGCGAGCGCGATCGTGCGCTTGTCGAGGTCGAAGAACACGCGCAGCGTTTCGCTCTCGTCGATCCAGCGCCCGCCGAACACCGCGAGCGCCACGAACGCGAGCCCGATCAGCGTGGCCTCGAGCACGCGGCCCGGCCGCACCTTCACCATGTAGACGCCCATCGCCAGCGCGATCGGAATCGTGGCGCTCACGGTCGAGGTGGCCCACGGGCTCCCGAACATCGCGTTCACGACCACGAGGCCGAGCACGCCGATCAGGATGATCATGATCGCGAGCACGCCCACCAGCGCGGCGGCGCCGCCGAGCGGGCCGATCTCTTCGCGCACCATCTGGCCGAGCGACTTGCCCCCGCGCCGCAGCGAGCCGACCAGGATGGTGAAGTCCTGCACCGCGCCGCCCAGCACCACGCCGATCAGGATGTAGAGCGTGCCGGGCAGGTAGCCGAACTGCGCGGCGAGGATCGGGCCCACCAGCGGGCCCGGCCCCGCGATCGCCGCGAAGTGGTGGCCGAACACCACCCAGCGGTTCGTCGGCACGAAGTCCTTGCCGTCGCGTTGCTGGTGCGCGGGCGTCGGTCGCTCGGCATCGAGCCCGAACACGCGCCGCGCCAGGAAGCCCGAGTAGAAGCGGAAGGCGAGCGCGTAGACGCAGAGCGCGGCGACCAGGAACCAGGCGCTCGAGAGCTGCTCGCCGCGCGCGCTCGCCACCACGGCGAGGGCGGCGGCACCGAGCAGCGAAACCCCGGCCCAGCCGAGTCCACGCACCACGCTCATGGCGTCTCCCCCAGGCGCCCGATCATAGGAAGAGCGGCACGGCGATCCAGCACCAGAGCGCTGCCAGCAGCGCGGCCGCGGCATCGAGCGGGACGCCCGTCCGGACCATGAGTGGAATGGTGAGGTAGCCCGAGCCGAACACGATGGCGTTGGGCGGTGTGCCGGCGGGCAGCGCGAAGTCGCAGGAGGCCGCGAAGGTCGCGGCAAAGAGCACCGAAGTCACGTGCTCCGGCGAGACGCTCCCGGCCAGCACGGGCAGCAGCACGGCGACGGTGGCCGCGTTCGAGGCGAAGGCGGAGAGCGTGACGGTGGTGAAGCTCGCAGCCGTGATCTGGAGCAGCGGCGCGGAGCCCGCGAGCGCGGCGAGCTGTGCGCCCATCCAGTGCGAGAGGCCGCTCGCCTCGATCGCGGCGGCGAGCGAGAAGCCGCCTCCCAGAAGCACCAGCGTCTGCCACTGGATGAAGCGCAGCGAGGCGGGCGCCAGCGCCGGGCGTCCGCCCACGCGCCAGAGCAGCAGCAGCAGACTCGCGAGCATTGCGATGCTCGCCTCGACCTTCGCCGTGGCGAGCCCCTCGAAGCCATGGGCGCGCAGCGCGTCGGTGATCGGCTTGCCGAGGATCCAGAGCGTCGCCGCCGCGAGGAACACGGCGCCCACCACGCGCTCGCCGCGCTGGAGCCGGCCGAGCCGCGCGTCCTCGCGCGCGAGCGCGATGCGGCCGACCTCCGGCCCGGGTGCGTCGGCGCGGCCGACGCGCCACAGCGCGAGCCACGCCACCGGCAGGAACAGCGCCACGAACGGCATGCCGATCGCCATGAACTCCAGGAAGGAGACGTCGGTGCCGCGTTGCGCGAGGAAGCCCGAGAGCTGCGCGCTGGGCACCGTGCCGATCTTGGTGCCGATGCCGCCCACGTTCGAGCCGTAGGCGACGGCCAGCATCAGCGCGGCGCCGTAGTGCGCGAGGCGCCGTCCGGTCTCGCGCTCGAACTCGGCGATCACGGCCAGCCCGATCGGGAACATCATCGCCGCCGTTGCCGTGTTCGAGATCCAGAGCGAGACCGACGCGGTGGCGAGCAGCAAGCCGAACAGCAGGCGCCGCGGATCCGTGCCGACGATGCGCATCACGGCCAGCGCGATGCGCCGGTGCAGGTTCCACTGCTGCATGGCGGCCGCGATCCCCATCCCGCCCAGGAACAGGAAGATGTAGGGATCGACGTAGGGCAGCAGCGCGCCGCTCAGGTTGGCGCCGAAGCCGTCGCCGTACACGTTCGAGAGGGGCAGCACGAGCAGCGGCACGCACGCCGTCCACTGGATCGGCACGGCCTCGCTGATCCACCAGATCGCCATCCACAGCGTGAGCCCGGCGGCGAAGGCGGGCCGTGCGCCGTACTCGCCCCAGTGTGCGAGCGGGGTGTCGAGGAGCAGCAGCGCTGCGAAGGCAACGGGCCCGGCGAAGAAGGCGACCCACGTCCGGCCCGTGCGCGGCACGGCGGCAGTCTAGAGAGAAACTCGACAGGCCGCGGCTTCCTCGATCTCGACCCGGCTCCGACTTCGCCGAGACCCGGACGGGCACAGGCGGCGCGCAACGTCGGTGGCCGGGCCGGGTGGACCGGCCGCTGCTCCCGGCGCTGTCGGTGATGGCGCCGAGCCTTCCTCACGCTCCAGCGTTCGTTGCACGGCTGTGCAAGGGCGCGGCTCCGGTGAGCGCCCGCGCGTGCGCCTCCGCAGCGACCGGCTCCACCCGTCCCCCGGGTCCGCCTTCATTTTGTCAACGAGCTGATCGACCGGTTCTCGGCCGGTGCACGAAGACCGAGAACACCCTGCGCCGCGTTGTCGGCGCCGCAGCGGTCGGGTGCTGGGCGCTCGCGCGCCGACCGAGTCGCGAGGCCGGGTGGAGCCGGTCCTCGCAGAGGCGCGCGAGCGGTAGCAACCCAACTGGCGTGCTGGGGGAACGCTACGCACAGCGGTGTTGCGTACCGGCAGACGTGGTGCCGAGGGAGCCAGCGCCGGGAGCGAGGATCGGTCCACCCGGCCCGGGCAACCAGCTTCGCCGCCTCAGGGACCGGTCTCCGGCCGCTCCTGGGCCCGACGGAACGCTCAGCTGTGACGAACGTGTTTGGAATCGACGGCTAGGGTGCGCCCGCCACGGCCGCGGCGTGCAGGAGCGCGGCGTCCTCGGGCAGCAGGAAGCGCTTGTGCACGAGCTGATCCAGCCGCTGCTGATACGGCTTCAGGAAGCTGCGGCGCGTCGGGTAGAGCTCAGCGAGCGTTGCGGAGTCGAAGGGGAACACGCTGCCCGTCAGCACGCAGAACAAGTTCAGCAGTGGACGCGACGGCTCGAGGATGGCCGGCAGCACCCCCTCCTCCACCACCTCGTTGTTCGGCAGATAGGTCGCGACCGGTACGTCCAGCTCGGGCAGGCGCAGGCCGCCGCTGGCATTGCCGAACTCGTCGCGCAGGATCTCTCCGTCCCCGGTCTCGATCCACTTGCCGCGAGGCGGCGGCTGGCGGTGGGTCACCTGGCGCTCCAGGTTGGCCCACATCGCGTTGTAGAGATACGCGCCGAACACGGGCCCATCCGCCAGCGTGTTCTGCGGGTTGACGCAGGTCTGCTCCAGCGTCCAGAAGTTCGGGATGACGTAGACGTTCTTGTGCACGGCGGTGTGCGAGGTGCCGGCCATCTCGTAGTAACGGAAGGTGGGGGTGTCGGCCTGGCGCGCATCGTTCGCGAGCACGCCGAAGCCCGGGATCTCGATGTCCGTCTCGCTCATGGCACGCACCACCGGCACCGGCAGGTCCGTGCGCACCAGCCGCTCGCGGCCGACGAGCCGCGGCGTGCAGGCGGGGTAGGCCGGCGCCCCGGCGCCGCCGCAGGCGGGCCCCGCGTTGATCGGCCGCGCCGTGCTCAGCTCCTGCACGAAGTAGCCGTCGTTTGCGGCGAAGTGGAAGGCCGTGGCGTACGTGATCACGGAGCCGCCCTGCTGCGAGGTGCCGCCGTGGAACAGGATCTGCACGGGGTAGTCCTCGGGGATCGGGCTGCCCGGCCCGCCTTGCGTGAGCGCGTGCGCGATCTGGCTCATCAGCTCGTACGCCTGCCCGTTCTCGGGCAGCGCGAGCGACGCGTAGCGCTGGCGGCAGTTCGCGACGGGTAGGATGCCACCGAGCCTGCAGCCGCCCTTCAGGAACGCGATCGAGGTGTTGCTGTTGGTGACGCCGACGTAGATCCAGCCCTCGCGCGCGAAGAAGGCCGCCGACGCGTCCCAGACCGGCGCGCTGTCGAAGCTCGCCGTCGAGTTCCACCACTCGACGACGACGGTGCCCGAGAAGCTCTCGGGATCGAGCGGCCGGCGCACGATCAGCCGCGTCTTGTAGGGGACGTCCTCCGAAAGCGGAAGGATCACCTCCCGGCGCGGGCTCTCTTCGTAGGTGTAGACGGTGGCGCCGCCCGAGACGAAGAACTCCTCCTCGAGATAGGCCTCGGGCACGTCGGCGAGCGTGCGCAGGCCGACGCTGTGGATGGAGCCGGTGGCGTCGTCGGGTCGCTCGATGGCGATCGGATCGGTCGGGCCGGCGGCGGCGGCGAGCGGGAGGAGCAAGAACGCGAGCAGGGTGAGGGGGTGGCGCATCGGGCCATTCTGCCCCGATCCCCCTCCGCCCGTCCAGAGAAACCGCTACTGCGCGCGGCTCGCCTGCGCCACGCGACTGTGGCGGCGCCCGTAGAAGAAGTAGATCACGAGCCCGATTCCCATCCAGATCCCGAGGCGCAGCCAGGTTTCCCAGCCGAGGGCCGACATCAGGTAGAGGCAGGCGAGGATGCACAGACCCGGCAGCACGGGCACCCACGGACAGCGGAAGGGCCGGTGCAAGTCGGGTGCGGTGCGCCGGAGCACGATGACACCGGCGGCCACCAGCACGAACGCCGCCAGCGTCCCGATGCTCACGAAGCGAGCGAGCTCGTCGAGCGGGAAGATCGCCGCGGCCAGCGCCACCAGCCCCCCGACCAGCAGCGTCGACAGATGCGGCGTGCGGAAGCGGGGATGGATGCGGCTGAAGAAGGGCGGCAGCAGGCCGTCACGCGACATCGCGAAGAAGATCCGAGACTGCCCGTAGAGCAGGACCAGTAGCACCGAGCTGAGACCGATGATCGCGCCCGCCGAGATCAAGCTGGCGCCCAGGTTCTCTCCCACGTCGCGGAACGCACGCGCCAGTGGCGCCGTGGTGTCGATCTGGGGCAGCGGCACCATGCCCGTGATCACCCCGGCGACTGCGATGTAGAGGAGCGTACAGATCAGAAGCGAGCCGATGATGCCGATCGGCATGTCGCGTTCCGGGTTGCGCGCTTCCTCGGCGGCCGTCGTCACACTGTCGAAGCCGATGTAGGCGAAGAACACCAGGCCGGCGCCCGCCACGACCCCGCTCCACCCGAACGGCATGAACGGGCTCCAGTTCGCCGGCGCGACGTGTCCCACGCCGGCGGCGATCACGTAGAGGATCACGGCCGTCTTGAGCACGACGATCGCCGAGTTGACGGAAGCGCTCTCGCGTACGCCGACTACGAGCAGGGCGGAGACCGCCAGGATGATCGCGAGCGCGGGTACGTTCAAGAGCCCGCCGTCTCCCGCGAAGGCACCGACGCTGAGCGCGGCGGGGAGCTCGAGCCCGAATTGTCCGATGATCACGCCGAAGTAGCCGGACCAGCCGCTCGCGACCGTCGAGGCGGCGACGGCGTACTCGATCACGAGATCCCAGCCGATGATCCAGGCGAAGAGCTCGCCGAGCGTGGCGTAGGCGTAGCTGTAGGCGCTGCCCGAGATCGGGAGCAAGGTCGCGAACTCCGCGTAGCAGAGCGCCGCGAGCGCACTCACCAGCCCGGCCAGCGCGAAGGACGCCACGACGGCCGGCCCGGCATCCTGTCGCGCCGCGACTCCCGTCAGCACGAAGATTCCCGTGCCGATGATGCCGCCGATGCCGAGCAGCGTGAGATCGAGCGGGCCGAGGGCGCGCTTCAACGCGTGCTGTTGGTCGCTGAGGTCGCGCTGGAACGCCGCGACCGGCTTGCGCGCGAAGAGTCCACTCGCCATGTCACCCCCCCCTGGCTTCTTCCTTCGTTCGCCTGCGGCTCACTGCGCGCCCGGGGGAACCGGGCTTGCGGTGTGGCTCACAGAATTCTCGGCTCGCTCCGCGCTTTGCTTGCGCGCTACTTGCCTGGGGGGAGTGCCTCGTCTACGCGGCCGCTTGGCCCTCGCCCTCCGCGCGCAGCGCGGCCGCGATGTCTCCGAGCACCGCCTTGGCGTCGCCGAAGACCATCAGTGTGTTATCGGCCGAATAGAGGGCGTTCTCGATGCCGGCGAAGCCCGGGTTCATCGAACGCTTGTTGGCGAGCACCACGCGGGCCTTGTCGGCATCGATGATCGGCATGCCGTAGATCGGGCTCGACTTGTCGGTACGCGCCGCCGGATTCACCACGTCGTTCGCCCCCACCACCACGCATACATCGGTCTGCGGCAGCTCGGGGTTGATCTCGTCCATCTCGACCAGCGCGTCGTAGGGGATCTCGGCCTCGGCCAGCAGCACGTTCATGTGGCCGGGCATGCGGCCGGCGACCGGGTGTATGGCGAACTTCACGTTCACGCCCCGCTTCGTCAGCTCGTCGTAGATCTCGCGCACGCGGTGCTGCGCCTGCGCCACGGCCATGCCGTAGCCGGGCACGAAAACCACGCGCTGGGCGTTCATCAGGTAGTCGGCGGCGTCGTGGGGCGTGGCGCTCTTCACCGGCTTCGCCTCGCCGGCCGCCGCCTGCACCTGCACCTGGCCGAAGGCGCCGAACAGCACGTTCGTGAAAGAGCGGTTCATGGCGCGGCACATGATGATCGACAGGATCAGGCCCGAGGAGCCGTCGAGGGCGCCGGCCACGATCAAGAGCTGGTTCTCGAGCACGAAGCCCATCGCCACCGCCGAGAGGCCGGCGTAGGAGTTCAGCAGTGAGATCACGGTGGGCATGTCGGCGCCGCCGATCGGGATGATCAGCAGCACGCCAAAGAGCAGCGAGAGCCCGACGATCAGCGGGAAGAGCTGCCACTGGGTGGGATCCCAGATCAAGCCGACGCCCGCGAGCAGCGCGACCGCGAGCAGCGCGAGGTTCACCGCGTTCTGGCCGCGATACGTGATGGGCCGAGTGGGAATCACCTCTTGGAGCTTGCCGGCCGCCATCAGGCTGCCGGTGAAGGTCAGGAAGCCGAGGATCACCTCCACCACGATGGCGCCGGTGCGAAACGCGGTGAGCTCGCCGTCCTCGAGCCAGATCGCGTACTTCGCGGTGCCGACCAGGCCGGCGGCCAGGCCGCCGAAGGCGTGCGAGATCGCAGTCCGCTGCGGCACCGCGGTCAGCGGCACGCGCGAGAGCGGGATGCCCACCGCCGTGCCCGCGATCACCGCGATCACGATCCAGGTGAAGTTCACGATCTCCGGGTGGAGCACCGTTCCGAAGACCGCCGCCGCCATGCCGCCGACACCGGCGAAGACTCCCTGGCGCGCCGTCTTCGGGCGATTCAGCCAGCGCAGCGAGAAGATGAAGAGAGTCGCGGCGACCAGGTAGCTGAGCTGGGTGACGAGCTCGCTCACGACCGCCTCTTTTCCTTGAACATCTTCAGCATGCGGTCGGTAATCAGGAAGCCGCTCACGATGTTGGTCACCGAGGCGAACACCGCGATCGCCCCGAGCACGGTGCTGAAGGTCGACTTCTGCTCGCCCGCGATGATCAGCGAGCCCACGATCGCGATCGCCGAGATGGCGTTGGTGAGCGACATCAGCGGCGTGTGCAGCAGGCGCGACACGTTCTGGATCACGTAGAAGCCGACGAAGGTCGCCAGCATCAGGCCGAACAGCATGGAGAACAGGTCGAGCGCGCTCACGGAGCCTCCATCGGGCAAAAAACGCCGACGGGGACTAGCACTTGGGGGGTGCTCGATCAACCGGCGTGGACCTCGCCGCGCGACACCACGACGGCCGCCGCGAGGTCGCCCGTCACGTTGACGGCGGTGCGGCACATGTCGAGGAAGCGGTCCACGCCGAGCACCACGCCGATGCCCTCGGCCGGCACGCCCACGATGCCGAGGATCATCGCGA
>Ga0247727_10015119_pt1 | contig 12711 bp, 11 predicted proteins | sample WisWelCaveWW1625_FD_202498 | JGI IMG/M metagenome (GOLD analysis project Ga0247727, IMG submission 202498) | Biofilm microbial communities from Wishing Well Cave, Virginia, United States - WW16-25 | ecosystem: Environmental > Aquatic > Deep subsurface > Groundwater > Cave microbial mat | place...
GGGCACAGGCCAATTTCGCAATTTTACCTTGTTTTTCGCGGTCATGAAGCACGCTCTTATATATTCATTCACACTGAATTCGGGATTAACATTTTTTAAAACTCTAACTTAACATTGTCAAGTTAGTAGTCAATACAATATTGGTTGGAAGCTTTGTCAAAAGACGATGATTTTCGGTTGGTATAATTAAGGTGGTGTCCAAGCGGTCACGGAGATAAGCGATCAGTTCGTTTCGACTCTTGCGATTTTCGTAAAATTGGGCGGCTTCTAACCAGTTTTTGCCTTTATACTTGATTCTTTTTGCCAAAGGAGAAATCAGGTCGGCCCAACCCGGTAATCCTGCGCCGATTGAAAGCCCGGCACCAATAAACAATGCAACATTACCTTTCTTGAATTGCTCAACGAGTTCTTGAGAAACAGTAGAATCAATAGTCGACATATTAGCTCCTTTCGCATTTGATGCTTCATAATCATTGTTTTGATCCAATGCCAGCTTATAAATTGAATTGCGTATCTTGCAAAACCCTTCAATGTCTTTCTTGATAACTCCCAGCAGCTCCAATTGAGACTGTCGCTGATTCTCAAGTGGGGAAAATTTAATTTTTTCGCCAGCTTGAATACGTCCTACGTATTCGTGCAATTTTTTATCGGTTTTGAGCCGTTTAAGCAGAGGTGGTAGGTGGTTCTCGTCTTCGCTCAACAATCGCTGAACACTAGAGTCTACATCTGAAACAGTGGCATTTATACTAATATAAGAACAAATCAATTGGGTCAGATAAGGTTGACCGTCTGTCCAGTAGTGAATACGCTGTGCTAATGCGTCGGTCTGTTCTTTTGGCCAACCGCCCCGGGTAACTAATTGACGTACTTCCTCCAGTGTAAAATCATACAAGCGTACTCGTTGTGCGATATTAAATGGCGAAATTCTGTCATCACTAATCAGGTCACGGGGATGGAAAGTACCCAATAAAAGAAAGGTAATGGACTTGAAATAAGATTCAACTTCACGAGAATTATAAATTTCACGTAACACAGAGAAAAATTCGTTTTCGCCTGAGAACTTTACAGCACCGATTTCATCTAAAGCGATTACAATTTTAAGATTTGTTTTGATTGCAACTTCAGCCACACCGATTAGGAAACTTCGCCATGAAGTATGGTCACCAGCTAAAGTTAGATGGTCTATTTCAAATCTCTGCTTGAGTTGATCAGCTATTCGCTTGGTAATCGTCTTATACCATGAGATTTCATTTCTTTGATTTAATGTTGTGATGTCAATGTAAACAAAATACGTTTCTCTTAAAGCCGGATGACGCATTAAGGCATTAATCAGGCTTGTCTTGCCTTGCTGTCGAGGTTCGACGATTAGCATATAATCCATTGCAAGTAAACAGGACCGAGCATCTTGCTCAGTCTGGCGTTCAATGTAGACCGCAACATGTTCATTGTTTAGTGCGCCGCCAGCCTTAAATTTTGTAGCATTCATTTATTTTTCTCCTGATATTCTTCCGTGAGCACGTCTAACGTGTCATCCAATGTTAAAGTGCTAGCAGCCACTTGCTGGAAAGACTTCATCGCAAAATCATAATAACCCTGTGGCTTGCGAATCAAAATAGACCGCAAGTCAACTAATCGTTGAAGCGCATCGTCTACATCGCCGACTTTTGGGTATAACTTGCATCGTTCTGTTAAATTTTGTCGCAAAGCACTCAAAGTGCGAACATTCTCATACTTGACCATCAGAAGTGATATAATCTTTTCTAACGGAGTAGCGGCATCCCAGATTGTGTCTAGAAAATCATCGTGCTGGAAGTCATAATCCTCGATAACAGCGTTCACGTCATCGAGTTTAATAAGGCGTTTACCTTGTTTGTTGAGCTGTTCGATCAGCCGTCGGCACAAACGCTGGACAACGTTAGGGTGCCCTGATGTAAAATCATAAATGCGCCGTACTATCGCAGTCTCATCTGCTAGAGCAATCCCTATTTGTTTCATGGGCCGAGTAACTAGTTCATCAACAGCGCGATAAGCCAAAGGACCAAGAATCATTTCATTGGCGAAATTAAATAATGGACCGCTGGAGTCTTTCAGCGCTTTTCGCAAGATATGTTCACCACCGAAAACGAATTGCGCACGGCCGTGATTTGCAAGTGCACGAAAAGCATTGAAAAGCGGCCAATTTGTTAGCCTAGAAGTGCGGTCAGGGTAAACAAGCTTATCTGCCTCGTCTAGTAGCAATACAAGGTACCCATCGCTGGGCGGAGATTGCAACAATTCATTAAATGTTGATGGGGCATTAGGTGGTGGTTCTGGCTTCCAATCATGATCTTGAATATGAGCGGAAAGAAAACTCTGATAATCAGTAGCGACGGAACAGTCGTGGTAGAGGGTAAGAAAATTGGCATCGGATAAGTGGAGGTGGACGAGGTGTAGACGTTTAAGAAGGGACGATTTACCTATACGACGACCTCCAATGATTGCATATGAAGCTTTCGCGACATGTTCGGCAACTTGTCGCAGTTCCTGTTCACGCCCAAAAAAAATATCCTCATAGACAGGGCCATTGATAACATATCGAGAGACACTACGCAAATCAACTCTAGAGAATATTACTTGCCGGAGAAACTCTTGTGGTTCTTCAGAAAAAACGATTTGTAACAGTTCATCTCTTCGTATTGGGATTAAATCATATCCATGATATCGTATCCTATCAATTAAAGAAAGCAATACTGACTCGTCTTTTTCATCAAAAAGAAAAACAAGGGCCACTCGTGCAGCGGGCTCCATATTTTTCTTAAGTAGCACTTTGATATATTCAGGTTCAATTGCCTGCAAATAATTTCCGCTACAAAATAGAAACGGCAAATATGCTGGCAAGTTTGTGTTTCCAAAAAGTGAACCACAATGAACAATATACATAGTCCATTCTGAAAGTTCGGCAATCTCTCTAGTACCCTTTAATTCCAGTTGGAGTAACTGGGCTAAATCCGTAATCAGGTTCACTGCATTGCGCCTATCCCAATTAAAGAGCACTTTGTCAATTTGACTCAGTCTGCCGGGGACTTTCGTCATCATCGTTATTATTTTATGCAGAGTTAATGGGATGCCACCCGTTGTTTTATAAAGATTAAGAGGAGTTCTCTCGTTGATTTGGGCTAATTCTTTCATTAAAATCGTTTGCCCCTCGGCCAGTTTGTTAATCAAAACAATGAATTCTGATTCAGGTAAACGATCTAAATGCACGTTAAGAGCGTTTTCGCCAATACGAAGACGACTGGTGAGAATAGCTTTATTGGGCGCGGGTAAACTACCTAAAAACTCTTCAATGACATTCTGTTCGCTTGTTGGGAGGGCATCTATGTTATCCAAAATAAAAAGTGCACCTTGGCGAGGCAGGCCTTTTACCAGTGTGCTCCAGCGTTCGTTAACATCGGCGATATTGGCTACGGCTTGTTTACCTAGGGCAAGGGCGAATTCACGTACGAAGGCTTCTAGGGTAGAGACGCTTACTTCATTCTTTTGCACACCGTTTGACTTTAACCGAGGGGGGTGAGCACTCACGAAGAGATAGGCGTCAAACATACCTTGAGCGTACGCAGCATGCGCTACTTCTAAAGCTAGTGCAGTCTTACCTATGCCACCGATACCACTAATAGCCACGCCCCAACCCCGTTCATCGGGAGAAAGGGCCTTTAGGCAACGTTCCAGTTCGGCCTTACGCCCTACAAAAATGTCTGGCCGTTGAGGAATATTGTAAGGCAAACTAGGCTTAAGACTGAAGATAGATTGTTGATCGCTAATAATAATATCCGAATGTGCAGGAAGGTCGTAATACAGATTGTCAACCCCATGGCTAAGTGCTCGAACAAAGGCACAGCATTGTTTGTCGCCAGAGTTCAACTCACAGTAACCGTCATAGAAATTAACCAACCATGCCTTAGAACCGTCTTTGTCTACTGTCCAAATTAAACGTTGTGTTTTGTCAAAAACCGAATTGATGTAAAAATCTCTATGTTTCTTTTCTCGTTCCACCAGGGACATTGCCTCTTCGAGCGTAGGTAAACGCCAATCGCTGAAACCAGCATACTTTTTAACATTAAGTTGATTGATGTAATTTTGAGCTTCTTCAAAAGTCAACTCAGATTGAGTACCAGATTGCTGCCAAATTAGACTTGTATTTAAATCTAGAACAATGGCTTTATTTGAGCGAATGTATGGCACATACGTATGAGAAAAACCTCGTCCGCTTTTGTTTCTAAGCGAATCGAAGAAGTCATGACGTTTAAGTCTTTCTAAAATCCTTTTCTCTGATATGTCTTCTGGTTGATAACGTAATTGAAAAGATTGTAAACCTGCAATCTGAGATAATCCAGTCAAATCAGCCCTTTCGAGATCAAACCCAACTGAATTATTCATTTCCAAATTATACCGTATCATTTCGAACAAGAATCGTTTCATCTGATCGGACCAGCGTATTTCAGGCCTTTTATCAACAGGCATGGAAAAGAAACGTTTAACAAACAGATAGTCCATCATCGAATGATGGGCGAACTTGAGGTTATCCTCAGCATCACGGTTTAACAATGATCGACCAGACAGTTTCCATACTTCAAGCTTAATGCCAAACTGCTTTGCGAGAGGTTCGATCTCTTCATAAGGCAGACGTTCACTCCCGTGCAACTGCCTTTGTATAAATATCTCAACTGCCAGTTGTTCGCAAAATTCTCGCAGCGGCTCTTTGGTGTTCAAACCCTCCACTTTGCCGATTTCACGGGTGAGCCAGGCTTCGATCATCTCCTCATAAAGCTGGAAAGAATAACTAAACTCGCGGCCGCTGGCGAGCAAGTCGTCAATGTGCGCGAGCAGCATCGGCCGCGCCGTGAGCTCAGGAATTTTGGCCGCAACCTGTCTGGCGCGGCGGCGTTTGCGCCATTGCCAGAGCGGATAACGGAGGCGTAAATATTTTTGCACCTGCCTGTCGTCAAAGGGCGAAAGATAAAGCTTGTGAAAAATGTACTCCTCCTCTTGTCCGGCTTTCACGGAGCCGAGCTTGATCACGCCGGTGCGCCGCGGCTCCTCTTCCGCGGCCGGAAAAAATTGCGTGCGGCAGGTCATCAACACCCGCCGAAACTCGCCCGTCATCTTGCACAAGTCCAGAATGCGCTGCCGGTGATCGACGATGGCGAGCGTGTCTTCATCCAGCGCATCGAGAAACAGCACGACGTCGGATTTGTTGTCGATTTCCTGAATGCGCCGGTCGGCGTCTTTAATGCCAAGCGGAATCACATATAAAGGGGAACGTTGGTGACGGCGCAAACGGCGGGCGTAATAATTCAACAGAAAGGAAGTTTTCCCCATGCCGGAGTCGGCGAGCAAGAGCAGATATTTCGATTCGGTCGGCTCATCGAGCATGCGATCGACGGCGGCGAACAAATCTTCGCGCGAAGCATACACCTCGCGAATTTCCTGCCCCTGCGCCGGATCGATGCTCTGGCATTTGGGCCGGAGATAATAGCGCGTCGCGAGCGCGATTTCATCCTTCGAATAAAGTTTGGCCCCGGGGCGATGCCGCAACGCTAAACGGTCGCGCCATTGCTTGAACAACGGCCAGAGTTCTTTGGTCAACAGCCCGAGCAGGCCGCCCCCGCCGATGATGCTCAAGATCGTATCAAGATGATCGAGAACGCTTTTCCAATCGAACGCGCTATTAACGAGGGTTTGCGTTGTATCGGGCGGCATGGTGTTTATAGAGACAAATATTTGCGGCAAAGCAAAAAAAAAATTGCTAAACCTCGATGCCTTCGTATTTCTCGTATTCGGCTTCGGTCATGGTTTCCAGCCGGCTGATAAAAAAATCGCCATTTTGAGTGACTTTAGAAAAGATAAAATCAATCAGGCTGCGATCGCGTTCGGCCCACCACCAATTCTCAAAGCCGCGACGGGCCACGACATCGATATGAATATGTGAGCCGATTCCGCTGTATTTAACCTCGATCCGGGAGGTTTCGATATTGTGCAGGCGGACCCACTCTTCAATCGCAGCCCGCAATTCGTTTAATATTGCAGTTTTCATCTTGCTGAATGAACTTGAGAGCCATCGTCGCTTCTCCCGTGAAATGCGCATTTTCAAAAGCCTTTTGCCCGTGCTTAACGGCATTGACAGAATGTACCGGAACGCCGTTTGAAAAGCAAGAAAATTTCCGAATTGAAAGCAACAGGTAGCGCAGACATCTTGTCTGCAGTCAGGATGACTGCGCTACGCTTTTCCATCGCTAACCGAGATAAATTTAAAATATAACAGACGGGCCGTCTGTGCTACGGTTACACCAGCGCCACCAGCGGGCCCATATGAAACAAAAACCGTTCAACATGCTCAGGCGTGACACTATCGCCGCCGGTAAGACTGCGGCCGAATTGCAACACCATATTGTGGCCGAAAGTGTAGCGCAAATCGCGAATGTCATCCGAGGTCAAACCGCCGGAGATGACGGGCAAAGATTTTTTCAAGCCGACCCAGTTTTGATTGAGTCGCCGAATATCTTGGGTGATAAAATGCTCGGCGAGCAAAATGGTATGCAATTGCACCACCTGCGCGTGCGTTTCAATCATGTCGCCGGTGATGGAGCCGATCTCCACCAGATCCGCGCCGGCCAAACGCGCCAGCTTGCCAAGCGTCGTCATCGAAATGCCGTGGCGTTTGTTGCGGGCTTGCGCGCCGTGCGAGGTGCGGTCCGCGTAAATGATCAGCTCCGGAAATTCATTGCGCAGCATTTGCAAAATGCCGAAGCCGCAGGTTTGAAAATCAATCACCACGCCTTTGCCGCCGGCCTGTAAAACAAAACGCGTGCGTTTCAACACCGCATCGCCCGCGCCGGTGACGTTGGGAAAATATAATTTGGGCAGATCGGATTTTTCCGCGGCCTCCTGCGTCAACGCGAGCACGCTCTTCACGCGCTCTTCAAAACGGTTATTCGGCAAATCGGTCAATTGATGGCTGTCGCGCACGATGTCGCAGCCGCCGATCAGCACGGCAAACGCTTTTTGCGTGTAGGTTTTTAAATCCATCCCGACTTCCGGCGCGATGAGCGCGGACACGAGCGGCCTTTCCGGCTCGCCGAAATATTTGTGCAGCGCTTCGCTGCCGTGCGCCGGCCCGCGAAAGCCTTTCACATACGCCGCGGGAAACTGAATGTCGAGCACGCGCAAATTCGCAATATTGGCGAGGCCGAAAATTCTGCCGGCCACCACGGAGAGCATCTGCGGAATATTGCCCGGCTCAAAATGCTCCGCGGGATAAGCGACTTTCACGGTGTTGCCCTCCATCCAGTACGCGCGCGCTGCCAGCGCCTCGCGATTCGCGCCGGTGCTCGCGTCAATCGCGGCTTTGCTGCATAATTCTTCGGCAACCGCGGCTAAACTTTTTCCTTCGGTGGGTTCGAGGTGATAGCTGCACAGCAAATCCGTCGGTTCGGGACGATAGGTCGAATCAAGGTAAGTCATGGCAAGTTCCTTTCGCGCGGTGTGGGGTTACAATTTCGCTGGAATCACGATTGGTGAACCGTTTTGATGCAACAAAAAAAATTATTATTTCAAGCCAAGGCTTTTCTTCAAAATTTTGTCAATATCATCCATAATCGTCTTCGGCAGGCGCCCCAACTTTCTCGCAATAAGCTGTCGCGGAACTGTCATAACATATTCACATCTCACTACAGAAGATTTGACAAGACCGGAGGCGATAAATTCAGATGTTCCATCCTCTATCAGGTATTCGGTCGCCTGAATATCATCGATTCTTTTCGAGGTGATGCCGAGCAAGATTACGTCATCAAATCGTCGAGGAATTGAATGATCTGAGATAATCAACGCCGGTCGCGCTTTTTGCTGGGTACCAGAGATGGTGACAAAAGGAAATGGGACGGTTACAACCTCACCACGCTCATAATTCATAAACGTCCTCCTCAGGGTCATCCCAAATCCTGCTCAACGCATTCTGTTGGAGCAATAACGCTCCTTCATCGATTTGCGAACCTGATTTTGGGGGATATTTGCTCGCAAGATATTTTCCAAAATCGATGACTTCGGCGATTATTTCATCCGGCAGTTGTTCCAGGATCTTCGCCAATTCGGCCTTGTTGTATTGGGTTGCAATCATAGTTTGTGTCTCCAGTGAAATTGGTGATATTGCTATTCGTGATTGAAAACGGCAAACTTAACAGAAGAAATATCGCAAAAAATTCGGCCAATGTCAACAGCGCCGAAAAGATTTGTCGCCGCAGAAATGAAATAAAATCACTTGATTTTGTTTGATTCGAGCATTAAGTTTAAATGGATGAGATTTGCAGATTGACAATCGCGCCCAATTTTACTATGTTTGTAACACCAGGCCCAATTTCCTGACTCTTCATTCAATGAAGTTTGCAGTGAAATTATCCCATACAGGTGAATATATGGAAACGACAGAGATTCTTAAAGCCCCGCCTTCTTCATCGGAGTTGGTCGGCAATGACATTGTCGACGATATTATTAAAATCGTACAATTTTCCACGCTTCCGGACAATTGGGATTCCGAGGGCGCCAAAGCCGTCCCAATCGAGGTCTGCGAAAAGGCAGCAAAATATCTGTACGCCGCACACCAAGAGCTTGCTGTCGAATTTAAATCTGCGGCGCTGAATTTTCTTGAATCATTTAAAGAACATCACAAACCTTTTGTTGCGCCGGGAGGGGATGGTTCGATTGTCATTGAATGGGAATCAGACAAAGCGGAGCTCATCGTCGTCTTTCGTCCCAGCAGCCAGCGGCTTGACGTTGAATATTTAACCGTTGAAAAAAAGAATGGCAAAGAATTTGAGAAAGAGGGGATCCTCAATTCGGCAACTGCATTTGTGGAGGCGGTAAGGTGGTTTTATGACGAATCATGAAAACTATGGGCTGGCAAGATTGACCGTGAAACAAATTAGAGATTGTGGCTGTGAAGTCGTTCATGATCCGAAGCCTGACGATTATGCACATGCCATCATCCCCAAAACCACTCCACGTTCTGCACGACAGTTGGCCCAGACAGCAGAGCTCATTCGCAGGCCTAAAATGGAATAAGTGATTGGCAATGGAGGTCCTCGAAGGCAAACAATGCATCCTCCCCGCCCTGCTGGCGCGGCAGCGAAAATTCCGCCTGCTGCTGGTGAAACAAAATATCCAGCAAAAGCGCATTCAGGATATTCTTGCCGCGGCGGAAGCGCAGGCGATTCCAGTCAAATATGTTGACGTCGCGGAAATTGATGCGATGACCAAAGGCCGCTCACATGGCGGGCTGGCGGCGATTTGCACGCCGAAACCGGCGTTTGAAATTGAGAAACTTATTGAGCTTTGCGGAAAGTTGCCGGCGCCACCGCTTTTGCTGCTCATCGAAGGCACCGAAGACGCGCAGAATCTCGGTTACACGCTGCGCTCGGCCGAGGCGCTCGGCGCGCAGGCGGTGTTGCTAAAAAAGCATGTGTGGAATTTTGACGGTGTGACGGTGTCGCGGGCTTCTTCCGGCGCGTTTGAAAGATTGCCGCTGGTGCAAATTGAAAATGCAGAGAAGGAGTTGGGGCCGTTGCAACGTTCGGGAATAAAATTTTACGGCTGCATCGCCGGCGCGAAACGCGCGATTTACGATGTCGATTTAACCGGCGGGATTATGTTGGCGATCGGCGGGGAACGCCGCGGTTTGTCCGGCGCGCTGCGCGAAATGTGTGACGGCTTTGTCAGGATTCCGATGATCACCGGCGCGTCGTCGCTGTCATTGAGTCATGCCGCAACAGTCGTGATGGCGGAGGTGATGCGACAGCGACGGCAATTGCAAGCTTAATTTTGCGGCAGCAACTCTGCGGCCAAATGTTGCGGTTCGGATTTCTCATGAACGACGGCGCCAATATCATAGCCGGTTTCCATAAAAATATCAAGAACACGTTCATTGACCAGATCACTGATTTGTTCATCAAGCTCGCCCGGAACATAAATCTCCAGCCAGGCGTGTTGGCCCTCAACCCCGGGAATTTGAACGGCGGTTTCCACATCTGGCGTCAAATTTTGGGCGATTGCGACTAATTCGTCGAGATATTTCTGCAACTGCCTTTTTGAGATAGTTTTTTTTGTCTTCATTTGTTCAATACCTCGTCGATTTTCTTAATAAATTCTTTTGCATGATAAACCATCCTCCGAACTTCTTTTGCTTTAGGATGGCCTAATTGATATTGAGCTTCATTTCGTAACGCGAAAGCATCTACAAGCCATGTGCCAAAATTTTTCGGATATCGCGTTCTGTTTTTAATCAGCTCTTCCGTAAACTTTGACCGCAATTCGCCATGTTGCCACGTTGGCCGATCAAAGCCTTCGTACGCCAAAGCCGCTCGCGCCGCCCAGAAAAGTGCGGCATAAGAACAAATCGCGCCGGCATTGAAATGACCGTTCTGTACGGCGTAATCCGTGCATTGCAAAAACTCTTCAGCGCGTGACAAAATCTCGTTTGGCGTTAAATGCGCCATGATTTTCCTCCTCACTTTGTTGGCGAAATCCAGCCCCTTGAATATAACCGAAAAAACAAATATTGTCAACGCCAAAATCTTTTCACTTTCATCTTGCATACTCCCGCGAAAAGCCGTATTTGGGAAACTGCAATCAACCTCAAGTTTTCCAGGAAGTGTCATTTGACCTTATTTCACCATCTGCAAGCGGCCGCGGAAAATTTCGGCGCCAAGCCGCAGGCGATAAAAATACATGCCGCTGGCCACGGGTCGATTGAAACCATCGCGTCCGTTCCAACGCTGCGCATGCGCGCCGGCGTCGAGAGTGCGGTCGGCCAGCGTCGTCACCAGTTCACCACGTAGATTGAAAATTTGCAGGGTGACCGGCGCAGATACATTTAAATTAAACCGAATCGTCGTCGTTCCGTTCGCGGAAAAGGGATTGGGATAAACCGATACGCGCGGCAATCCCTCATCATTCCCAACAGCGCTGACGCTATCCGTCGCTGCCGTTTTCGCCGCGCTAAAATTAATTTGCCGATACCAAACATCGTCGCTCGACAAATTGCCGCCGCACACCAAAAGCCCCGAGGCACTGTAAAGCGATTTGCCCGGCGCGGTGAGATCGCCGAACGTGTCGCCGTTATTGTTGAGCAACGCCGCCGCCGATTGCATCTCCAGCGAGCTCTCGCTGCCGAAATCGCAAACTTTATATTCCGCATAATTCGGCGCATTGGTCCGAACGCCCATCACATAAATCCGATCATTCGTATCATCAATGCCGACCGCCGGACTGCTCCATTCCACGCTGGTATTCACTTTGAATTTGCTCCACGAACCGGCGGAATTTCTTTTATAAAGCGAGTTTTTAACTGCGCCGGACGCCGCGGCATTGCTGTTGCGCGTCAACACAAACAATCGGCCGTTGTCGGCTTTCGCAACGCTCACCCAATCGTCGGCGCGTTCGTCGCCAAAAAACGCCAACGCGCTGCTTTCATCCGTCCACACGCTGGAAGGATCGCCGTTGCGATGGCGCAAAAATCCGAAACTCGTGCCGCCGCTCCCCGCGGTCATGCCGTAAAAAACGCCGACGAAATTTGCGCCGCCCTCTGGAAACGCCGTGCCATCCGTGACGCCGCCGCTGCCCGTGAGGCCGGACTTCAGCGTGATCGCGCTCGACCACGTGGCGCCGTTATCCGTGGAAAGCTTTGCTTCCAGCGCGCTGCCGTTGATGCGAAACAACCACAGCTCGCCGTTGTTCGCGCGCGAGAGACTCACTGGATTGCCGCTGCCGTCGCCGAAATTAGTGACATCGACGAGAGCCATTTCTTCAGTCCATGCGCCGTTCGCATACTGCAAACGCCCGAACTGCGTCGCGCTCGAATGCGAGCTGACATAATACAAGCGATTGTTGGCGGTATCGAGAATCACGTCGATACGCGCCGACGTGCGGGTTTCTATTTTGAGGTCGCGGCTCCACGCGCCGCCCTGAAATTTCCAGAGAAACCAATCCGTGGCATTGGCGTCAAACGCCACCAGCCACCACGCCGACTGAAAATAAAACAGCTTGCTCTGATTGGATTTGGCGAGCGTCGCCGTCGTGTTGGCGTCGGTCAACGCGCCGGCCGGCGGCAGGCTGCTCTCGATAAAGAAATGCGACGAATTAACCGCAGTCGCTTCGGCGCTCGTCTGCGCTTGCAGCAGATAACTCGCCGGCACGCTCGGATTGATGATGCCCGCGCCGCTCGTGAAAATTAACGTCACGCTCGCATTATTTTCCAGCGTGTTCGGAACCGTGATTACAGCGCGCCGCAAACTCGGGTCGGTCGTCATCCCGTCAGCGGGATTGCCATTCACCGTGACCGCCGAGTTCGCGATCGTCGCCGGAATGATTGTACCGCTCGGCCACGTTATCGTCATCGTGCCGATCCCGCCGGTGAGCGCGCCGCTGGCGCCAAGTGTGAGCTGGAGGTTATGCTCGGCCGTTTGCTCGGAAAAGTTGGGCGTCACCGTGACGTTGTTGACGATGAGCGAATATGGCGACGAGCCGCCGTTGACACCGCTTCCGTCAATTGACAACAAGTTGTACCAGATGGCACTGCCGGAATTTTTCTCGGCGCACACCAACATCTCCGTCGCGCCATTGACGCGATGTTGCGGCACGGATAAATTATTGAAACCGGCGTCGTCAAAAATATTCACGATGGCG
>Ga0247727_10015120_pt1 | contig 12711 bp, 13 predicted proteins | sample WisWelCaveWW1625_FD_202498 | JGI IMG/M metagenome (GOLD analysis project Ga0247727, IMG submission 202498) | Biofilm microbial communities from Wishing Well Cave, Virginia, United States - WW16-25 | ecosystem: Environmental > Aquatic > Deep subsurface > Groundwater > Cave microbial mat | place...
GTGGCGCGACGAGCTGCGCAAGATCGAGAACGCGGCCGAGGCGAAGGTGCAGGCGGCGCTCGACAGCGACGAGGTGCCGGTGGACCCGCAGCGCATGTGCCGCGAGGTGCGCGACTGGCTCGACACACTCGGCGACCCGATCGTGATCGGCGACGGCGGCGACATCGTGGCCACCGCCGCGAAGATCCTGCCCGTGAAGAGTGAAGGCGCGTGGATGGACCCGGGCCCGCTCGGCACGCTCGGCGTGGGCGCGCCCTTCGCAGTCGCGGCGCAGCTCGCGCATCCGGGGCGTCGCGTCGTGATCGTGTACGGCGACGGATCCTTCGGCCTCAACGGCTTCGAGTTCGATACCGCCGTGCGCCACAAGCTGCCGATCATCGGCGTGCTCGGGAACGACGCCGCCTGGGGCCAGATGATGCGGCCGCAGGGCGCCATCTACGGCTGGGACCGCCTCGCCGCCACCGAGCTGGCCTACACGCGCTACGACAAGGTCGTCGAGGCGCTCGGCGGCCACGGCGAGCTCGTAGAGAGGCCCGAGCAGCTGCGCCCGGCCCTCGACCGCGCCGCCGCATCCGGCAAGCCCGCCCTCGTCAACGTGATCATCCGCCAAGACCGCGCGTACAAAGGCGGCGTCTACGTCTGAGACGAGAGAGCGGGGACGTTCGTCAAATTGTCAAATCGTTTTCTCGTCCCCACCCGGCCCGAGGCGCTCGGGATCGCGCCGGGGGTGCTCGCTGCGTTTGCGCAGCAGCTCGGGCCGCTCGCGGTGGTCGATCTCGAGACGACGGGGCTCTCGGCCGACGAAGGCGCGGAGATCCTCGAGTTCGGCGCGCTGCTGGTCGAGCCGGGGCGCGAACAAGTCGTGACGCTCTCGACACTGCTGCGTCCGCAGGGGCCGCTGCCGCGCGCAGTGGCGCGGCTCACGGGCCTCACCGACGCTGACCTCACGGATGCGCCCGCGCTCGCCGACGTGGCGCCCGCGCTGCGCGAGGCGCTCACCGGCCGCACCATCGTCGCGCACAACGCCGACTTCGAGCGCGCCTTCCTCTCGCGCTACGTGGATCCCGCGCTCGCGAGCGCCACGTATCTGGACACGCTCGACCTGCTCGCGCTCACGCACCCGGACGCACCGGACCTGCGGCTCGAATCCTTCACGCGCATGCTGCTCGCGACCGAGGAGCGCCACCGCGCGCTCGACGATGCGCTCGATACCGCGCGCGTGATGGCGCTCGCGGGCAAGGGCTCGGCGGAGGGCGAGCCGCGCTTCGTCGCAGCGCGCCGCGCCTGTGAGGCCTTCGCGCCGGAGTCGCCGTGGCTCGCGCTGCTCGCGAAGCCGGCGCTCGCAGAGACCGCCGAACCGGCTGTGCCCTTCGTGGTGATCGGCGAGAGCGCGGAAGCGCCCGTGCCTTTCGACCCGGACGCGATCGCCGCCGTGCTCGCCGACGAGGCGCGCGGGCGCCGCCACTTCCCGGCATACCGTGTGCGCGCCGAGCAGATCGAGCTGGCGCGTGCCTTCGCGCGCACGCTCGCGCAGGAAGAGATCCTGCTCGCGGAGGGCGGCACCGGCGTGGGCAAGTCGCTCGCCTACCTCGCGGCGGCGATCCCCTTCGCAATTCGACAGGAAGCCAGCGGAGAGGGTGGCCCCCTCTTGATCTCCACGCGCACCAAGCTGCTCCAGGACCAGCTGGTCGGGCGCGACATCGGCGCGGCCGCGCGCTTCCTCGGCTACCCGCAGCTGCGCGCCATCGCGATCAAGGGGCGCGCGAACTATGCCTGCCAGCGCCGGCTCGACGTGGTGCTGGCCGAGGGGCGCGAGCGCAGCCTGTTCCCCGAGGACCGTGCCGCCTACGCGGTGCTCGAGGCCTGCGCGCAGACGCGAGCGCACGGCGAGATCGGCACGCTGCCGGCCGCGCTGCTGCGCCGCTACGGCCCGCTGCGCGATCTGCTACGGCGCTCGGTGGCGGCGCGCGCCGAGCAGTGCACACGCGACCAGTGCGCGAAGGAGCGCGCCTGCCCCCTCGGCCGCCGCCGCGCGGCGCTGCACCAGGCGCACCTCGTGGTGGCGAACCACGACCTGCTGCTGCGCTGGCCGCCCGACTATCCGAGCTTCGAGCACGCCATCGTGGATGAGGCGCACGAGCTGCCCGACGTGGCGGACGAGGTGTACGCGCTGGTCGTCCGCCCCGAAGAAGTGCTCGAGCGCATCGACGAGATCTTCGGAAGACCCGCTGCGCCGGGCCGTCCCCGCGGCGAGGCGCTGCTCACCTCGACTGTGCGCCGCCCGCTCGACGCCGACGCACGGGCCTGGCGCCGCGAGCTGCGCGGCGATCTCGTGGCAGTCGGCCGTGCTTTGGAACCGCTCGCCGGCGAGTATGGCGAGGTGCAGGTGCCCGATCCGGAGGAGCGCCGCTTCGCCGCAGCGGCCAGCTCGGCAAAGGCTGCCGCGGCCCGCATCGACGAGGTGCTGGCGCGCATCCCCGAAGCTGAGGCCGCGACGCCGGCGCTCACGCGCGCACTCGCCGACCTGCGCGAGGCGAAGCAAGGCCTCACGCTCGCCTTCGAAGGGGCGGGGCCCGATTCGGTGGTGTCTTTCGAAGACGTACTGCCGCCCTTCGACCGCTGGCGCCTGGTGGTGCGCCCGGTCGCGCCCGGCGCGGACTTCGAGCGCGAGCTGCTCGGGCGGATGCGCTCCTTCGCGGGCGTCTCGGCGAGCCTGTTCGTGGGCGGCGACGCCTTCGCCGCGCTGGGCGACCTCGACTTCGAGGAGCGCGCGAAGGAGCGCCTCGTGCGTCTGTCGGTGCCGAGCCCGTTCGACTACCGCGCGCACATGCGCGTGGTGGCGTTGCGCGGCGGCGCCGACCTGGTGCGCGAGACGGCCGACGTACTCGAGACTCTCGCTCGCCAGCTCGGTGGCCGTACGCTCGGTCTGTTCACGAGCCTCCGGCGCATGGACGAGGTGGCGAACGAGCTGTCGGCGCGCCTGCGCGAGGATGGCATCGACGTGATCGCGCCGCGCCGCGGTTCGGATGACCCGACGGCGCTGGTCACGCGCTTCGTGAACGGCGCCGGCGTGCTGCTCGGCGCGCGCCGCTTCTGGCAGGGCATCGACATCCCCGGCGACAGCCTGCAAGCCGTCGTGATCGAGAAGCTGCCCTTCGAGGTGCCTACCGAGCTGAGGAAGCGCCGTGAGGCGCGCTTCGCCGAGCACGGCGGTTCGCCCTTCGAACGCCTCTCCCTCGGCCGCATGCTGCTGAACCTGAAGCAGATGGTCGGCCGTCTGATCCGCAGCGAAGAGGACCGCGGCATCGTGGTGATCGTCGAGGGCCGCGCCGAGAAGCGCTACTTCCGCCGCCTCTCCGAAGCGCTGCCGAAGGGCTCCGAGGTAGTGGTATCGGAAGCCGGCCAGCTCGGCCGGCTGCTCGCGGAAGTGGGGATCTCGGGCGAGCCGACAAGCGATTGACGCGAGCTCGCGGCAGCGTCGGAGCTCACCCCCTCTTTGCGAGGGATGCCCGTGTTCAGGAAGGCGTCGCTGTCCGCGAATGCGCGCCGCGAGGTCAGCCACAGCCGCAGCAGATGGCGCTTGCGCTCCGGCTCGGGGTGGTCCTCGAACTCGGTACGCGCGTGCAGGGTGACCGAGTTCTTGAGCCACTGGATGTCGCCGCTTACGAACTCCATGTCGAGGTGGAAGGCAGGGTCTGCCGCGATCTCGTCGATCAGGTCGATCACGGCCCGCTGCTCGGGCGAGAGCCGCGGCGCGCTCGCGTGGCGCTGCGAGCCACGGATGTACCAGCCGATGTAGAACGTGCGCAAGGCAAAGTGGGCATGGCGACATAGTGGAATGGAGAAGTACGGCGGCTCGCCCGGGCGCTCCTCGCCGTTGCGGTCGAACGGGAAGGGCTCGTAGAGCGCCGGGACGAGATCGGGCCGTCGCCGGAGGATCTCGTTGTAGATCGCCGCCGAGCTGGCGATGCGGCTCGTCCCGCCCGACTTCGCCGGGCGCAGGCAGAGCAGCCCGATGATGTCGGCGCCGTCCGTGTGAAAGCCGAGCTGCTCGTGCGTCTTGTACAGGCGCACCGTCGGATCGGACGGTGCGGCACCCGTGTCGCGCACGTGTCCGAGCAGGTCGCCCGCGGCATTCTGCGACACAGGCGTCCCGAGATGCAGCCCGAGGCCCCAATAGGCGAGCGTCGCGCCCTGCTCGCCGTAGCGCTCCACCGGCACCCCGCGCACCAGCAGGAAGCCGCGGCCGTTCTCCAGCACGTCGAGCCAGCGCTCGACGGAGGCGGCCAGCGTCGTGAGCGGGAAGTCGCTGCGCCTCAGCTCCGCGAGGGGCTTCCCGCTCGCGCGCGCGCGCTCGACCGCGCGGTCGAGGTCGCGAATCCCTGCGGTCGTGAGCGGATGGATCCAGTCGCGTTTGCTGGTGAGCTCGCGGCTGCGCCAGGCGGCCGGCGCTGCGATCGATGTCGTGCGGATCTCGGTCATCTGGAATCTCCTGTCACGGGTGGGCGGTAGCCGACGATCGCGATGTCGACGGACTCGCTCAAGCGCGATTTCGCGCGGTCTCCGCGTAGCCGTCGAGCACGCGTAGCGCCTCGTCCTTCGCTACTCGCGGCACGAAGAACAGCACGCGCGCGATGCCGGCGTCGCGCAGCGCGCGCAGCTTCTCGCCGTCCGGCGGCGCGCCGTAGATCGACACCTCGAAGCCATCGAGCGAGCGCCCGACCTTGGCGGCTTCCTCGCGCAGCAGCGGCAGGTGCTTCAGCACGTCGTCGTCGCCGCGGCCCATCAGCGGGATCCAGCCATCGCCGTAGCGCAGCGCGCGGCGCATGCCGCCCGGGAAGGCGCCGCCCACGTGGATGGGCGGGTGCGGCTTCTGCGCCGGCTTCGGCCATGCGAAGATCGGATCGAAGGACACCAGGGCGCCGTGGTACTCGGCCTGCTTCGCCGTCCAGATCTCTCCGATTCTGGGTCAGGTTCTGGGTCAGGGGTTGTGAGTGCTGGCAACCAGCCCGTCGAGTGAGCCGACCACGCGGCCCGCGCGGATCGGCACACAGGCCGGCGGCAGCTCGTGCGTGATCTCGACGTCGCGCTCTAGCACGCCGTCGAGAAAGCTCGGCAAGGCGCGCATCGCGCCGCTGGGAATGTCGTGCAGCACGACGAGCGTCCAGTCCTGGCGTTCGAGGTCGGCGAGCGCGCGCTCGGGCCAGCCGGCGGGGTTCTCCCAGTCGCGCGGCACGCTGTTCCAGAGCACGCACGAGTAGGCGCCCTCGCTCAGGTATCTCACCGCCGCGGGCGAGAGCAGACGCGGGCCGAGCACGCCGCCGGCACCGTAGGGCCGGAACCAACGCTCGGGCGCCGCGAGAGCGCCGAGCGCATCCTGCGCCGCACCGATCTCGCGCGCCGGGGCAGCAGGATCCGTGCTTGCGCCCAGCTCGACCGTGTGCGTGAGGGTGTGATTCCCGATGCGGTGGCCGGCCGCATGCGCGCGCTCGACGATCGCGCGTTTCCGCGGGTCGCTCACGTCCTTCCCGCAGACGAAGAAGGTCGCGAGCAGGTCGCGGCTCGCGAGCGCGTCCAGTACCAGGGGCGTCACGTCCGGGAACGGGCCGTTGTCGAAGGAGAGCGTGAGCCGCCGGCGGCCCTCCGGTTCTCGTGCGTACGGTTGTACTTCTCTTGTCGACAAAACAGTACGATTGTACGCGGCGACCACGGCCGGGCTCCCCTGAAGTATGCTCGGCCGCGAAGGAGCGCGGATGGAGCTCTCGGGGCGGGTCGCGGTGGTCACCGGCGCCGGCACCGGCATCGGGCGCGCGATCGCGCTCGAGCTGTCGCGGCGCGGCGCGGCGGTCGGCCTGATCGGTCGCACGCGCGTGACGCTCGATGCGGTGGCTGGCGAGGCCAAGGGCGAGACCTGCGTTGCAACCGCCGACGTGCGCGAGCGCAGCGAGGTCGAAGCTGCCTTCGGTGCGATCGGGACGCGACTCGGACGGCTCCACGCCGTGGTCGCGAACGCCGGCGTCGGCGGTCCGAACGACGTAGCTGGCGTCGATCGCTGGGACGAGATCGTGCGGACCAACCTGGACGGCGCCTACTTCACGCTGCGCGCCTTCGAGAAGCGTCTCGCTCCGGGCGAAGGCTGGCGGCACGCGATCGTGATCTCGTCCTGCGTGGCCCGCTTCGGCGTGGCCGGCATCTCGGCCTACAGCGCGGCGAAGGCCGGCCAGCTCGGCCTGGTCCGCTCGCTGGCCGTCGAGCTGGCCCCGAAACAGGTGCTCGTGAACGCAATCTGCCCGGGCTGGGTCGAGACTCAGATGGCCGTCGCTCGCATGAACGAGATCGGGGCTGGCGTGGGCAAGGGCTACCCCGAGGTGCGGCGTGAGCTGCTCGCCGGGATCCCACTGCAACGCATGAGTGAGCCCGAGGAGGTCGCGGGCCTGGTGGCATTCCTGCTATCGCCCGCGGCAATCGGGTTCACCGGACAGGCATTCGACCTCAATAACGGCGCTTGGATGGGATAGGGAAGCCTCGGAAAGGAGCCCCCGCGGGGTTTCTCAGGGCACGCAGATTGCACCTTGCCTGCCTCGATTGACAAGGTGTGACTCCAAGTCATTCTCTCCGGCTTCTCGGAATTCGGCCTGCCAATGGAGGGGCATTGAGTCATTCGTTCGGATCCGAAGACTGGGGCGTGATCCTCGGCGGCTCGAGCGGCTTCGGGCTGGCCACCGCCCACAAGCTCGCCGCGCACGGCATGAACCTGGCGCTCGTCCACCGTGACCGGCGCGGCGCGATGCACCGCATCGAGCCCGAGTTCGAGAAGCTGCGCGGCTCGGGCGTACAGCTCCGTACCTGGAACGCGGATGCTCTCGACGCAGCGAAGCGGGCCGAGATCGTCGCCGAGCTGAAGCAGACGCTCGGCGCCGGCCGGGTACGCATGCTGCTGCACTCGATCGCCTTCGGGAACCTGAAGCTGTTGGTGACCGAGCAGCCGAAGCCGAGCACGGCGGCTGCGGAGCTGGCGGCCGAGCTCGGCGTCGATGCCGCGAAGCTGGTGGCCGCCGCCGACAAGCTGCTGGCCGAGGGCCGCGACGAGCTGGCCGAGATCGCGACCCCGCCCGCCTATCCGACGCACTCCTACCTCGATACCGACGACTTCGCCCGCACCATCCACTGCATGGGCACGAGCCTGCTCGACTGGGTGCAGGACCTGCACCGCGAGGGGCTCTTCGCCGCCGACGCCCGCGTCTTCGGCCTGACCAGCGAGGGCAACGCCGTGGCTTGGAAGGGCTACGCCGCGGTCTCCGCCGCGAAGGTCTCGCTCGAGGCGTTGGCGCGCTCGATCGCGATGGAGTTCGCTCCCTACGGGCTGCGCTGCAACGTGCTCCAGCCGGGTGTGACCGAGACGCCGGCGCTGGCGGCGATCCCGGGCAGCGACCGGCTCAAGGCGCACGCACGGCTGCGCAACCCGTTTCGGCGCCTCACCACGCCGCGCGACGTCGCCAACGTCGTCTACCTGATGTGCCTCGACGAGGCGGCCTGGATCAACGGTTCGGTGATTCGCGTGGACGGCGGGGAGCACGTGGCTGGGAGCACTTCGTGACGCTGCATCTGCACGGCCTCGGCCACTTTCATCCCGAGAACGAGATCTCGAACCGCTTCCTGGAAGAGCTCGACATCGGCACCGACAACGACTGGATCGTCGAGCGCGTCGGCATCCGCGCGCGGCGCACGGTGCTGCCGCTCGACTACATCCGCCAGACGAAGAACGCCGACGTGCGCGCGGCGGCAGGGGCCGCGCTCTACACCAACGCCCAGCTCGGCGCGCGCGCGGCGGAGCTGGCGATCGCACGTGCAGGCATCGACCGCTCGCGCATCGGGATGGTGATCTCCGGCAGCTCTGCGCCGCGCGTGCTGTGCCCGGCCGAGGCGGCCTTCGTGGCCAAGGAGCTCGGCCTGGAGGTGCCGGCCTTCGACCTGAACTCGGCCTGCACCACCTTCCTCGCGCAGCTCTACCAGCTGTCGTTGATGCACCCCGAGCGCCTGCCCGACTTCGTGCTGATCGTGCAGACCGAGACGCTCACCAGCGCCACCGACTACTCGGACCGCAACACCGCGGTGCTGTTCGGCGACGGTGCGGCGGCGGCGGTGATCTCGACGCGCATTCCGGGCCGGGCCTGCGTGCGCTACGTGAACGTGCAGTCGAGCCCGGCTGGCGCGGACAAGGTGCTGATCACGCGCACGGGCTACTTCGCACAGGACGGCCGCGCCGTGCAGATGTTCGCGATCAAACGCACACGCGAGGGCTACGAGCGCATCGTCGAGGCTCGCCGCGACGAACCCGAGGCCGAGGCTTGGCCGCTTCACTTCGTGGGGCATCAGGCAAACCTGCGCGTGCTCGAGCAGGTGTGCGAACGCTGCGGCATCACGCCAGAGCGGCATCACGCTAACGTCGAGCTGCACGGCAACACGGGCGGCGCGAGTGCGCCCTCGGTGATCTCGATGGACTGGGAGAAGTGGCGGCCGCACGATGACGTGGCGGTGTCGGTGGTGGGCGGCGGCCTCACCTGGGCGCGCGCCATGCTCCGCTTCGAGGGCGAGCCGTGAGCGAACGCCCTGTTGCGTTGGTCACCGGCGCGGGCACCGGCATCGGCGCCGCGTGCGCACGCGCGCTCGGAGACGCCGGCTTCCGCGTCGCGGTGCACTACCGCTCGAGCGAGGCAGCGGCACGCGAGGTCGCAGCCAAGCTCTCGGAGGCACTGCTGGTGACGGCCGACCTGGCCGTGCCCGAGCAGCTCGACGCCCTCGTCGCCGAGCTCAAGGAGCGTGCCGGGCGCGTGGACGTGCTGGTCAACAACGCCGGTTACAACGTGAACGGCCTGCTGCCCGCGATGAAGCTCGAGGACTACGACGCGGTCGCGGCGATGGCCCGCGGCACCTGGTACCTCACGAAGCTCGTGCTGCGGCGCTTCATGCTGCGCCAGGGAAGCGGCCGCATCATCAACATCTCGAGCGTGGTGGGCTACACCGGCAATCCCGGACAGACGCCGTACACGATGGTGAAGGCCGGCCTCGACGCGCTCACCAAGTCGCTCGCGCAGGAGCTGGCGGGCCGGCCGATCCTGGTGAACTCGGTGGCGCCGGGCTTCATCGACACCGAGATGACGCAGGAGCTGCCGCCGGCGGCGCGCGAGGCGATCCTCGCGCGCATCCCGCTCGGCCGCATGGGCGCGGCCGAGGAAGTGGCCGAGGTCGTGACCTGGCTCGCCACCCGCGCCAGCTACGTGCACGGCACGGTGATCCACGTGAACGGCGGCATGTACGGTGGCTAGGCTGCTCACACCGCGTGAGGTGCTTCCGCTCATCCCGCAGCAGGAGCCGTTCCGTTTCGTCGACGAGATCACGGAGATCGGTGACGAGCGCGTGGCGGGCGTCTATCGCTGGCGGCCCGAGGCGGCCTTCTATCGGGGGCACTTCCCCGGCAATCCCGTGACGCCCGGCGTGCTGCTGGTCGAGTGCATGGCGCAATGCACCGTGGTGCCGCTCGCGATTTATCTGTTCCACCGCGACTTCGAGGGAGACGCGGAGAAATTCCAGACGCTCTTCACTGATGTGGCGATGGATTTCGGCGGCATCGTGCGGCCGGGAGACCGCGTGCGCACCGAGGCGAAGCTGGTGTTCTGGCGCCGCAAGAAGCTCAAGGTCGAGGCCGAGATGCGCCGCGACGACGGCACACTCGTCTGCTCGGGGACGCTGGCCGGCATCGGGGTGGTGCCGTGAGCCGGCGCGTGGTGATCACTGGCCTCGGCGTGATCGCGGCGAATGGCAACGGCCTCGCCGAGTTCGAGCTGGCGCTGCGCAAGGGCAAGAGCGGCCTTGCCATCCAGGCCTCGATGATCGAGGCGGGCTTCGGCTGCCACGTGGCGGCGGTGCCGCAGGGTGTGGATGCGCTCGCGCAGGCCAGCTTTCGGGAGGAAGAGCTGCTGGCCATGAACGCGAGCCATCGCTTCGCCGCGCTGGCCGCGCTCGAAGCCTGGCAGCACGCGGGCCTGGTGCGCCCGGAGCCGGGCGACGACCGCGTCGACTGGGAGAGCGGCGCAGTGCTCGGCACCGGCATCGGCGGCATGGACACGATCGCCGAGAAGGTGGTGCCGCTCGTCAACGAGAAGAAGTCGCGGCGGCTCGGCAGCACCTCGGTCGAGCAGGTGATGGGGAGTGGCATCTCGGCGCGCGTGTCGGGCCTGCTCGCACTCGGCAATCAGGTCACCACGAACTCGAGCGCCTGCGCCACCGGCGTCGAGGCCATTGCCGAGGGCGCCTGGCGCATCCGCGCGGGTCGAGCCGAGCGCATGCTGTGCGGCGGCGCCGAGGTCGCGAGCCCCTACATCTGGGCGGGCTTCGACTCGATGCGCGTGCTCTGCCGCAAGTTCAACGACCGGCCCGAGCAAGCCTCGCGGCCGATGAGCGCGAGCGCGGGCGGCTTCATCCCCGGCGCCGGCGCGGGCGTGCTCGTGCTCGAGAGCCTTGCGTTCGCAGAGCGGCGCGGCGCCCGCATCCTCGCCGAGGTGCTCGGCGTGGCGACGAACTGCGGCGGGCACCGTGGCGGCGGCAGCATGACCTCGCCGAATCCGGCGGGCGTGCAGCGCTGCATCCGCGACACGCTAGCCGACGCGGCACTCGACCCCGCGCGCGTGGATGCGATCAGCGGCCATTTGACGGCGACCGGCGCCGACCCCAAAGAAGTTGCCTCGTGGTCGGCCGCGCTCGGCCGCGGCCCGGCCGACTTCCCGCTGATCACCTCCACCAAGTCGTTGATCGGCCACGCGCTCGGCGCGGCGGGCGCGATCGAGTCGGTGGCGGCCGTGTTGATGCTGAGAGGCGGCTTCGTCCACGGCTCGCGCAACTGCGAAGACGTGCATCCCGAGATCGTGCCCTTCGCTGCCTCGATCCCGCACGAGGCGCGCGAGCTGCCGGACCTCTCCGTGATGATGAAGGCCAGCTTCGGATTCGGCGACGTGAACGCTGCGCTCGTGCTACGCAACTGGCGATGAAGAGCCTTCGAACCCCGAAAGGAGCCCGCACATGACCGCAAAGGAGATCCAAGATCGGGTCGTGAAGATCCTGACGCCCTACGTGAAGGACGAGAAGGCGCTCGCGAGCGCCGGCCCGACCACGAACCTACTCGAGGACCTCAAGGTGAACTCCGCGCGTCTCGTCGACGTGGTGCTCGCCTTCGAAGACGAGTTCGACATCGAGATCGCCGACGAGGACGTGGACTCGGTCAACACCATCGGCGACTGCGTCGCGCTGATCGAACAGAAGGTCTAGTGCAAGCGCCGCTCCGGGGCGAGCGGATCGCGTTGCTCGTGCAGCTCGGGATCAGCCGGCTGCTCTCCCCGCTTTGGATTCCCCTCACCAGCGCGATCCTGCGCTTCGGCTTCGGCTGGCGGGTCGACGCGGCGGAGCGCGCGGCCGCCCGCGCCGAGTACCGGCGCCTGCGCAGCGAGCCGAAGGCGCCGATCCTGATCTGCGCGAACCATCTCACCATGCTCGACTCCTTCGTGATCGGCTGGGGCATCGGCTACGACCGCGACTACCTGCGAGATTTCGGGGCGCTCCCCTGGAACACGCCGGAGACGGTGCATTTCGCCTCCAACTGGTGGAAGCGTGTGCTCGCTTATCTCTACAAGTGCGTGCCGGTACGGCGCGGCTCGGACCGCGCGGAAGTGGCCAAGGTGCTCGATAAGGTGCGCTTCCTGCTGGCGCGGGGGCAGACGGCGCTCGTCTTTCCGGAGGGCGGGCGCAGCCGCACGGGGCGCATCGACGTAACGGCCGCCGCGTACGGCGTGGGCCGCATCGTGACCGCGCTGCCCGGCTGCCGCGTCTTGTGTGTGTACCTGCGTGGAGAGGGCCAGGAGAGCTGGTCCGACCTGCCGCGCCGCGGCGAACGCTTTCATGTGTCGGTGGCATGCATCGAGCCGAAGAGCGATCAGCGCGGCCTGCGGGCCTCGCTCGACGTTGCGCGTCAGATCACCGCACGGCTTGCCGAGCTGGAGCAGCGCTACTTCGATGGTCGGTAACGACGTCGTCGATCTGTTCGATCCGGCCGTCGTGGCCGGGCCGCGCCACCCGCGCTTCGACGCGCGCGTGTTCGCTCCCTCGGAGCACCGGGCCCTGCGCGAGAGCGCCGAGCCGAACCCCCTGCGTTGGGCGTTCTGGGCGGCCAAGGAGGCCGCCTACAAGGTGGCCAAGAAGCTCGACGCTGCGGCGGTGTGGTCGCCGCTACGCTTCGTGGTGTGCTTCGAGCGTGGGCTCGAGGGTGCGGTCGAGTACAATGGCCTGCGCATTCCGGTGCAGGTGGAACGCGACGAGCAGCGAGTTCACGCCCTGGCCACGGATCAGGTCGAGTCGCTCGCCCGCCTGCGCTCGTGCGTCGCGAGGCTCGAGGACCCGGACGCCGCCGACGCCAGCGCCGCGGTGCGTTTGCTGGCCCGCGAGCAACTGGCGCCGCTGCTGAGTGCGAGACCCGATCAGCTCGAGATTACCCGGCGCGACCGCATCCCGGTACTGCGTATGGCCGGCTGCGATGCCCCCTTCGATCTATCACTCTCCCATCACGGCCGCTTCGTGGCCTTTGCAGCGGAGCCATTGTGCGAGCGGAGTCCCAGGTGAACCGTTTCGAGCCGATCCGCAGACTCGCGATCGTGAATCGCGGGG
>Ga0247727_10015121_pt1 | contig 12710 bp, 17 predicted proteins | sample WisWelCaveWW1625_FD_202498 | JGI IMG/M metagenome (GOLD analysis project Ga0247727, IMG submission 202498) | Biofilm microbial communities from Wishing Well Cave, Virginia, United States - WW16-25 | ecosystem: Environmental > Aquatic > Deep subsurface > Groundwater > Cave microbial mat | place...
CTCCAGTTCCTCCACAAACCACTGAAGGCGTTCAACCTGTCAATAATCAAACCGCTCCACCCCCTCCAGTTCCTCCACAAACCACTGAAGGCGTTCAACCTGTCAATAATCAAACCGCTCCACCTCCACCACCAACCCCATAGTTTTACAAACTTTTTTATAGCTCTTTCTTTTTAATTAAATATGGCAACATTAAACTTTAATCCTGGAGATTATGTTAAGCTTAGATTAGCAAAAGAAGAGCTTGAAGGCAGAGTTTTAGAAAGTTCTGATGGTTCTATTGTATTATTGAAATTGGAATCAGGATACAATATTGGAATTCCTAAGGAGAATATTTTAGCTTCTAGAGTCCTAAAGAAATTCAAGGAAGAAAAAGAAGTATTGAAATTACCTGTAAATAAAGATCTGCCAAAAATAGGACTTGTTATTACGGGGGGGACTATTGCAAGCAAGTTAGATCCTGCAACTGGGGGTGTAAAACATATTGTAGATTTAGGCGAGTTTGCAAAGTATTATCCAGAATTATTTAATATTGCCAGCGTAAAGAGCGTTGAAATTCCTTTCAAAGTTGCAAGCGAGAGCATGACTAGCGAACATTGGATTAAAATTGCCCAGAGTGTGAAAAAATTGCTTGATGATCCTGAAATTCATGGTATTGTCGTAACGCACGGAACTGATTTCTTAGGATATACTGCGGCTGCGCTTTCTTTTTTCTTGAGAAATTTGAATAAGCCAGTTGTATTGACTTATTCGCAAAGAAGTATCGACAGAGCAAGCAGCGATGCGAATTTAAATTTGCAGTGCGCCGCGCGTATGGCTATTTCGGATGCGGCTGGAGTTATGCTTGTTGGCCATGCAAGCACAAATGACGATTTTTGCTACGCAATGCCTGGAACTAAAGTGCGCAAGATGCACAGCTCCAGAAGAGATGCATTTAAAGTTGTTAATGACAAGCCTATTGCAAAGGTTTGGCCTGATAGAGTCGAGTTTATTTCTAAATATCATTCTAGACATAAGGGAAAATTTGAACTAGACACTAGTTTTTTGGATAAAATTGCTTTAGTTAAGTTTTATCCAGGACAAGATCCAGATATTTTAGATTTTTATGCCTTGAAATATAAAGGAATTGTGATTGAAGCTGCAGGACTTGGACATTTGCCAGTTTCCGAAGCAGGACATAATTGGATTCCAAAACTGAAGAAGCATATTAAATCAGGATTTGTAGTTTGTGCAGCTGCACAAACAATTTATGGGCGATTGGATCCACTAGTATATTCCAATGGCAGAGAACTGCTTGATGCAGGAGTTATATTTTTAGAAGATATGTTAAGCGAGACTGCTTTCGTGAAATTAGGCTTTGTTCTTGGGCATCACGGATGGAAAACCCACATGAAGGAAAAAATGCTTGAGAATTTTGCAGGCGAGTTAAATGATCGATTGTTAGACTAATTTCCTATCTTGTAAAGATTTTTAAATTGTCAATTGTTATCAAAAAGAATGGCAAAAATATTAGTTACCGGCGGAGCAGGTTTTATTGGAAGTCATTTAACTGACAGGCTTATTCGACTAGGATATGATGTAACTGTGCTAGACAATTTATCATACGGAAACAAATATTTTGTGAATAAAAGGGCAAAATTTGTTCTTGCAGACGTGCGAGATGATTTATCAAAGATTTTTCAAGAAGGAAAATTTGATTATGTTTTTCATTTAGCTGCTCAAGTAGATGTCAGAAAATCTTTAGAAAATCCTAAGGAAGATGAAGAGATAAATTATAACGGATCTGTAAATGTTGCAATGAATTGCGTTAAGTATAATGTTAAAAAATTGATTTTCTCTTCAACAGGGGGAGCTATTTATTCTCCAGATGCTGAACTTCCATGCGATGAGAACTCAAAGGCTGAGCCGCTTTCCCAATATGGAAAATCAAAGCTAAAAGTAGAACAATTTTTGCAAAAAACAAAGAAAGATGGATTAAATTATGCTATCTTGCGATATAGCAATGTATATGGTCCGAGGCAAAATTTGAAAGGAGAATCAGGAGTTATATCTATTTTTATTAAAAATATTATTGAAGGAAAAGACTTAGTTATTTTTGGTGATGGCAAACAAACGAGAGATTTTGTATATGTTGATGATGTTGTGAATGCTAATCTTATAGCAATAGAAAAGCTTTCTGGTATATATAATGTTTCTACAGGAAAAGAAACAAGCATTAATGATTTAGCTGACATGATGGGGAAAATAATGAAATCAGATTGTAAAATTATTAATAAAATGGCAATAAAAGGGGAACTTCTTAGAAGTGTTTTAGATTCTAGCAAGTTGATGAAAAAAGGATGGAAGCCAAATTATAATTTAAATGAAGGATTAAAAAATACTATTAACTGGTTTAAAGAAAATTATTGAATTAATTTTTCAATTTTCTTGATTATATTGCTCCAAGAGAACTGCAACACACTAGATGATGCAACTTTCTTTATTTTATTCTGGTTTTTTTCAAGAGCCAAATTTATTTTATTTGCAAGATCTTTCGGGTTTCCGATTTGGAATAGATGACCGTTTTTTTCATTAACTATCAAGTCTTTTGATGCTAAATTATCACTTGCAATTACTATTTTTTCTCTTGCCATGGCTTCTATAAGGCTTTGAGGCATTCCCTCGCTTTTACTAGGCAAAACAAATATTTTTGCAGAGTCTATTTTCTTTATTTTTTCTTTTATTTTATATACTGCGGGTGAAAAGACGATGCGGTTTTCTAATTTAAGCTCTTTAATCAGTGATTTAATGTATTTCAGATATTCTTGCTCTGCAGGACCGACTATTTCTAGCTTAATTGATTTATCGCCTATTAGAGGGAGCGCTTGAATTATTGTTTCAATACTTTTAATCGGAGAAATTCTTCCCAAGAAGAGAATTTTGTTTTGCTCTTTCGCATGATGTTTTTGTGTAAAAAATTCTTCAGGTATTCCATTAGGGATGTATTTTATTTTTTCTTTTTTTACCCCCAAATCAAGAAGGTATGGAATTTCCCATCTTGTTATTGCAATTATTTTGTCGAACCTCTGGAGAGTTGCTTTTCCAACAAATGGATCGTGTATAAGGTTTACATATAAATTAGCAATAAAAGATCTTGTGCCTGAACGGGCGAATGGGGCATGAGTTACTAAAAATGCCTTTGCACCTATTTTTTTTGCTATTTTTGATCCTATTACTGTATGTGTATGCCTGTATGAGTGTGCGATTATTACATTCGGCTTGAATTCAATTATTGCTTTTTCTAGTTTATTTCCTAGATTCCAAGTCATGTAACTTTCTCCGCCTAATTTTTTAGTGTGAAAACGTTTTATTATAATATTACCTATTTTTTCAGTTTCCGGCGCAGTTTTATCAGATCCTTTTACTATGTTTGATGAGAAAATGCGTATTTCATGGCCTCTTTCAGCCAGCCTGATAGACTCTTCTTTAACTCTGGCGAATACGCCGTCTATTCCTGCTGAGAAATTGCATAATTCCAGTATTTTCATATTGTACTCAGCGATTCTAATTTAATAAATTATTCTATAGTATATGTTGTAGTAACTAGGGGATGGTTACAATTAGTAAGATTTATAAATTGGTTTTAAGTGGGATTTTTATGAAAAGACAACTATATGATCTAACTGATCCGGCAATGTTTATGTTTGTGGATAAGGTTGGAAAAGTATTGAAAGAGGAGGAAATTCCCCATAATGTAGTTGGAGGATTAGCTGTCCAGACTTATATGCTCGATATGTTTTCTAAAAAATATAATTGCACTATTAGCGATCTAGTGAAAAATCCAGATTTTAGAGTACAAGACTACATAAGAAGTACTGATGATATTGATTTGGCTTTGGGAATTGCAGGCGATGATGCAACCAAGATTAATAGGATAACCCGTTTCTTGCCTAAACTAGATTTTGAAGATATTGATCCAAATGAAGAAGCAATTATTGTTCTTAAATTATTAAGAAAAGGAGCTTACCGTTCTACTTTTTTAGTATTTAATGACGGAGTTACAAGCGATGAAAATATCATATCTATGAATATAAGCAGGGGCCAGGAAGGAGATCTTTATAAGCTAAGTCACATTTGGTATAATGCCTTTTTAGATGGTTCTCAAACGATTTCTCTGCAATACAACAATACGCATTCAACATCCGTACAGGTTCCTAAATTGGAGCATTTGCTATCAAATAAGATTGCTGCTTCGAGGCCAAAAGATATCATGGATTGTTCAAATCTTTCTGATCTATTGAAAGATATGGAAGTTAAATTAGACTTTAATGAAATGGCAAAAGTATTAATGCCTATTTATCACGATAATTTCCAGCATTTTCTCTCAAACAACTATGATGGTGTTTCTTTAGAAAGTTTGACATACTAAAGAAGTTTTATTAATACTATTTTCTATTAATCTTTTAATGGATTATAAAAAAATAGGGCTGAAGGCAGGACTTGAGATTCATCAGCAGCTTGATACAAACAAACTGTTTTGCAATTGTTCAAGTTATTTAAGAAGCGACGAGCCAGATTACTTGATTTCTAGAAAATTACATAAAGTTGCGGGAGAAGCTGGAGAAGTTGATATTGCTGTAGAATACGAAGCTGCTCGCGGAAAAGAATTTGTCTATCAAGGTTATAATGATTCTATCTGTTTAGTTGAGCTTGATGAAGAGCCGCCCCATAAAATAAATCAGCATGCGCTTGATGAAGCACTGAAGATTGCTTTACTGTTAAATTGCGAGATTTATCCCGTTACACAAATAATGAGAAAGACAGTCATTGACGGCTCTAATACAAGCGGTTTTCAAAGAACTATGCTGATTGCTCATGATGGATGGATAGAAACTAGCTTTGGAAAAGTGGAAATAGAATCAGTTGCACTTGAAGAGGATGCTGCTAGAATAGTAAGCAGAGAAGACAAGAAAGTTACTTACAGACTTGACCGGCTTGGAATTCCACTTGTTGAAATTGGAACAAAGCCGCAGTTAGACAGCGCAGATAAAATTAAAGAAGCGGCTTTGAAGATTGGTGAAATTCTCAGAGCATGCAAAGTTAAGCGTGGATTGGGAACAATTAGACAGGACTTGAATATTTCTATTAAGGGGCATGATAGAGTCGAAATAAAAGGATTTCAGGATCAAAAGATGATGATTAAGACAACTGATTTGGAAATAAAAAGACAACGAGATGAATTGAAAAAAGGAAAGAAGAAGGGAGAAGTTAGAAATGCTAAAGAAGATGGAACAACAGAATTTTTGAGACCATTGCCTGGAGGAGATAGAATGTATCCAGAGACAGATTTGACTTTGTTTTATATGGGGAGAGAGAAAATTAATGAGATCAAGAAGATATTGCCAAAGCTTAGAAAAGAAATTAAAGCAGAGCTTGAGAAAAAAGGCCTTACTGAAAATCTGATAGATCTCGTTTTGGAAGGAAACATTGATGAGTTTGAAGTTCTTATGCATGTATACAATAAAGATGCAAATTTAGTTGCAAAAATGGTAACATTATGGAGAAATGAGTTTGCAACTAAACTGAAAAAGAGTTTTGATGAAATTAAAGTTGTTTTATCAGAGAGAGTTTTGGAAAAGGTGCTTGAAAAATTATCTAAAGGTGATATAAGTGAAGGGGATGTGAAAGATATTTTATGGAAAGTCGCTTCTGGCGAGAAGCTTGAGCACGCAATTAATGTTGAAAAGGTAGGCCATGATGTGCTTGAAGAAGAAATCGCTAAAATAGTCAAGGAAAAGCCAGGCTTGAGGGCAAATGCATACATGGGCCTTGTTATTGCAAAGATCCCCCATGCAGATAAGAGAAAGGCAATGGAGATTCTTAATAGGATTGTTAAGTAAAATGCATAAAACTAGGCACGATGGAGATTGTACAGTTTATTCTGCTTTAATTAATAGAAGTCCTGAAGATGGTATATGCACTTGCGGTTATGGCCTTCATATCAAAGAAGAAATGATGGAGATAATTCTAAAATGTACTCTGAAGAATTGCAGCAAAAACTAAAAGCAGAAGTAAAAGCAAAAGGATTGGTTAGAAAATTAGGACTTAGGCTTTCAAGATAAAAAAGATTAAAAACAATGTTTTTCTTTGGTTGTTATGATAGATTTGCAGAAATTGAATAAAGAGAGAAAGAGCATTTCAGATATTACTGCCAAAGATGATGGAAAGAAAGTTACAATTGCCGGCTGGTTATATGATGACAGAGCACTTGGAAAGCTTCGATTTTTAATTGTTAGAGATATTTCTGGAGAAATTCAGGTAACTGGCTTTAAGGGAGAAACTTCAGACAAGGTTTTTGAATCAATGGGCAAGGTTTCCAGAGAGAGTGTAGTAGTTATTTCTGGAAAAGTAAAGAAAAGTGATAAGGCTCCTGGAGGAAGAGAGATAAATCCAGAGAGTTTTGAAGTAATTGCTGTTGCTGAACAGCCGCTTCCTATTGATGTTACTGATTTTTCTAAAACAGAGCTGCCAAAAAGATTAGATTATAGATTTTTGGATCTGCATAGAAGAAAGACGCAGGCAATATTCAAAGTAGAGTCAACAATAATGCAGGCTTATGTAGAATTTATGACAAAGGAAGGAGCAATTGGAGCTCAATTTCCATCGATAATTAGTACAAGCAGTGAAGGGGGAACAGAATTGTTTTCGGCGCAATATTTTGAGAAAAAAGCATTTTTATCTCAGAGCTGTCAATTGTATAAACAAATGCTGGCTTGTTCTATTGAAAAAGTATTTACTATATTTACAGTTTGGAGAGCTGAGAAGCATAATACAGTAAGACATTTGAATGAATCGAGGCAGCTTGATTTTGAAATGGCATTTGCTGATGAATTTGTTGTTATGGATGTTCTTGCCAGATGTGTTCAGTATATAATTAAGAGAATTATTGAACAAAATAAAAAGGAATTGGATCTATTGGAAGTAAAACTTAAGGCTCCTGAAGTAAAATATCTTACATTTGATGAGGTTTCTAAGATTATGAAGAAGAATAAAGTAGCAATGGACAAGCATGATATGTCTGGAGAGGCAGAAAGGAAGCTTGAAGAGCTTTATCCCGATATAATTGTATTTGTACATGACTGGCCTATTGAAGGAAAGCCATTTTATATTATGCCAAAAGGCAAAGGCCTAAGCGGCGGATTTGATGCAATCTATAAAGGAATAGAAATAAGCTCTGGTGGACAAAGAGTTCATATTCCAGATGTATTAATTGAAAGACTAAAGTCAAAAGGTTTGAATCCGAAGGACTTTAAGGCTTATGTAGACTCTTTCAGATTCGGAGCTCCACCACATGCAGGATGGGGAATGGGTCTTGAGAGGCTGACAATGCAGATCCTTGGATTGCAAAACATAAGAGAAGTTACTTTATTCCCTAGAGACAGAGACCGCCTAACTCCATAGAACCAAGGTTCTATGATTCTGAAAACCAAGGTTTTCTATCCTATAAGTTTACAGGCTAATTCTGAGTTCTTTTTTTATCAATGGCATTTAATCTTGAAATGGCCTGCTGAGGGTTTGTTTTTACTGCATTTATAACTTCAAACATCTTAATTAATATTTCTTCATATGTTTCATGAGGATATTCTTTAAGCTTGTCCAATCTTTCCTTGGTCTTTTTAGACAGCTTAATTGTCGTTTTTTCTTCGTTAGTCATACAGTATACTATAGTATACTGATATTTATTCCTTTTTGTTCTGCAATAGATATTATTTACGTAGTATTATGTAGTATACTGCAGTATACTCTATAAAGAAAGATTTAAATAAAGGTTTTAACTGATCTATTATACCGCCAAAATATATATTTTGGCATGGATAAAAAAATGGTTGCTTTATTACAAACAAGAACAGGTGAACGCCCCAATCTAGCAGGAGTTAATTTAATTGATTATATAGTTGGACATCGTTCTTTATCTTTAGATCAAAGAAGACAATCTATTAGCGCATTTATCGATAGCAGAAACTTTGGCGGAGATGTTTTGTCAGACAGTGAGAAAAGAATGATCAGGGATCCTCAAGATTGCTTATATATGGCATCTCTTAAGGTAATGAATCCGGAAGAACTGAAATCTATTTATCATCAATATCTCCCAATTGATAGTAAACATTATGGGAATTTGAAATCTGCTTGGGAAAATGACTGCAGATGGCTTGCTGGACAACATCTTGGACATACACCTTCTATGTTTGAATTTAATCATGAATGGTATAATCTTAACCATAATGACGGCAGATTTAGAGGATTTTACTGCGAAAAGTTCCCTGACAGGGTTGTTAGCAAGAGATCCGATACTGGCCTAGATTTGTCTTTTTTGAGTAGAATAAGAATGCGTTCAACTCCAGAGAATCGAAAAAGATTTATTGCTTTAGGAAGACTTCCTTTAGCTGCTTAAATTTCTTATTAATCAATCTTATTGTTACTTTTAAATAGTAACATTTATATAGCATATTCCTTCTTGAAAATTATGACAGCAGTGTTAGAACAGTCAGTTCAAGAAAGATTTGAAAGTGCCAGCGAGAGAGCTGAATTTTTAGAGTTATACAGAAATACAGTTCATAAAGTTTCTAAGATGTCTTCTGTAGAACTTGCAGATCTTAGAGAAAATTATACTATTGATGACCATGAAGATAAAATTTTAACAGAAGGTGCATTTTTAAAAGAATTTTTAAAAAGTTTTTCAAAAGAAAACAAACCAGCGATAGTTTCTGGAATGGGTGAAATATTAGAGGCTGCTTATATTATTGCTTCTGTAAGAACAAATAGGGGTACTATTGTTTCTCGTTCTTCTATAAGTTACGATATTTAATAAAATTAAATAAATTTTATATACTAGTTATTCTTCATATAATAATGAATGATGGAGACATCAGAGATAATTTAGCTTATCGTCTTGCTGATATGCAGGGCAATCAGGAAGGCTTAGATCTTCCTAGTCTTGAAGTATCACAGCAGCTTATTGAGGGCACTTTGAGCCATTTAAATCTTAGAGATAAAATGTATCGTCCAAATATACAGCAAGCTGGTTCTGGAGAAGCAAGGGCTCAATAGATTTTTAGCTAAGGATTTTCTTTTGGATTTGTATGAAGATTAATTCAAAGGAAAGAAAAGCTTACGAGCGAAATATTTCTCTTTCCTATATTATTGGAAGTTTGATGTGGGGCAGATTTTTTGTACCTTTTTTAGCTTTATTTTATATTGCCTCTAAAGTTTCATTAGAGCAGTTTGCAATTATTATGGGTGTATTCTCATTATCTACTTTGTTGTTTGAAATTCCAACTGGTGTTTTAGCAGATTTGTTTGGGAAAAAGAACACTTTATTACTTTCTAGATTTATGTTTATTATAGAAATTGTTCTTATTGCTTTTTATAATGGATTTTGGGTATTTTTGATTGCAAAAGTTATCAGCGGGATAGGGGTCAGTTTGAGTTCTGGTACAAATCAAGCATTTTTATTTGATACTTTAAAGAGACTAAAACGTCAGAACGAACATAAAAAGATATCTGGGATGTTGAGTTTTATCACTTATGTTTCAATGGCTTTTGTTTTTATTGTTGGAGCTTTACTTTTTACTATTGACCCAAAATTACCAGCTATTGCTTCTTTGCCTTTGATTTTGCTTGGCTTCTTATTAACTTTATTTTTGAAGGAACCTTATAAACCTAAAAAACGTATAAACCTTAGAAATTATTTGATTCATTTAAATGAAGGAATAACATATTTTTTCAGGCACAAATATCTTAAATATTTAGCTTCTTTGACTTTATTAGTCGGAACGGCTATTTCTATAATGCTTTCTCTTTCTTCTGTTTATTTTGAAAAAATTTTGATTCCAGTTGGTTTTATAGGAATTTTATCTTTTGTTGGAGCAATGCTTTCTGCTTTTTCTGCAAAAAAAGCGCATAAATTTGAGGAAATATTAGGTGAGAAAAAATCATTTTTATTTATTCAGGTGTTTATTACTCTCTCTATTTTGTTAATGGCTTTAATTATTCCCTATTATGGAATAATTTTCTTTTTAATAATTCCATTAACTCAGGGATTTTACGAGGTGGTTTTAGGAGATTATGTTAATAGGCATATATCAACATCACATAGGGCAACAATGTTATCTATAAACAATATGTTTGATAATATCGGGATATTTATTTTATTTCCAATAATAGGATATTTAATAAAATTTTATTCATTAAGTTTCTCTTATTTAACTTTTGGAATATTTTTAGTTCCTTGCTTTATACTTTCGTTTTTATATTATTTAAGTTTAAAAAGAAGCTCTCAATAAATTTATAAACTGACTTTTGTTTTTTCTACTATGGATGAGATAAAAAGGGAAAAGGTAGCCAAAGAGGCAAAAGAGATTCTAGATAAGTTCAGTCACATGATTGAAGCTGTTAAAATCAAGACTGCAGAGAAGAAAGCCGAGTTGGGCGGATTTAGAGAAGAGGGAGAGGGAAAGATTTGCGATGCTGATTTTAGAGCAAGAATGTTTGAAAATGCTCCTGAAAAGGATGAAGATTACATAATTGCGGAGAAGAAAACATGGTAATCAGCAAAATTAGCAAGTTTTATAAACTATAGTTAGCTATAGTTATCTATGGTTACAACAATACAAATTGATGAAAAGGTCAAAAGTAAATTAGATAAATTAAAAGTTCATTATAGGGAAAGTTATAACGAACTTATAGAAAGAGTTATCGAGAGTTATTCTAAGGAAGATAAGGAGAGTTTAGTAGAAACAATTGAAATAATGTCTGATCCTGAAACTATGAGGGATATTGCAAAGGCAATGGATGATTATAGAAAAGGCAGGTTTAAGGATTTAGAGCAAGTCGAAAAAGATCTCGGAATAGATAAATAATTTTTATAATGGTTTATACTGTTAATATTAGTGATATATCAGAAAATTTTCTAAAAAAACTTGATAAATCTGATCAATTAAGAATTAGAGATAAATTAAGAGCATTAAACGACAATCCTCGACTAGGCAAACCATTAGTAGCTAATTTAGCGGGATTTTGGAGCTTAAGAGTTGGCAAGTATAGAATTATTTATGAAATTAAAGAAAAAGAACTAGTTGTTTATGTTATTAGGATAGGTCATAGAAAGAACGTTTATTCTTAACTGATATATTTAAAAATCATTTATTCTTATTTTGATTATGAAAATGGTGAAGAAAAAAATAATAGATAAAAAGAGAAAGGTATCAAAGAAAGAGCTGGAAAGCGAGATTGAAGAGCTTGAAGAAAAGGTTGAAAATATTGAAGAAAGATCAAACGTAAATGTTAAGGCATCAAAGCCAATTTCTAAGATCGTAAAAGGCAATGTTGTGAAGATTGACGGAGTTTCATATGAAGTTGATGCTCATTATCTTTTAATTGAGCACGGCACGACAAAGGAGATGACAATTGAGCTGTTTAATCCTAAAACTGACAAAGACTATCAATTGAGATATTTCAGCGATCAGGCTAACAGCACGCTGGAATTTTATGAGCTTCAAGAGATTATATATGTAAAGAGAGAATTCAGCAAGATTGAGTGGTAGAATGAAAAAAATATGAATTATTTTAATATCGATTGTTTTTGTTTTATTTCTAATAGTTGCGGGTTCTGTTTTAAAAAATAAAGACAATGCTGAAATCAGCTTAAAAGAATTAAATGGTGTAAGCTTGTCTCCAAAAAGTTTTAGTCAAAATGATTTTACTGCTTTTTTTGATAAAGCAGATGAATCAGGAGATGCAATCACTGGATGGGCTGAAATAGAAGGCTTTGGAAACGAGCAAGGTGTTCCTTTTGTTGTTGCAGGACTTGCAAAACAATATAATTATGAACCAATAATTTTAGTAGGTTTGAAAAATGCTAAGGATGCATCAGATAAAGAACTTCTTTTATCTTTTCTTAAAAAGAATAAAATAAATTATCTTGGATTGGGAGTTGAAGTTAACAGATACAGCGATTATGATTCTTATGCAGCAGTTTACAATGAGATTTATGATTCTGTAAAAGAAGCTTCTCCTAAAACCCAGGTTTTTCCAATATTTCAATATGAACAGATGAAAGGATTACAAGGAGGCTTATTTGGAAAGGAAAATAATCCTAATAATGCAGAATGGGTGCTTATTGATAAATTAAAATTAGATATGATTGGATTTACAACATATCCAGGACTTATATACAAAAATCCAGGGGAAATTCCTTCAGATTATTATCTTGAAATAAAAAATCATGTGAATAAACCTGTTGTATTTACAGAGATTGGATGGTTTAGATCATTTGACAAAGTTTCTGAATGGGAAAGCAGCGAAAAGGAGCAGGCTGATTTTATTGTTAAATATTTTGATCTTACTAAAGACTTAGATGTAAAACTTAATATTTGGAGTTTCCTTTATGATCCTGACGGAGAAGGTTTAGAGTTTAAAGAGACATTTAACACAATGGGGCTATTGGCAAAAGATGATTCTGATGGAACTTCTCTAGTTTTTGAAGCTTGGAAAAAGGGCAATTAGCAATCTTTAATAATTCTCTATTTTAACTAATATTATGGTTAGTGTTGAGGCGAAAGTCAAGGGATATCTTGACAAGATAAAAAAAGAGAACAAGAAGATAAATGCTTTTTTACATATTAACGAGAAGGCACTTGCTGAAGCAAAAGCAATTGATGCTAAAAAGCGGA
>Ga0247727_10015122_pt1 | contig 12710 bp, 8 predicted proteins | sample WisWelCaveWW1625_FD_202498 | JGI IMG/M metagenome (GOLD analysis project Ga0247727, IMG submission 202498) | Biofilm microbial communities from Wishing Well Cave, Virginia, United States - WW16-25 | ecosystem: Environmental > Aquatic > Deep subsurface > Groundwater > Cave microbial mat | place...
CGGCGTGATGGTGTCATGCTTCCTTTCGCCCTCGACGCAAAATTCGTACACCTATCCGGATTCGATTCGCGACGAGATTGCGACGGTCGTCGGTGAGTATTTGCCGGATGTTAGAAATTTTCGCACTGATGATAAAGAGCGGTTGCTCGGGCAAATTTATGAGATGACGGAGAAACGTTTCAAAGTGGTGCGTCATTTTATCCGGACGCGACCGTGGGATTTTTTTATGTTTGTCGAAATGGGCGCCGATCGCCTGCAGCACGGCTTCTGGAAATTTGCCGATCCCGCTCATCCTAAGCACGAGGCGGGCAACCGTTTTGAAAATGTGCTGCGCGATTATTATCGGTATCTCGACGGCGAGATCGGCGCGCTGTTGAATTGGGTCGATGACGATACGATTGTTTTTCTGCTCTCCGATCATGGCGCCAAAAAGATGGAGGGCGGGGTTTGTCTCAACGAATGGCTCATTGCAAACGGCTGGCTGGTTTTAAAAAACAAACCGGATGGTGTTGCGGCACTGGCGCAATGCGAGGTCGATTGGGCGAAAACCGTCGCGTGGGCTGATGGCGGTTATTATGGCCGGCTGTTCTTAAACGTCAAAGGCCGTGAGCCGCAGGGGATTGTCGAGCCGAATGATTATGAAAATTTGCTCGGCGAGCTGGCGGCGCAAATTGCCGCGATACCGGATCAGCACGGCCGTTCGCTGGCGACAAAAGTTTTTTCGCCGGCGCCGCTTTATCGCCGGTGCAACGGCATTCCGCCGGATTTGTTGATTTACTTCGATGATTTGAATTGGCGCAGCGCCGGCAGCGTCGGTACCGGCTCGATTCATACTTTTGACAATGATATCGGCCCGGATGATGCGAACCACTCGCATGAGGGAATTTTTGTGATGTGCGACCCGCGACGTCAGGGGCGCGGTCAAATCGACCGAACGATAAGCCTGTTTGATATTGCGCCGACGATGCTGGAGACTTTTGATCTGGAAGTTCCGGATTGGATGATCGGTGAAGTGATCGTGTAACGTGTGATCGTGTAACGTGAAACGTGTAACGGCCTATAATTGAAAAAGTGTTTTACGAATTGACGTGCTTTCTTAATAAGAACGTTTCACGTTACACGTTACACGAAAATAAAACAGAGATAATCAGAAGAATTAAAAATGCCCTCTTCTCCTCGTGCCTGCACCATCTGGTTTACCGGGCTTTTCGGCAAAGGCAAAACTATGATCGTCGAAACTCTGGCGCCGGAATTATTGGCGCGCGGCTGCAAAATTGAATTTCCCGATGATGAAGTGGTGCGGGCGGAGGTCAATTGGGATTTCGTTCTTTCTCATCGTGATCGGACCAATCGCTGGCAAGGTTTCGCCCTGACCTGTTTGCAGTCGCCGGCAAGCGGAAAGTTCATCATTTTCCCGGCAGGTTCTTTCGAAGCCGCGCCCGATCAAGTTGAAATCGTTTGCGATCCGGAACGCGAACCGCCGCAGGAATGTGCGAAAAAAATTTTGCGCAAATTGGAGCAGTTGGAGTGCTTCGCGCCGTTCGGGAGTCATGATCGCCCCGCTTATTCCGATGCCGAAGAAGCGCTGGTGACGCAACGATTGGAAGAATTGGGATACGTGTGAAGCGTTTGTAGTTGTTTGTAGTGGCGCCTTTAGGCGCTTTGCTTTGATTTATTTATAACCCCCCTAAAGGGGCTACTACAAACTCACTTTAATATTTGATAATGTCGCGAAAAAATTCACCCGCGCGTGTCGTAGTGATCTCGATCGATGGCGTCCCGCACAGTTTCATCAAAGCGCGGATCGCCGCCGGTGAGTTGCCCAATTTTAAAAAACTGCTCGACCACGGCTCGATGTGCCGCATGAATTCGGTGCAGCCCTGCGTCTCGTCGGTAGCGTGGGCCAGTTACATGACCGGTAAAAATCCGGGCAAGCACGGCATTTTCGGTTTTGTCGAAAAAAAGCCCGGCACGCTTGACACGTTTGTGCCGACCGCGGTCAACCTGATCGGCGACACGATCTGGGAAATCATGAGCCGCGCCGGCAAAAAAGTCTGTGTGATCAATGTGCCCGGAACTTTTCCGCCGCGGCCGGTAAACGGCATGATGATCGGCTGCTTTCTCGGCACGCGCCTGGAGAGCATCGCGTATCCCAAAAAGGTTGCCGCCGAATTGAAAGCGATGGGATACAGAATCGACGCGCGCGCCGCCATCGCCCGCGAAAATCTGGATCGTTTCATCGCCGAGTGCAACCACGTGCTCGCCAAACGCGCCGAGGCGATGTTGCACTATCTCGCGCAAGCGCCGTGGGATTTTTTCCAATGCCACATCATGGAAACGGATCGCCTCAACCATTTCCTGTGGGATCATGCGGGAAAGCGTGATTCGCGCTATGCCCGCGCGCTTGGCGATTTTTATAAACGCGTCGATGCGCTGCTCGGCGAGGTCGATAAAAGAGTCGGCAAAGAAACCGAATTGATCATTCTTTCCGACCACGGTTTTTGCGCGATCAAAAAAGAAATTTATCTCAACCGGTATTTCGCCGAAGCCGGTCTGTTGAAATTTAAAACGACGGCGCCGAAGAGCCTGCGCGACATGCACGCGGAGTCGCTGGCGTACAGCTTGATTCCCGGCCGTATTTTTATCAACCTGCAGGGCCGCGAGCCGAAAGGCGCGGTGACGCCGGAGCGTTACGAGTGGGCGCGTGAGCATGTGACCAAAACGCTGCTGGAGCTGAAAGATTCCGATAACGGCGCGCCGATTATACGCGAAGTCCTCAAGCGTGAAAATATTTTTCACGGCGAGCGCTTGTCTGCGGCCGCGGATTTGCTTGCCATTCCGCACGACGGCTATGATTTGAAAGGCGATGTCACGAAGACCGTGATCGGCGAGAAGAGCGCACTGGTCGGCATGCACACGTTTGATGATGCTTTATTCTTTATCCGCCGCCGTCAAATCAAACCGGGGCAAAAAAAAATTTGGATTGGCGACGTCGCGCCGACGATTTTGCAGCTGATGAAACTGCCGGTGCCCGCGGACATGGACGGCGTCGCGCTGGAATTGTAGGACCGGCGGCCTCGCCTGTCCAGCGAAGATGGAAATATTGCAGAGACAGACCGGCAGTCTGTCCCACAAATTATAAAAAATGAATCTGGCCAGAAGCTCGCTCACCGCCTTTAGCATTAAAATTCTCGGCGCGTTGTTGTTTACGGCATACTCGATTTTTCTGGCCAGAATTCTTGCGCAGGATGACTACGGCGTCGTCATGTTTGCGATTTCCGTGGCCACCGCACTTGGTCCCATCAGTTTGCTGGGATTTGATCGCACCACGACGAAGTTCGCGACGATTTATTACGCCGAGAAGCAAATCCCGGCATTGCGCGGTTTGCTCGCGCGCAGCCGCCGAACGGGAATGGTTTTCAGCCTCGCCCTGTTGGCGCTGGCCGGCGTTCTGACGTGGCTCGGACTGCTGAAACCGTCCGAGAGCAAACACGCGTCAATTCTGCTCGCGTTGTGCATTCTGCCGTTATGGGCGTGGGTGTTGCTCAATCGCGAGTTTCTCCGCGGCCTGAGGTTTTTAGTCCCGGCACTGGCCGGATTTCAGATTCTGCGGCCGGCGCTCGCGATGTTGTTCACGGCGCTCGTCTACTCTTGCGGGCTGATCAATTCGGCTTCGGCGCTGGCGTGCCTCGGCGGCGCATTGTTGGTTGTCATTATCGTTGATACGCGTCGTATCAAAAGCGTGCTTGGCCCCTCCGATGGTCAGCTCGTTTATGAAACCGACAAATGGTTTCAAACGGCCAAACCGCTGCTTTTTTCGATGGTGATGTACACGATTGTCACGCGCGCCGATATGTTGATCGTCGGATCGCTGCTGGGCATGGAGGACGCGGCGCGGTATTCAGTGGCGTCGCGCCTCGCGTCATTTCCCGACTTCATTCTCGAAGCGATCCGCGTGGTGATGGCGCCGCTCATCGCCGAGCAGTTTCATAAAAACGATTTGGCGCCGGTGCAGCAAAGCGTGACCCGGGCTTCGCAAATGGTCTTTCTCGCGGTCGCGCCTTTTGCCGTGGCGTTCATTTTTTTTCCGAAATTCTTTCTCGGATTTTTTGGATCGGCGTACGAATCAGCCGATATGATTTTGATCTATTTGATTATTGGTCAATGCGTGAATGCCTTTTCCGGCACGGTCGGCGTGTTGATGACGATGACGAACCTGCAGCGCGAGCACGCGCGCATCTTTACGGTGAGCGCGATTCTCACTCTGCTGCTTGGGTACCTGTTGAGCAAAACCGTCGGCGCCGAGGGCGCAGCGCTGGCAACGGCGATCACAATGAGTCTGGCAAATATCTGGATGGTGATTGTGGTCAAAAGAAAATTAGGCATTCGCAGTTATGTTGGAATCAACCGGACGAAACGCTTGCCGCAGCACGAGCCCAGGGGCGACGTCAGGAGTAAACACCCCGTATGAAAAAACTGCAAGTGGTGTATGTGGCGGGCGCGGGGCGCAGCGGCTCCACGGTTTTAGATCGTATCCTCGGCACGATTCCCGGCGCCGTTTCAACGAATGAGCTGAATCGCATTTGGGTTGACGGATTTGAAGACAACAAACATTGCGCCTGCGGCCATTCCTTTCGGGAATGCCCGTTCTGGCGCCAGGTCGTTGCGGAAGCGTTTGGTGACTGGCAAAATTTTGATCCCACTCGCATGAAAAATATCTGGACGACGGTCGATCACTCACGGCATTTTCTGCAGCTATTGTCACCGGTTAAAAATGCGGCTTTCAAAAAACGTTTGGCGGAATATCAGGAAGCGCAGCGCCGTCTTTATTTTGCCATTGCCGGAATTTCCGGCGCGGAGATCATTGTTGATTCTTCCAAGATTCCTTCCGGCGCGCTGATTCTTAAAGGCATTCCCGGCCTCGAGGTGCACGTGATTCATCTCGTGCGCGATGCGCGTGCCTGTGTTTATGCGTGGCAGAAAAAAAAGCAGAATGCGAAAAGCGGCGTCGCGCTGCGCCAATACACGCCGATGCGCACCATCATGTTCTGGATGATGCGCAATACGTTTGCGAGTTTGCTCGCCACGCAATTGCCGTATGTGCGCGTGCGCTACGAGGATCTCATGAAAAATCCGCATCACGAATTGCAGCGCCTGCTGGATCGTCTCGCCCCGTTTGCGGGAAAGCGGTTGCGTTTTGCGACCGACGCCGCCATCGCGCTGCCGGAATACCACTCGATTTCCGGCAATCCCGATCGCTTTTCCAGCGGCGTCACCAGTTTGCGTCTGGATGTGGAATGGCTGACGAAAATGAACGAGAAGACGCGGCGCATGGCAACGATGTTGACGTATCCGCTGCTCGCGCAATATGGTTACACCAACGGCCTCTATCATCATTTGCAGGAGGATCCGTCTTTGCATGAAAAATGATCGACGCCTCATTCTCGTTACCGGTGTGCCGCGCAGCGGCACGACCGCGGTCGGACAAATGTTGTCGTTAGCCGCCGGCGCCGGCGCCCTGCACGAGCCGTTTAATTTTCACTCCGGTTTGCAACAGATCGCGCATTATTTCGCGATTCCCGGCACGGCGGCGTTTTCGATAGCGCAGTTCGATCAGACGGTTGCGCAAATCAAAAAACTCGAGCTCGATTTCAAACCGGGAATTTTTCCGTCGGATAAAGGCCTGCGCCGCGCGGTGAAATATGTGATCGGCGCCCGCCCGCTCAATTCGTATCGCCGCCTGCGCCTTTCGCTGAATTTGCGCACGATCATCTGGAAAGATCCGCTCGCGTGTTTTGCCGCGAATCACGCGGCGAAACAACATGAAGTCGAGGTGCTCGTGACGCTGCGCAACCCGTGGGCCGTCGCCGGCAGTTTCAAGCGCATGGAATGGGCTTTCGATCTCGCCGACCTGACCATACGACTGCAACAGGTTGGCCTCGATTTTGCTCCGCTTTGTCGCAGACACCGCGCCACGCGGTGCGGGGCGCGGCCGGATAAAAATCTTCACGAGTCGGTAACAACTGGAACCTTGTTGTGGCGCCTCGTGTATGCAACGCTGGCGCAGTGGGCGCAAACGAATCGACGAATTAAATTCGTCAATCTTGACGACGTCGTCGACGCTCCGGTTGCAACTTATGCGAAGTTGTACGGCGCGCTGGCGCTCGCGTGGAATGATCGCATCACCGCGAAGATCGTGAAATATTATCACAATGAATCGCCGCGCCGCGCGCCCAAATCCAAACAGGCGCACGACGCCGGCCGCAATATCGCCGAAGTCAACAAATACTGGCGCGGTTATTTGAGCGACCCGGAAAAAGAGTTTGTGAGCGAAGTTGCCGGAGAGCAGTGGAGCGAATTGCGGAAAATTTGTCTTTAGGCTGTGAACATTTACGAAGGAAGCTTATTCAAAAAAATCGCTTGGCGCTATGCTTCGTTGCGCAGCAAAAGTTAGAAAAAAATTCTGAGTTTTTATGACCAACGGATAGATGAACCCAACTGATAAAGCTAAATCCGTTGGGTTCATCTATCCGTTGGGAAAATTTGTTTTTCAAACCCTCCGGGCGTAGCCTGTTTGGTTGCGGCTTTGTCCGCGTTGTGAAGTTTCAAATGACGACGAAAACGATGGCAAAAAAAATCAGGATATTCGGCGCCGGACTTTTCGCGGCCCTGTTGATGGCCGCCGCCAGTTTATTGCACGCGCAAAACCCGCGGCCGAATATTCTCGTGATCATCACGGATGATCAGCGTTTCGACACCGTGAAGGATTACATGCCGCGCACGCAGGCGCGAATTTTTAACGAAGGCATGAGTTTCGCCAATGCTTACGCCACCACGCCGCTGTGTTCGCCAAGCCGTTCCAGCATCATGACCGGCATGTATGCCTCGCATCACGGCGTGCGCAACAACGATTCCACGCTCAGGGTCACGACGCTCGCGCCGCGCCTGCAGCAGGCGGGTTATTACACCGGTCTGGTCGGCAAATATATCAACTCCGAAGATGCCACGCCCAAACCGGGATATGATTACTGGATCGGTATGCCAGCGCTCGGAAACTACACCAATCCGCGCTTGAATGTCAACGGCGTCTGGACGAATCATCAGGGCTATCTGACTTATTTGTTGCGTGATTATGTCATCGAGTTTTTGAAAAAAGCGCAAACGCGAAGTGATCAGCCGTTTTTCCTCTTTTTCAATCCGCGGACGCCGCATACGCCGCTCGAACCGGCGCCGAGCGACACGGGCCTGTATCCGAATTTGCCGCCTTATCGGCCGCCGAGTTATAATGAAGATGACGTTTCGGATAAGCCGGCGTGGCTGCGCAACAAACCGCGCCTCGGCGCAACCTGGCAACAAAAAATCGATAATGAGCGGCGCCGGCAATTGCAAATGCTGTGGTCGCTCGACCTCAGCCTCGACGCGATTTTGGACGAGTTAAAAAATCAGGGCCAGCTCGAGCAAACGGTTGTTTTTTACATTTCCGATCATGGCTATTTTTGGGGCGAGCATCGTTTGACCGACAAGGTTCGGGTTTACGAGCCGGCAAGCCGCGTCGCGTTAGCGGTGCGTTATCCCGCTCTGATTCCGGCCGGCAAAATTGAAACTCGTCTTGCGGCGAACATCGATATGGCGCCGACGATTTATCAATTGGCCGGTCTGCCCATTCCTCCGGGGGTCGATGGGCGCTCGCTGCTGGCGCTGTTGCAACCGCAGCTGCCCTGGCGCGACGAGTTGTTGATCGAAGCGTGGCCGCCGAAACAATCTTATTCCGCCGTACATACGGAGCGCTACGTGTATGTCGAAACTGAAAATGACCGGCCGGAGTTGTATGATTTGGCCAATGATCCGGATCAGCTTCAAAACCGCGCCGACGATCCGAATTATGCCGCCGTCGTCAACGATTTGAAAAAACGGTTGCAGAATCTCCTGACCACCGCTAACGACGAGCCGCCGAAGGGGCGAATGCCGTCTTCCTATGTGCTTTTGCAAAATCATCCGAATCCGTTTCGCCGCGCCACGACGATTCGTTTTTCCATCAACCGGCCGGAACGTGTGAGGCTGCAAGTGTTTGACTTGAGCGGCCGTTTGGTCGCGACCCTGCTCGATCGCCAGATGAGCGCCGGCGGACATGCACTGCCGTTCGAGACCTCGTCATTGCCGAACGGCATTTACTTTTACCGTTTGCAGGCCGGGATTTTGGTGCAACAGAAAAAATTGATGGTGCTGCGATGACGATTACACCGGTCGGATATTTTATTCTCATCGTCGGCCTCATCGCCGTGATGCTGCCGTCGCGATCGATGATTCTGTATCTCACGATTTTCTTTATGCCGTTCACCGCCACGGCGGTGGTCAATTTGCAAAGCCCATCGTTCGGATTGCAGCCGGGATATTTTCTCGGCCTGTTGTTGATGGGCCGTTACGTTCTGGAATGGATGTTTCGCCGCGGGCGGCAACGCCTGACGCATTTACAACGCCTGACGCTCATGCCGTTCGTGCTTTTTGTTTTCATCGCCGGCTTGTCGATTTTATTGATTCCGTTTCGCGATTATGTTTACGTGCGGCGTCCTTCCGGCGATTTTCAGTTGCTGCGGCTCAGCATGGAAAATTTCACGCAATTTGCCTATCTTGCCTACGTCATTTTTCTCACCGTCTGCATCGCCGCCTCGCGATTGGAGCCGGATGAAATTCGGCAGGCGATGCGCGTGCTCATTGCTTCCAGTATTTTTGTTTCGTTGTGGGGTTGGGCGCAGCTTTACATGTATTATGCCGGCATCCCCTATCCCGATTTTATTTTCAACAACAGCGCCAGCTTTCTCCAGAAATACGGGCAAAAAATTCGTCTGCTCGGTTTCAAGCGCATGAATTCCGTCGCGCCGGAGCCCTCGATGTTTGCGCGCTTTTTGCTCATGCCGACATTTCTGTGCTTTTATTACGTCTACAACAAAGCCGGCTCGGTGATAAAGCCGAAAGCCGCGCTGTGGCTGGCGATCTTTTTTGGCGTGACGCTGATTTTCACGAGCACCTCGACGGCGCTTGTCGGTTTGTTTGGCAGTCTGTTCATTTTCCTGTTGTACATTCTTTCCAAACGTGGCCGCATCAGTGTCAAGATTTATACGCTCAATGAAAGCATGCGCACCATCTTTGTCGTTTTGCTCGGCTTTGTCGGTTTGCCATTGGCCCTGTTCAGTCTGGCGACATTTGCCTTCGGGTTGACTACCGATCAAATCGTGCAGTTCCTCGAAATTTTGCTCATTGATAAAGCCGATTCGGAATCGGGCGGCACCAGGCTCGACGGCGCGCTGCAGGGATTAGGCTTGTTTGGCGCCAATCCGTTGTTCGGCGTGGGCTGGGGCAGCAATCGCACGTTTGATTTGGTGACCAATATTTTATCCACCACCGGCATTACCGGTGCGCTCGCGTTTTTTATGGGAAACTGGTTGCTCGCCAAACGCACGGCATGGTTGGGCAAACGTTTCATTCACCACAATCTCACCATGCTGGCCGAATATCCCAAAGCGCTGTTCTTTGCGCTGATCGTGCGGCTCTTTGGCAAGTTTTTGTCTGAGCCGGATATCGTGTATCTGGATCACTGGCTGCTGGTCGGACTGATTGTGGCCACGCTGCGCTGGACAAATCTGGAAACTCTCGCGCCAAAGGTTGAAACGGCGAGTCATGAATTTCCGCCAAACGGCAAGCTGCATGAAATCGTGAGGCTGGTCGGGTAAGCAGTTGACCGGTTAGCTGGTTAACGGTCAAACGGTCAAACAAGCAAACAGGTCAACAGGCCAACGGGAAAACAGACAAACCGTCAAACACTTTGAATATTGCAGTCAACGGCAAGGCGTTGGGAGCGGTTGAAAAAACCGGCGTGGCGCGCGTCGCGTTGAGTTTGATTCGCCATATCGCCTGGTTGCGGCCGGATTTTGTTTTTGATGTTTTTATTCCGCATGGCGCAACGGATTTCGGTCTGCCGGATAATGTGAAAGTTTATCGCACCGATTCCAGGTTCTCTGACAACGGCTTCACGCGTTCTTTCTGGGAACAGACGATTTTGCCGATACATATCCATAAAAACGGCGGCTATGACATTTTACTCAATTTGACCAACTCCGCGCCGGTTCTGCTGTCGCCCGGTGTGCCGCAGATTTTGCTCGTGCATGACGCCGGTTTTCGCAACAAACAATGGTTCTCAAATTTTTTTTCGTCTTATTTAACGTGGGTGGTGGAATCGGCGGCAAAACGCGGCGTTCGTTTGACCACCGTGTCGCAAACTTCGGCGCAGGAATTAGCGGCGATGTTGCCCGCCGCCGCGCCGGCGCTGGTTGTTCTCAATGATTCGGATGAGCCGCCCGCAGATTTGGCGGCGAAAAAATTCGATCATCGCTACGGCCTGTTCATCGGCTCGCTCAACCCGCGCAAAAACATTTCCGGCGCCATTGCGGGTTTTCAAAAATTCAGCGCCGCGGCCCGCGAAGATATCCGGTTGCACATCGTCGGCGGCGAAAGCTCCATCTTTGCGGCGTTGCCGCCCGATCTGCGTGAATGCCGCAACGTCGTTTTTCAGGGCTACGTGAGCGATGCGGAAAAATGGGCTCTGCTCAAAGGCGCGGCGTTTTTATTATTGCCGTCGTTTGCCGAAGGCTTCGGCCTGCCGGTGCTCGAAGCGCTGAAAGTCGGCACGCCGGTCGTGGCTTCGGACATTCCCGTTTTTCGCGAATTGTTCGATCATGCCGTCGAATACGTCGATCCCCATTCCGCGGAAGACATCGGCCGCGGCATTCGTGAAGTGACCACGAATCGCAACAAAAGAGCGCAGTTGATCGCGGCTGGCAGCAGGATCGTCGAAAGATTCTCGTGGCAAGCCGCCGCGCAAAAATATGTGCAGCTTCTGGAAGAAATGGCGGCATTAAAGAGTTCTGAAAATTCCAGGGATTTGATGACCAACGGATTAAAAGCGGCCAACTGATTTTTTATGACGAATTTATTTGCATCCGTTGGCGGCTTTTTATCCGTTGGGAAATTTTTTTAATGCTGAGTTGTCTCGAAAGACTTTAAGTTTGCTTGAAAAAGTTAATGCACACACAAAAAACAACTCTCTGCGCATTCGGATTAAGCGCATTACTTTTATTTTTCTGGCGCCCTGCCGGTAATCAGGCGGTTTGCTCGGATACCAATTACACGCCGGTTCCGGCGGCTTACAAAATCGAGTTTGGCGAGAAATCCTTCTGGGCGGCGCACAGCCATATCACGCGCACCGAGCCCGCAGATAATGAATTTGCCGCCCGCGAGCAAACGTTGAAAACGGCGAAGAGTCTTGGCATCAACTTTGTTCGTACCGGTTTTATTTGGCGCGACATTCAGCCGGAACCCAATCGGTGGGAATGGGCGAAATTCGATTCCGTCGTGCTGTCGGCGCGCCGGCAGAAGGCGCATTTGCTCGGCGTCCTTCATGCGCCGCCGCCGTGGGCTTTTCCGGCGCATGAGCATCTCAACGAATGGTCCGCCTTCGTTGATTCGGTGATCACGCATTACGGTGCCGAGGTCACGGATTGGGAAATCTGGAATGAGCCGAACATCGACCGGTTCTGGCCAAAGACCGCGCCGGTCGAAGGATTTTTTGAAATCGTTAAACGTTCATATCAGATCATCAAACAAAAACGGCCGCAGGCCACCGTGCTGCTGGGCGGCATGGCCAATCAACCGAGCGCTTTTATTTTTCTGGAAAGATTGGCGGCCCTCGGCGTCGCCGCTTACTGTGACGCCATCGCGTATCATCCTTATAACATTGCGGGCGAGGAGCTGCTGCCGATTCTGCAACAGATTCGCGGTATTTTTCCCGCCTCCGGTTCCTCGTCCAGGCCGATCTGGATTACCGAATATGGCTGGAGCGCGTGGCGACATCCTCTGCATCCGGCAAATTCCAACACGCTCGCGCAGTTATTGCAGTATTGTTTTCAGCAGCAGCTTGGAATCAATCGTCCGGAAAATATTCTGGTTTTGGATGATGCGTTTACCGCGGCAACCGAGGCCTGCGATTTATACGAGCCGTTGCGTCGCCAGTGTGAGACGTTCGGTTGGCGCGCCGATCTCGTCGAGGCCGAAGGGTTGTTGACGTTTTTGCGGACCGCGACGCCGAAACGGGAAAATGTCGTGATTGTTCCGACGAATAAATTGCCGGCGGAATTGGCGTCGGCGTTGATTGATTTCATTCAACGCGGCGGCGCAGTGGTGATGCTCGGCAGCGTGCCGTTTCCCAACAATGCGGCAAAATTAAATATCAGTGCGGTCGGCGTTCAGAATGAGGAAACGCCGTCCAAACTGGTGAATCGAACTTCCCAGCCGGTGAATCTGCCGGCCAATGCACCGGGCAAAAATTTTCTGCTCGATCCCGTCGCGCCGCAGGAAGTGCGCTATGTGCCATTGTTGAGCGCGCAGCAGCAGGGCAAAGCGGTCGGCGAAATCACCGCGCTTTATGAGTATCGCGGCCGGAACAAAGGCGTGCTCATTGCTTTTTCCGGCGGTTTGACGATCAAATCAACCAAACGCAGCGTCACGTGCCACGAGCAGGCGACGGCGATTTTGAAAACCGCCCTGGTTTATCTGCTCGAAGGCGGCGCGCATTTTTTCATTTATGAATTTCGCGATCAGAACGCGAACACGAAAGACCGCTTCTACGGCATCGTTGAAGAAAATTTTCGGTTGAAAGA
>Ga0247727_10015123_pt1 | contig 12710 bp, 7 predicted proteins | sample WisWelCaveWW1625_FD_202498 | JGI IMG/M metagenome (GOLD analysis project Ga0247727, IMG submission 202498) | Biofilm microbial communities from Wishing Well Cave, Virginia, United States - WW16-25 | ecosystem: Environmental > Aquatic > Deep subsurface > Groundwater > Cave microbial mat | place...
GCGCTGCTACGCAGTGTCTGACCCTGCTGAGAGGGTGAGGTCCCGCTCGTCCTCGCACGGAACAGACGGGACGCCCTATGAAAACACAGGGGTTAGGCTGGCATTTTTGCGCCGGAAAGTAGCTAGTGTCGCCCCCTCACCCCCGCCCACCAAACAGAGCCGCTTTGTAGCCCTCCCACTGCCTCCTGGTCCTCTCCAGAAGCGCCGTGAAGCCGGCGTCCCGGCGCAGCGGATCCAGGTTGGGATCCCGCGCGAACAGGGGGTAGCAGGGCAATCCGGTGTCGGCCGCCTTCTCCAGCCATTCCACCGCCGGCTGCGGCTGGTTCATCCGCGCATAGGCGCAGGCCAGGAAGTAGGCCGCGTGATGGAAATGCCCGTATTCTCTCTTCTCGGCAGCCTTCCGAATCTTTTCCTCGGCTCCCCGCCGATCGCCGGTCGCGGCCAGCATGGCGGCTTGGACGGCGTTCAGCACCCCGGCGGTGTCTTCCGGATCCTCTTTGGTGAACTCCTCGATTCGCGCCCCAGCCTCCCGGCGCCGGCCGAGCTGGAACAGCACCCAGGCCATCTGGCTGCCCGAGGCCGGGGTCATGCCGGTTCGCGGCATGCTCTGCCAGCCGGCCAACGCTTCCTCTCGCTGTCCTTGATAGAGCAGCGCCTCGGCCTTGTGATGCAGGGCGGATCCGAAGCTGGGATTGATTTCCAGGGCCAGGCTCGCTTCCGCCAGGGCCTCCGGGAAGAAACCAATGTGCACGTAGATGCGGGAGAGCTGCATGTGGGCTTCGTCCAGGTTGGGATTCAGAGCCAGGGCCCGCCGGATCTCCAGGGCGGCCCGATCATGCGCGAAGCGATTGACGGGAGTCCACAGCAGCATGCCGCGCGCCAGGTAGGCTTCCCCCAGCTCGGTATCCAGGGCCAAGGCCTTTTCCGTTGCCGCGTAAGCTTTCTGTTCCAACTGCTTCTGCTCGCCAGGCGCGAACCAAAGAAACCGATTCACGTAGGCCTGAGCCAGGGCCGCCTGGCCGGGGGCAAAGCCTGGATCGGCTGTCACGGCGTGTTCCAACAGCTCCACGGCCGCGCGGTTGTCGGCCTCGTTGACGCGGCTGTGGAGAAACTTGCCGCGCAGATAGAAGTCGTGAGCCTCCGGGTTGACCGGGCGGGCTTTCTCCAGGCGGGCCTTTTCGGGCGGGCTGAGCGTCGTCCGGATCTCGACCGCAATAGCCCGCGCCACCTCGCCTTGCAGCCCCAGGATGTCCCGCAGGTCCCGCTCGTAGCTCTCGGCCCATAGCTGCCGGTCGGTCCCCGGATGAATCAGGCGCGCCGAGACGCGTACCCGGTCGCCGGAACGCACCACGGAACCCTCCACCAGCGCATCCACCTTGAGCTCCCGGGCGATGCCGGCCAGCGAGCTGCGCTGCCCTTTGTACTTCATCACCGCCGAGCGCGAACTCACCCGCAGCGACCGGATCTTGCCCAGGCCGGTCAGGAGCGCCTCCGTCATCCCGTCGGCAAAGTAGTCCTGGGCCGGGTCGCCCGAGAGGTTATCGAGCGGCAGCACCGCCAGCGACTCGATGCGCTCCGGCCCGGTGCGCCGCCACCGGCCCACGGCGAAGGCGGCCACAACCGCCACCAGGATCAGGGCCGCGGCACCCCCGGCGATCCACGCTCGCGGCCTCCAGGTTGCCGCCACAACCGGCACTGCCGCGATCGCCGGGCTGCTGAGGGTGCTCTTCAGCGCGAAGGCCAGGTCCTGCGCCGACTGGAACCTCTCGCCGGGACTCTTCTCCAGGCACCGCGTCAGGATGCGGTCCAGTTCCGGCGGGATCGGCTTGCCCAGTTTGGCCGGCTCGGGCGGTGTGTCGCGCAGGATGGCGGCCAGGGTCTCCCCGCCGGTGGATGCCGAAAACGCCCGCCGCCCGGTGATCATCTCGTAGAGCACCACCCCTAGCGAGAAGAGGTCGCTGGGAGGGCGGGCCGGCTCCCCTCGTATCTGTTCCGGCGACATATAGCCGATCGTTCCCATCACGGTTCCCGGCTCCGAGACGGTGGCAGCCCCGGCCGTCCCCTGAGCCGATGCCGGCGGCTCGAACCGCGCCAGCCCGAAGTCCAGGATTTTGACCCGTCCGTCGGTGGTCAGGAAGAGGTTCTCCGGCTTCAGGTCCCGGTGGACGACGCCCTTGGTATGGGCCGCAGCCAGGCCCCCGGCGATGGCTTCGGCGATCTCGACCCCCCGGCGCCACCCCAGCGCCTCGCGCTCCAGCCGGCTGCGAAGGGTTTCTCCCTCCAGCAGCTCGGTCACGGCATAGGCCAAGCCTTCCTCGGATCCGAAATCGTGAATGGCCAGGATGTTGGGGTGCGACAGGGCCGCGATAGCCTTGGCCTCCCGCTCGAACCGCGCCAGGGCGTCGCGATTTCGCGCCAGATGCTCAGGCAGTACCTTGACGGCCACCTCGCGCCCCAGCCGTGGATCGAGCGCCCGGTACACTTCCCCCATCCCCCCGGCGCCGATCGGCGCCAGGATCTCGTAGGGCCCCAGCTTGGTGCCCGCCTTGAGCGGCATGACCTCTATTCTATATCGCCGTTGCCGGTCTGGAAACCGTTGGGTTGCGTCGGCGCCGGTGTCATCCCGAGCGTAGCGAGGGATCTGCTTTCGCTCCGGCGCAACAGCAGATCCCTCGCTGCGCTCGGGATGACAATTGTGTGCTTAACCGTTTTGGGGAGTTTGCTGGGATGTGAGGCGACGTGGCGCACGCTTCAGCGTGCCGGCGTGGGCTTCAGCCCACGCTGCGTGGTTTCACCGGCGCCCTTCGGCGAGCTGAAGCTCGCCGCTGCACGCTGAAGCGTGCGCCACGACCGCTTCCCCCAAAACGGTTAAGCACACATGACAATTGCTGAGCAGTTGATATCGCGGCTTGAGCTGCTATACTCCCTAGGTGGAGCCGCATACTAGAAGCGCCTGCCTTCAGCTTTACGGGGGGCCGTCCAAGGATGAGAAGCTGGCCGCCGTCCGGACTTTGCAGACCCTGAATCTGCCAGTCGGCGACCCTGATCAACTGGAACGCGAATCCGTTCCCAGACCTGAGGATCTCTTGCCTAGCAGCCCGCTCCCTACGGTTGCGGCTCGGTAACGCGCTGATTCTACCGGAGCACCGCGCCGCCGCCCTGAGGCCGCTACAATAGGCCGGAGGAGCCCATGGACGCGCGACCGATCCTTTCCGTGCTGGCCCGGGCCTTGGCGGCCAGCCGGTTGGAAGCGATCTTGATCGGCAATGCGGCGGCCGCCCTCCAAGGAGCGCCCGTCACTACCGTGGACGTCGACTTTCTGTTCCGAAAGACGCCCAGGAATCTGGCCAAACTCAAATCGGTGGCCAAGGCGCTGGGAGCCGTGGTGATGAGGCCGTTCTATCCGGTCTCGGGGATGTACCGCCTGGTTCGGGATGACGATGGGCTGCAGGTGGACTTCATGACCACCATCCACGGAGTGAGGTCCTTTGAGAGCCTCCGCAGCCGGGCCAGTCGCCTGGAGTTTGACGGCCACGGCCTGCTGGTGGCGGACCTGGCCGACGTGGTCCGAAGCAAGCGAGCCGCCGGCCGGCCCAGAGATCGCGCCGTGCTGGAGGTTTTGGAAAAGACGCTCCATGCGAGGAAAAAAAACGACCAGGCGACGAAAGCTCGCCGCCCTCAAGCGAGAGAGTGACCGCGCTCTGGACGACCAGATCCGGCGTTGGCTGGCCCTGCCGCCGGAGAAGCGCACCAACTTTCTGCGCAAGAAAGTCGGGCTGCGGGCCAGTTGTCTTTGAGGGAACACAGCGCGGCTCCGCCGCAACCGAACACCCCGTCCGGGGGTGCGCGACATGAAAGTGGTAGTGCCGCTCTGGAGCGTCATGATGCCGCCGAACTGCCAGCCTCCCAGGACAAACTTGGCCGGTCCCCCCATTTCCCGCGCCCACGGCATGTCCCACACCCAGCCGAGCACCAGCCGGTGCCGGCGGTCGTCGATCGAGTTGGCTCGCTCGGCGCCGCGCTCACCTCCACCGTTTCGACGACGTCGCCCACTTGCAGCGAGAAGTCGATGCGCGCCTGCTGGCCGGTGCGGCGCTCCGTCTTGAAGCCGGCGAGCTTCACCTCGACGGTGTAGTCGCCGGGCGCCAGGTAGCGGTACGCAACGCCTATCCCGAAACACGGGCGCTCAGCTTTCCCTTGTGCTGCCTTCCGGCCAAGGCCAAAGCGAGCAGAGAATTGACGGCTTGAGCCACCCGTTGTGCGCCACCGGGTTCGAAGTAGACCTCTCCACACTGTGTACAGACCCACGCTTTGAAACCCGAGAGCTGCACCTTCACCCCTTCTTTCTCGAATTTCTGAACGATCGTTCTCTTCTTCACCGGCCCTCGGCACTCCGAACACGCCGACCGCATGAATTGCTTCATTGCGTTCTCCCTCTCTTGGTAGGCGTCACCCACCAGGGCCTCTGGGGAACATAAGCCGTCACAATGTCAACAACCTCGTGGCTCGAATAATCACAGACCATGTGCAGGGGACACGGTCGTGGACCAGTCCCCATAAAGTATCCCACAATCAAGCAGCGGCAATCGTCCGGATAGTCCTCCACGATTCGGCCGGCGCCGGCCAGCGCTGCGATCATATCTTCCTCCCCGAAGCCCTCCTCGATCATGTGTCGAACCGCGTGAAGTCGGATGCGATATCGGCCTTGACGGACCAGGGTCTTGATCTTCTCCGATAAAAGGCTTTCGTGGTCCGGCAAGGCTTTGCCTCGGGCAGTATGAGCGTACCATCCCCTCCGGCCTACGCCCCCACGGAGCCGAAGTTCCAGCTTTACCTGATGCGGTAATGTAGCCCTTGCGGCTGGTGGAAAGCAGGTCTCGCAGTCGCTGCTCGACGAGTACCGGCTGCGCAGCCGGCGGCTCGACAAGCGGCTGCTGTCTTTCCATCGCACGCACCAGTTCAAGTCCACCGCGGTGTGGGAAGGAAATGATCTACAATAGGTTACGCGTGGCTGATAGCCCGCCGCTGGAGAACGACATGCCGTCAAAGGGGGGACGTGGGGCAGGGCTAGCGGGGCCGGCGGGCCTGTTGCTGTTGGCCTTGCTCGGGGCCGGCTGCGCCAGCCTCGGCGATGCCCCCCCCGCCAAGCAGGGGAAGGGCCAAGGCGTCCCGGTAACCATAGCCGGCGTGGCCCTGAAAGACGTGCCCCTGGATATCCAGGTCATCGGCAACGTGGAGGCCTATTCGACCATCACGGTCAAATGCCAGGTCCCCGGGGAACTAACCAAGGTGCACTTCCGCGAGGGGGATTACGTCGGCAAAGGGGACCTGTTGTTTAGCATCGATCCGCGCCCCTTCGAGGCCCACCTCAACCAGGCGGAGGCGAACCTGGCGCGCGACGAGGCCCAGTTGGGCCAGGCCCAGGCCAACCTGAGCCGCGACATGGCACAGGAGAAATACCTCCGTTCCCAGGTGGCCCGCTCCGAGGCGCTCTTCAAGGAAGGGATCATCTCCCGAGACCTACTGGAACAGCTTCAGGCCAACGCCGATGCCCTCTCCCAGGTGCTGAACGCCGACCGGGCCGCCATCCGCAGCGCCCAAGCAGCGGTGGTAGCCGGCACGGCGGCGGTGGCCACCACCAGGCTCCAGCTTGGCTACACTACGATTCGCTCGCCCATCGACGGGCGTACCGGGAACCTGGCGGTGAAAGAAGGCAACCTCGTCGCCGCCAACGCCACCGACCTGATGACCATCACCCAGGTGCAACCAATCTACGCGACCTTTTCGGTGCCCGAGATCCACCTGGCGGCCATCAAGGAATACATGGCGCACGGCAAGCTGCCGGTGACCGCGACGCTCCAGGACGGAGCCTCCGGCCAGGAAACCGGCGAGCTGGCTTTCGTCGACAACAGCGTCGATCCCAGCACCGGGACCATCAAGCTGAAGGGCGCCTTCGCGAACTCCGAACGTAAGCTCTGGCCCGGCCAGTTCGTCCGGGTCAGCCTGAGGCTGACGACCCACCGGGATGTCCTGGTGGTTCCCAACCAGGCGGTGCAAACGGGCCAGGAAGGCACTTTCGTGTACGTGGTCAAGCAGGACCGCACCGTGGAAGCCCGGCCGGTCGTGACGGGTCTCCGGTCTGATCTGGACATTGTGATCGGGAAGGGGTTGAGCGCCGGCGAGTCGGTGGTGACCGAGGGCCACCTGCGCCTGGCCCCTGGGATGCGCGTGCAGATGCGGGGCGGCCAGCCGGCCGCGGGACCGAAGGGCCCCCCACCCGGGGAGGGCCAGCCGAAAGAAGCCCCCAAGGAGGCCCAACGATGAACATTTCGGAAACCTTCATCCGCCGCCCCGTCGCCACCAGCTTGCTGATGCTGGCAGTGGCCTTGTTCGGGGTGCTGGCCTACCGGGCGCTTCCGGTCGCCGACCTGCCCAGCGTCGATTTCCCGACCCTCTCGGTTTCGGCCGGCCTGCCGGGGGCCAATCCCGACACCATGGCTTCGGCGGTGGCCACCCCGCTGGAGCGCCAGTTCACGGGCATCGAGGGTCTGGATTCGATGGTTTCGGTGAACTCCATCGGCAACACCCAGATCACTCTGCAATTCGACCTCAACCGCAGCCTGGACAGCGCCGCCGTCGACGTCCAGACCGCCATCGCCGAGGCCCTGCCGCTGCTGCCGGCCGGCATGCCGAATCCGCCTTCCTTTCGCAAGTCTAATCCCTCCGATTTTCCGGTGATGATGCTGGCCGTGAGCTCCTCGACGCTGCCGCCCTGGGAGCTGGACGAGATCGCCCAGACCCGCATCGCCCAGCGCCTGTCGATGATCAGCGGTGTGGCCCAGGTGATGGTGCACGGGTCTCAGAAATACGCGGTCCGGATCCAGGTGGACCCCAACAAGCTGGCCGCCCGCAAGATCGGCATCAACGAGGTCTCCAGCGCCATCGAGAGCTGGAACGCCAACCTGCCAACCGGCGCGCTCTACGGCCCGAAGCAGTCTTTCAACATCCAGGCCAGCGGGCAGCTCCGCAACGCCGAGGCCTACCGGCCGATGGTGGTGGCGTATCGCAACGGGGCCCCGGTGCGCCTGGAGGACATCGGCGCGGTGGTGGACAGCATCGAGGACGAAAAGAGCGGGTCGTGGTTCTACTCCAGCCAGGGCGGGATCCGCGCCATCAACCTGATGATCAACCGGCAGCCGGGCACCAACACCATCGAGGTCACCGACAACATCAAGAAGCTGATCCCGGAGTTTCGGGCGCAGCTGCCCCCCTCGGTCCAGCTGCTGATCCGCGGCGACCACTCCAAAAACATCCGCGAGGCCTTCCACGACATCCAGTTCACGATGTCGGTGGCCCTGGGGCTGGTGATCCTGGTGATCTTCCTGTTCCTGCGCAACGCTTCCGCCACGCTGATTCCCGCCATGGCGCTGCCGTTCTCGATCGTCGGCACTTTCGCGGTGATGTACCTGCTGGATTTCAGCCTCAACAACATCTCCATGATGGCGCTGATGCTCTCGGTGGCCTTCGTGGTGGATGACGCCATCGTGATGCTGGAGAACATCGTCCGGCACCTGGAGCGGGGCGAGACGGTTCTGCAAGCCACTTTCAACGGCTCCAAGGAGATCGGTTTCACCATCGTCTCGATGACGCTGTCGCTGGCGGCCGTTTTCATCCCGGTGTTGTTCATGGGCGGCCTGCTGGGGCGCCTGTTCCGGGAGTTCGCCGTCACCATTTGCGCGGCCATCCTGATCTCCGGCGCGGTCTCGATCAGCCTGACGCCCATGCTGTCGAGCCGCCTGCTGCGGCTTCCCGGCGAGCAGCGGCGCGGCTGGCTGTTTCGGTCGAGCGAGCGATTCTTCGACGGCATGCTGCGGGTCTACGATTTCAGCCTGCGGTGGGTGCTGCGCCACCGCCCGGTGATGATCGCGGTCTTCTTCCTGGTGGTGGGGGCCACCGCCTACCTCTTCCTGATCATCCCCAAGGGATTCATCCCCGAGCAGGACAGCGACTCCATGCAGGTCTCCATCGAAGCGGGGCAGGGAACCTCCTTCTACCAGATGGCGAAGTACCAAACGCAGGTCGCTGAGGTTCTGAGGAAGGATCCCAACATCGAAACCTTCATGTCGAGCATCGGCGGCTGGAACTCCGGGGCCAACACCGGCCGGATGCACGTGCAACTGAAGCCGCGCAAGCAGCGGGAGATGCACGTCACCCAGATCATCGACCGGCTGCGGCCCCAGATGGCCGCTCTGCCGGGGGTGCGGGTGTTCGTAACGGCGCCCTCCTCGATCCGTATCGGCGGCCGCATGTCCCGCAGCCAGTACCAGTTCACCTTGCAGGCGCCCGAGACCGACGAACTCTACGGCCAGGCCCAAACCTTCGAGCGGGCCATGGCGCGGCTGCCGGCGGTGCGTGACGTCAGCTCCGACCTCCAGATCAAGAACCCGCGGGTGAATGTGGCCATTGACCGCGACAAGGCGGCCGCTCTGCATCTGAACGTGATGCAGATCGAGAGCTCGCTCTATAGCGCTTTCGGCCCCCGCTGGGCCTCGACCATCTATGCGCCCACGGCCCAGTACCGGGTGCTGCTGGAGCTGCTGCCGGAATACCAGCAGCACCCGGACTCGCTGGCGCTGCTGCATTTTCGCTCCTTCGATGGGCGTCTGGTTCCGCTGGAGTCCTTTGCCAGCCTCTACACCGATGCCGGGCCGCTCAGCGTCAACCACTCCGGGCAGCTGCCCGCCGTGACGTTGTCGTTCAACCTGCGGCCGGGGGTGGCCCTGGGCGAGGCCGTCTCCCAGATCGAAGAGCTGGCCACCCGGACCCTGCCCGACCGGATCTCCACCAGCTTCCAGGGCACCGCCAAGGTTTTCCAGGACTCGCTGCGCAACCTCGGGATCCTGCTGACGGTGGCCATCTTCGTCGTCTACATCGTCCTCGGCGTTCTCTACGAGAGCTACGTCCACCCGTTGACGATCCTTTCCGGCATCCCTTCGGCCGGATTCGGCGCCCTGCTGACCCTGCTGCTGTTCAACGTGGACCTGGACCTCTACGGCTTCGTCGGCCTCATGATGCTGGTGGGGCTGGTGAAGAAGAACGCCATCATGCAGATCGACGTGGCCCTGGACCTGGAAAGAAAGGAAGGCAAGAAAGCGGCCCGGGCTATTTACGAAGGCTGCCTGATCCGCTTCCGGCCCATCATGATGACCACCATGGCGGCCCTGCTGGGGGCGCTGCCGCTGGCGATTGGCTACGGCGCCGGCGGCGAGGCCCGCCGTCCCCTGGGCCTCACCGTGGTCGGCGGCCTGCTCTTCTCGCAGATGGTCACGCTGTTCCTGACGCCGGTGGTTTATACCTATATGGCCGCCATCGTCGAGCGCGCTGGATCCCGGAAGCGCCGGCCGGCCCTGGCGCCGGTGGCCACGGGGGACTGACCTGACTGTAAGCACCACCTTCATCGAGCGGCCCATCGCCACCAGCCTGCTGATGGCCGCTATTGCCCTGTTCGGGCTGGTGGCCTATCGCTCGCTTCCGGTCAGCGACCTGCCCAACGTCGATTTCCCGACCCTGCTGGTGACGGCCAGTCTGCCGGGGGCCAGCCCCGAGACCATGGCCTCGGCCGTCGCGACTCCGCTCGAGAACCAGTTCTCGATGATCGCCGGGCTGAACGCCATGACCTCGGTCAACTCGCTGGGCTCCACCCAGGTCACCCTGGAGTTCGAGTTGAGTCGCAGCCTGGACGGGGCGGCCGTGGACGTGCAGGCCTCCATCACGCAGGCGGCGCGCCTGCTGCCGCAGGGCATGCCGACCCCGCCGACTTTCACCAAAGTGAACCCGGCCGACCAGCCCATCCTGTACCTGGCCCTGACCTCCGCGGCGCTCCCCTTGTGGACCCTCAACGAATACGCCGAAACGCGCGTGGCCCAGCGCATCTCCATGGTCAGCGGCGTGGCCCAGGTACAGGTGCTGGGCGCCCAGCGATACGCCGTCCACGTCCAGATGGATCCCCACGCCATGGCTTCCCGCCAGGTCGGCATCAACGAGGTGGAAACCGCGCTGCGCAGCTGGAACGTGAACCTGCCGACCGGATCCATCATCGGACCGCAGCGGGCCTTCACGCTGCAGGCCTCCGGGCAGCTCATGAGCGCCGCCGCCTTCCGGCCGCTGGTGGTGGCCTACCGCAGAGGCTCGGCGATTCGGCTGGAGGAGCTGGGCGACGTCATCGACAGCGTGGAGGACGATAAGAGCGCCTCCTGGCTCTACACCAAAGAGGGCAGCCAGCGGGCCATCGTGCTGGCCATCCAGCGGCAGCCCGGCACCAACACCGTGGAGGTCACCGACGGCATCAAGGGCCTGCTGCCGGTCTTCAAGGCCGAATTGCCCCCCACCGTCGAGATGCGCATTCTCTACGATCGTTCCGAGACCATACGGGAGTCTTACCACGATGTGCAGTTCACCATGGCCCTGACGGTGGGGCTGGTGGTGCTGGTGATCTTCCTGTTCCTGCGCAACGTGTCGGCGACCGTGATTCCCAGCCTGGCGCTGCCATTCTCCATCATCGGCACCTTCGCGGTGATGTACGTGCTCGACTACAGTCTCGACAACCTCTCCATGATGGCGCTGATCCTCTCGATGGGGTTCGTGGTCGACGACGCCATCGTGATGCTCGAAAACATCGTCCGGCACATGGAGATGGGCGAGCCCCCCATGCTGGCGGCCATCAACGGCTCCCGCGAGATCGGTTTCACCATCGTTTCGATGACCCTGTCGCTGGCGGCGGTATTCATCCCGGTGCTGTTCCTGGGCGGGGTGCTGGGCCGGCTGTTCAAGGAGTTCGCGGTCACCATCTGCGTCGCCATCCTGATCTCCGGCGTGGTCTCGGTCACCCTGACCCCCATGCTCGCCAGCCGCTTTCTGCGCTCGCCCGAGGAGCAGCGCCGGTCGCAGTTCTACCGCTCCACCGAGAAGTACTTCGAGGGCCTGCTGCGGGTCTACGACGTGACATTGAAATGGGCGCTGCGGCATCGCCCCGCCACCGTGGTCAGCTTCGTGACGGTGCTGGGCGCCACCGCCTGGATCTTCGTGGTCATTCCCAAGGGCTTCATCCCGGACCAGGACACCGACCAGATCATCGCCGTGACCGAGGCGGCGCAGGGGACTTCATACCTTCAAATGGTGGAGCACCAGAAGGCAGTCGCCGAGGCCATCAGTCAGGATCCCAACGTCGAGTCGCTGGTGTCGAGCGTGGGCGGCTCGACCGCCGCCACCCTGGGCGGCCCCAACTTCGGGCAAATGGTGGTGCACCTCAAGCCCCGCTCCCAGCGCCGCCTGCTGGTTAACGGGGTGATCGAGGAACTGCGGCCCAAGCTGGAGGTCTTCCCAGGGACGCACGTCTACTTGCAGAATCCGCCCACCATCCAGTTGGGAGGCCAGGTCACCAAGAGCCCCTACCAGTTCTCGATGCACGCCACCGAGAAAGAGGAGCTCTACGAGTCGGCCCGGCGGCTGGAGCAGTTGGTGGCGGAGCTGCCAGGCTTGCAGGATGTCACCAGCACGCTGCAGATCTCGACGCCGCAGGTGCAGGTGGGGATCGATCGCGACCGGGCGGCGGCGCTGCAGGTGAGCGCCCAGGCCATCGAGAACGCCCTCTACGACGCCTACGGCCCGCGCTGGGTCTCGACCATCTACGCCGCCGTCAACGAGTACAAGGTCCTGCTGGAACTTAAGCCCGAATACCAGGCCGATCCCAAGGCGCTGTCGATGCTCTATTTCAAGTCCGCCGCCGGCCGGCTTATCCCGCTTGACTCCGTGGCCCGCATCTCGCTGGACACCGGACCCCAGACCATCAACCACTTCGGGCAACTCCCGGCGGTCACGGTTTCGTTCAATCTCCAGCCGGGCGTGGCGCTGGGGGAGGCCGTTTCCCGCATCCAGGACCTGGCCCGCCAGAACCTGCCCGACACCTTCAGCACCACCTTCCAGGGCGCCGCCAAGGCCTTCCAGCAGTCCCTCAGCAACCTGTGGGTCCTGCTGATTGTGGCCATTGCCGTGGTCTATATCGTGCTGGGGATTCTCTACGAGAGCTACCTGCATCCGCTGACGATCCTCTCGGGTCTTCCTTCGGCGGGCTTCGGCGCCCTGATGACCCTGATCCTATTCCGCATGGACCTGAACATCTACGCCTTCGTCGGCCTCATCATGCTGGTCGGGATCGTCGAGAAAAACGCCATCATGCAGATTGACTTCGCCCTGGACGCCGAGCGCAACCAGCACCTGCCCCCCATGCAGGCCATCTACGAGGGCTGTCTGATCCGGTTCCGCCCCATCATGATGACGACCATGGCGGCGCTGCTGGGCGCGGTTCCGATCGCCCTGGGCTACGGCGCCGGCGGCGAAGCCCGCCAGCCGCTGGGCCTGGCCGTGGTCGGCGGCCTGCTGTTCTCCCAACTGGTGACCCTGTACCTCACGCCTGTCGTTTATACCTACATGGCCGGCGCCGTGCAGAGCTTCCGCCGCCGCCGCGAGCGCCGCCTGGCCCCCTCCCCGGCGGGCGCTTGAGAGGCTTTGTCATCCCGAGCCCGGCGGGTGCTTAACCGTTTTGGGGAGTTTGCCAGGCTGCGAGGCGACGTGGCGCACGCTTCAGCGTGCCGGCGTGGGCTTCAGCCCACGCTGCGTGGTTTCACCGCCGCCCTTCGGCGAGCTGAAGCTCG
>Ga0247727_10015124_pt1 | contig 12709 bp, 9 predicted proteins | sample WisWelCaveWW1625_FD_202498 | JGI IMG/M metagenome (GOLD analysis project Ga0247727, IMG submission 202498) | Biofilm microbial communities from Wishing Well Cave, Virginia, United States - WW16-25 | ecosystem: Environmental > Aquatic > Deep subsurface > Groundwater > Cave microbial mat | place...
CCGAGGAAAAATGGCAGGGAGCCAATCACCAGCCCGAAGGCGACGATCAGGCCCCACATGACCATCGTGAATGGATTCCTGAGAATCGCCTTGAAGGACGTGATGATCGCCACTGCCACCCCGACGTCGGGCGCCGTCTGATAGGCGGCGTTGGGCTGGGGTGCTTGCTGGTCGCGCGCGGGGGCGCTATGAGACTTTGCAGACACGTGCTACTCCACTGGTACGTGTTTTGAGCACTTTCGGGGAACTCCCTCCTGGCAGATGGACACTTCGCGAGTGCTTCTCTCTAATGGCATGCCGCGCTCCTTGGTGCCCCTTGGAGCGCGGTTTTTTAATCATTTAGCGGAAGATCACTTCATCAGCAAACGGACTCTGTCAGCAAACGGATTTGCGAAGGGGCAGCCGCACAAGCAAGTCCGTATTGGCACCCACCTTTTGCACGATGAACTCTAAGCAGTTTGACGCTACGGCAATCCTAGTCCCGTTCTCCAGCACCAGGATCCAAGGCAGCCACACGTTGTCGCGCTTGGGGACCCTTTGTATAGACCAGGCGCGTACGGGCTCCGTCGTGAGTGACCGTGCAAACTCGATTAGGGCTTGGCGCGTTTCATCGTCGAGGTCTTCGATATCAATTTCTACGGGCATCTTCGTGCCTCCAATGTGAATGGTGCAGGGGCCTGCCGATCTCGCGCCGAACGCGCAAGGTCAGCAGCCCCGAACCGCTACATCTCTCTCGAGAAAAGCCCGCCGAATGTTCGCCGGGCTCTGTCTAATGCCGCTGGCCGTGGAGGCTAGACACTTTTAGGTATGAGAACAGGAATGAGGGCTGCAATCGAATCTACCAACTCGTTTGCTCCTGTTTCATCTTCAGGCCTGTGCATGAGCGCGAGGATGTGGATCATCCCAATCGTCAGACGCTCCTTAGTATCGGTTTCGTCCATCGTCCTCAACCGCCCGAGGTGCCACAATACAATCTCGAGGTGTTCGGCTATCTCCTCATCCAGCGTGTTCGAGTTGGGGTCGGCGACATCCATCGCAATGTCACCGAGATTATTGTCGGGGGGCTGGATCAACCTGCCGTCGTACGTTTCATCGAGTTCTATTTTTTTGCCGTTGTTCAATGTCGCGGTTACCATAGACATGACTGTAACTCTCTCCTTTGGTTGGGTTGAAACAGGAGACAGGTTGGTCATGCCGTCAGCATTGGCAAGGATCAAAATCCGACCCTGCAGCGGCCTTATCGGATGCTGCATGGACCTGAGATGGAACGGAACGAAAAACTTGCGCGGTCTGCGACAATTCGCGCATTGTGGGGACCGTGCGCGGGGTACGCCGGCAACGGCTCGCGCGCAAGTGGGGTCCGCTGTCGGGTAGCAGAGACCGGCGGACCCACACCCCCTAATCCTCGAGCAGCCCTTCTTCCTTTTGCAGCTTGCGCCGCACGCGCATTGCAGCCGCGCCGCCGTCAGCGAGTTCCTTCGGACCATCCTTGCGCCGCTTCCGCTTCTGCTTGCGCCCACGCGCGTCCACCCACGCGAGCACCTTGGACCGATACCAAAAGCGCTGGCCGGCAACGATTACGTCATGCCCGGGGAAGTCATTCTCGCGTATCTGGTAGGCCACCGCGTCGCGCTGCCTAATTTCCAACGGTGTGGTGAGATCGTCGTCGTCACGGCCGAGATGCAAGAGGACGGCAATCTCCTCAGCAGTCAAATACGGATCGTCCGCTTTTTTGATCTCCTGTGCGACCCGCTCCGCGACTTGCTGTGCGACCTGCTCCGCAACCTGCTTGGCGAATTCCGCGACCCGCTCGTCAGTCCAATACTCCTCAGCCATTATCGCTCTCCGTGAAAAGATGGCTCCTCGCAGCTAGCAAAGACAAGCATACGAAAGGTTGCAAGCGGAACGCGCATGGAACTCAACGGAACGCAGAACCTAGGGGCTAGCTTCGGCGGCCTAGTTCACAGCCAGTTCCCAGAATTCCCTCCGCCCCCCGTGAACGCGCTAAAAAGCCCGAGAAAAATGGGGATAAACTTGCGTTTTCCAGGTTACTAAAGGGTTAATCGCCGTCCCGGCTCCAGGTCGCGCCCGGCGCCAGCCAAGTCTGGTTCGATTGTTACCCACGCTGTCATAGGTGTCGGGCTCCTGCATCGCTCGATTGCCTGTCTTCTCTCGTTGAGGCTCGCCTGGCGCACGCGCCGTCCGCCTCGCGGGAAACCCCGCAAGGTGCGACGGGTACGCGGGTGCCTACTCGGCAACCGCGGGGCGGTTTGACCCGCCCCAGGAGGCCCGCGCGGGCCTCCTCGAGAGCCCTTATGGGGCTCTCTGGGACCTCACGGTCCCGAGGGTTGCCTTTCGGCACCCGCGTGGCGGCGATTTCTGTCCCGGGCCCCTCTTTGGCTTCCCGCTCCGCTCCTTGCAGAAGCGTCGCGATCACACCTTAAGTCATTGGACGGGCAACGGATCCCCGCCATTGCTGGCGCTTCGCCGTTACCGGTGGGCCCGGGCCTCCTGGAGCTCGGTTTACCAACTCACCTACCTTCCAGGCGCCGATCGCCGGCCATGTGAAGGGTTGGATCGATCACACCCCGTCGCAAGCCGGCGACGCACTATTGTATCGCTCAGCTGGAAGGCACCGGAGATAACTCAGCCGCCGGAATTCCTCGCGCCTGGTAAATCGCGAGTAGAGGGCGCAACTGAATTTTTCCCTGGCATCAGCGCGGCTGTCGCCAACGCTTGGTTCCCTTGTCATGCCGGGGCTTGTCCCGGCATCCAGCCAACAACGCCCGCCGGCGCAAGCTGCAAGATGGATCCCGGCGACAAGCGCCGGGATGACACCGGGTACGTTCTGTCGGAGTCGCAACACTCTGATGTCCCAAGTCGAGCGCTTTGGGTATAGGCCGCGCAGCTGTGGACATTGTTCGAGGCCCTACAGAAGGACCGCCCGCCGACGCCCCGACCGGCCTACATCACCCGCTGCGGCACCTTGGTGTGGAACAGCTCGATCGAGCGCATCAGCTTGGCGTGCGGCGCCAGCGTGTTGTGCGCCCAGCTGAAGACCCATTGCACCGGAACCTTCCCTCGCAAGGCCTCCCAGGCTGCGCGTGACGGTGTCGAGCGTGCCGACCAGGCCCTGGCGATGGCCTCATCCGGCGTGGGTGCCTCGCCCGTTTCGGAGGCCCTCCGAGTCTGACACCATCGTTCGAGCATCCCCGTGTTGGGGGGAGGCGCCGGGGCCACAGCTTCCACGAAATTGATGGTGCGGTTGAACTTGCCGCAGCGGCCCCTCGACGACCATCCGCTTTAGTGCCAGCTTCGCGGCGCCACTGTTGCCTGAGCGGTTGGTCTTTGGTGTTCGTATTTTGGGGGACGGCCATGAAGTTTGTTCTTGTCCTACTGGCTTGCCTGGTTGGCCTTGCTCAGCCTTCGGCCGCACAGCAACCAACGCCGGACGAGTTTCAGCGAATCCGCTCCCATGTCATCAACACGGGTCGATCAGCTCTTGTTCCTGGCAACCTGGCGCAGCTACTGGGCTGGGGTACTGGTAGAGACGTTGCAAGTTTGCGGATATCACTTGACGAGAAAAGAAATAGTGACGGCAAGGTGATGAAGCGGTATGGCGCCGACGTGATGCAAGGTCATGAGCGAGTAATGCTGCTCATCCAGCAGGTACCAGGCGACACCACGGTGTGCTGGCTCATCAACGGATAGCGGTAGCATCATTCGCGTGTTTGAAATCTTCCCCCCTCACAGCTTCCCAGCTCACAAGGCGGGCATCGAAGAGGTTTTCGGCGGGGTCTACGACAACCTTGGTTACCACAGCTGGCGCGTTGTTCTTAGCAAAGTCTCTTGAGGTAATGCTCTCCATCGCAGAGAGCTACGACCGTCGTGCAGCCCTGAATTGACTTGAGTTGCCTAGGTTGGCACTGGTGTCAGACCCTCCGGGTCTGACACCTTTACTCCCGGCTGACACCTACACCACCCGCGGCAGCACCTTGGTGTGGAACAGCTCGATGGAGCGCATCAGCCTGGCGTGCGGCACCAGCGTGTTGTGCATCCAGCCGAAGATCCATTGCACGGGGAGCTTGCGCTTTAGCGCTTCCAGGCTGCGCGTCACCGTGTCGAGCGTGCCGACCAGCGCGTAGCCCTTGGCGATGGCCTCCTCCGGCGCCGGCGCCTCGCCTGTCTGCGGGTCCAGCATGCCGCGGCGGAAGCCGAACGGCACGAACCAGGCGTTGCCGCAGAAGGTCGCCGAGTCGACCCACATTTGTCGGGCCTCCTCGTCAGTGTCGGCGATGATGATGTCGCGCAGCATGCCCATGCCGTCGCCGGGCGGGCGGCCCGAGACCGACGCGTAGACCTCGAACAGGTGCTTCTCGTGGGCCTCGTGCATCGGCGGCAGGATGGCGGTGACACCGTTCTCGGCGCACCAGCGGATGGAGCGCTCGGAGGAGGCGAACGGCTGGAAGATCGGCGGGTGCGGCTTTTGCAGCGGCTTCGGCACCACGCCCACCGCTTTGAGAATGCCGTTCTCGACGCCCTTGCCCCACTTGGCGGTGGTCTCCAGCGGCCAGGGCGTCTCGCCCGGCGGGATCTTCCAGTACTTGCCCTGGAAGGAGAGCATCTCCTCGGTCCAGCACTTCTTGACGATGGCGAAGCACTCCTCGAACGCCTCGCGGTTGGCGGCGTCAATGGCATCATGCTGGTGCGGCAGCGCGCCGTGGATGCCGTGCGTCTGCTGCGCCATGATATCGACCCAACGGCGCTGGTAGCCGCGCGCGAAGCCGGCGCAGGCGCGCCCGCCCGTCATGTGGTCGAGCATGGCGATGTCCTCGGCCACGCGGATCGGGTTCGACGCCGGCAGCACGATGCCGAGCTGGCCCACCCTGATGCGCTTGGTCTGCATGGCGATGTAGAGATCGAGAAGGACCGGATTGTTGGAGACCTCGAAACCTTCGATATGGAAATGGTGCTCGGTGAAGCTGACCGACTCGTAGCCGAGGTCGTCGGCGAGCCGGCACTGCTCCGACACCTCGCGCAGCATCTGCTGGTAGAGGTCGCCCCGCGCGCCCGCCATGCCGGCCTCGATATCGGCCCTGGTGCCGAGCGACGGCAGATAGAACAAGGAGACCTTCATCGCGGCGCCCGCTTCCATCACGAACGATCTCGCCCTAGGCAGCTTTCTTGAGAGCCTCTCGACCAGCCTTCGCCAGTTCGGCGAGAGACTTCGCGAGTGCCCTCAGCGGGCGCGGCAGGTAGGGCTTTTTCCTGGGGAGGTTCTCAGGGGGCTCGTCGAGCCGTTTGCGCGCGATCTCGGAGAGATCGGACTCCTCCAGTTTCCAGAGTGCCTTGCGCCTCTTGCGCAAGCCGTAAGAGGTGATATCGAAGGCCGGCTTCTTCATGTTGTGGAGCGGAGCCCGGTGGTTCACGTTGCCGCGATGTTCTTCCAATTTGACGGGGTCGACGCGCAAGCCGAGGGCGACGGCCCCCTCGACAACCCAAACCAGCGCCCCATCCGAGAGGCCAACCTCGTCTCCTCCGCCGCCGACCGATCCGTGATCGCCGGGAAACCACTGCTGGACGTAGGGCCGCTTATCGATCGGCGTGTCCTCGGTTACTCGCCGCTCCTTGTTTAGCTCGTCGAGGTTATTCCAAGGCGTGGCATCGTAAATGCGACGCCGCTCGTCGATGGCGAGGGCGTGGCGGCCATTCACTACCATCGAGCTCAGCCGGTCGTCGAAAAACCGGTACTTCTTGTTGAACAAGCCTGCGAACAGCCAATGTGCTGGCACGCCCAACGCTCCCACCGTATCCCAGATGCCCATGTACTCGATCTGCAAGCGGCTCTCGTTCTGTGCGTTTTCGACGTTCAGCTTGCGCCATTCGCGTTCCTTGTCGCTGTGCCAGGCCGGAACACTGTGGTCACGGCGGAAAATCATGCACTCTTCGGCATCGGGATGTAGCGGTTTGTTCTTGTAGAGCGCGATGGCTTTGCCGATCTTGTTGACGTGCTCCCTCTGCAAGATCCCGCACTTTCGGAGCACCCCCCCGAACGCGCGAGCGCTGAACGCACCACGCGAGAATCCGAAAACAAAAATCCTGTCGCCTGGCTCGTAGTTGAATATCAGGAAGCGGTAGGCTTGCTCGATGTTGTTCAGCAGTCCCACCCCGAAGGCACCGCCGAGCAGGTTGTTGATGCTGTTGCCGAACGCGACCTGTTCAGAGCCGACGCCCGAAACGTAGAAGACCACCTGCGGGTTGCCTTTGTTATCCACCGGCGCCACAAGCCTGGCGGTTTTGACCACATTGGTATAGTCAGGTGCGTCGGAGGTGTTCCATGTGCCGTCGAAGCAGATGGCAATGTTCTTCATCGAAATGCTCCCCAAGCCGAGACGTCGATCGATCAATACGCTCGTGGCCCGGCCAGCGACACCTATCATTGCCACCACGCTATTCGACCCGATTGCATAGCATGCGCGAACACTCCCCCGGAAGGCTATGCGCGCTGCCCTTGTCGGCGAAGGCGGTGCTGGAAGGGTTGCCTGCGCTCGAGTGATCGCGCGGCTCCATGCTTCGCGTAGAACCCTTGGCGCAAGCCGAGCTTGAATCTGGCAGAATCCATGTCGCAAGGCAGCCGATTTTGTACTAAGCATCGCCCTGGCGGGCGCGTAGCTCAGCGGTAGAGCACTCCCTTCACACGGGAGGGGTCACAGGTTCGATCCCTGTCGCGCCCACCATCTTTCCCAAACAAGTTCGGGGAATAGGCGGGCGCACTCTCCCCTGTGTACCGGGGCTCGACCGTGAACGGGCAACGAACCGCGCCAACAACCGGCACGAGGACGTGCACTAGGTTCCACACCCGTTCCCATTGTCCGCTTGCCGCGCATCACCCTGAAAAGCCGACGCCCGGGATTGCCGACCGCCCGTTTCGAAGAGGCCGAACCGGCAATGGCTCCGGCGCGCACCTCCCGGCAGGAGTCCCGAGGAGCCTGACTGCCTATGCATTGGGCATTATGCTGCGTACGTTGGCACATCTTGGGCGTAGATAATCGAGAATGCACGGATTACGTTCTCGACATTGCCGTTTGCCCAAGATTTGCACGTCGCCAGCGGAAGCCTTGGGGGTGATGTTTGTCGGCCGCATTCGACGAGATGAGCGGAAACGGAGGTGGGATCCGCGAGCCTTACCTCTGCGTGGACCAGTGGCTGAAGGGCCAGGACATCGAGGACCTGAAACGAAAGCGCGGCGAAGCGGAAGCGTTGTTCAGGCGCACAGGCATTACGTTTGCCGTCTATGGCGACGACGCGGCGACCGAGCGGCTGATCCCCTTCGACATCATCCCGCGCATCTTGAGCGCGGCGGAGTGGCGCCGGCTGGCCACCGGCATCGAGCAGCGCGTGCGCGCCCTCAACGCCTTCATGTACGACATCTACCATCGCCAGGAGATCATCCGCGCCGGGCGCATCCCGGAGGACCTGATCATCCAGAACGCGGCGTTCCTGCCGGAGATGATGTGCGTGGAGCCCGCGCGCGGCGTCTACGCGCACGTCATCGGCATCGACATCGTGCGCACCAGCGAGAACGAGTTCTTCGTGCTCGAGGACAACACGCGCACGCCATCCGGCGTCTCCTACATGCTGGAGAACCGCGAGGCGATGATGCACATGTTCCCCGAGCTGTTCGCCCGCAATCGCGTCGCCGCGGTGGAGGACTATCCCGACAACCTGCGCCTGACGCTGGAGAGCGTCGCCCCGTCCGGCCTCGACCGCGAGCCGACCGTGGTGGTGCTGACGCCAGGCATCCACAACAGCGCCTACTTCGAGCACTCCTTCCTCGCCGACCAGATGGGCGTGGAGCTGGTGGAAGGCCAGGACCTAGTGGTCGTGGACGGCGCCCTGCAAATGAAGACCACACAGGGGCTGAAGCAGGTCGACGTGGTCTACCGCAGGATCGACGACGCCTATCTCGACTCCCTCGTGTTCCGCCGCGATTCGGTTCTGGGCGTGCCTGGCATTTTCGAGGTTTACCGCGCAGGCCGGCTCACCATTGCCAACGCGCCGGGCGCCGGAATCGCCGACGACAAGTCGATCTACTGCTACATGGCCGACATCGTCGAGTTCTACACTGGCCGGCCGCCGATCCTGAAGAATGTGCCGACCTGGGCCTGTCGCAAGCCGGACGATCTCGCCTACGTGCTCGAGCACCTCGGCGAGCTGGTCGTCAAGCAGGTACATGGCTCGGGCGGCTACGGCATGCTGGTCGGGCCCGCCGCAAGCGCCGACGAGATCGAGATGTTTCGCATGCTGGTGAAGGCGCGCCCCGACCGCTACATCGCTCAGCCGACGCTGGCACTCTCCACCGGGCCAACGCTGGTCGAATCCCGCATCGCCGAGCGGCATCTCGATCTGCGCCCGTTCGTTCTGGTCGGCAACCGCGTGCGGCTCACGCCGGGCGGGCTGACACGCGTTGCCCTGCGCGAGGGCTCGCTGGTGGTGAATTCGAGCCAGGGCGGGGGGACGAAGGACACCTGGGTGCTGCAAGAGTAGGTTTCAGGTTTCAGGGATCGGGTTTCAGGGGTCAGGTTTCAGGGGCGGCAGCGTTGAATATCAACTCGTATCGCGATTTGGGCGTAGGTTGGGTCAAGCGAAGCGCAGACCCAACGTGTTGGCGAATGGCGAGTGGCCAATCCCGAGTGGTAGAGATCCAGTCGCTACTCGCCATCCGCCGATCGCGTGATTGCGTTGGGTCATCGCTGACGCTCGACCCAACCTACCCGACCACTGACGCCCCACCCCTGAAACCTGATCCCTAGAACCTGAAACCTGATGCTGGGCCGGACCGCCAACGACCTGTTCTGGATGTCGCGCTACATCGAGCGCGCCGAGAACATCGCGCGCCTGCTGGAAGTCGGCTACCGCATCGCTCTGCTGCCGCGCGAAGGCCACGGCCAGGACGAGGAATGGCGCTCGACACTGCGCAGCGCCGGGTGCGACCTGGGCTACATCGGCAGGCACGAAACCTACGAAACGAACAAGGTCGTCCATTTCATGCTGTTCGACGACGGCAACCCGTCCAGCGTCTATTCCTGCCTCGCCACCGCGCGGCGCAACGCGCGCGCTCAGCGCACGGCGCTGACGCGGGAGATGTGGGAGAGCCTCAACAGCGCCTGGCTCGAGTTCTCATCGATCGATGCGGGAGCTCTGGCGCCCAACGCCCTGCCGCCGCTGCTCGACTGGATCAAGGAGCGCTCCGCCCTGTTCCGCGGCGCGCTCCTCAACACCATCCTGCGGAACGACACCTTCTACTTCAATCAGTTGGGCACGTTCCTGGAGCGCGCCGACAACACCGCGCGCATCCTCGATGTGAAATATTATGTGCTGCTGCCGCACAGCGAGCTGGTCGGCGGCGAAATCGACCGTGTGCAGTGGGCGGCGATCCTGCGCTCGGTGTCGGCACACCGCAGCTACCGGTGGGTCTACAAGGATAGCTACAAGCCCTGGCGGATTGCCGACTACCTGATCCTCAATCGGCAGATGCCGCGCTCGCTGCGCTCCAGCTACGAGGAGATCGTCGCCGCGCTCGACGAGCTCGCCCGCTACTACGGCAACGCCAACGGCTGCCAGCCGCTGGCGCACGAAACCAGGCGCCTGCTGGCGGAAGGCGACATGACGGCAATCTTCCAGTCGGGCCTGCACGAGTTCCTGGCCGAGTTCATCGCCCGCAACAACCGGCTCGGTTGCGACATCGCCTCGACCTACCATTTCACCGGCAAGATGATGCCATGCTGATCAGTGTCCGCCACCTCACGCGCTACAGCTACGATGCGCCGGTGAGCTACACGATCCAGAGCGTGCGGCTGACGCCGGCACCCTTCAACGGCCAGCGGGTCGTCGACTGGCAGGTGCGGGTGGCCGGCTGCGGGAAGCCTCTGCCGTTCAAGGATGGCTTCGGCAATGCCGTGCATCTGATCGCCATCGATGCCGCGCACCAGGAGGTCGTGATCGAGGCCGGCGGCACAGTGGAGACGCAGGACTGCAACGGCATCGTGGCCGGACTCGCCAGTGCGATTCCTCCGCGCGTCTACTCGCGCGTTACGGCGCAGACGCGTCCGGACGCGGCGATCCGCGATTTGGCGCGTTCGGTCGAGCGCAGGGACCCTCTGGAGCGGCTGCACGCGCTTGCGCTCGCCGTGCGCGACCGGGTCGACTACGTGCCTGGCAGCACCGACGCCCACACCGGGGCCGCCGAAGCGCTGGCCGACGGCAAGGGCGTGTGCCAGGACCATGCCCACATTTTCATTGCCGCGGCGCGCAGCCTCGGCGTGCCGGCGCGCTACGTGACTGGATACCTGGTGATCGACGGGGACGCTGCCGCAGAGGCGCATCATGCCTGGGCGGAGGCCTGGGTGGAGGCGTTGGGCTGGGTCGGTTTCGACGTCGCCAACCGCATCTGCCCGACCGAGCGCTACGTGCGTCTTGCCGCCGGCCTCGATGCGGGCTATGCGGCGCCCGTGATCGGCACGCGCCGGGGCGGGGAGACGGAGGCGCTCGAAGTGTCGGTGGAGGTGCAGCGCCAGAGCGCGCAGCAGTGACAGACGGCGGGGGAAGCGCGCACCATGACCTACTGCGTGGCACTGCGGCTTGATCGCGGCCTGGTGTTTGCCGCCGACACGCGCACCAGCGCCGGCAACGACAACGTCGCCCACTACCGCAAGCTGCACTACTGGCGCCGCGTCGGCGAGCGAGTGATCGTACTCGCCGCCGCCGGCAACCTGGCGGTGACGCAGTCGGTGATCTCGCTGATCAACGAGCGGCTGGTGGAGGAGCTCTCGCCGGGCGCGGAAAGCCTGTTCAATGTGCCCTCGCTCTACCGCGCCGCGCGCCTGGTCGGGGCGGCGCTGCGAGAGGTGCGCCAACTCGACGGCCCGTCGCTGGACGCCAGCAACGCCGGGTTCAACGCCTCGTTCATCCTCGGCGGACAGATCGGCTCGGAACCGCCGCGCCTGTTCCACATCTATCCCGAGGGCAACTTCATCGAGGCGACCGACGACACGCCCTACTTTCAGATCGGCGAGCACAAGTACGGCAAGCCGATCATCGACCGGGTGGCACAGCCCAACATGCGGCTCGGCGAGGCCGCCAAGCTGGTGCTGCTGTCGTTCGATTCCACCTTGCGCTCGAATCTGTCGGTCGGGCTGCCGATCGACCTCGTCATCTACGAGCGCGACAGCCTCGATGTGCGGCGCGAGAAGCGCATCGAGGAGGACGACGAGTACTTCCGCAAGCTGTCCTCGGCCTGGTCGGACGCCCTGCGCGCCGCCTTCGCGAAAATCGAGGAGTTCAAGCTGTAGCTCCGACGCCGCCGTGACTTGTGCCGGATGGGCGCCGCCGGACGGGCAAACTGCGACCGTTGTAGGCGCGCATACCAATTTGTATGCAAGATTGCCCGGCCCATGTTCTGCAAAGGGATCGAACGACGCCGGCTCAGACGGTGTTTTCTTACTCAATACAATGGCTTAATGCGCTCCTTGGGTCGGCTGGCCACATCTGGCATGAGCCTTGCGTTCGACTTTCTAAGTTGGCGCCCAGTCGCGCCGTTACCTACTCGCAGAAACCTTCGCCGTGAGGTTTTTTTATGCAGCGCCGTGATTTCCTGAAACGTCTGGGGGCCGCAGGAGCCGCCAGCGTCGTATCTGGTCCTACCGTGTGGTCGCCTGCCAGGGCGCAGGCACGCCAGGAGACGATCCTCGTCGTCACCGAGTACGGGCCCAACAACTTCGACATCCACGGCGTCGGTACCAACCGGCCGGGCTACGAAGTGTCCTGGAACTGCTACGACCGGCTCATGACACACGGCAGGAAGACGCTGGCCGGCGGCGTCGAGTCCTACGATCGCGACAAGTTCGAGCCGGAACTTGCGGAGGATTGGAGCCTCACTGACACCTCCGTCACCTTCAGGCTGCGCAGGGACGCCAAATTCCACGACGGCACGCCAATCACGGCCAGGGACGTGAAATGGTCGTTCGACCGCGCGGTTACAGTCGGCGGCTTTCCGACCTTCCAGATGAAGGCGGGCTCGCTGGAGAAGCCCGAGCAGTTCGTCGCCGTCGACGACCGCACGTTTCGCGTCGATTTCATCCGCAAGGACAGATTGACGATGCCCGACCTGGCGGTGGTCGTGCCTGCCATTTACCACTCGGAGCTCGTCAAGAAGAACGCCACTGAGAAAGACCCTTGGGGCCTGGACTACACCAAGACCAACATCGCCGGCGGCGGTGCCTTCAAGGTCACGCGCTGGCAAGCCGGCACCGAGGTCGTCTTCGAGCGCAACGACGCGTGGACGAGCGGGCCGCTGCCGACCGTCAAGCGCATCATCTGGCGCACCGTGCCGTCGGCCGGCAACCGGCGGGCGCTGATCGAGCGGGGCGACGCCGACATCTCATTCGACCTGCCGAACAAGGACTTCGCCGAGCTGCGGCAGGCCGGCAAGGTGTCGGTGGCGACGACACCGATCGGCAACGGCATCGGCTATATCGGCATGAACTGCAAGGCTCCGCCCTTCAACAATGTGAAGGTGCGCCAGGCCGTCGCCTACGCCATCCCCTACCAGCAGATCATGGACGCGGTGATGTTCGGGCTCGCGACGCCGATGTATGGCGCCAAGCCGGGCACGCCGATCGAGGTGGCATGGCCCAAGCCCCACCCCTAC